>Ga0302324_100025635_pt1 | contig 11305 bp, 10 predicted proteins | sample Palsa_T0_1_FD_201949 | JGI IMG/M metagenome (GOLD analysis project Ga0302324, IMG submission 201949) | Peat permafrost microbial communities from Stordalen Mire near Abisko, Sweden - Palsa_T0_1 | ecosystem: Environmental > Terrestrial > Soil > Palsa > Peat permafrost | place: Sweden: Abisko... | reverse complement strand
GCTCTGCCAGTCGATGACCCCGCGTGCCGAGCTTTGATCGATGGTCATCCCGTTCGCGCCGCTCTGGATCGCGCCTGACCCCGAGACGTATTTGCCATTCGTCGGCAGCGAGCCGGCCAGGGCGTTCGCCGCGATCAGTGTGACGGGCGCCGCAAGGGCCAATACAAAAAGACTCGCACCGCCGCGCAAAAGGTTCATCGATGGGCGCATTTTTTCCTCCCGGAAAAGATTTGCTGGATGCCGGATCGCCCGCCGCGCGGGGTCTGCTTGGCCATGTTTGCGACCGAGGCTAGTATTCGACGCTGGATTCCTGGCGCTGACGGCGTCGAAAGTCCTGAAAATCGTCCTTAAAAGTTTTGAAGTTTCCTTAGGGCATGGACAAATCGCTGCATTCGACGGGGGTGCGTGTGTTCGGCAGGTTCCGGCTGGACCCGATGCGGCGCCTGCTGCTGCGCGACGGTGAGCCGGTAACCCTGAGCCCCAGACTCCTCGATATGCTTATCTATCTCGTAGAGAATCCCGGCCGCGTGGTCGAGAAAGACGAACTCATGAATGCGGTCTGGCCCGGCCGCTTCGTGGAAGAAAGCAATATCAGCCAGACCGTCTTCCACCTCCGGAAGGCTTTGGGCGATTCCGGCGAAGAAGACCGGCTGATCGCAACGGCGCCGGGACGCGGCTATCGTTTTTGCGTGCCGGTCACGGTGGAGCGCGGCGGCAGTGCAGAGCCGGAAGCCCCGGCGCCTCCGCCAGCGACGCCTCCCGGCGCGGCGAAGCCGGTTTCAGGCGCGGCGCGTTATGCCATTGCCGTTTCCGCGGCAGCGCTTCTGCTCGCGGGGCTCGCCTTTTACGTGTTCGACATCCGGCAAACGCAACGAACCGCCACTCCCAATGCCGTCGTGGTCGCCGATTTTCAGAATCTCACGGGCGATCCGACGCTGGGCACCGTGCTCGGCAAGGTGCTGGAAATCGATCTCGCGCAATCGCCCTTTCTCAATCTGCTGTCGCCGCAGCAGGTGAGCGAAACATTGCGCCTGATGGAGCGCCCGAAGGGCGAGGCGCTCTCGCCGAAGCTCGCCCAGGAGGTGTGCGCGCGCAATCAGGCCAAGGCCGTACTGGCCGGGACCGTTGCGGCACTCGGCAGCCGATATGTCGTCACCCTCGAAGCCACGGATTGCGTCTCCGGCAAAAGCATCGCCCAGAACAAGGCAGAGGCAGGCCGCATGGAGGACCTCCCCGATACGCTCGACGCGCTGACCGCGCATCTGCGCGAAAGCCTGGACGAATCCCTGTCGTCGATCCACGAATTCGGCGTGCCGATTGCGCGGGCCACCACGTCATCCTTCGACGCCCTGAAGGCTTTTTCCCTCGGCGAGCAAGCCTTCGGGCGCGGCGACATCGCGACGGCCGTCACCTATCTCAAACACGCGGTCGAACTCGATCCTTCCTTCGCCATCGCTTACGAAAAGCTCGCCTCTTATTATTCATATCTACAGGAGCCGGACCTCGCGAAAGCCTCTTCTCAGAAGGCGTTCGCCTTGCGGGACAGAGCCAGCGAAAACGAAAAGCTCTGGATTACGGGCAGCTATTACGACCATTTGGGCAATCGCACGGAGGCGGCGCGCAGCTATCAACTCCTGACGCGAATCTATCCGCAGGACTGGCGGCCATGGATCAACCTGACGGACCTCTACACCGGCATGGCGAGATATGACGACGCGATTGCGGCCGGCAAGCAGGCTCTGCGACTCAATCCCGCGGGCCGCTCGCCCTACATCATGCTCGCGCACACCGACATGCTCGCCGGCCGGCCTGCCGACGCTGCCGCCACCTGCAGGCAGGCCATCGCCCGAGGCATCGATGGCTTCGACATTCACGAATTGCTTTACGAAGCCGCGTTCGTGCAGGGCGACGCCACCACAATGGCTCGGCAGGTCGCGGGCGAAAAAGGCAAGCAGACCGAGAAATGGATGCTCGATTCCGAAGCCTGGGCCGATGCAACCATGGGGCGGGTGAAGCGCGCGCGCGAATTGTTCGCGCAGGCGATTTCGGAAGCGCAGTCGCAATCTCCCGAAGATCGCGAGGATGTCGGCGCGCTCGTGACCGACGAAATCCAGATGCTGGCGGTGCTCGGCCTGTCTGAGGACGCACGCAATGTCGCCGCCACGACGCCCGGACTGGAAGCCGGCGACGACACGCCATTCGCGCTGGCGCTCGCCGGCGATGTGACGCGCGCCGAAACCCTGGCAATGAGCAAGAGCGGCGACGTCGTTTTCAACAGGTATGACCTGCCCATCGTTACGGCGGCGATCGCGCTGGATCAGGGCAGGCCCAAGGATGCTATCGGCGCGATTCCCGAAGCGCTCAGCGCCGATGCCAGGAAATTCGACGAACCTTCTCTACTGGGGCAAGCGTATCTCGAAACGAACGCGCCGGACCGCGCGGCGGCGGAATATCGCGGCATTCTCGAGCATCGCGGCGAAGACGCATTGTCGCCGCAATACCCCCTCGCCTGGCTGGGCTTGGCGCGCGCGCTGCACATGCAGGGCGAGACGACAGAAAGCCGTGCCGCCTACGAAAAGCTGTTCGCGTTCTGGAAAAACGCCGATAGCGATCTGCCGCTCCTGCAACAGGCAAAGACGGAATATGCAAAGCTCTAATCGGAAGCTTCCGTCCTGAGCCATTTCTGCATGACCGTCCGCGGAATGTTCTGGAACCCGAGCTGTTCGTAGAACGCGACAACCTCCGCGTTGGTTTCGCGCACCATCAATTGCGCTTTTGCGATGCCATGTCGCGAAAGCCAGTCTTCCGCAGCTTGCACCATGGAACGCCCGATGCCCTGCTTGCGGCATTCCAACGCGACCGCGACATAGTAAAGCCAGCCACGGTGTCCGTCATGCCCGACCATGACGCTGCCGACAATCGTTCCATCCGCCGCTGTGCCCACCAGAACATCGGAATTGGTCTTCGCGCGGGCCAATCGGAAATCGGTTTGAGGATTGTTGTATGTCACGACCAGTCCGCAGGCGTGCCACAGGGCGACCACCGCCGGTTCGTCTGCCTCGGAAGCCGACCGGATGTTCAATTTCATACCCGAACCTTCCGCCGCGATTGCGTTCACCTTGCATAGCAAAAAGCCCCGACTTGCCGTGCCGGGGCTTCTCGCAACGCGATCAGGCGTTCAATAAAAAACGCCGTAGTCCACCTGGATAATCTCGCCGGTATCTTCGTCGATCAACAGCGCATCCGGCCCGAAACGCACCCAGACATAACCGTCTGGAGGTCCCATCAGTCCGAAATTCAGATAGTCCGAAATCCAGTAGTCACGTACGAAATATTGGGGCGGCAGGCTCTCGCCAAAAACCCAGCGACGATAGGCATAACCTGCCGGCGCGCGATATTCGCCGGCATGGAAGCGGTGCGCCGCCGCGATGTTGCGGCGGTACGACGCGATACCGACCGCAGCACGAATCGCGGGACGGTGAACGACGTGGCTCGTCGTATGGACGATTGCATGATGCGTAACGTGGACGGTCACATGGATGGGGTGATGGTGCGAGACATGATGGATGACCGGGTGGTGCGTCACGACATGATGTATAACCACGTGATGAAAATGCGCCGGTCCCGTCATCGCGGGATGCCCCATTGGACGCGCGTGGGAAGGGGCGCCGCCGGGCGGGTGGCCCGGGGGGTGTTGCTGTGCCCATGAAGCCGTGGACGCAAACGAAACCAAGCACACAGCAATTGTCGAAACCAGAAGTTTTTTCACGAATATCCTCCGCCGTTGAATGCCTCTATCAAATCCGGCCCATCAGGACCAGCACCACGACCACAACCAGGACAATCCCCAGCAAGCCGACACCGCCGTGACCATAGCCATAGCCATAGCCGCCGAAGCGTCCGCTGAAGCCGCCGAGCAGGAAAATGACAAGAAGCACTATGAGAATGAGGCCGATCATGATTAGTCTCCGTTGGAGGGCACTGCCTGCGACCGCCTGCATGGAAGCGTGCCGGCAGGTTAAGGGCGCCGGTAGCCACTCCCGCTGCGGCCGGTTTACGTAAGCGTTCCTCCTGAAGGAACGCTGAAATCGGGAACGCGGGCCAAGCTGCCCATTCTGTTAACGGCCAGCCGCGCCGAAAGTTGCCAAGCACCCGACATGCGACTTCCGTTGCCGCCTAGTGGGAGACGGGAATCTCGATGGGGGCACAGTCGCGACGGCCGCTCATCAAGCAATCCTGAAGCTGCAAATCACGATGCAATTCCCAGACAATCAGAAAGCCGATCACCACAATGACGACGAAGACGGCAAACAGCAGCAGGTTGCCTCTCCGCGTTTGGTCGTCACTATCCTCGGGTGGCGAAGCCATGAGGCTCTTGCCTCGTCAACGATGCTGCAGGTCTGTGATATAACGCAGATTGGGGGGCGGCCCGAGACGAAGGTGCGGAAACGGGGTCGGATTCCGGGAGGGAACAATGTTCAAGCATATCCTGCTCGCCTATGATGGCACGGCGGAAGGCGCGGTGGCGCTGCGCGAAGGCGCTTTGCTGGCAAAAACCTGCCGCGCGAAGGTTTTCCTGCTCTCGGTCATACCCTCGTCGTCCGGCGTGCAGATGGCGGAAGGCGTATTCGGCGGCGTGGTCGGCAAGCAGATCGAAAGCTACAAGGAGCTGCTCGAGCGCGCAGTCGCGCGGCTGAAGCTGCTGGGATTCCAGCCGGCCGCGAGGCTCGTGATGGGCGAACCCGCGCCAGTGATCGGCGCAGTGGCGAGGGAAATCCGTGCCGATCTGGTGGTCGTCGGTCATCGGCAACAGACTTTGCTTTCCAGATGGTGGTCGGGATCCACCCATGCCTATCTCAGCGATTATATCGGTTGCAGCCTGCTGATCGCGCGCAATCCTATGAGCGACGAAGTGTTCGAAGCAGAACTCCGGAAGGACGTAACCCTCGATATGACCGCGCGCGAAAATAGCTGAGGAAACAGGAATGTTCGAGACGCGCGCGATCGAGACAGAAGACAAGGCCGAATTCTATCGGGAGCTCGCCCTGCAATTGCAGGCGCTGCTCGAAGGAGAGCGCGACGCAATCGCCAATGCGGCCAATATGGCGGCGCTGCTGTTCCACACACTGCCGGATCTGAATTGGGCCGGTTTCTATTTTCTGCGCGGCGGCGAACTTATCGTCGGACCGTTCCAGGGCAAGCCGGCCTGTGTGCGCATCGCACTGGGGCGCGGCGTTTGCGGGACGGCGGCCGCGCACGGCCAATCGGTCCTGGTCGACGATGTCCATGCGTTTCCGGATCACATCGCCTGCGATGCCGCGTCGCGCTCCGAACTTGTGGTGCCCCTGATAGTTGACGGTGAAGTTTGGGGCGTGCTCGACCTCGACAGCCCTTTGCTGGCACGCTTCGACGCGGCGGATCAGGCGGGCCTGGAACATCTGGCCGCGATCTATGTCGCGTCAAGCGATCGCCGGGTATAGAGGTACGAAGTCAGACTTGAAAAAAAGTCCGCCCGAAGCTTTCAAGCAACGGGCGCGCCGTCATATCCGATCGCTCGCCCTCAGTCTTTAGATGCCGTCAACCCGCGATGTTCGAGCATCGGTTCGATCTCGGGATCCTTGCCGTAGAAGGCGCGAAACATCGTGCCGTAATCCTCCGTATGCCCGCGTGACAGGATGAGATCGCGGAAGCGTTGGCCATTGGCGCGCGTCAGGCCGCCATTCTCCATGAACCAGTGATACGCGTCGTCGTCCAGCATCTCCGTCCAGAGATAGGCGTAGTAACCCGCGGCATAGCCATTGCTCCAGATATGCATGAAATAACTGGAGCGATAGCGCGGCGGCACGTCCGGCATGTCCAACTGCGTCCTCTTGAGCGCCTCTGTTTCAAAGCGATCAACATCTTCCTTCGGCGCGTCAGCCGTGAGCGTGTGCCATTGCATGTCGAGCTGGGCTGCAGCCAGAAGTTCGCCCAGCTCGTATCCCTGATTGAAGGTGGCCGCCTTCTTGATCTTGTCCACCAGCGCCTGGGGCATCGGCGCGCCGGTTTTGTAGTGAACCGCGTAATGCGCGAGCACCTGCGGATTGAGCGCCCAATGCTCGTTGAACTGCGACGGGAACTCGACGAAATCCCGTGCCACATTGGTGCCCGACAGCGTCTGATAGCGTTCGTCGGCGAAGAGGCCGTGCAGGGCGTGACCGAATTCGTGGAACATGGTGGTCACGTCGTCGAAGCTGATTAGCGCGGGCTGGCCCGGTGCGGGCTTGGTGAAATTGGCGACGTTGTAGATCACCGGCTTTGTGCCCAGCAGCTTAGACTGATCCACGAGGTTGCTCATCCATGCGCCGCCGGATTTGTTGTCGCGCTTGAAATAGTCGAAATACATCAGGCCCAGCGTCGAGCCGTCCTTGTCGAACACCTCGAACGCACGCACGTCCGGCTGATAGACCGGGAGGTCCTTGCGTTCCTTGAACGTGACGCCATAAAGCTGGTTCGCGGCGTAGAACACGCCGTTCTTCAGCACATTGTCGAGCTCGAAATAGGGTTTGATCTCATCTTCATTGAGATCGTATTTGGCCTTGCGCACCTGCTCGGCATAGAGTTCCCAGTCCCACGGCTTGAGTGCGAACTTCTGACCGTCCTTGTCGATCATCGCCTGGATATCCGCCGCCTCGGCGCGGGCCTTGGCGGTCGTGGCAGGCACGAGCTGACGCATGAAAGTCTCGACAGCATCCGGCGTCTTCGCCATCTGGTCTTCCAGCACATAGGCGGCATAATTGGGATAACCGAGCAGCTGCGCCTTCTGGGCGCGCAGTTGTGCGAGCGTGGCGATGGTGTCGCGCGTGTCGTTGGCATCGCCTTTTTCCGTGCGCGTCCAGGAATTGTGGAACAGACGCTCGCGAACGGACCGGTCCTGCAACGATTGCAGCACCGGCTGCTGGGTGGTGTTCTGCAACGGAATTACCCATTTGCCCTTGAGCTTGCGATCCTCCGCGGCATGCGCCGCGGCGGCAATGCCGTCATCGTCCAGGCCGGCAAGCTGCGCCTTGTCGTCCACGACCAGCGCGCCCGCCTTGGTCCCGGCCAGCAGCAGGCGATCGAACTTGGTCTCCAGCGTCGAAAGTGTTTCGTTGAGCGCGCGCAGTTTCGCCTTGTCCGCGTCCGAGAGCCTGGCGCCTGCCTGCACGAAATCATGATGATACACATTGACCAGCTGCAATGACTCCGGATCGAGACCGAGGCTGTCGCGCTTGTCGTAAATTGCCTGGACGCGCGCAAAGAGCTTGGCATTGAGATAGACGGCGTCGCGATGGGCGGCGAGTTTGGGCGCCTCGACCTCCTGCACCTTCTGCAACGCATCGTCGGTGTTGGCCTGGGCCACGGCAAAGAACACATGCGTCACGCGGTCGAGCATGCGGCCGGATTTTTCCATCGCCACGATCGTGTTTTCGAATGTCGCCGGCTCGGGGTTGTTGGCAATCCGCTCGATCTCGGCGATCTGCTGTTTCATGCCTTCTTCGATCGCCGGCTGATAATCGGCATCGGTGATGCGATCGAATTGCGGCGCCTCCAACGGCAATGTGCTAGGGGCCGCGAACGGGTTCGCAGGGGCGGCATCCGGCGCCGCCAGGGCACGCTCGGCAGCCCGCATGGAGAACACGGCAAGCACCGCCATGGCAGCGGCGCCCAGGTAAATTGTACGAATACGAATCATTTCAGAGATTCCCCTTGATATTTGCGGCCTCCGCGCGAGCCGCTATTTTCCGCTATTCTATCCGCGGCATTCGGTTACTGCAAAGCGCCCGCGGCCGGTTTCCATCGCTTCGCGCATCCTGTTTCCGGCGTCAATGATGGTAGCGGGTGCAAAGCCGGGATACCCCAGAAGAACCTGTTGGGATGAAGAGTAATGGTGGCGAAACTGCGCCATCCCAACAATGGAGACGCCATTTTCGCCGCAAAGCTCGACGAATTCGCGTTCATCCAGGGAATGCAATGTGCAAACGACATAAGATCCCCCGTGTGCATCGTGCGGCGCGAGAAATTCGGAAACAAACCCTATGGAGCGCATCAGCGCCGCTCGCCGTTCGGCGTAACCGGCCCTCAACCGCCTCAGATGTGCGTCGAGGTGACCGCTGTTGACGAAATCGCTCATGATCATCTGGTTCGGCAAATTGGACTGGGAGTCGATGGCAATTCTGACGGCAATCAGGCGATCAACAAGTTGCGGCGGTGCGATGATGTAGGCGATGCGAAGCGTCGGGAAAAGTATGTGATTGAACGAATTGAAGTAGACGACGCGCGATCGGTCCACGGCGGCCAGGGGTGGCTGCAATTGCGCGCGATCGACACTGAGCCAATCGAAATCGTCCTCGAACACCCAGGCGTCGTTCGCATCTGCCCAGTGCAGAAATTCTTCCCGCCGCACCCGTGTCATTTGTGAACATGTGGGAAAATGGCAGGTCGGCGTGACGACTGCCAGCTTTGCGCCAGGCGAAACCCGCGCGCCAAAACCCACGTCGAGACCGCAGGCATCGACCGGTACGGGTACGATGCGTACACCGCAAAACTGCAGGGAGCGCCGGTTGCAATAATATCCCGGATCCTCGACCCACGCTTCGGAATCTGCGAGACCCAAAGCACGTACCGCGAGCTCTACGCCCGCGGAAATGCTCGTTGTGACGACAACCTGTTCCGGAGAACAGTCCAAGCCGCGCGTGATCGCAACGTGGGCCGTGATCGCCTCTCGCAAACCTGGCCATCCTGCGGTTTCGTCTGCCCGCAGCGCCGAATTCGACATTTTTCTCCAGCGACGCGACTGCAATTGCTCCCAGAGTCGAACGGGAAACATATCCAGCGGCGGAATGCCGATTTGAAATGGAGGCGCTTCGTCCCGCGCGGCGGCGCGGCCCGGCGCGTCGTTTCCGGGAGCAAGATGACCCGAATACGAGACGTAAACGCCAGATCCCCGTCGTGCTTCGAGCCAGCCGTCGGCGACAAGTCGATCGAGAGCGGTAAGCACCGAATTTCGCGACAATCCCAGGCTCTTTGCCAAGGCGCGTGACGGAGCCAGCTTGCTGCCATGTGTCAACGCGCCCGCCAAAATGAGGTCCCTGATGCGTTGATAGAGGCGTTCGTTCACAGGACGATCGTCGTCATTATCGAACAACGAAATGAAGTTCGCGGCCCGGGCGTCACGAGCCTTCCTGCGAGTGCTACGGTTCGCCACGTCGGTAGCGTCCATCGTCTTGTAGCACTCCCCGCAGCGATATTGATTCGTATCAAGCGCGAGGAAACGATTTCGTCGAAATCAAGAATTCGTGATTGCCTGCCGGTAAAATCTTTTCTCACCATCGCCGCCCGATCACGAACTGTTGAACTTGGCACTGGTTTTCCGGCAGACGCGATTTGCCGACCCATGCCCGCAACTGATGCATGACTGCCAACAAACCCGTCGATTAGCCGCTTCGGCGCGAACGGCTTCAACTACGAGAAACCGAAAACGCCAATCACACCCTCGTGAGTCGCAGTCCACGGCACGGCTTACGGTGAAGTGGTGCCATGGCCCAATGAAAACTGGCACTGGTGCGGTGACAATGGAGTCTAGAAGAATCGCATCATTGTCATGGATAAGCGCGAAACAGAATTTGCTGCCGACTTCGTTTCTGCCAACAACGGACACGTAGCTGCGCCGCCCTTCAATTTTCCGCTGGCTATATCGGCCATCGCGGTGCGCACGGACTCGCCGGTTCCGATTTACGAGCAGATCTGCAGGGCCGTGCGTACAGCGATAGGTACAGGCGACTTGCCCCCCGGTACGCCGCTGCCCACGAGCCGTGAACTTGCCCGCGCGCTCGGAACGGGCCGCAACACCATATGTACTGCCTATGCGCGCCTCGTCGCGGAAGGTTATCTGATTTCGAACACGCGCCGCGGAACGCATGTCGCCAAGCCGGTCGGCACATCGTTTCTGATACAGGACAATTTCAGTGCGGGAGAATCTCCCAGAGAAAAGCCGTCCGGTTCGGGGGCGGAGATCGAGATCAGCTATCGTGCCAAGCAGATGCTTAAGTCGCCACTGTTCCCGACCTCGGTCTCCAAGCCCTTCGGTTTGAACGCACCGGACTATTCGCTATGCCCTCGCAACCCTCTCGGCCGGCTGCTGGCGGCGGAATTCTGTCTGTCGCCGAACGGCGATGTTCGCCAGGGGCATCGCCGGTTTCAAGTTGCCCTATCTGCTTATCTGCGGCGCATGCGCGGCGTCTACTGCGAACCCGAGCAGGTCATTCCCATTACGGGGATCGAGAGTGCACTCGACCTCACCGCGAGGGTGATGATAGATCCGGGTCATGTCGTTCAAATAGAAGACCCCACAAGCGACGTCGTTCGACAGGCATTTCTCACGGCTGGCGCACGCCTGGTGGAATTGCCGAGCGACAGCAAAGGCGCCGACCCGAGCCGGGCTTCGGGCCCTCCACCGCGGCTGATGTTTGTGTCGCCCTCCGCAGGTTTCCCATTGGGGAGGCAGATGCCTGAGCTACGGCGCTTCGCGGTTCTCGACGCGGCTCGCAGGGCAGGCGCCATCGTCTTCGAAGCCGACAATTGCTGGGAACTGTCATACACCGGAAGTCGATTGCGCGCGATCCAGGGATATGATCGCGACGGGTGTGTCATCTATTTCGGAAGTCTTACCGAAACCCTTGGACCGCATATCCGGATTGGATATCTCGTGGTTCCTGCCGCGCTCGCGGATTCTTTCACCGATATGGCGCAGCGCGTTTCCTACGGACCTGATGCGTTTGTCCTGGCGGCGCTGGCGACCTTCATCGAAGAGAACCAATACGCAAAGCATATCAAGACAATTCGGGCGGTGTACGCGCATCGTCTTCGCACGATGGCTGAGGCTTGCAGATCCTACATCGGCAGCGCAACGGTATTGGAACCGGTCGGCGGCTTTCACCTCACTCTGATGTTTCCGGACGGTACCGACGAAGAGGGTCTGTGCCGCGCGGCGGCGGAACATGGACTCCTGGTCACGCCCCTCTCGCGGTTTTACCTGCGGCAAAACCAGAAACCCGGCGTGGTCCTCGGGTTTGGCGCGGTTGCCGATCGTCTGATCGAACCCACCATACGCAGGCTGGCGTCGGTCATAGAAGATTTTCGTTTCCGCGGTGAACTCGCCACAGCACTCCATTCCTGATCGGGCAGACGGCTCCGATTCTACCCGGCGAATTCGACGGAGGCCGGTCGCGCCGTCTTCAGACACAAAAACGGCGGCCCGGAGGGGCCGCCGTTTCTCTGTGACGTT
>Ga0302324_100025634_pt1 | contig 11306 bp, 11 predicted proteins | sample Palsa_T0_1_FD_201949 | JGI IMG/M metagenome (GOLD analysis project Ga0302324, IMG submission 201949) | Peat permafrost microbial communities from Stordalen Mire near Abisko, Sweden - Palsa_T0_1 | ecosystem: Environmental > Terrestrial > Soil > Palsa > Peat permafrost | place: Sweden: Abisko... | reverse complement strand
GTCGTAGTTTTCATCGAGAAATTTTTCGTCGCTGAGATCGAGAATCTGATGAGCTGTGCCAGTGGGTAAGTCGGCGAAAAAGATCGTGCGATGTTTGTGGTCGCGCGTGACGACTTCGGCCCAGATGGTCTTGCGATCGACCCAGCCGAAACGCGCGATGTAATCCTGTCCGGGTTTGATGGGCAATTTGATCCATCCGATTTTGCCGCCCTGTGCGCCGACTACGCCGATGCGCACGCTGGGATTTGGATCGCCGGGCTGCGGGTAGCGCTGCGAAACGACGTTTGCGTGGGTCGGAATCCAGTCGGTGAGTGGATAGACCGGCACATCGCTCTCGTTCATTTGAAGGAAAGCGATGCTCTTTGAATCGGGCGACCAGAAGTAGTTGCTGCGGACATCGAGTTCTTCTTCGTAGACCCAATCGACTTCGCCATTGAGGACGGTTTCGTTCGGTGAGGGAACGGCTATGGTGGGCGGAGCGCCGGGATCTTTGAGTCGAACGACGGCAAGACTGTGATTGCGAATGAAAGAGATGTTTTCGCCGTTGGGTGAGAATTTAGGATCGTCTCCGGCAGCTTGCCCTGTGGAGGCGATTTCGACGCCGGTGCCGTTGTGCAGGTCGTACATCCAGAGGCGGCCGTTGGTGTCGAAGAGAAGGTGTCTGGAGTCGGGCGCCCATTGATAGGCAGCCATTCCGTATCGGATGCGATGGTCGCGATCCTGCTCGGATGCGACGGCTGCGCCCTCGATGGAGGTGATCTTGGAGCGGCTTATCATCACATGTGGTTTGCCGGAGCCGGGATCGAGATCGACGAGTTCGCCACCATCGAGATAGGAAACGTGCTTTCCGTCTGGCGACCACGTGATGTCTTCGGGTGGGTGACCAACGAGCGGGCCATGCGCGAAGATCTTCTCCACGGTGAGTGGCACGGCGGGGCCTTGCGCTAGAAGCGGAGATGGCAAATATCCAAAAGCAAGAATGGCAATCGACAACAGCGCGCGTGTACGCGTGACAGGCGTCAAAGGAGATCCTCCGGGACCGGAGCTGTAATGGGAGAAACTGTATGCCGGGCTTCCAGTTTGCAGTCTAAATCACGATGTGAAGCCGACAATCCCTCATATGCGGGAGGAACGAGGACTCTTTTCGCTTGGATTCCTGTCTTGCTGTTCTAATTTGCAACACTGAGTTTGCAAGGCTGGGGCTGAGGGTATATGTTCGCGAACATGCACTGGGCAACGCCGGAAGAACGTCGCAATTTTGGCCAGGCGCGACGCAAGCAGGTGGGACGACAGCAGCATGACGAGCTCAACATTAAAGCGAGATCGGCACCGGCCCTGACGCTGGTGGAACGGGCCGAGCGTGGACGGCTGCCAGCTCTCGTGAAACTCAAACATCAAATGATGGCGCAGTCGCCCTTTGTTTATTTTCGCGGCGCGGCGCCGGTGATGGCGGCCGATCTGGCTGTCATTCCGAATACCGGGATCGTGTCGCAACTTTGTGGGGACGCGCATGTGCGCAACCTTGGGGCATTCGCGGCACCGGATGGACGGCTGGTCTTCGACATTAACGATTTCGATGAGACGATTCGCGGGCCGTTCGAATGGGATTTGAAACGCATGGCTGCATCCCTGGTCCTGGCTGGCCGCGAAGGAGGACATAAGGAGGCTTCGGCGCGCGCCGCTGCGGAGGAATGCATGGTGCGCTACTGCGAGCAAATGCGCGTCTTCATGGAGATGCCACTCCTTGAAGTGGGAAGGTTCCAGGTGCATCGCATCGGATCGGTCGTGCCGGTGCACGATGCGCTTCTGAAGGCGGAGCGGGCCACACCTCTGCACACGCTGGAGCAGCTTACGGAGCCGGCAAGCAAAAAACCGGGCGCGCCACGGCGATTCAAAGAGCAGAAGCCGCTGCTCACACGTGTGACGGGATCGCAGGCGGTGAAGGTGTTGGGGGCGCTTGGTCCTTATCGCGAGATGCTGGAGCCGCAGCGGCAGCATCTGCTCTCGCTCTATCGCCCGGTGGATGTGGCGTTCAAAGTGGTGGGCACCGGATCGGTAGGGCTGCGCGACTACTGCATTTATTTCGAAGGCAACGGTCCGCGCGATCCGCTGTTTCTGCAGATAAAAGAGGAAGCGCCCTCGGCCTACACCGCATACTTGCCGGATGCGCGCCCGGAACATCACAATGGGCGGCGCACGGCGGACGGGCAGCGGGCGATGCAGCTGCAGTCGGATCCTTTTCTAGGCTGGACGCGGATGGGGGGGCGCGATTACTTAGTGCGGCAACTCAACGATCATAAGGGGTCAATTGAGTTGGCGGATCTTGCTGGAAGCGGTCTTTCTGCCTTTGCGGAGATTTGCGGGGAGTTGCTGGCACGGGGACACGCGCGTTCGGGCGATCCGCAGACGATTGCGGGATACATTGGTTCGGGCGATGGCTTTGCCGAGGCTGTGGCGAAGTTCGGTTCGCTTTACGCAGACCAGACGGAGATGGATTGGCAGGCGCTGCGGAGAAAGCTGAAAAGCAGTTCTTAGTTCGTAGTTCTTAGTTCACAGTCAAGAGTATGGAGGCGGGGATGGATCGGCGCACGTTTACACAGGTGATGGCTGCGGCGGCGGTGGGTGCCGCGACGACAAAGGGGTCGGTTGCGGAAGGCGGTTTGCCCACGCCGACTTCGGCATTGCCTTTTCCGTTGTCGGTGATGCTCTGGACGGTGTTCAATGACACGCCGTTTGTGGATCGACTGGCCAAGGTTGTCCAAGCGGGATACACCAACGTTGAGCTGGTGGGGGAGTATGCGAAATGGACCGCGGCGGATTTTGCGAAGGCCAATGAGGCGCGCAGGCGGTTGGGCATCCACTTTGACGCGACGGCGGGACTGCATCATGGCGTTGCCGACCCGTCGGCGCGCGACGCGTTCCTTGGCGAATTGCGCGAGGCGCTGACGCCGATGGAGACCCTTGGTTGTCCGGCGATGATCGTGCTGTCGGGGAATGTCGTTCCGGGGTTGTCGCACGAGGAGCAACATGCAAGTTCGATTGAATCATTGAAGCGCGCGGTTGCGCTGGTGGAGGGAAAGCAGATTGAGGGGCAGCCGGTGCGGCTGCTGCTTGAGTGCATTCATCTCGAAGAGAATCCCAAGTACTTTCTGACTTCGGCCAATGAGGCGATCGAGATTGTGCGCGCCGTGAATCATCCGCAGGTGCAGTTTCTCTACGACATCTATCACGAGCAGATGAGCTACGGCGATTTGATCGCAAAACTCGACAACCACATCGATGTGATCGGGTTGATTCACATTGCCGATGTGCCGGGGCGCCATGAACCGGGTACTGGCGAGATCAACTATGGGAATATTTATCGCAAGCTGGGCGAACTGAAATATCGGCACATGGTTGCGATGGAGTTTCGCCCGGTGGGGGATGGCGTGGCGGCGCTGCGGGCGGCGTGGGAGATGGTGGCGCGGAACGCGGTGAGCGCGTAGGGACGTTTCGCAAGTGGGTTGAAGTTCTTGCTTTCCCACCCTTGCTTCGCAAGGATGGGGCACCCATGTTCGTGCTTGATATGGCGGCGCAAAAAGCAAACGCGGGTCCTCCGACATCGCTTCGCTCAGGATGACAACGTTGTCCCCGCTCAGAGTGGCAGCGGCTGTGGGTTGAACCCCTGAGACAGAACACTGCTTCGAAAATCCCTAGCCAACGGGAACTAGGTCAGGGGGCGGTGGATCGTAGACGGGCGCGTTGGTCAGGCGTGTGGGGCTGGGTGGCGCGGTGAGGCTGAACCGTTTCTGATTGGCCGTGAAGCGGACCAGCAGATTCTTTTGATCGAAGGTGATGGCGAAGATCTGCATGGGCGGCGATCCGAAGCGGTCGGGAAAGTCGAGGGTGAGCAGGTAATCGCGAAAGAGCGTGAAGCCGAGGAGGCCCTCGCAGCTGCCGGCTTCCGCGAAGAAGGGGTGGCTGACGGCGCGGATGCCGTTGAACTGGACGCCGGCGATCTCAAGCGAGGGGATGCGAACGATGGGAGCCTTTTTGCCGCCCTGACCGCTGGGGTCGCTGAGCATGGCATGGCCGACGGTCGGCAGGCCGAGTTCGGCGGCGAGCTCAGGGGTGACGAGTGCGTCGCCGCCGGTACCGGTGTCGATGACGAAGCGGAACGGGCCTTTGCCGTTGATGGTGACCATGACATAGGGCTTGCCGTGGCGCTCCACCATGGGAGCTTGATGGGTGGTGTCAGGCAGGACCTGGGCGATGAGCGCGGAGCCGGACAGAGAGACGCCCAGTGCGATCCGAGCTGCGATTCCGAGGTTCGGGAAGAATCTCATGGGTCCCTCCTTCGTGTGGCGGTCGTTCGCGGCTCGATGGGAAGAGAGCGATCTAAGGATTCGAATTGTGACCATCTTTGGCAGGGGAAGCCAGCGCTATTTGTTCATTGATGTGTGATGGATGGCGAAGGGGCCGGGCGGTTCGCCTCTACAATGAACCGGTATGCCGACCAAGGTGTGTTCGCACGCAAAGATCAATTTGGGATTGGGGATAGGGGCGCCGCGGGCGGATGGGTTTCATGCGCTCACAACCGTTTATCAGACCCTGGAGCTGCACGATGTAGTGACAGTTTCAGTGACGGACAAGCGGTACGAGGTGCCAGCTCAACCATCGATCCAGATCACTACCAACGATGAGCGAGTTCCGGTAGATAGCCGGAATACGGCCTGGAAGATGGTTTCTCTGGCTTTGGAGGAGTTCGGGGTCACTGCCGATGTGGAGATCCACATCGATAAGCGCCTGCCGGTGCAGGGAGGGCTCGGCGCGGGGTCGGGCAATGCTGTGGCGGCATTGGTCGGGCTGGAGACTGAGCTCAATAAAGGGAACATGGAACAGGAAGCCGGGATCCTGGGTGCTGGCTGGTTGGCCCGGAGGCTCGAACTTGCGGCGCAGGTTGGATCGGATGTGCCGTTGTTTCTTATAGGGGGTACGGTACTTGGGCTGGATCGGGGGCAGGAGGTGTATCCGCTGCCGGACATCGAGCCGGTGTGGTGCGTGGTGGCGATTCCGGAGGTAGGCGTTTCGACGGCGCAGGCTTTTCGCGACTGGGATGACCTCTGTGTCCGCGAGGGTTTGACCGCGGACGCGTCCGAAGATAGACTGGAACAGTTGAGCCGCGCCTACGCCAGCGCCTTTTCGGGAGGAATTCCGGGAGGTCAGCGGAGATCAGGCTCCTCCGGTGTCTTCCCTGATGGAGAAGACCTGGCCGGACCACTAGAGTCCGCGCTTGTCCGCACCGGGATCACGAGCTGGATCCAGAACGACTTTGAACGAGTTGTCTTTCCCCAGCATCCTTCCCTTGCAGAAATCAAGCGCATTCTTGCGGCTTCGGACACTCCGGAGGCAGCCCTTTATGCTTCGCTGTCGGGGTCCGGTTCGGCGCTTTACGGGTTGTATCGGACGCGTGGAGATGCGGAAGTAGCCCAGGTGCGGCTGGAACAAGCAGGAGTGCGCAATCAGTTGACTCGTTCTTTGCCGCGCCGCGCTTATTGGGGAGAGATGCTTTTGTAACAAGGATCATTGACAGACTGGGATAGCGGGAGAGAGACTCGCGGACGGCTGTCAGGGTGCGAATCCCAGAGAAGATCTGAAGGTTCGCTGCGTTGGGCGATCGTTCAATGGTAGGACAATGCCCTTTGGAGGCATTTATCCAGGTTCGAATCCTGGTCGCCCAGCCAAAGTTTTTGCGGTAAGGGACCAGTTGAGCAGCCAAAGCAAACCAGCTTGGAGGTTCTCGGGAGATGGAAGTGGGAACAGTAACGGTAGCGGTGGACGACAAGCAACAGCCGGGTGCGGAAGACCAGGGGAAAGAAAGCGGTAAGGGGCCAAACCAGCCTGGCGGCGGATCGCCGGACTCGAAGGCCAAGGATGCCAAGGCGGCTCCCGAGAGGATGCGGGCCCGCAATCTGAGCGAGGATAAGCGGTTCAAGCTTTTCTCTGGGACTGCGAATCGGCCGCTAGCTGAGGAGATTGCTCGGCACATCGGTGTTCAGCTGGGCGACGCCAAGATGCAGCGGTTTGCCGATGGTGAGGTCTACTTTCAATTGCTTGAGAATGTCCGCGGCGTGGATGTGTTTGTGGTGCAGCCAACCTGCTATCCGGTGGATCAGCACCTGGTGGAGTTGTTCATCATGATTGACGCCCTGAAGCGCGCCTCGGCTGCCCGGATCACGGTTGTTGTTCCTTATTATGGCTATGCGCGCCAGGATCGCAAGGATCGCCCCCGCGTGGCGATCAGCGCCAAGCTTGTTGCCGATTTGCTCAACACGGCTGGGGCCAACCGCGCCCTCTTCGTCGATTTGCATGCCGCGCAGATCCAGGGCTTCTTCAATATTCCGGTGGATCACATGTTCGCGAGCCCGGTGCTGGTGAGTCATTTCCGTTCGCTCGCACTGCCCAATCTCATCGTGGTCTCGCCCGACGCCGGCGGCGTGGAGCGGGCCCGTCACTTTGCGCAGAAGATGGGCGCACCGCTGGCCATTGTGGATAAGCGCCGCACCGATATGAACGTTGCCGAAGTGATGCATGTGGTCGGCGACGTAAATGGCAAGACTTGCCTCATCATCGACGACATTATTGATACGGCGGGAACGCTGGTGAAGACGGTGGATGCGCTCTACAGCGCCGGTGCGATTTCGGTCTACGCCTGCGCCAGCCACGCCGTGCTTTCGGGCCCGGCGATCGACCGCATCGCCGCTTCGCGACTGGAACAGGTGGTGGTGACGGACACCATCCCCTTGCGCGAGCAGGCGCAGAAGTTGCCAAAGATTAAGGTGCTGTCGATTGCCGGGCTTTTGGGCGCGGCGATTGAGAGCATTCACATGGAGACCAGCGTGAGTACGCTGTTTTCGTGAAAACAGCCGCTAGCTACTAGCTTCTAGCTGCTAGCGAGTGAAGTGGTGCGATTAGCTTTTTCGATTGAGCGAAGTGAGGGCGGTGACTTCGGCGAAGGCCGACTCACTGCACGGCAAGGACAAGCGGCCGTGATTATGGGCGCTTCTCACAAAGGGAGTGGGCAACTCAGTTCGCAGTGACGAGAAGTTGCTAGAAGCTAGCGGCTAGAAGCTGGAAGCTGATTTCCTGTGCCCGATGACAGAAACGAGAGATGGAAATGCCTGAAGTTGTAACAGCGAAGCCCCGCGTGGGCAAGTTCAACAAGAATGCTGCGCGCCGTGTGCGTGTGGCGGGAAAGATTCCTGCCGTGTTGTATGGCGCCGGCCACGAAGCAGTGGCTATTGAAGTGGACCCCAAGCAGATTTCGCGGATTTTGTTTTCCGAGACGGGCCACAACACGATTTTCGATGTTGCGGTGGGAGACCAGGCCGCAGCCAAGGCGATGATCGTCGATTGGCAGCGCGAGCCGCTGAAAGATCAGCTGATCCACATCGACCTGAAGCGGATTGCACTGGACAAGCTGCTGCAAGTGAGTGTCCGCGTGAAGCTGATTGGCATACCGATTGGCGTCAAGGTGGGCGGCGGCATCCTGGACCAGGTGTTGCGCGAAGTCGAGATCGAGTGCCTGCCTGCCGATATTCCGAACCACATTGACGTGGATGTGAGCAATCTTGAAATGTACGGCGCGCTGCGCGTGAGCGACTTGCCGCACTCGGACAAGATCAAGTACTTGAACGCCGAAGATGCGACCGTGGCGCACGTGGTTTCGATTCGTGAAGAGGTTGCGCCTGTGGCTGAGGCCGAAGCAGTGGTTGCTGTTGAGGGCGCTCCTGCGGAACCTGAAGTGGCGAAAAAGGGCAAGGGCGAACCGGAGGCTGCTGCAGGTGCGGCGGGTGCTGGTGCCAAGAAGCCCGAGGGCGGGGCGAAGAAGTAGATCTTGGCCGAGGCAGATGCGAATGACATGTTGCCGGAGGATGTTAGCTCGACCGACGATCTCGACGAAATGATCACACGCATCGGCTTGCAAGGCCTTGAAGATGGCGGGCGCCGAGGCCCCTTTTTGGTGGTGGGGCTCGGCAATCCCGGCTTGGAGTATGTTTGGACGCCGCATAACGCGGGGTTCATGGCAATTGACCGCATCGCCGAGCAAGAGGGCGTTGTAGTCCAGAACCGGCGGTGCCGGGCCACTACCGCAACCTGCAGAATCGCAGGGCGCGAAGTGATCCTGGCCAAGCCGGAGACATTCATGAATCTGAGTGGCGCTGCTGTGGCTGCTCTGGTTCGCGAGTACGAAGCGGACCCGGCGAAGGACCTGCTCGTGATTTACGACGAGTTGGATTTTGCATTGGGGACGTTCAAGATCAGGGAGCGCGGTTCGCCGGCGGGACACAACGGAGCCCGCAGCGTGACCTCGGCCCTGGGCAGTGAAGAGTGGTTGCGTTTGCGGATTGGCGTTGGGCAAGATCTTCCGCCGGAAGCGAAAGATGCGGGAGCTAGACGGCCGGGCAGGGATTATCTGCTCTCACCGATGCGCAAAGCGGATTTAACGGGGCTGGACGAAGTGCTGGATCGGGTGGCTGCGGCGACGCGGCGGATTATCCAGGATGGACCGGGACCGGCGATGAATGAGTTCAATCGTAAGGACGTTTAAGACAGGGAATAGGGAGTAGGGAACAGGGAATAGGGACTGCGATTGAGGGAATCTCTCTGAATGAGGTGGGTTGTATGGCGGATATTCCCTCAGGGGCTAAAGCCCGCATTTATTTTGCTCCGGTTACGGCACGACTAAAGTCGTGCCCTTTCAAAACATCGACTTATTCAGAGGTTGGTTAGAACTGAGAACTGTGAAGGAATCGCCGCTATGGGAATTTCCGGCGGCAATGGCTGAAGTCGAGAAGACTCCGGCGGAAAAGGAAACAGGATGTCGCGTTTGTATGAAGTGATGTTTATTGTTCGGCCCGATGCGGCCGAAGAGGATGTCGATAAGTTGATTGCCGGCTTCAGCACCTCGGTGACCAATGGCGGTGGGGTGGTGAAGAATGTCGACAAGATGGGCCGGCGCAAGCTTGCGTACATGGTGCGGAAGTTCAACGACGGCAATTACGTTTTGCTGACCGTTGAAGCCAATGGCGCGGTTGTGTTGGAACTGGAGCGCCGGTTGCGCGTTTCGGAGCCAATTATTAAGTTCATCACCGTGCGCATCGATGAGGAAGAGAAGCGGCTTGCTAAGGTGAAGGCACTGCGCGGCACGCGCAGGAAACTGAGCGCGGAGCCAGCGGCCTCGTCGCATGCTCCCTCTGCCCCGGCTCCTTCTAGCCCGGCTCCTGTTGCGGCGGCGGCACCGCCTGTTTCCGCTGCGCCTGTTGAAGCAGCCGAGACCATTCAGGCCAGCGCGTAAGGCTGACTCGGATTTTGCCGGAATTGTTGGCTCCTCGCCGGGGTCAACACGGCTGGAACAAGCTGCGCTTCTGAACCCGCTAGTGCGGGGAGGAGCAAAAGAGAGCAGCAACAAAGAGAGTGAAGAGGATACACAATGTCTGAAGAGACTTCTGGCAAGGCGCCCGAGACGGGCGCATCTGCACCTCAAGGCGGGCAAGGATCGGGATCGGGCTCAGGGCCTGGATCCGGTTCGGGTCCTGGATCGGGCTCGGGCGGTGGCTCCGGCCCTCGTCCCGGCGGACGGCCCAGTGGTGGGCCCGGCGGGCGCGGCAAGTTCTTCCGCCGCAAGAAGGTTTGCAAGTTCTGTACGGAGAAGATCGACGCAATCCCGTATCGCGATGTTCGCCTGTTGCAGGGGTTTGTGGCTGAGCGCGGCAAGATTGTGCCGCGGCGGCTCACGGGCGTTTGCACCACGCACCAACGGCGCTTGACCAAGGCGATCAAGCAGGCACGGAATATCGCGCTGCTGCCGTTCGCAACGCGTCACTAGCTTGAGGCTCCGGGCTGGTTTGGCGGGCAATGCCCTATTAGTTGTAGGGGGTCGCTCGAATTAATTCGGACAAGCCAGGAGACAATGCTTCCGATGCCGATATAGAATCCTGCGCGGTGTGCCTGTTGGGTTGCGACTCTCGTCCAAAGGATAAGACCGCCCACGGCGGGCAGCCGCCTGTAACACTGGAGAATTTCACAATGGAAGTAATTCTGAAAGAAGACGTAGCCAATCTTGGTCATCGCGGGGATGTGGTGAAGGTGGCCGACGGCTACGGCCGCAATTTCCTGCTGCCGCGCAAGCTGGCGATGCAGGCGACCGAGGCCAACATGAGCGTGATTGAGCAGATGAAGGCCGCTGCCGCGCGACGCTCCGCAACGGAAAAGATCCAGGCTGAGGAACTCGTCGCAAAGTTGCAGCCTGTGGTGCTGAGCTTTACCCGCAAGTCTGGAGAGAATGGCCAGCTGTTTGGTTCGGTGACGTCGGCGGACATTGCCAGCGATCTCGAGACCAAGGGCTTTGATGTGGACCGCCGCAAGATTCAGCTGTCGGAACCGCTGAAGAGTCTCGGCGAATTCACGGTTTCAATCAAGCTGTACCGCGAAGTGGCCGCGCACATCAAGGTTCAGGTGGTGGCAGACGCCACTGAATCCGTGGCGGAAGAAGCAGTCGCGAAGTAAGCTGTTTGCTAGAAATCCACGACCTGCCGCCTCCGGTTGATTCGGGGGCGGTCGTGTCTCTGGATGATTCCGGGCTTGAACCTGTGATTGTTCAACAGTTTTAGAAGAGGTCTTTCTCAGACGCGCCGCCGCTGAGCAGGATCAGTTTCTTGATGGCCTTCGTCATCTTCCCTTGAAAATCAGGCACGTCGTCCGTTTTGGGCTGCGAGAACAGGAAGCGGGCGCGGTTGCCGATCAGGGTTGTATCGACGTGGTCGAACCTGTCGTAGCAGGTGCGCGCAGTTTTGCCGAGGACGGAGACCATGGTGAGGCGCAGAAGCTTTTCTCGCTGCCGGTCGCTGTCGCTGGGATCGAAGACATCCCAGACAGTGTTGTTCGGGTTGAGCGCGCTGATGACCAGATCGCAGTGACCGGTGGGCCCCGTCAACGTGAGGATTTTGGTCGTCTCGTCGTAGCGGACGTCGAGGTTGTCGTTGACGCCATCGTTGGGGCTCAGCGACAAGAGCGCCCCGCGGATGTATTCGACAAGTTCGGGCTCGGTGGGCTCGGGTTTGGGCGGGGGCGCGGTTTTCTTGTGGGTTGTGGTTTGCGCGGAACAAAGGGACACGCATAGGAGAAGTGCGACGGCGCAGATGCCTTTGCGCCGCGACTGATTGTGCCGGGTTGGGGATTCGATGTTGAATTTCTCTGAGGGCACGGTTGCGGTGAGTATAAACCGCTATCCTGTCGATTCGGTAACCATGGCGAGAGGCTTATCG
>Ga0302324_100025629_pt1 | contig 11307 bp, 10 predicted proteins | sample Palsa_T0_1_FD_201949 | JGI IMG/M metagenome (GOLD analysis project Ga0302324, IMG submission 201949) | Peat permafrost microbial communities from Stordalen Mire near Abisko, Sweden - Palsa_T0_1 | ecosystem: Environmental > Terrestrial > Soil > Palsa > Peat permafrost | place: Sweden: Abisko... | reverse complement strand
GAGCGAATATGCCCGCACCGTGTTGCGCGCGCTTTACCGGCCGCTCTATTTGCTCGAGACGCCGGTCGTGTTCACCACGATCGAGACTGCCGAACTGATCAAATATGCCGCCAACGCCTTCCTCGCGACCAAGGTCACCTTCATCAACCAAATCGCCGATCTATGCGAGGCAGTGGGCGCAGATGTTCAGGACGTGGCGCACGGGATCGGTCTTGACGGGCGGATCGGCCGCAAGTTCCTACACGCTGGTCCCGGTTTCGGCGGCTCGTGCTTTCCAAAGGATTGCGCCGCGCTCGTGCGCACCGCCGAGGAAGCCGGTCGGCCGGTGACGATGATCGAGGATGTGCTGAAGATAAACGACGCGCGCAAGCGCGGCATGGCTGAGCGCATTATCACAGCGTGCGGCGGGGAGATCGCCGGCAAGACGCTTGCGGTCTTAGGGTTGACCTTCAAACCCAACACCGACGATATGCGCGACAGCCCGAGCCTCTCGATCCTGCCGCCGCTGGTCGAGGCGGGCGCGACGGTACATGCCTTCGATCCCGAAGGGATGGCCGAGGCGAAAAAGCTGTTGCCCGAGATCGAGTATTGCGGCGATGCCTACCAAGCGATCGAGGGCGCCGACGCGCTAGTGCTGCTCACCGAGTGGAACGAGTTCCGCGCACTGGATCTGGCGCGGGTCAAGAGCTTGCTGCGCTCGCCGATCGTGGTCGACCTGCGCAATATCTATCAACCGCAAGAGATGACCGACGCTGGCTTTGTGTACCACAGTATCGGTCGTACCATTTGAGAGCCACCGACCAGGCGCGCTATCGGTTGAACCCACGAACGTTATCGTTGGCGGATGGTGGCCCGCCGAGGCCTAAATTCTAGCGCTACGAGCCGCAACTAGAGGAGTTGGTGGCGAACAGGGCTTCCAAATTCCGGGGAAGCCGGAATGTCAACCTAATCGCAATTGTCTCAAGTCACGCTCACGCTAGTGTGTGACTTTTGGGCGAACGCCCATACCATTACTGGGAAATTTGGCTCACGCGCGAGCGATGAAAAGAGGCCGCGTTTGCGCCAGCTATTTAAATTCGCCTTGACACAGGCTCTGTTACCCCAGGATGCGGTGACGATGGCGTTTTCCGGAAACCCGCACTCGCTGAGAAAATAGAGAAGCCCTTGTTCCGTCCACCGGCTGCAATCGATCGGCGAGCCGTGCACGCGCACAAGAAATGGTACCGTGATTAAGAAATAACCACCAGGTTTGAGCATCTTGTAGACATTGCACGCCGCGCGATATGGCCATTTGAGGTGCTCAAATACCTGGTCGGCGATAATTAACTCGAATTGCCGAGGCAAACACTGCGAGCAGATATCAAAATCGGGATAGTCCGTGCCGGTGTAAGAGCCGAAGGTGAACTCGCGGGTCCATTGTGGGCCCGCCGAAATCTCGAGCGCATCGAGGCGCTCGGGGTGAAGACTGCGCACGAACGCGAAGCATTCGCGATACATGACAATGCGCATCCAATCCGTTGTATTGTAACCGATAGAGCTCAGCACTTTCTCGAGCTGCGCCTTTAACTCGGGCCGAGATCTGATAAAGGAGATTAGACTCATTTTCCCTCGCACGAAATTGACCTGGCCGTGATCTGGGTATCGCTCGCAATGTTTAGTTCCGCCAGCATTTGGGGAAGGAACGATCCGGCGGCAGCCTCGCAAACCAGGCGAAGGCCAGATCGGCGGGGAATACCAAGCGAGCTGTTCTGCAAGATCTGGACGCAGCAACCAGATCGATTCATCCCCAGTCCAACCACCAAATCTCGTGACTCAACACCTAACATTCGACCTCAATCACCCCTCGGGGCAGACCCCTTGCATCGTCATCGCGTCCGCCAGCCTCGCCTCAGCAATCGACCCCGCTCATGGGCTGATGACCGGTCTCGGGTCTTCTGAAAAGCTCTTCGCGGGCCTTCGCCCGGACGATTGACAGGATAATCATCTTAACCGATAACCGTGCCACAATTTGGTTTCCTAACGCTGGAGCGAACTAACAGGCGGTGGCTCGCTTCGGCCCCCGTGAGATGGTAATGGAAAAAATATCAGGCTCGCGTGTTGTCATGGCCATCGCTACGGTTGGGCGTCCGCAGATCGTCTGCGAGACCATAGCGGGCCTTTTAAACCAGTCGCGCGTACCAGACGCGATATTTGTTTGCGCTCCCACCGACAAAGACGTTGAAGGTCTGGCTGAACAGATCCCAATGGTCGAGATCACGCTTGGCGTTCGCGGAAGCTGTATCCAGCGAAATGCGCTGATACGGAAAGCGACAAGGGAGGACATTCTCGTATTTTTTGACGATGATTTCGTCCCGCACGATGATTACCTAGAGAAAGTGGAAAGTATATTTTCAAAATTTAAGGATATTGCGGTGATAACGGGACGAGTAATCGCTGATGGTGCGACCGGCCCGGGATTTGACGTAGCCGAGGCGAAATCGCTCCTGGCACATGAAGGAGATTTCCCGTCTCTGGATTCGATCACCGACACTTACAGCGGCTACGGATGTAATATGGCCGTACGTGCCGCATTGCTTCTAGACCACGAAATTTATTTTGACGAGAGTTTACCACTTTACGGTTGGTTGGAAGACGTCGACCTTAGTCGCCGCCTTTCCTGCTACGGGAGAATTGTCCGGGTCGCTGATGCGAAGGGGGTGCATCTAGGGGTTAAGGGGGGGCGTCAATCCGGCAGACGCCTAGGTTATTCGCAGGTTGCGAACCCTGTGTATCTCGCTCGGAAGGGTACACTGTCTTGGGTTCGAGCGCTGAACCAACTGGGTCGCAATGTTACCGCCAACGGTCTGCGATGCCTTAGGCCGGAGCCATACGTTGATCGCCGCGGTCGCGTTGCCGGCAATGTACGGGCGCTGATTGACTTCGCAACCGGCCGACTTGATCCGAGACGGGTGTTGAAACTCTAGCTGTGTAGTCACGGAATGACGCGGTCCGGGTTGTGATGAAGGGTGTGGTTCCTGCGTCCAGGCGTCGCGGATGGCTCGGAACGGGCCCCGGCAATCGGCAGGACGGTTACGGTAGGAAGACGATCGCTGCCCTCGAGCAGGCAGTTGGAATCAAAAAAGCCGCGCTGGCGTCAGCGCAAGCTAGGGGCTGGGCGTGGACGGCGTTAGCAACCAATATACGAGGCTTTTTGCGTCCCGGCATGGGTGGCCCCCTTTGGCCCATCATGCCCAATCTCCGCCTGAAAATTCCTAACAGTCCCTCGGCTCATCGGTGGCTGCCCAGCGGCGGATTAGATCGGAGGCGATACGCGCATGTCAAAAAACGGCTCGTAACCTGCCTAAAAAAACGGGCAGTTGGCCATAGGGTCGCATCGCCCGATCGTCGGTTATCGACTATCGTGGTTAACATTGATCAAACGACTTACAAGTGCAATTTTTTTTGCGTAATTATTCCCCGCTTTTTAGCGAATGGCACACCACTTGCCGGAAAGGATCCACTCGTGGGCCCCCAACCGCGATCTGCTACAAGGAACATTATGCCAGGTCAGTTGCGCCACGTAATGCGCCCCCCAAGATCAATCGTCGTGCCGGGATCGCGAAATAGTCAGACCTCAATCGAGCGCGACGAAGTGGAGACGCGCCCCACCGCCGATCCGGTACTCGGCGGCTACCGAAAGCGCATCCTTGATATCGTACTTGCTCTAGCCGCGATCATTGTTCTGATGCCGCTGATCTGCATGACGGCGCTGATCGTCAAGCTGACTAGTGATGGCTCGGTATTCTACAAACATAAAAGGATCGGTAGAAACGGCGTTACGTTCGATTGCATCAAGTTTCGCAGCATGGCGCCGGATGGAGACGATATTCTGCGGCGGCACCTAGCGAGTGATCCCGAAGCCGCGCGCGAGTGGGAAGCCACTCATAAGCTCAAGAACGATCCTCGGGTGACGCCTTTTGGCTCGATCTTGCGGAAGAGCAGCCTCGATGAATTGCCCCAGCTGATCAACGTGTTGAAGGGAGAGATGAGCCTCGTCGGTCCGCGCCCGGTCGTTAATGCCGAGGTGCGAAAGTACGGTACGAATATCAACTACTATCTCCGCGCTCGTCCGGGCATGACCGGGCTGTGGCAGGTTAGCGGCCGCAACGATGTCGACTATGACACGCGGGTTGCGCTGGACCGTAAATATGTTGAGGAATGGAGTTTGGGACGCGACCTCATTATTATGCTCAAGACGGCATGCATTTTGTTCGATCGTCAAGGGTCCTACTGAGACTGCATGATCAAGTCGAAGCCTTGAGCCAACTAGGCTACGGCCATGCTTGAGCGAGTCGTTGTCATAAACGATGATGGCCTTGGACGTGGCGGAGCCGCTGCAATGGCGCTCACTTCGTTGCGGCTGCTGGCACAACGCGGTATCCAGGTGACCTTCGTCTCCGGTGACGGCAGCGTGGAACCGGGATTGTCCGCCCTTGGCATAGACGTGGTGCCGCTTAACGGCATTCCTATCATGGCCGGTGCGCGAGGATCGGCAGCGCTGCGCGGCCTCTTCGACAATAGGACGCGCGGAGCCCTGCGAGACTGGATCGCAGTCCACGATACCCCGCGAACGGTCTACCACCTCCATAACTGGCATAAGGTCCTCTCTCCCTCAATCTTCGAGGCGCTCCGCCCGGTAGCCTCACGCCTGTTGATGACCGCGCATGATTATTTTTTGGTTTGTCCCAATGGTGGCTATTTTCTTTATCCGCAGGGTAGGGAATGCGCCCATGTCCCCGGCGGTATCCGCTGTTTGGCCGCCTCGTGCGATCGTCGGCATTACGGCCATAAGCTTTGGCGGTTCGCGCGTAACCAAGTTCGTCGATCACTATTCGATCTGACTGCTACGCCGGCGACTGTGATAGCGGTGCATGAGGGGATGGTGCCCTATTTGAGGCGCGGCGATGTCGCTGAGGATGTCATTTCGGTTCTACGCAATCCGGTGACTCCCTGGCGTACCACGCGGGTACCTGCAGAGCGGAACAAGGACGTGTTCTTTGTCGGGCGGCTCGAAAAGGACAAAGGCATAGACCTTCTGGCACGCGCCGCGCGCCGAGCCGGAGCTCGTCTACGCGTCATTGGGGACGGCCCTCTCGGCCAAACCCTGGCCGAGGAATATCCCGAAGTGGATTTACTGGGCTGGCGGTCGGCAAAGCAAATCGCTGCGCTAGCTGCTGAGGCGCGCATGGTGGTCGTGCCGACGCGCTGGCGAGAGACCTTTGGACTGGTAGCGTTAGAGGCGCTGATGAGCGGCATTCCCGTGATCGCTTCGCGCTTCTGCTTGATCAGCGATGAAATCGTTCGCCACCGCTTTGGGTTGGCTTGTAATCCTCTGGACGAAGTAGCGCTGGCCGGGGCCATAGAGGACTTGGCGCGAGATAATGATCTTGTTCGGGAAATGAGTTGCCGCGCCTTCACGCAGGCACGGAGGTTAGCGCCAACCCCCAGCGAATGGTGCGATGCTCTGATCAACGGCTATGAACGCAAGCTTTCTCAGTCTTTACCATCGGCAGCGGGTATAGCCCTCAGCGCAAGCCCGCGCCCCTTGCCGACGGGTGCCGTTCGTGACGCGATTACAGTGCGATCCAAACTTCGGGAGGGCGCCCCTTGACGGCATTGGATCGCATCGAAGGGCACCATATGGTGCCCGCCGAACAAACCATGACAGGGATCGGCGATGCGGTAGCGTTTTTGAAAAGGTCGGTCTGGCTGGTCGTAGCGGCGACGCTCGTCTGCGCTGTCGCGGGCACCGTTTTTGTTTTGTCCTCTCAGTCAGGTTACCTAGCCAGCACCGCGATCATGATCGACCCTCAAACGCAGCGCAACGTTCTGCGCGATGCTGGGGTGATCGACTTCACCTACGACAACGGACAGGTCGAGGACGTAGTCGAGGTTCTGAAATCCGAGCGGATCGCGGGTACCGTCGTCGATGAACTGAACCTTATCGCCGACCCAGAGTTTCAGGGACCCGGCACACCGGTCGCCGGTCAACGACGACGCATTGCCACGCTCTTCCTGATAAATGGACTCGACGCACGTCGTGTGGGTCAGTCCTACATCGTTCGCGTCTCCTTCGTCTCGAAAAATCCAGAAACAGCGGCGAAGGTGGCGAATGCGGTTGCTGACGAGTACTTGAAATATCAGATACAGGCGTCACGGGATTCGGCGCGGCTAACCAGCCAATGGATGGAGGAACGCGTCGCCGAGCTTGGCCTTCAACTCAACGCAGCCGTTCGCGCTGTGCAGCAGTTCAGGGCGGCAAACGGCATCGTTGGCACCAGTAACGGGCAGGCCTCGTTAATAGATAAACTGACAGAGCTCGAAGCACGCGCCGACGCCTATCGCAAATTATACGAGAGTTTCGTTCAGAGACTAACCGAGAACCAGCAGCAGGAATCGTTTCCGGTAGCAAGCGCGCACGTAATCAATCCTGCCAATGTTCCCCTCAGCAGGACCTATCCGAGGGTAAAGCTCGTGATGGCGCTTGCGATCTTGGTTGGGGTTCTGGCAGGCGTCGGCATCGCCTGGGTGCGGCACCTGCTTGATCACACCCTTCGGAGTCCGAAACAAGTTCGGGAGGAATTGCGGCTGCCTTACCTGGCGTCACTTCCACGCTGGCACAGCCCACGCTGGGGCGCGCCGTCGACAAATCCTAAAGAAGTGCCCGATCCACCGCTGTCGGAGTTTGCTGCCCTGCAGGGCGTGAAGGTATCGCTTGATCTCGAGCGCCGCACTCATTCGCTCCGCTCGATTGGGATTGTGTCGCTGCATTCGGGAGAGGGGTCAACGGCGTTTTGCGCGGGGCTGGCAACTCTGTTCGCGCAATCCGGCACAAACACCCTGATGATCGACTGCGATTTCAGACACCGGACGCTCTCGCGGCGCTTGGCGCCGAATGCAAGAGCGGGGTTGCTCGATCTGTTCCTCGGCGGGGACGATGGGGCCATCATCGTCGATCCTAAGACGAAAGCTCGCATTCTGCCCCTGCTAGACCGCGAAGCACTTCCCAATCGGCTCGACATCATGGGCTCCCAGACGATGCGGGAGCTACTTGGGCGGCTATCGGCGACCTACGAGCTCGTTCTAGTCGACCTCGCGGCGATGGATCAGGGTATTGAGGCACGGGCGATCGGCCCGTTCATCGATGGGTGTATTCTTGTCGTCCAATGGGGCCGCACCACCCTTGGGGAATTGCGCGACGCCATCGAGGTCTTGCAGGCGGGCCAGGTAACGTTGTTCGGGGTGGTGATCAATCAGACAGAGGACGGCGTCCCGCCGATGTTCGGGATTACGTTAGCCGATCTGCGGTCGATCGATTGGGGATCATCCCTCGATCGCCTCGCGCTCCGACTCACCTCCCGATAGACGAGTCGGCGGCAGCTATGCCAAGCGACCTGCGGTGCAAGCGGCGGCAACGGCCTCGGTTAACTGCGAGCGGGCTCCCCGACCCCGGCCGACAGAAGATGGTTGATTTGATCCGTCATTGCCGAGACAAACCGCTCGACCGAGAAGTTCCGTGCGTGGGCCGCGATTTGCGTAGGGTCGAATTCCATCTTCTCAAACGTTCGTACGGCCGCGATCAGACAATCAACGCTTTGCTCCTCAAACAGAAGCCCAGAGAGGTTGGAAATTACGGTTTCGGTTGCCCCGCCGCGACCGTAAGCGATCACCGGCCTACCGCTAGCCATCGCCTCAACCGGCACGATCCCGAAGTCTTCTTCTCCCGGAAATATCAGGGCGCGACACCGCGCATAATGGTATCGCAGATCCTCGAATGGCCTCGGCCCCATTACGGTCACCGTGGGACCGGCCAGCCGGCGAATCCGATCGAGCATTTCGCCGCCACCGATAATCACCAGCTTGGCCCGCATGCGATTGAAGGCCTCGACCGCCAGGTCAGGTCGTTTGTATGGAACGAGTTCGCCGACCATCAGCATGTAGTCTCCCCGCTCACTCTCTGGCGCGAGGGAAAAAGCATCGACGTCGACCGGCGGGGATACTACCGCAGCAGTTCTGCCGTAATAGCGCCGCACTCGTGCTGCAACGGTCTGAGAGTTAGCGACGAAGTGATCGACACGTACAGTGGAAGCAACGTCCCAGGTGCGAAGGTAATGCGCCACGGGAGGCATGGCGATGCGCGTCATGAAGCCTGCGCCCTGCCGATACTCATGATACATGTTCCAGATGTATCGCATCGGCGAGTGACAGTAGCACAGATGGAGAGCTGCGGCGTCCGGAATGATGCCCTTCGCCGGCCCGGATTCACTGCTGATGATGAGGTCGTACCCGCGCAGATCAAGCTGCTCCAATGCCAACGGCATCAGCGGAAGATAACTCTTATACCAACGTGCCGCGCGCGGCAGCCCCGCTATGAAGGTGGTTTTCACGGTGCGCGCACGAATCCGTTCGGACACTGCCTCAGGCGAGTAAACGTGCGTGAAAATATCGGCGGTGGGAAACATGTCGCAAAGGGCTTCGACGACTTTTTCCCCACCCCGCATACCGACAAGCCAGTAATGGACGATTGCAACTTTCATGATCTCAGTTTCGATCGCGTGACCACGGCGCTTCGTTTGCGGCCGTGCTCGCGGTGCAGGCATCGTACCAAATTGGCGCCGTTGAGCCGTTATCCATGCTTCCGTTTCCTCATCCTCGATCTCTGGTCCATTCGCGTCGGAACCGTGATGAAATGACAAACTTGCGAGCAATTGACGGATAGTAGCACGGTTTTGTGATGCCCGTTCGCGACTGAAGGAGCCTATTTGCACGCAATTAGATGGTTAACGTTACTGTCGGCACAGTATTATCTTGCTATTGTAGTGGGTGCCACAATATTGGCATTGTCGCACGTGTACGTTTGCTGGTCACGCCGGTGGCGACGATGGCAGATCGAGGAATTAAGGCTTGTCGGCAACGTTATTGGTAGACGCGATAGGGAGACGAGATGTGGAGCAAGGTGCTGGTCTGGTTCGGTGTTTTATTCTGCTGCCGATTGCAAGCGCTGAAGATGCTAGCAGCGCGGCGGTCGGGGAGCGTTATCGACCATTGGCTCCCGTTCTTGGTTCTCGACGGGCCTGGCTTGTGGGCAACCGAGCCGACCGGATGCGCAGCGCCCACGTCCAACACCGCCCTCTGCGGTTGGGCGAGTTGACCTCACGAAGCGCAGCATAAGTAGGTATTCAATGAGCGCCCACGGTCGTGCCGATACCGTTGCGGAAGAGATACGCCCCGCAGCAAAGCCACTTAGCCGTAAATCGCGGATCGACCAGATTTCGACTCCGTCGTCCCGCGATACCGTCGCCACAGAATCCATGAAAATTTTGCACCTTGCAAATCACTGCGACGAAATAGGCAACGGCATCATGAACGTTGCCGTCGACATCGCGTGCAAACAGGCCCGTCTTGGCCACCGCGTCGCATTTGCAAGTGCAGGTGGCTCCTATGTCGAATTGTTGCGGCGACACGGTGTCGAGCATTTCTGCATCGAGCAACCTTGGCGGCGTCCGTTTTCTCTAATGGTTGGCATATTCGCGCTGCGTCGCCTGATGATATCGTTTAAGCCCGATATTGTTCATGCCCACATGATGACTGGAGCGGTCCTTGCGCATTACCTGGGCCGCTGGGGTGATTATCGACTTATTACTACGGTTCACAATGAGTGGCAGCGCAGCGCCATTTTGATGGGGGTCGGTGACCTGGTCATCGCCGTGAGTGACCATGTTCGCGAGCGAATGCAACACCGAGGGATCCCCTCCGATAAGCTCAGAGTCGTCAGAAATGCGACGCTTGGATCGCCCCGACGCCCCGAAATAGAGGCGGGTGACCGGACCGTCATCCTCGACCGTCCTTCGGTAGTTACCGTGGCCGGCATGTTTTACCGCAAGGGCATAGCCGAGTTAATTGAAGCGTTCTCTAAGGTCGCGTCCGAGGCTCATCCAGGCGCGACCCTCTATATCGCTGGAGACGGTCCCGACAGGAAAGCCTTCGAGGCACTCGCGGCTTCGGTTCCTTGCGGAGATCGGATTCGCTTCGTCGGGTTTGTGCGCGATCCGCGACCTTATCTCGCGCAAGCGGACGTCTTCGTGCTTGCCTCCCGCAGCGACCCTTCCCCCCTTGTTATACCCGAAGCCAGAGAAGCGGGATGTGCCATCGTGGCAACCGCGGTCGGCGGCATCCCGGAGGCGCTCGAGCAAGGGCGCGCCGGTGTTCTTGTACCGCCCGAGGATCCTGAGAGTTTGGCTGCCAATATTTGCTATCTCCTCTCGGATACGAGAGAGCGATTGCTCTGGCAGCGGCGCTCCTGTGAGAATTTAGATTGGCTCCGGGTAGACCGGGCCGTCGAGGAAACGCTGGTGATCTACCGCGAATCGCGGGGTACTGCGACCGTTACCCCGACGAGCCCTAATAGCAAGCCGCCTGTTACCAATAGCAAGCTGCCTGTCCAGAATAGCAAGGCGTCTGCCCAGAATGGCAGGCTCCGTGTCCCCTGATTGCGTGGTGCGCGAGAAAAACGATGATGCCCAGGCGCGTGTAATCGCTCGGTGAGGTTGGTGAGGAGCGCCTGCACTAGCGCCGCCTGCGGCGATGATGGCGCATGGCGGACGCGGAAAGAGAAGTATCCACTGTCGGACTAGTGGACACTAAACGAACCCGACGCTTGGCGAGGCGCCGGAACTGGCCGGACGAATTGAAGCGTCCGATCGTGAATGAGAGGCTGGAGCCAGGAGCGTCGGTTTCGGTTGTGGCGCGGCGGCACGATGTGAACGCCAACCGGATGTTATGGCGACGGGATTTTGCCCTTCGGCCTACCGGGGTATTCGTGTAGATGACCGCTATTCGTAGTATGGGCATCAGGGCCGGGCAAATAGGGAATAACTGGAAACCACACCCTTCGGAGACCTCTGCGAGCGCGGAGTGCCTTCCGGACGGCTGCGTCGTCTACAAGCCGGACTGGACTGCGCGGGCTCGTCGCGGGCACTGGGTGCGCGCCAAGCTGGCTCAGTAACCACCCTCCGGGCTGCCCGTGCGCCGGCGCACGGGCAGCCGTGTCGACCCCCATTGGGGCATTAGATGACAGATCCCGGCAGCTTCGAAATATTGGGCCGGCGCCGCCAAAAAATCGGGCGCCGCCGCTCGGGTTTGCCGCTGTCTTACGCGGCCATGCCGTGATCAGCGACGCCACATACCGAGCCCGATGGCAATGGCGACTGGGATCGCGAAATCAGCAACAACGTGATCCGGCCAGAGAACTGCCATGAATGCCGCACA
>Ga0302324_100025628_pt1 | contig 11307 bp, 10 predicted proteins | sample Palsa_T0_1_FD_201949 | JGI IMG/M metagenome (GOLD analysis project Ga0302324, IMG submission 201949) | Peat permafrost microbial communities from Stordalen Mire near Abisko, Sweden - Palsa_T0_1 | ecosystem: Environmental > Terrestrial > Soil > Palsa > Peat permafrost | place: Sweden: Abisko... | reverse complement strand
GCGGGCATTATCAGCGCCAAGGATCGCGGCGGCATCGGCCGGCAATTCCAGAAATTCATTCAGACGGACGCGGCCATCAACCCGGGCAATTCTGGCGGGCCGCTTGTGGATCTCGCGGGCGAAGTCGTGGGCATCAACACCGCGATCATCACCGGCAGCCGCGGCTATGAAGGCGTAGGATTTGCGCTGCCTTCCACCACCGCTATCGGCGTGTACAACCAAATCGTCGCGCAAGGCCGCGTCACGCGTGGCTCCATCGGCGTCACCTTCCAGGAAGATCTCGGCACCAACGCCATTACGCTGAAAGAACTAGGCGCGCCGTACGGCGTGGTGATCGAAGGCGTGCAGCCCGGCAGCCCAGCGGAGAAGGCTGGACTTAAGGGCGGCGACGTCATCACCGCGGTGAACGGCCAGCCGGTCAAGAGCGGCAACGACCTCGTCAATCCAATTTCCCTCGCCGCTATCGGTAGCAAGGTGAAAATCAATTACGTGCGCGACCGCACGCAGAAGGAAACCTCCGCGGTTGTGGAAGACCGCACGCATGTCTTCCCCAACGCCGCCGGCCGCATGGGCGAACAACCCGGCGAAAGCGCGCCTCCGGAGTTTGGCCTGCACGTGCAGGAACTGACCCCGGACCGCGGGCGGCAAATCGGCATGGACGGAACCAAGGGCGTAATGGTTTCGGAAGTGGAGCCCGCCAGCTTTGCCGATGACCTGGGCTTCGCACGCGGCGACGTGATCGTGGAAGTGAACCGCGAGAGCGTGGCCACGGTGGACGAATACCGCAAGGCGGTAGCGAAATTGAAGCCCGGCAACAATGTGGTCTTCAAGGTCATGCGCCGCCAGGATAGCGACAGCGTTCTGACGGTCTTCCTGCCGGGTGTCGTTCCGGCGGAAGGCCAAAAGTAAAGCCGTAGACAAGTCGAGGAGACTCCCCGACAATACGGGGAGCCTCCTCGCGACGTTTTTTTTGCCTGATGATTGCGCCAGCCCGAGCCCGATGACGAAGCGTCAGAGTCTCCAAATCGCAATCCTCGTCACTGCGGCGCTGGTGTTCTGTCTCTCCTCCGCGAACGCGACGACTCCCAGCACAACGACAAGCTCGACAGCACCAAAACACAAGCGATCCACTCATTCTGTAGGCGCGACGAAATCCAACGGAACGAAACTTGGCGGAACCAGGTCCAGCGGAGCGAAAGCGGGAACGGCAACCAAGAGCGGCGCGACGAAGTCCAGTGCGGCGAGAACAAGCGGCGCGAAATCGGTTGGCAGCTCGACGGCGAGCAAAACGGCGAGTAAAACGGGGAGCAAAACGGGAAAACGCGGGGCGAAAGCCGCAAAGGGCGGAAGACAGCGCGGGCAGACGGCGCCGACGCCGGAACGCATTTCCGAGATACAGTCCGCGTTGGCGAAGAACGGCGCGATGGACGGCTCGCCGAGCGGGAAGTGGGACGAATCCACGACCGAAGCGATGCGCAAGTTTCAAGCCGCGCACGGGTTGAATCCCAGTGGGAAGCTGGATGCGCTGACGCTGCGCCAGTTGGGACTCGGTTCCTCCACCGCGGGCCTTGCACCGCCCACGCCGATGGCGGGCAATTCGTCGCCAAATCTGCTCACCGATAGTCACCGATAGTCCGCGCAGCCGTTCTTGCGAGACAGGTTTCATCACACCGGAAAAACGAAAGCGCTGATGGCGCAAACGCCACCAGCGCTTCGTTTTTGTCGTGTTGACGCGGACCCATTAAGCATTTCTGCGCTTGCGCAGAAATGCTTGTCGTCGAGCATTAGTTCTCGACTTGCGCCTGCAGGACTTCGCCGGGCAAACGCACGATGGTCGGACGCGCGTTGGGATCCGCGCTTTGCGCGTAATTGTCGCGGCCGGCGAAGCGGTCAGAGTGCGCGCGCGGACGGCTGGGGCGGCGCGAATCGCTGCGCGAGTCATTGTGCGAGCCATGACGCGGCCCGCCGTGTGAGCCGTGGCCATTCTGCGAACCCTGATGGGAACGTCCGCGCGAACCTGCCGGCGAAGCCTGGCGCGAGCTGTGTGAGCCAGCGTAGGAATTGCCGCGCGAATCGTCTTGCGATTCGCCGCGGTTCACGAAAGCGGCTGCGGCGATGCGCGGTTCGCTACGGTGCACATCCGGACGCACGAAGGGCGGACGCGCGCCGCCATTCGCCCCGTTCGGAGAAGTTGCGGCGTGCGAGGTTGGGTTGCTCATGTTGTGCGGAGCGGCCGTGCCGTCATTGGCGAGCAGGCGCTCGATCTTGATGCCGAGTTGACGTTCCATGTGAAAGATCTCGGAGCGTTGTTCGCGCGAGAACATCGTGGAGGCGACGCCCTTCAGGCCGTTGCGGCCGGTACGGCCGACGCGGTGTATGAAGTTTTCCGCGACTTCGGGCAAGTCGTAGTTGATGACGTGCGCCACGTCTTGCACGTGAATGCCGCGCGAGGCCACGTCCGTGGCGATGAGGACTTTGATGCGCCCTTGCTGGAACGCCGCGAGCGCGGACATGCGCTGCGATTGCGAGCGGTCGCCGTGAATCATGGATGCGGCGAAACCGTCGCGATTCAGGCTCTTGCAGATACGCTCGGTGCCGCGCTTGGTGCGCGCAAAGACCAGCACGCGGCCGGTTTCCTTGGAGAGGAGGCGCTGCAGCAGCTCCTGTTTGCGGTCGGTGGCCACTTCAAAGGCCTGCATGCGCACGTTTTCGCTGGGCTTGAGCGTGGAGCCGAAGGCCAGGCGAACCGGTGTGCGGAGATAGTCTTTAACGAGGTGCGCGACGCTGGCTTCCATGGTGGCGGAGAAGCACATGGTCTGGCGCTCCTTGGGAAGAATGGAGGCGATGCGCTTCAGCGCGGGAAGAAAACCCATGTCCAGCATGCGGTCGGCTTCATCGAGCACGAGGATGCTGAGGCTGCGGAAATTGACGAGTTTGCGCTCGAGGAAATCCTCGAGACGGCCGGGGGTGGCGACGATCAGGCGTGCGCCCTTGCGGATGGCTTGCAATTGCGCGCCTTCCGCCAGGCCGCCAACGACGGCAGCCGCTTGGGTGAGCGATTTACCGCGCAGCGCGTTGTATTGATCGACCACCTGCACGGCGAGTTCGCGCGTGGGGACGAGCACCAGGGCTCCGACGCCAGGCGCGGTCTGCTGCAGGAGTTTTTCCATGACCGGGATGAGGAAGGCCAGGGTCTTGCCCGTGCCGGTCTGCGCGGTGGCCAGAACATCTTTGCCTTCGAGCGCGACGGGAATGGCGGAGGCCTGCACGGGCGTGGGGGTAACGAACTTCATGGCCGCCAGGCGTTCCTTCATATACGGGGAAATAATGGAATCTGCGAAACTAAGCATTGCACAACTTTCTTGCTGGCTGGTGCCGGCGCACACACGGAGTTCCGAGGGCGCACGGCACGGAGTGCCAGGCTCATTTGAGATTACGCGTATGACGTACGGAGAAAACTGCAGGCGGGGATTCTCAGATTACTGCAGGTGTTACACCAGAGGGACCGCACAACACAACCGAAGTGATAAGCGCAAAAACAGGATAGCACAGGTGGTGCAGAAATGCACGGGGAATTCCAAGGATGCGCAAATGGTAACGGAGCTGGTGCAAGCCCAGGAGAAAAAACGTCAAAGGGAGCGTGTTGCAGGAAGGGGGGCGCCCCTGGGGGCCTGCGTAAGTGTTCATTCTGCGGGAGTTAAAGTCCTTATTTTCGTAAGTGTTGATTCTAATAGGGTTAGCTGCTGGCTTGAGTTATTGGTTGGTTATTGTTGCAGGACGGTGGTTTTGGGCGGTGGCGAGGGCTGGAACGGATGGGATTGGAGTTTCCAGTTGCGCGAGCAGCTCGGAGAAGACGGCGTTGGTCCAGCCGAAGCCGATTTCGTTTTGGCTGTAGCCTACGCGGATGCGCGTGGCGCTGCTGCGCGTGACCACGTTGTATTTTTCGCGGATGGTGTGATCCTTCTCGTAATTTTGCGCGACCATGGTCAGGAAATTTTCGGCGATACGGTCGGCTTCGGTGTGGTAGGCGTATCGCCGCAGGCCTTCGATGGCCAGGAGTTGAATGGGGGCCCAGCCGTAGGGAAAGTCCCATTGCGCTTCGGATTCGCGGGTGCTCATGGCCAGGCCGCCGGGACGCTCGAAGCGCTCGAGATTTTTGACGATAGCGGCGGCCTGATCCGGAGAAGCGGCACCGACCCAAAGCGGGTAGAAGGTTGAGGCAAATTCGTAATCAGATAGCTGGTTGGTTACGGCGTTGTAATCAAAGTACAGGCCTTTCTGATCGTCCCACAAATATTTGTTCATCAACCGCAGTCGGTGCGCGGCCTTTTCTTTCCAGGTGTGCGCGCGGTCGGGCTTGCCGAGCAGGGTGCTGATTTCGGCGAGGTCGAGCTCCGTTTTGTAAAGCAGGGCATTGAGGCACACCGGAGCAAAGTGATGGGTTTTCCCGCTGAAAGCGCCGAAGCGGAAAGAGACGTCGAAGCCGGACTCGCGCATGCTGCGGTCGCCTTTGTAAAAGTCGGCGGAGAGCGCCAGTTGGTGGACTTCTTCGGTCTCCGTTGGATGATCGGAACTCGCGGTTTCGTGCTTTCCGAAGAAGGGGAAGACGGGGCCGACGATGGGCGCGTCCGGCGGATGGCCGTTGATGCGGATGAGATTGTCGGCGTCCGGGCCACCGTGCATGAGGAAGAAGTGGGCGATGCCGCGGTAGTAGTTGTTGGGATTGCCGAGGATTTCGGGGACCGGGCCGTCGCCGTGGTCGAAGTAACGGGAGAGTTGGGTATCGCCCGCCAGGTGTGGGGCGTTGGTCCACTGGTCGTAGTCGCGGACGGCATAGGCATAGCCGCGTTCGAGCCAAGCGAGGTCTGGCCCGCCGGAGGAACGGTCGGCGGCGAAGAGCGCCAGAACCATGGAGGTGAGGAAGGGCGGTTGCGAGCGGGTAAGGTAATAGGTGCGATTGGCATTGAGGATGCCGCCATAGTGGTCGAGTTCGTAGAAGAAATTTTCGACCATGCCTTTGGCCAGGGCGACACGCTGGTCCCGCAGCAGACCGAGGATGATGAAGAAGGTGTCCCAGCCATACATTTCGTTGAATTGCCCGCCCGGGACGACGTAGGGGTGTTCGAGATAGAGCAAGCCTTCCTGCTGAATTTTGTTGAGATCGACTTCGCCGGGGATGGTGATGAGTTCCGGCAGGCGGCGAACATCGATGCGATAGCGTTTCTGCAGGTCCCGAATGGCCGGCGGCTCGGGGATGCCGGCGGGTAGATACAGGATGGGCTCGTCGTCGGTCTTGACGTCGCCGTAGGTCTCCCAGCGAGTGAGGGTGCGCGTCAGGTAGTCCCAGCTCTGCGTGATGAACTGACGGGTGGGGCGAAAATACGTTGGCGTGACATGCATGAATTAAGCTGGAACTCTCCCGACAGTGAGACGCCGGCAAAACGAATAATGATGCACGCAATCCGCGTGTTGCGCAGCAGGAGTAAACATCGTCCAGAGTGGGCGGGCGGTTCCTGACAGGGATTATCCGCGCACGAATTATACGCGGCCGAGCAAGACCAGAATGAGCAGGATCAGCACTACGAGGCCAAGGCCGCCGCTGGGGTAATAGCCCCAACTACGGCTGTGACCCCAACTGGGGAAAGCGCCGATGGCCATTAGGAGCAATACGACCAAGAGGATGGTAATCACGCGAGTGCCTCCAAGAAAGCGGAAGTTGACGAGGCGATTGGAACAAATCACGATGTGCGAAAGAATCGGGCAAAGGCGGTAGGCGCAGTTGCGGAGGGGTGTAGAGTTGCGTGGAGGGTAGAGAGGGATAAAATACATGGATGATGGTATTCGCCGGGCAGGCTAGTACCAGCTAAGGTGACGGCATAGGGGGATTAATGAATTTACGCATCCTAGTGGCCGACGACCACGACATCATGCGCCGGGGACTCAAATCCCTGCTGACGGCGAAAGCGGGTTGGGACGTTTGCGGGGAAGCGAAGACGGGGCGGGAAGCCGTGTCGATGGCGGAAGAGATGAAGCCCGATGTAGTGGTGCTAGACGTCAGCATGCCGGATTTGAACGGCCTGGAGGCGGCGCGCCGGATCCGCAAGGCGCTGCCGAAGACCGAGATAGTAATTCTCACGCTGCACTTTTCGGATCAACTGGTGCACGACATCGTGGAAACCGGGGCGCGAGCGTACATCATGAAGTCCGATGCGGACCGCGACCTGGTGGCAGCGGTGGATGCCGTCTCGAACCGGCGTTCCTTCTTTACGCCGCGTGCGGCGGAGATGCTGCTGAACGGGTTCCGCAAGCAGAGCACGCCGAACGCGGCGCCGACGGAGTATCGCAGCCGGCTGACATCGCGCGAACGCGAGATCACGCAGCTGCTGGCAGAGGGCAAGAGCAGCAAGGAAGTGGCGGTGGCGCTGAATATCAGCGTGAAGACGGCGGAGACGCACCGCGCGAATATCATGCGCAAGCTGGAGCTGCATTCGGTGAGCGAATTGGTGCGTTATGCGGTGAAGAATCAGATCATCGAAGCGTAGTGAAGTAGCTGGGCAAATGCTCGGTGCGGAGATGGTGGCAGTGAAGTCCAGATAGCGGGCCCGGAAAGAGCGTAGATGGCAGTAAGGCTACGGCATGATCGGGAGATTGTGAAGCGGACGGCACTAGCGACGCCTCGTCCCCAGGTGAGGCTAGAGGAAGCGCAGGCGGAGAATGCCTAGAGTAATGATCGTGGACGACCACGCGTTTATCCGCCGCGGCGTACAAGGAATTTTAAAGGACTACCCGCAGTGGGAATTGTGCGGCGAGGCGGAGAACGGCAACGATGCGGTGCGATTGGCACGCGAGCTACAGCCCGACGCCATCGTGATGGACGTTTCCATGCCCGGGTTGAATGGCGTGGAAGCGACGCGGGCGATCCGCAAAGAGAACCACGGGGTCAAAATTGTGTTGTTGACGCTGCACGAGTCGCAGGAACTGGTGCGCAGCGCGTTTCGCGCGGGGGTGGACGGCTATTTGCTGAAGACCGACGCGGAGCAGGACTTAATGCATGCGCTGGAGGCGGTGTTTGGTGCGGGCAAGTTCGTGAGCCCACGCATTGACGCGGCGGTGGCGAAAGAGATTATAGTGAACGGCGGTACGAACGGGAAGCGGTAGGCCCGCTCGCCAAGCGCCTCCGAATTTGGCGGAGGGCGCCGACTCGCGGCACGGGAGGGAATTATATGAACGACCAAGGCAAACTGGTGGTTACGTTTCTTACGGGATTAGCGATTGGCGCAGGCTTGGCGCTGCTGTTTGCTCCGCAGTCCGGCGAAGATACGCGCGGATGGATCAGCGACACGGTGGAAGACGAAGCCTACAAGTTACGGCGCAAGGCCAAACGCTCGTTGGATGAAGTGCAGGACGCGCTGGAGCGCGGCGAGCAAAAAGTGGCTAAAGTTCTGAAAACCGGCAAGACGGCCCTGGATACGTTGGCGGCGAAGCTGGAGTAGTGCCTGACGGCCCCACTGACGGCAGTTGCACTCAGCACTGATTTTAGCACCCGAACGGCGCGGCCGCGGCTGGTTGTGTGCATACCGCGCGACGGTTTTATTGTGTGAAAGCGACCTAAAAATCCGGAGGATGCGATGGCGGAGAATCGTGGCAAAGCAGACGGGAAAGGCGGCGTTACCCGCGAAGGGTTGATCGCCGCGTTGAATGAAGATCTGGCGCGGGAGTTTCAGGCGATCATCGCATATGTGGTGTATTCGCAGACGCTGAAAGGCGCCGAGTATATGAACATCGCGGGGGAGCTCGAGAAACACGCCGGGGAAGAGTTGCAGCACGCCATCAAGATCGCCAACCAAATCGACTATCTCGGCGGGGAACCGACGGTGACGCCAAAGGCCGTGAAACAGACGGACGAGAATAAAGAGATGCTGAAGGCGGACCTGAATAACGAGAATGAAACGGTGCGCAACTACCGGGCCCGCGTCCGGCAGTGTGATGAACTGGGGGAGTTTGCCATGGCGGAGGTGATCCGCGAGATTCTGGTGCAGGAGCAGGACCATCAGATCGCGCTGGCGACCGCGTTGGGCATTGATGTGCCGAATACGAGCGAGGACCAGGCGGGGAAGAAGTAGGCGCCATCGGCAGGTTGAGATGTAAAAAGAGCCCCTCGCGCTGCGGCGCGAGGGGCTCTTTTTGTCGAGTACGGTGAAGCTACGCCTGCGCTTGAGCAGCTACCGGCGCGTCCTTCGAGAGCGTCAGAAGCTGATTGCGCATGCGCACGCGAGCGCGGAAGATGCGGGATTTTACGGTCTCGATGGTGATACCCATGGCGCCAGCCAATTCACGGTTAGTCCAGCCCTCGGCTTTGTGCAGGATGAAAGTGTCGCGCAGCGAAGGGTGCATGCCGTTGAAGGCTTTGTTGGTGAGTTCCTTGGCGATATAGGCGCGTTCGGGATTGGGGCGCAGGTCTTCCACCTCCGGGATATGCGGCTCGTCGCTGTCCGGGCGGACGATTTCCACGCTGCGATTGGCGCGGTCAGACTGCGTCTTGCGCAGCTTCATGAGGGCTTCGTTAATGGCGATACGCACCAGCCAGGTGGAGAAGCGGGAGTTGCCGGCAAACTGGCGAATATTGTTGAAGGCCTTGCACAGTACGTTTTGCACGTTGTCTTCCGCGTCTTCGTGATTCTTCAGCATGCGCAAGGATATTCCGTAGATCTGCTGAGAGTGCCGGCGCACCAGCTCGGAGAAGGCATCAGAGTTGCCGGAGCAAGCGCGAGCGATGAGGGCCGTTTCATCGTTGTGCGGATAGGTTCGTTCCATGGTTGGTGCGTCTCCTCAAAAAAGTTAGGGTCCCGGGCAGGTGGCACCCGATGGTGCAGGCTCGCTTGCAAGCACGAATTCGGGCCGGATTCGCGACGGCGAGCAGGTTCTCTACACAGAGAACGTGGGTACAGGTATACGGTGCGCCGCGCAAACGGACAATACACGGGAGTGTGTAGGCGGATGGTTGCGGAATTTGTAGGCGCGAGTGGTGGGGTGACCGATAGATTATTGCGCGGCGATTTGCGGATGCTGCGATGGGCACGTAATTAACCGGAAAGAATTACGCGAGCGGCAGCGAAATTGCGCGCTGCCAACGCGAAGTTTTGAGCTAAGTGCAATAGATACAATGGCTCAGCGATGGCGATGAACATGCTTTATGAACTGCTCAGGAACGGCGGGCGATCGTGGAGGTGCAGCAGCATGAGATACGGAAATCTGCTCTTCAAGATTGGCACAGTGGTGACGATGCTCGCGATGGTGGCGTTGGCGCTGTACTCGTCGGACGCATTAGCCGTCTGCACGCGCTATTTTTGCACCGGCGCGGTTGGCGTATTCGCGGTGGCTTCGACGGTGGGATTAGCGACGCGCCTGCGCGCCTAAGTGCCTTGGCTGTCGCGTGTCCGTTGCGCCCCCGCATCGGTATTTGTCTGTATTGTCCGGCTATTTCCCCCGTGAATAATTTGACTGCTAAGCATTGGCACGTAAAAGCGCCCGGATCGCTTGCCGCTTGCGGCCGATCCGGGCGCGTGCAACATAGGCGGCGCGATCAGTGCAGCGGCGCGAAGGGCCTACGTGTACAATGAAGCGGCTTCTTTTATCGTGCTCTTGAAACTCACCTAACGTGGCCGCGAACTCCGAATCTGCCGAGGGAACCCTGCAAAATGCCTGGGGCAAACGCCTGCAGGCGCTGAAGAATATCCCGCCGATATTGCACATTATCTGGGAATCCGGCCGCGCCGTGGCGAGCGCGGAGCTGGGGCTGCGCGCCGTGGTGGCGGTGATCCCGCTGGCGCTGCTGGCGGTGACGCGACTGATTATCGACGCCGTGGTGTCGCACGTGTCGCATGGGAACGCGCTGCGCTCCGATTTCTGGTGGCTGGTGGGGGCGGAGTTTGCCCTGGCGGCCGTTTCCACGCTGCTGAACCGCGTGGTGGATTTCTGCGACACCCTGCTGGCCGACAAATTCGTCAGGCATATCAGTATCCGGATCATGGAGCATGCTTCGCGGTTGGATCTTTTTAATTACGAGGATCCCAGTTTTCAGGACAAGCTCGAACGGGCGCGTGTGCAGGCCACGGACCGGCTCGGGATGATGCGGCAACTCGGGACGCTGGTGCAGCAAGTCATCACGACCGCCACGCTCGCCGCGAGCATCCTGTTTTTCTCGCCGTGGCTGCTGCTGGTGCTGGTGGTGTGCGTGGTGCCGGCGTTTCTGGGGGAGAGCCACTTCGCTTTCCTGGGTTATGCGCTGGCGTTCCGGCAAACGCCGGTAAAGCGCCAGATCGACTACCTGCGATTTTTGGGCGCGAGCAAGGATAGCGCCAAGGAGCTAAAGCTTTTTGGTTTGAACAAATATTTGACGGATCGATTTACGGAACTTTCTGACGAGGTGTATCACGACAGCGTGGGGCTGGCGAAGCGCCGTCTTGGGGCCACGGCGGCGCTGTCGCTGGTGACCACGGTAGGGTATTACGGCGCGTACGTTTACGTCATTTTTGAGACCGTGGCCGGGAAGTTCACCGTGGGAACGCTGACGTTTCTGACGGGGGCGATTGCCGGGGCTAGTTCCAACCTGCAGATGGTTTTTTCCACGTTTTCCAGTATCGCGGATCAGAGCCTCTTTCTAACGGATTTGCTGGAATTTTTTGCGCTGCGGCCGAAGGTGGTGTCGAAGCCCAACGCTTTGCAGGCGCCGCGGCCGATCGCGCGGGGCATCGAGTTTGCCGACGTAAGTTTTGCCTATCCGGGAAGTTCGCGCCTGGTCCTGAAGAATTTAAATCTGCGCGTGGCGCCCGGGGAGCGCATTGCGCTGATTGGTGAAAACGGCGAGGGCAAGACGACGATCGTCAAGCTGATTACGCGACTGTACGACCCGACCGCCGGCGCGGTGTTGCTGGATGGCATCGATTTGCGGGAGTACGACCTGGAGGATTATTCGAGCCAGATTGCCGTGATTTTCCAGGACTTCATGCGCTACGACATGACGGCCTGGGAAAATATCGCCATGGGCCAGATTTCCGAGCGCAAGAATATGGCGCGGATCGAGATAGCGGCGCGGAAGAGTTTGGCGGAGTCCGTGGTGGCCAAGCTGCCCGGCGGCTACGACCAGATGCTGGGGCGACGCTTCGATTCTGGCGTGGATTTGAGCGGCGGAGAGTGGCAGCGCGTGGCGCTGGCACGGGCGTATCTGCGCGATGCGCAATTGCTGGTGCTGGATGAGCCGACGGCGGCGCTGGACGCGCGTTCAGAGCACGAAGTGTTTGAGCGTTT
>Ga0302324_100025625_pt1 | contig 11307 bp, 11 predicted proteins | sample Palsa_T0_1_FD_201949 | JGI IMG/M metagenome (GOLD analysis project Ga0302324, IMG submission 201949) | Peat permafrost microbial communities from Stordalen Mire near Abisko, Sweden - Palsa_T0_1 | ecosystem: Environmental > Terrestrial > Soil > Palsa > Peat permafrost | place: Sweden: Abisko... | reverse complement strand
AAGTGATTCGGAAACCGGAGCCTCCCTTTTTTGGGAGGCTTTTTGCGCGGGGGGCATATGGGAATCGAGATGCGTGATTTGAAGTGGTCTCCGTCTGAAAAGACGGTCGCGCGAAGAGCTTTCGATTTGGCGCTCGCTCGCGAATTCGATTGGGTGACGCAGGAGGTCAAGCGCATGGCCGCAAGCCTTAAAGACAGGTCTGCTCTATGGGAGCTGGAGGACTTCCTGACAAAGAGCCGCAAGGAGATCGATCGGAAGTACGATTACAGGTACTCGGTTCTGACCATGGTCTTCGGGTACCTGATCCGCGAAGGCCGACTTACCGAGGACGAACTGCGTGGCCTTGGAGAAGACAAACTGGAAGCTATCCGGCGCATAACGAAAGACTGAGACGAAGCAACGACCGCTCAGCCTTTCCTCCCTCGTTTTGAGTTCGCGCTGACTACTTGGCGAGCGGGATGCGCATGTCGCCGCCGGTCATTTCCTTTGGCAATCCCTCGTGGAGAATCGCAAGAAGAGTTGGCGAGATGTCGCGGAGCGCGCCGTCTGTGCGAAGACGGTAGTGAGGGGCGTCTTCGGCGACGTAGATGAATGGCACGGGGTTGGTGGTGTGTGCGGTGTGTGGGCCGCCGGTGACGGGGTCCTTCATCAGCTCAGCGTTGCCGTGATCGGCGGTGATGAGCCATGCTCCGTTGCGCTCGCGGATGGCCTTGTAGATGCGGCCAAGCTGCGCGTCAATGGCTTCACAGGCGCGGATGGTGGGCTCGAGCTGGCCCGAGTGGCCGACCATGTCGGCGTTGGCGAAGTTGGCGACGATGAGGTCGAAGGCGGTGTCGTTGACGGCCTTGACGATGGTGTCGCCGATGCATTCAGCGCGCATTTCGGGAGCGAGGTCATAGGTGGCGACTTTGAGCGAGGGGCAGAGGATGCGTTCTTCGCCGGGGAATGGGACTTCGATGCCGCCGTTGAAGAAGTAGGTCACGTGGGCGAATTTTTCGGTCTCGGCGACGCGCAGATTGCGAAGCTGATGCGCTCCAAGAACATTGGCCAGGATGTTGTCCATCGACTCGGGCGGGATGACCAGGGGTAGTTCGTAGAGCTTGTCGTACCGGGTCATGCAGGTGTAGTGGAGGTTCTTCGGAATTACCGAGCGCAGGATGGTCTCGTCGAGCGATTCCCATCCGTCGAGGTCGCGGCCGCCCTGCTTGTTGAGACCGCTTTCGCGGGCGAGGACACGCGTGATCTGGCGGGCGCGATCGGCGCGGAAGTTGAAGTTGATGCACACATCTTCATCGCGGATCTGGCCGACGGGCTTGCCTGCACTGTCGACGACGACGAAGGGGATGAGGAACTCGTCGGTGATCCCGTTGTTGTAGTTTTCCTTGATGCGGGCGACGGGGTCGGGGTATGAGCCGCCCTCAGCCTTGCCGTTGACCATGGCGTCGAAGGCCTTGAGCTCGCGCTCCCAGCGCTTATCGCGATCCATGGCATAGTAGCGGCCGTTGATCGAGGCTACTTTGCCCACACCGTATTCGCGCATCTTCTGCTCGAGCTTGGCAATGTAGCCCGCGCCTGAGGTGGGGCCGGTGTCACGTCCGTCCATGAATGCGTGGACGAAGACGCGCTGGAGGCCGTACTCGCGTGCGGTCCGGAGCAGAGCGTAGAGGTGCTCCTGGTGGGAGTGGACGCCGCCATCGGAGACGAGGCCGAAGAGATGAAGCTGGCGGTTGCCTTCCTGCGCGCGCTGCATGGCGGCGACAATGGAAGGGTTTCGCTTGAATTCGTCTTTCGCGATGAGCTCATCGATGCGTGTGATGTCCATGTGAACGATGCGGCCCGCGCCGAGGTTGAGATGGCCGACTTCGCTGTTGCCCATCTGTCCGTCGGGCAGGCCGACGAAGTGCTCTGAGGCGCGGATGAGTGTGTTGGGATACTCGCGGAGCAGCTTGTCGTAGGTGGGCTTGCGGGCGAGAGCGATGGCGTTGTCGGCGGTTTCAGCGCGGTAGCCCCATCCGTCGAGGATGGTGAGGACAAGAGGACGCTTGGACACGGTCGGATTCCTTGAGTGCGGAGCTACGGGAGTGGACGGAGCCAGTACAATTCGGGCGACGGCGGGGATTGCGGAGGCACTCCCCGCCCGCGATAAAGCTGCCTCTAGTCTTCGTAGTTCAGGCTTTCGAGGCCGAGGAAGGTTGCGCCGGAGCCGAGCTCTTCTTCGATGCGGAGGAGCTGGTTGTACTTGGCGATGCGGTCGGTACGGCTGACGGAGCCGGTCTTGATTTGCCCCACGCCGGTGGCGACGGCGAGGTCAGCGATGAAGGTGTCTTCGGTTTCGCCGGAGCGGTGGCTCATGACCGAGGTGTAGCCGTAGCGGCGGCCGAGCTCGATGGCTTCGAGGGTTTCGGTGAGGCTGCCGATCTGGTTGACCTTGATGAGAATCGAGTTGGCGATGCCCTCTTCGATGCCGCGCTGCAGTCGCTTGACGTTGGTGACGAACAGGTCGTCGCCGACGAGTTGAATCTTTGCGCCGAGCTTGTCGGTGAGAATCTTCCAGCCTGCCCAGTCGTCTTCGGCAAGGCCATCTTCGAGGGAGACGATGGGGTACTGGCGGGTCCAGTTGTCGTAGAAGGCCACCATCTCTTCGCTGGTGAGTTCGCGCTTGTCGCTCTTCTTGAAGACGTACTTATTCTTGTCTTTGTCGTAGAATTCGCTCGACGCGGGATCGAGAGCGATGGCGATCTGTTCGCCAGGCTTGTAGCCGGCGGCCTCGATGGCTTCGAGGATGAGCTCGATCGCTTCGGTGTTGGACTTGAGCGAGGGAGCAAAGCCGCCCTCATCGCCGACGGCGGTGTTGTAGCCCTTCTTCTTGAGCACGCCCTTGAGAGTGTGGAAGGTTTCAGCGGCCCAGCGAAGAGCCTCAGAGAAGCGCTCTGCACCGACGGGCATGATCATGAATTCCTGGAAGTCGACGTTTGAGTCAGCATGCGCGCCGCCGTTGAGGACGTTGAGCATGGGGGTGGGCAGAATGCAGGCGTTGACGCCGCCAAGATAGCGATAGAGGGGAATCTCGAGGGTCTGCGCGACGGCGCGGGCGTTGGCCAGGGAGACGGCGAGAATTGCGTTCGCGCCGAGCTTGCTCTTGTTGGGCGTGCCGTCAAGCGCAATCATTGTCTGATCGATGAGTCGCTGGTTGGCGGCGTCCATGCCTTCCAGCTCGGGCGCGATGATGGTTTCAACATTGGCGACAGCATTCAGCACGCCCTTGCCGAGGTAGTGGGTCTTATCGCCGTCGCGAAGCTCGACGGCCTCATGTTCGCCGGTGGATGCGCCGGAAGGGACGATGGCGCGGCCAAGCGCGCCGCTTTCGAGGATCACGTCAGCTTCGACGGTAGGGTTTCCGCGGGAGTCAAGCACTTCGCGGGCGCGAATGGCAACAATCTCAGTCATATCAGTCCTCATGATTCGGTGCAGCAGCCGGTCGTTCATTTTGGGGCGGCGATCCACGGCAAGGGGTTCTCCGGCGGCGCTTTGAATCGTATTCAGAAGCCCCTGCACGCGTGGAATCTCCTCAGTTAGTGCGGAAAAATCGATTGATCGTTCCTACGGATTCTAACAAACCGGAGGGGTCCGAATTGTGTATTGACGGTCACAGTGCGGGAACCGACTGGAGCGACTTTAGATGAGCTGGAAAAGCGATGCGTCGGCCCCATGGGTTGACCAGGATGATTCGTGCCGTAGGAGGAACCGGAGATGGGAAGAAGCGCGCAAGGAAGGCGCAGGACAGGCTACGCTTAGGTTGAGGGCCCTGCGCCTTACGGGATTTTTGGCAGAGAAAGGGCTGGAAAAGGCCAGAATCTGCAGGGAATGAACGGCCGAACGCAGAAGGAACGCTGACCTGCGAGAAACTCTTGGAGAGATCGCGGGTCTAACGATAGAGAACATACGGGATGGGTGTGCCCAAAGGAGGAGTCCGGCGATGACGATTGCAACGAAGAGGGTTGGTTTGCTCGTGGGTGTGATGATTGCGGCCGCGGCATCGCAGAGCTGGGGCCAGGCGGCGGGGCAGGGTTCAGGACAGCCGCAGGAGCAGGGTGGATATCAAGGTGTGTCGCATCCTCCCGCGGACGATACGATTACAACCTCGACTCCCCCTCAAGCGAAGCCGCCGGCGGGACATCCGTTGATTCAGACGACGCAGCCGATGAACGGAGCGCAGGCGCAGCAGCCGGTGTATCCGGCATATCCCGCGCCGCAGCAGCAGATAGTGAACGCGTCAGGCGCGATGCCGCTTGCGGATGCGCGTGACGGCACAGACGATGGGTTGGTGGGAGTTGCTCCGAACCCGCAGGATCGGCGCCTGGCCATGCGGGCAGACGATCCGAGCTTGACCAATCCGGGCGCTGATCCGGACGGGGACATTGTGCATCCTGAGGCTCTGCGGCCGGGAATGCTGGGCGAGGGAGCGATGATCCGCGTGCGGCTGATTGACCGGCTGTCGACGGCGACGAGCGAAAAGGGCGATCCGTTCAGGACGCGCGTAGCTTCAGACGTGGTGCGCGATGGCCAGGTGCTAATTCCGGCGGGCTCTGAGATTGATGGGCGCGTTGCAGACGTATCAAGAGGGCACACGGGCGGATACGGCACGATACGCCTGCAGCCGGAGATGGTGATCTTGCCGGATGGGTCGCGGATGAGGATGAGTGCGGATGTGACGTCGACGCCGGGCTCGCATACGCACGTGATTGGCGAGGGAACGATCCGCCCCGACTCGCGGGCGAAGCGAGATGGGATTGAGTATGGCGGAGCGGTAGGCGCGGGAGTTGTGACCGGCGCGATTGTGGGCGGGCCGGTGGGTGCCGGAGTCGGCGGCCTGGTGGGCGCCGGGGTGATCACGGTGCATCTGCTGGTGGATCATCCGCAGGCGACGCTCGACGAAGGGACGTCAATGATGTTCATGCTGACGCAGCCGCTCGATCTGGTGCGAGACGGCGCAGTGCGGCAAGGCGCGAACACGTACTGAGGCCTGCTAGACTCCCTCATGCGTCGATGGGGGAGTAGCAGCGGATGAGCGAAATTAAGACAGTTGGGGTGGTAGGCGCGGGGACGATGGGCTCCGGCATTGCGCACGTGTTTGCGCGGGCCGGATTCAGCGTGGTGCTGTGCGATGTGGAGATGGCTCTGCTGGAGCGCGCGGTGGGGCAGATTCGCACCAATCTGGGGCGGGAAGCGGCGAAGGGCAAGCTGACTGAAGATGAGGTTGAAGCGGCGCTGGAGCGGATCAAGGCTACGGTGGAGCGGGATGCGCTTGCCGGGGTTGATCTGGCCATTGAGGCTGCGTCGGAGCGATTCGAGGTGAAGGCGGAGATCTTTCGCGCGCTCGATGGATTGACGGCGCCGAGCGCGGTGCTGGCGACGAATACCTCCTCAATCTCTATCGCCCGACTAGCGTCGGAGACCGAGCGGCCTGAGAAGGTGATTGGCATGCACTTTTTCAATCCCGTGCCGGTGATGACGCTGGTGGAGGTGGTGCGCGGACCGAAGACCAGCGATGAAACCTTTGAGATGGTGCATACGCTGAGCGTCGCGTTGGGCAAGACGCCGGTGGAGGTGAATGATGCGCCGGGGTTCGTGTCGAACCGGGTGCTGATGCCGCTTATCAACGAGGCGGCCTATGCGGTGATGGAGGGAGTGGCGACGGCGGAGGGCGTGGATCAGGTATTCAAGCTGGGGATGGCGCATCCGATGGGGCCGCTAACGCTGGCGGATTTGATAGGGATCGATGTGTGTGTGGACATCATGCGTGTACTGGAGGCGGGGTTGGGAAGCACGAAGTACAGCCCATGTCCGCTGCTGGTGCGGATGGTGGAGGAGGGAAAGTTAGGCCGGAAGTCGGGGCGGGGGTTTTATGAGTACGAGAAGTGATGTTCCGCAATGGGCCGGGGGTACTTTAGGGTTCGCAATCGTCCAAAGTTTGTCGCTTGATTGGGGCTAAACTGAGGGTATGGGGAAGACGGCGTTCGATGCGATTGTAGGGGCCAGGGGGCAAATCACCGTCCCGGTTGCTGTGCGCAGGGATCTGGGTCTCAAGACTGGCGATCTGGTCGACTTCGTCGAGAACGAGCGGGGTCAGATTGTTTTCCGGCCAAGGAAGAGAATCGTCCGAGACCAAAGCCGCACAGAGAAAGAAACCAATGAACGATGACCGATCCGAGTCATAGCGGCGAGCGAGTGCGGCGGCGTTTAGCGCTACTGGAAGAGGCGGCCAATGGGCATTACGAGAAGCTCCCTTGCCCGGATTGCGGTGAGACCACTGCGTCGGTCTGGTTCACGAATCCGGCTCCTGATGAATACCGCACCTGGCTCCTTTGCCCCTCTTGCGACTTTCATACTCATGTGATCTGCGCAGGCAAACCCGCGGGCTTCACGGAGGACCGTCGGCGCAGGGATTTGGAAGCGCGGGATCAGGAAATTCTGGAACAGATGGTCTTCAGGAAGCCGAAGAGACCGTAGGCGCGAACCTAAACAGGTGCCGTCGCATCCACGACGGGGATACCGGCGGGCGGGGTGAAGTGGAACTGGGCGGGCGGGATGGCGGGGTTGTCTAATTCATCAGCGAAGGTGAAGCGGGTCATCGCGCCGTCGGTTTCTTCGATCTCAATTCCGGTGATGGTTCCGTCGGCGGTGACGGTAAGCGCGAGCCGGGCGACGCGCTTTTCCTGGCCTTTGGGCTGGCCGGTGAGGGTGAACTGGCCGTTGGACGCGGGTGCGAGCCGCAGGTTCACGAGTTCCTTTTCAAGTTCGGTGTGGCCGAGGAGAAAACGCAGCGGGGAGCGCAGATCGTCGAGGTCGCGGCTGGGAATGCGCTGCACCTGGGCGTCGCCGCGCGCGTAGAACCAGGCGAATTTGCCATCGAGGAGAAATATCTTTCCAGCGGGTGAAGCATAGTCCCAGCGCATGCGTCCTGGCTTGAGGAGAGTGAGCGTGCCGCTCTCGGCGCGGCGGACGCCGAGGCCATCGTACGACTCGGTGAAGCTTGCCCGAAGTGAGTGGAGTTGGTTGTAGTGGCTGTCGATGCGCTGCGCGAGCGAGTGTGGGGTTAGCGGCGGAGATTGGGCGCGAAGGCAGAGCGATGAGGAGATTGCGAGGAGGGTGGCGAGGAGTTTGAATAAGGGGAATTTCAGATCGCTCAGCCTGGATTTCTCACAGGGAGCCCAAAACCGTAGCGCCGGCGTCCTCGCCGGCTGTCCGGAGGGTCTCCAGACCCTCCGAGACCTCGCCAGACCTCGAATTCCTTCTCCGGAGGGCCGCGTGTGAGAAATGCGGCTTAGGGGGTATTTTCGGAGCAAACGAGGCTCTGCAGGGGCTAAAGCCCGGACCATTTTGATAGCATCTTCGGCGCGACTGAAGCCACCCCAGCGACGAGGACCTGTCGCCGGGGATCCCGACAAGTCGTGCCCTGTTACGAAGCTTGGGCTCCAGAGGGATTTGTGGCTCATCGATGGATTATTGCCCGACGTTTTGTGAGCAGTTGGTGCCCCCGGTGGGGTCGAACTTGATGATGCCATTCTGGTCGCTGCAGTAGCCGCGGTCGCCTGTTGAGCCGACCGTTTGCGGAACGGCGGTCACGGTGTAGTTATTGAAGCGGTCAATACCGTTGACGGTAACTTTGTCTTTGCAGGTAAGGGTGAAGATGTAGCCCGACTTGTAACCGGAGGTGATGTCGCCCTGAAGAATCTGAGCGCCCGTGGCTGAAGGTGCGCCGGTGGTGGGGTCGCCGCCGAGCGAAGGGAGAGTGCAGGCGAATCCGCTGGACGGGTAGGTGTCGGAGTACTGAATCTCGGCCTGTTGGATGGCGCGGATCGACTGGCGAGCAGAAAGGTCGTTGGCTCTCTTCTTGAGGCTGCCCACGGTGGGGATGGCGATGAGCATAAGGATGGCGATGATGGCCATGACGATGAGCAGTTCCATCAAGGTAAAGCCATTGGCGCGGCGGGCCTGACGGGGGCTTTCTTCAAGCGGTAGAGCAGAGGATTTCGGATTCATTGGATTGTCTTCCTGTTTGAGCGGACTCGTGCACTCGCCCGAGAGAATGCTACAACGATACAGACGCAGAAGGGAAATGGAACGTTTGAAAGGCAGTTCACAGTTCGCAGTTCTTAGTTCACAGTGCCGAGGCAAAAATGTCATAGTTCTTAATTCGCAGTTCCCGGTCCTTGGCGGGATCTTGCCGTTACGGATTGCTTCCGGGCGCCCAAAAACTTGGACAACCGGGCCAACTGTGAACAACGAACTGTGAACTTCGAACTGGCCTCTCAGCACACCAGCCGGTCCCGATCGAGCTTGACGCCGTCGAGGCGGCCGAGGAGGGTGACGGCGACGCGGCCGGGGACGAAGAGCCGTTGTGCCATGGCCTGCACCTGGGCGGACTGGACATCGCCAATGCGGGCGATGACTTCGTCGACCGAGTAGAATTTGCGGAAATACATCTCCTGGCGGGCGAGATTGGCCATGCGGGAGTTGGAACTTTCGAGGCCGAGCAGGATGTTGCCGCGGACCTGGTCCTTGGCGCGAGTGAGCTCTTCTTCGCTGAGGGATTCCTGCTTGAGGCGTGCAAACTCGGCAAGGATAAGGTCGACGACCGGGAGGGCGTTGGCTGACGACGTGCCTGCGTAGACGCAGAGGGTTCCTGTGTCGCGATAGGGGCTGAGGTCGGAGTAGATGGAGTAGGCCAAGCCGCGCTCTTCGCGGATGGTCTGGAAGAGGCGGGAGCTCATGCCTCCGCCGAGTACTGTGTTGAGGATGAGCGTGGCGTAGCGGTTCTCGTCGGTGATGGGCGGAGCGGGGACGCCGAGGCAGATCTGGACCTGCTCGAGAGATTTCTTGTTGCGGAGAATGACGCGCGCGCTGGCCTCAGGGGCGGCGAGTTCGTCGAGCGGCGCCCCGATGGCGATACTGTTGAAGCGCGCGGCGATGGAATCAGCGAACTGTTCGTGGTCGAGGTTGCCGGCCGCGGAGAATACCATGTTGCCGGCGTGGAACCGGTCGTTGTGATAGTTGAAGAGCTTGTCTTGGTCGAGACGGGCGACAGTCCTGGTTGTTCCCAGAATTGGCCAGCCAAGGGGATGGTCTTTCCAGAAGCTTTGCGTGAAGAGCTCATGGACAAGGACGTCTGGATTGTCCTCGTCGATTTTGATCTCTTCCAGGATCACACCGCGTTCGCGCTCGATGTCGGGAGCTGCGAAGACCGGGTTCAAGACAAGGTCAGAGAGAACGTCGAGGGCGATAGGAACGTGATCGGCGAGCGATTTGACGTTGAAGCAGATGGTCTCTTTGCCGGTGAATGCATCGAGGTTGCCGCCGATGGAGTCCATTTCGCGGGCGATGGCCTGGGCGGAGCGGGAGCGCGTGCCCTTGAAGAGCATGTGTTCGACGAAGTGGGAGATGCCGTTAATTTCGGCAGGCTCGCAGCGTGAGCCGGACTTGATCCAGACGCCCATTGCGACCGAGCGCAAGTGATCCATGCGCTCAGTGAGGAGAATGAGACCATTGGGCAACACGGTGCGGCGAATGTTTCGCTCGTTGTTCATCATCAGCGTCAAGCTCGATTGTAGGGCAATCGGTGGGACCGTGCGTAGAGGGCTGCTTTTGGGTGCAAAGTCGAGCGTTGCGACTTGAGAACGGTGCGTTACGAGCTCGCGCTTAGTGGAGCGTCGCGCGCTCTGGGAGAGTGAAATACTGAAAGCCTGGTACTGACGAGAGCTGAGATGACCGAGAAACTAGACCGAAATTCAAACCGGCTTGTGCGTTTAGATGCAGAGAAGGGCGCGGAGGTGAGCGCGAGGCCGTTGTTTGGCCTCGACGGCGAAGCGCTGGCCGACGTGATGGTGGAAGCCGGGGAGCCTCGTTGGCGCGGAAGACAATTAGCAGAAGCAATTTACAGTCAGCGTGTTGCGGAGATTTCTGCGATCAGTACTCTGTCGAAGCAGTTGCGGGAAAAACTCACGCAGACGGGATGGGAAGTCGGCAGGCCGCGGATTGCACAGGTGTTCAAGTCGGCGGATGGGACGGAGCGCTATCTGGTGGAATGCGCGGGACCCGACCGTAAATTTGATCGGCAGACGGTGGAGACGGTCTGGATGCCGGAAGGAGATGACGGTGAGGCGGGGGACGGGAGTGGGGACGAAGACGGAAAACCCCGGAGACGAGCAACGATCTGCGTGTCGAGCCAGGTGGGATGCGCGGTGAATTGCCAGTTCTGCCTGACGGCGAAGCTGGGGCTGCAACGGAACCTGAGCACGGGAGAGATCGCCGGACAAGTGGTGTCGGTACTGGAGCGGCAGGGCGTTGAGGTGGGCACGGAGCGGGTGAATCTGGTGTTCATGGGGATGGGCGAGCCGTTTCTGAATTACGACAGCTTTATGGGGGCGGTGCGGCTGCTGGTGAAGGAGGTTCGGCTGAGCCCGCAGCGCATGACGGTGTCGACCTCGGGGATTGTGCCGGGGATCGAGCGGTTTGCGCAGGAGTCGACGGAGATTAGGCCGAAGCTGGCGATCAGCCTGAACGCACCCAACGACGCGATTCGGAGCGAGGTGATGCCGATCAATCGGAAGTGGCCGATTGAGGCGGTGATGGAGGCGCTGCGGGGGGTGAAGCTACGGCCGCGGGAGCGAGTGACATTTGAGTATGTGCTGCTGGGAGGGGTGACCGATCAGCCGCAGCACGCGCGGGAGGTGGCGCGGCTGGCGCGGCGGACAGGGCTGCCTGTGAAGGTGAACCTGATTGCATGGAATCCGGGGCCTGGGATTGAATACACGATGCCGGAGGCCGGCACTGTGGAGGCGTTCAAGAGGGTGCTGATGGCGGAGGGGGTTCCGGGATATGTGCGCAGACCGCGCGGGCGGGATATTTTTGCGGCTTGCGGACAGCTGAAGAGGACGGTGGAGGGGTAGAGGTTCAGCGCGGATTCTGAGAGCCAGGGAATGCCATTAGGTCGGGCCGACGGCGAAACAACGAACCCGTCCAGATCCAATAATGGTTCCCCGTCCACCAATCGCCCAAGATTTTCCCACGCTTGTTAGTCTGATTGAAGTTTCGAACTATCTCTGACCCAGCGCCGAGCGCCCGCGCCTTGCGCCTGGCCGCTCTTAAGTTGCGCAGGTCCCAGCAAACTTTCCCAGGTTGATGATTGGGCGCATAAACGGTGTAGTCGATCTTGATCCTCATGATGCTCATGGGCGTTACGCTGCGCGGTCGACCACTTCAAGCACTGTCCCTTCGATCTTCTGCAGATAGGCGATGATTTCGAAA
>Ga0302324_100025623_pt1 | contig 11308 bp, 9 predicted proteins | sample Palsa_T0_1_FD_201949 | JGI IMG/M metagenome (GOLD analysis project Ga0302324, IMG submission 201949) | Peat permafrost microbial communities from Stordalen Mire near Abisko, Sweden - Palsa_T0_1 | ecosystem: Environmental > Terrestrial > Soil > Palsa > Peat permafrost | place: Sweden: Abisko... | reverse complement strand
GTAGCGCGCAGCAACAATTGGCTGCAAAAGATCCCGGGCAGCGCGCCCGTTTATTGCGGCCGCGGCGCCGCTGCGGCATGCCATGCGACGAGCACTTCGTGTTCGCGCGCCGGGTCGATGCCAGCCTGGAGCGTAAAGCGCTCCGGCGCGGGGCGCCCCAGATGCCATGCGAGCGTATCGCAGACGGTGTCCTTGATGGCTCTAATGGTAAGCCCTGCCTGCAGCGCACGTACAACGCTCACTTTGGCGAAGGCCGCATCGGGACCGATCGGCGCGTTCCAGATCGGCATGTCAGTCGCCAGGACGACGTTGTGCTGCTGCAGGAATTCAACGGGCACCCATACGGCACGCGGCGGTGAGTTGGGCTTCGCCAGCGCACTTGCGCAACTGATACTGGCGCTCACCAGATCGCCCATGGTGAATTGGCCCGGCGGCGAGACGACATTAAATGTGCCTACGACATGGTTTTCCAAAACCCCGAGCGTGAAGCGCGCAAGATCGCGCACATCAACGTACTGGATCACATCCCCGGGGCCATCCGGCGCGAGCATGTCTCCGCCTCGGGCCGCGCGGACAGGCCAATACGTGAAGCGGTCCGAGTTGTCATTCGGTCCGACGATATACCCCGGACGCAGTACGGTGACGCGCCCCGGCAGTGCAGCCTCAGCGGCCTGCTCGCACAGCGCCTTGAGGGGGCCGTAGGTGTTCTCGTCCACTTTCTCGACGCTCTCATCGGCAAGCTTGCCGACTGGCGACTCCTCGTCGGGGGCCGTGGCAAAGCTTGCATAGACAGAAACGGAGGAGACGAACAAGTATTGTCGCACGTTGGGCGCCAGCAGTTGCGCCGTCAGCCGTACGTGGCGCGGCACGAATCCGGAGTCGTCGATGACGACGTCCCATTGACGATCGCGCAAGGCGTCGATTTGGCCGTCGCGATCGCCCTTGAGCTTTTCAAGCTTGGGGAAAAGCTGCGGGTTCGTTTCACCGCGATTGAACAGCGTCACGATGTGCCCGCGCTTGAGGGCAAGCTCGGTCATGTACACGCCAATGAAGCGCGTGCCTCCCAGGATGAGAATCCGCAGTGGCCGCGCACGCGCAGCGCCGAGCGCGCGCCTTGTGCCGAGAAAGGCCGCCGTCATGGATGCGGCACAGATGAACTCACGACGCTGCATCTCAAGAGAGGTCGGGCTTTGGCGCAGCCTGGCAATTAAGCTCCCGCATCAAGGGGGCCTCCACGTCGGGGACGCACCTTTTAGCACAGATATCGCCGATTACCGCTGCGGGTTCGATGGACCGGCCCAAGCTTGCGCCTGTCCGAAGATTTGCCGGCAACGGAACACCCGCATCCGTGATGCGTTGTTCCCATACGCCCCCGGGTCGAAACGCGGCCGGGAGATCCCATGACAGCGAGGTGCACCATGAAACGCGGTTTGTTAATTCTTTCCTTGAGCGCACTCACGCTCGCCGCCGCCTGCTCACGGCAGCAGGCCACCGGCCCTGACACGTCAGCTCCGAGTTCGAGCAACTCCATGCAGTCAAGCGCGCCTCCGCCGAGCACGCCACCGGATAGCGCAACGCCTCCGGCAAGCTCTTCGGATTCGATGCAGTCCACGAGCCCGGGTTCGACGCCTGACAACGGCACGGCGACGCCGCCGAGTCAGCCTTCGACGGCACCTAAGCAGTAAGCCGCTGGCGGCGCCGGCCCTGCAGGTCAGGACCGGTGCTGCAGAAGCGGGGCGCTCCGAGGAGGCCTTGCTCGCGCGAATGGCACCCGTACGCCAATGATGCGGCGCATGGACTGATGTAACCCATTGACTCTATAGGGCTGTCGATTGGCCCGCCGATTGCATGAGCATGAGCTAGTCACCGGAAGGCGCCCGGGTTCGCCGGATGCTGGAGGATGTAGACATGCTTAACAGGATCGTCGTGGTCATCCTGCGAAACGCGCTATTGGTACTGGGTATCAGCGCATTGGTTCTCCTCAATACAGCCATGTGGGGCGGGTAAGCGCGCAAATTCCGCCGAGCGCTCGATTGAGCGCAAGGCGCCGCAGGCGCGCGCGCCAGAACTCCGTGCCGAAAGCCCTGCCCGCGCACTTGGCACACCGCAAGACCGAAACTCACGTCGCGCGTCGCGCCCCGTGCCCACATCGCAGCGGCGCGCACCCGCACGCGCAGACGGTACACCTACCTCGCACCAGCCCGAACCCCTAGAATCAGGTGCATGCCCCTCCTTAAAGTGATTGTCCTTGCGATCGTGCAGGGCTTGGCTGAGCTCTTGCCGGTGTCAAGCTCAGCGCATGTCATCGTGGCCGAGAAACTGCTGGGGCTTGATCCTTCCGCTCCGGAGATGACATTGCTGCTGGTCATGTTGCACAGCGGAACGATGGTCGCGGTGATCGTTTATTTCTGGCGCAGCTGGCGCGAGACATATTTCAAGAGCGCGTTCGCCTTCAAGAGATTCGCCGCGCTCGTCATCCTCGCAACCGCATTGACGGCAATAATCGGCGAAGTCCTCATCAAGATTATTGAACGCACGGTATTTGCCGGCGTGCCACATGCGCAGATCGAGGATCTATTCGGACATCTGGAAATCATCGCGCCCGCCCTCGCCGCTGCGGGCGTGTTGATTCTGATCGCCGGCATCTTCGAGCGCCGTCAGCGCACGCCGAGCATCGCCGCGCAGGAATTGACCGCAACTCAAGCCGGCCTCATCGGAGCCGTCCAGGGACTGTGTCTGCCCTTTCGCGGTTTCTCCCGTTCGGGCGCCACGATTTCTGTCGGCATACTGGCCGGCGTTGCCAAGGCACGCGCGGAGTCTTTCAGCTTTGCGCTTGCTGTGGTGCTTACCCCGCCGGTCGTCGCGCGTGAACTGCTGCGATTGATGCACGCACAAAAGATCGAGAGGACGACGGATCTCGCCGCGGCCGTGTTCCCGAGCCTGCTCGGCGCCGTGTTTGCCTTTCTTGCCGGGCTCGTCGCCTTGCGGTGGCTCAGCCGATGGCTTGAACGCGGTCGCTGGTATGTCTTCGGGATTTATTGCCTGATCGCTGCGGCAGCCGTGGTGGCCCTGCACAACATCGGCTACTGAGCGCGCGCGAGCCCGCTCTAGGTCTGCGCGGCGAATGCGCGCTGGGCGGCTGGCCGCGCGCTGCAGCGTTCCAAATATGCCTTGAGCACCGGCTCGTCGGCTAAAATCTTGAACATATCGAGAAAATAAATGGCTGCGCCCAGCATCACATCCGCGGCGCAAAAGCGTGCGCCGAGTATCCACGGCCCGGTGCGCAGACCGTCCCGCAACGTTGCGAGCACCGAGTCATAGTCGCCCCAACCGTGCGACACACGGTTCGGCGCGAGCCCGGAGAATTTCTCGGTCATCGCCGGCTCAATGTTGGAATTGGTAAACATCAGCCACTGCAAATACGCGCCGCGCTGCGGGTCGCCGATCGGTGGCGCAAGACCCGCCTGCGGATACGCATCTGCAATGTAGGCGCAGATAGCGCCTGAATCACTGATCTTGACCGCGCCGTCCGCGAGTGCGGGCACTTTACCGAGCGGGCTTGCAGCCCGAAACTCAGGATCCGCCTTCGCCTGTGCATCGCGGATGTCGATGCGCACACGCTCGAACGGCACGCCCGCCTCCTCGAGCATCCACAGCGCACGTACCGCGCGGGTTTTCGGACACCAGTACAGTTTTATCATTGCCGTATCTCGCGCGGCCGTGGCGGCGATGCGCCATGTTTCCATACTGTGCCTTCCAGCGGCAAGAAGGAATATGCCCTCATGCTGCGGGAGGAGGCTGCCCTTCTATCCGCGGGATTCCCACATCGATGCAAGCCCACGTCGGCGCCTGCGACGTCCATATGGTCGCGGCCGGTTTCGCGATCTCACGGTCGTCAAGCGTGCCGCTGCGCACAAATGTCAGATGCGGACGGGCTTCAGCGCCGCTGAATAGAGGCGTGCCGCACAGCGGACAAAACCTGCGGTGCATGATGTTGCCGCTGTCGGCAACGCTGCGGTAGTCGCGCAGCTCGCCCGTGACCGTAATCGCATTGCTCGCGAAGCAGGTGTTGACCGTAGCGCTGCCCGCTCCCAAATATTGACACAGCCGGCACCAGCACGTTCGCGTGACAATCGGTGCGGTGCTGATTCGATAGCGGACCGCCTTGCATAAACATCCGCCAGTAATCTCCATGACGAACCTCTTTGTCAGCTTTAATGTGTGCGAACGAGCTTTGCGGGCGTTGCGGCGAGGGCGGATTCCACAGTGTCATGCTTGCGACCGTTCATTGCCGAACGCGCAACGCGGACCATCGCCGCTTGCTGACGCCGGCGCATCGTCGTCGGCCATCCCATCCGCAGTACACGATCCGTCTGCGTACCTCGGCCCGCGTTCGTGCGCCCCCAAAGCGCGCGCTGCCCGTGATTTCTGTGCATAGTCGAAAACGCCCAATGGTATAGTTAACCCAGCTTCTGCGGAGTCGTAGCGCTGCACATCCTCATTCGGCGCATGCGCAAGGACGATACGCAGCTGCACTTGAGAGTATGGCCCGCGTGGGCCGGAGCAACTTTTCTTGCTGGGAGCACGTTTGCATGCGACATACCGCTATTCCCCTTGTTCTGCTGCTCGTCGGGTGCGGCTCACAGACGCCCCCGCCTGCTGCGCCGGCTCCGGCCGACACGTCCTCGACTGCACCCGCGCCGGCAGCTGCACCCGCGGGCGCGGACCAATCCACGCCAGCAGCAGCAGCTGCGACAGGAACCGAGTCAGCACCCGAATCCGCATCACCGCCCGTTGCAGGAGCTCCGCCACCGCCAGCGCCGGAAGAGGCCGCCAATACACCTGAGGGGCCTGCGTACGAGCCGCCGCCGCCGCCACCCGTGGTGAGCGTAAACGTCGAACCGCCTATTTCCGAGCCGGCACCGATCGCCGTGGGCTGGGCACCGCCCCCCATGCTGGTCGAGCCTCCGCCACCACCACCGCCGTCTCCGGCCGCGGTTTGGGTTGGAGGCTACTGGGTCTGGGAGGGCAACTGGGTCTGGGCCCACTCCTATTGGGCCCCGCCGCCGCGGCCTAACTATGGTTGGGTCAACCCCTATTACGAGAACCGGGCAGGCGCCGTCATCTTCATCGGCGGCCATTGGTCGCCGCCGGGCGTGGTATTTGTTCCTCCGGCGCCTGGACTGCATCTGACGTTGGAGGTCGCGTTACCCGGAGTCGTTCCCGGGCCGCCTCCCATGGGTCCGTTCGGCGTCTTCATTCCCGCGCCGCCTGGCTCGCGATTCGGAATCATCGTTCCGGCCCCGATTGGGACTTCCCCTGCCGTGGTGATAAGTGCGCCGCCGGTTATTGCGGTGGGCATGCGGATTAACATCAACAACACGAACATCAACAATACGAACATTCGTAACACGACGAATGTCACGAACATCACGAATGTGACTATCGTCGCGCCGGCAAGCGCGACGGCCAGCGGCAGGGCGGTGAATGCTACGGTGCCGGCTTCGGCCCACCTTGCAGCAGCATTGCCTCCCGTCGTCAGGGTGCAAGCACCCGCACCGTTGTCAGCTAAACCGATTCCGGCTTTCGTTCACGGACGGCCGCCGCCGGCGCTGCCGCGCGCTCAACCGGTCAAAGTGGAGGCTGCGCCGCGTGCGGCGGAACAAGCGCATGCAGCACCGCCGCCCGGCCGGCCGGCTGCCGCGCCCGCGGAGAGACCTGGAGCTAAGCCTGCGGAAAAACCGATGGCCAAACCGGAGGCGAAGCCTGCTCCTAAGCCTGCAGAAAAGCCTGCGGCCAAACCGGAGGCGAAGCCTGCTCCTAAGCCTGCGGAAAAGCCTGCGGCCAAACCGGAGGCGAAGCCTGCTCCTAAGCCTGCAGAAAAGCCTGCGGCCAAACCGGAAGCGAAGCCTGCTCCTAAGCCTGCAGAGAAGCCCGCGGCCAAACCGGAAGCGAAGCCCGCCCCCAAGCCTGCGGAACATCCGCCAGTCTCCAAGGAGACTGCTAAACCGAAGCCTGAGGCAACCGCGGCAAAGACCAATGCGCCAGCCAAAGCTGCGCCAAAGAAGCCGGGCGACAAGGACGCGAAGAAGCCCGACAAAGACAAGGGCGATACAGACTAAAGCGCACCATTCCCCGCCGCTGGCCGATAGCGACCAGCGGTGGGCGTCGCGGATTACGCATAATTGATGCGTGCCCACAAGATTCGGCTTGGTTGAGTTGGGAGTTCAAGCGCACGCGCATGCGGGTGCGTAATTTGGCCAGGACATCAGGAGTCCGGATGCGAAGTGCCGCATCCAGCGGCCGCTCGTGCTAACCACTCCGCGCGTGTCTGGCCCCAAATCTCGACTGCGGAATCTTCGAACGGCGGTGGCAGACGCCCCGCGCCTCGAAGGCGCGAACCAAGTCTGCGGGCAACGGCCTGAGACGCATAATTGTCCGGAGAAATCGAATGAATCGCCTCCGACCAGCCCAGCGTGCGGAAGGCCCACTCCATCGCTGCAGATGCGCCCTCGGTGGCATAGCCGCGGCCCCAGGAGTCGCGAGCCAGACCCCAACCAATCTCAGTGCCCGGCCACCCTTCCGGCTTCCAGGGACCCAGCCGCCCAATCCAACGACCGCTGGCCTTCTCGATCACCGAAAACATGGCAAAGCCCTGCAGATGCCAAGCGCCGGCCATCGCCATCAGGCCTCGCCAAGCGAGCGCACGCGGCACCGGCCCCCCAATAAAATGCGACGCCTCGGGATCCGCTAAAAGCGCCGCCCAAGCATCGAAGTCCTCAATGCGGGGCGGCCGTAGCAACAGTCGTGGCGTCTCGATCTCTGGGTCCGCGCTCACGGCGCAACTTTACCCATTGCCGATTCCTTAGGAATCAAAGAGTTAAGAAGCATAAAGCCTCGCGCCGGCCGCTGCGACGCAATGTACCCGATCCGTGAAACAACCGATGAAGACTGGGTCCGTAAATCTCGGCGCAATCGTTGCGTGCGCCAAGTCTGCGGGCGTCCTCACTCCTCGATGCCGAGCTCGCGAAAAATGAACGCGTATTCGAGCGCCGTGTCGTGGTAGCGCTGAAAGCGCCCCGACATGCCGCCGTGGCCGGCCGCCATATTGACACTGAAAACGAGCGGATGCCGGTCGGTTTTGGTGGCGCGTAGCTTCGCGACCCATTTGGCGGGCTCGTAGTACTGCACCTGCGAATCCCAGAGCCCGGTGATCACCAGCATGGCGGGGTAATCCTGCGCCCGCACATTGTCGTAGGGTGAATACGAGAGCATGTAGTCGTAATAGATCTTTTGCTTGGGATTGCCCCACTGATCAAATTCGTTGCTCGTGAGTGGAATGCTCTCATCGAGCATCGTGGTGACGACGTCAACGAATGGCACGTATGCGATGATGCCTCGATAGGCCTGCGGCGCCATGTTGGCCACGGCTCCAATCAGCAATCCCCCCGCACTGCCGCCTTCGGCAAACACGCGGTCTTCGGCGCCGTAGCGTTGCTTCACCAGAAACTCGGTCACGTCGATGAAGTCCGTGAAGGTATTCTTCTTGTGCAGCAGGCGGCCATTCTCGAACCATTGGCGTCCGAGTTCCTGGCCGCCGCGCACGTGGGCGATGGCCACCACGAAGCCGCGCTGCAGCAGGCTCACCCAATTGGCGCGAAACACCGGGTCCGTGGAGATGCCGTAGGAACCGTACGCATACTGGTAGAGCGGTGCGCTGCCATCGAGCGCGGTATGTTTCGCATAGGCCACCGACACGGGGATCTGCGTGCCGTCACGCGCCGTAGCGTGCAGATACTGCGTCACGAAATCGGCAGGGTTGTAGCCGCCCAGGACCGCCTCAGTCTTCTTGAGTTCTTTAATGCCAGTGCGCATTTCGTAGTCGTAAGTGGTGCGCGGCGTGATGAGTGAGCTGTAGACGTAGCGCACGTCCTTGCTGTCAATGCCCGGCGTATGCACCAGCGTCATCGAGTAAGCCGGCTCGCCTGAATCGATGACGACGTCTTGGCCACCGTCCCAGGGCCGCAGACGCAGTTGCAGCAGGCCGCCGGAGTGTTCGTTGATCGCAAGATACTTCTGCGACACCTCGAAGTCGTCAACCAACACATCCGGACGCTCGCCAACCACATCGCGCCAGTTGCGTTTGTCGCCGCTACCCGCAACGGGCGTGCGCATGATGCGGAAATTTGGCGCCTGCCAATTGGTGCGGATGATGAAGTCGTCGCCGAACGCATCCACGTGGTATTCCAGGTTCGCCTCGCGCGCGAGGACCGGTTTGAAGCGCAGCTGCGGGTCGGACGCTTCGGCATAGCGCACCTCGGTCTGCTGCGTGCTCTGCAGGTCAATGAAAAGATATTTCTCCGACCTGCTCATGCCGACGTCCATGTAGTAGCTGTGATCTGCCTCCTCGTAAACGAGTACATCCTGGCTCTGCTGTGCCCCGAGTTGGTGCTTATGCACGCGCACCGACAGCAGCGTCACCGGATCCTTTTCAACGTATAGCAGGGTCTTGCTGTCGGCAGCCCAGACAAACTGCGGCTCGACGTTCGTCAACGAATCTTGCAACAGCGTCCCCGTCGCCAGATCCTTAATCTTAAGAGTGTATTGACGCCGGCCAATGTCGTCCTCCGTATACGCAAGCAAGCGACCGTCGCGGCTGACTTCGGCGGCGCCGATCTGAAAGTATTCATGGCCCACCGCCAGCGCGTTGCCGTCGAGCATAATCTCCTCGGCAGCGCTGAGATTGCCCTTGCGGCGCGCGTAGATCGGATAATCCTGGCCAGGTATGAAGCGCGTGTAGTACCAGTAACCATGCTCGTACACCGGCACACTGGCATCGTCGGGTTTGATCCGACCGATCAACTCCTCGTAGAGCTTCTGTTGCAGCGCCCGGCTCGGCGCCATCACGGCATCGCGATAGGCGTTTTCGGCCTTAAGATAATTGAGCATTTCGCCTGACTGGCGCGTGTCATCGCGCAACCAGTAGTAATTGTCGATGCGCACGCCATTCGGCGATGACACCGCGTACGGCTTCTTGGCGGCAATCGGGGCTGCAGGAACGACGGCGGCGGGCGCATCGACAGCATTGACGGCGGATGGATGAGGAACCACGATTTCTGCTCCGCGCTGTGGTTGGGGTACACATGCACCACCCAGCAATGCGGCACACGTTAAAGACATCGACAGATAGATCTTGCGCATGGTCCCTTCCTAAAGGTCCCATCGTTCGAAGTCGAACATGTTACGGCGCATCAACCACCCCGATAACAACTCGCTTGCGACGGACAAGCCAGCGACCTGTGGCCACGGGCCGGCGCGCAGAGTACGCGGAAAAAGGATTCTGCGCACGTTGCCGCCGAGAGTCGCGCCCCAGTTCCTGAAACTGCCTTTCTGGTGCCGCCTGCAAGAGCTTTCGCGCCCTGCAGGCCGCATCTGCCGCGACGCCGTCGCTTTCAGAAGCTCGAATACAACTGCCAGAATGCCGCCGCAGCCGCCGCCAGGTTCGCGCTCCACTCGCCCGCAGCCGCGTGATCCGCGCCATCCGTGATGAATTTTGCGCACGCAAAATCAACACCTTCGAGGCGACAGACTTTGGCGTACGCGTACGCTTCCATGTCGACGACCTCGCAATGCATGACGTTTTCGCCGGTTGCGAATGAATCGCCACTACCGCACAGGCCCTGCGGCAATTTTGTGAATGCCGGCGGAAATTCCAGCTCAGCAGGGAGCTTCTCGTACGGCGTCACGCCGTACGAGAAGCCTAAAGCCCGTACATCCATGTCGCGTTGGACGAAACGGTGACAGCCGACGAGAGTGCCGGTGACAAAGCGGTGGCTCCCCGCGGTGCCGAAATTAATAACGAACGGCGCTGGCCGGCCGGCGTGCCGATAGGCGCCAAGCCGCCGCGTCAGGGCGATCGCCGCATTCACCTTGCCGAGACCGGTGTACAACACCGGCACGCCGTGCCGCTCGAAGATCCCTTGGCTCTCAATGTCCAACGCCATGACGATGAGCTGCGCCGGCAACGGTTCCGGCACGCGCGCCGCTGCATCAAATGTAGTCGATGACATAGCGCAGCGCATGCTCGCGCCAGACGAACGCAGTACCGGCGAGTCTTAGATCGATGAGCGCGAGAAGCGCGCCAATTTCATAACCCGCGTGCCCGCACAGATCGGCGGCCGCGCGCATGGTGCCACCGGTGGCGAGGACATCGTCCACCAGCAGCAGCCGACCACCGCCGCGCTGCATCTCCAGGATGCCGGTGCCGTACTCAAGTGTGTACTCCATGTCGACGACCGGCGGCGGCAACTTACCCTGCTTGCGAATCGGCACAAAGCCTTTGCCGCGCCGCGCGGCGAGCGCCGCGGCCAGGATGAACCCGCGAGATTCGATCCCGGCAATCGCATCAACGCGCTGCCACTCCTGCGCATCGAGCAGCGTTTCGAGCGCATCGATGGTCGGCTGAAACTGCGTGCGCAGCAACGGGGTGATATCACGAAAAAGAATGCCCGCACGCGGAAAGTTGGGCACGTCGACGACATGGCGCTTAAGGTCGATCATAGGTCGGTAGCTTAGCTCGGAAAAATCCAGCGCGGGCGCGTTGTTCGCGGCGGCATAATGCAAAAGTACCGCTCGGGTCAGTACCAGCTGGCATTGACCGCAAGGACCAGGGCTTTTTCGGCGGCAGCTTAGTACTCTCGCTCCGCGCGCAAGTCGAAATGAAAAGCGCGCACCAGATGCCAGCCCAGCCACTGCAAGCTACTCAGTGATGCGATTGCTCGCTTTGCTGGCACGCCTTGATGAATCGGCGCCGCTCCTCCCCTGATTCAATTTCCCCAGCCAGTAATTGCACAAGTTCCTCGATGCACGAGGCCCGCGACGCCGCGTGCTTCACGAGGTGCTTCGCGAAGGGCCCAACGAAGCGCGCGAGTTCCAGCTCGAAGCGCCGCAGCTCGGCAGCATCGAATCTTAGGACGTCGAGCGCGTGACCGGCGCCGGCGGTCTCGGCTGCGTGCATCTGTGCCGGCGCAGCAGCAGCAAGAATGGAATCGAGATAGGAACACAGCCTTGCGTAGTGCGGCGCTCGCGGCGCAGGAAACGCATCGAGCCAATGCTCTGTGCTTAGAAAGTACTCGAGACTTTTCGAAGGCAACACATCTTCAATACGAACCGGGAGGACAATCACTTCCTTGTGGACCGCGCGCTCGACCTCGCGGCGCACCTGTGGCGATGCGTTGGCGCTTGCAGAAAACACCAGCACCATCACGCGCGCCGCGCCAATGGCCTCAATGATCTCCTCTGCCCAGTC
>Ga0302324_100025622_pt1 | contig 11308 bp, 10 predicted proteins | sample Palsa_T0_1_FD_201949 | JGI IMG/M metagenome (GOLD analysis project Ga0302324, IMG submission 201949) | Peat permafrost microbial communities from Stordalen Mire near Abisko, Sweden - Palsa_T0_1 | ecosystem: Environmental > Terrestrial > Soil > Palsa > Peat permafrost | place: Sweden: Abisko... | reverse complement strand
CCGGCCGATAAGAATCGGAAGCCTTGCCGAAAAAGGGGAAGCCTCGATGAAACGATTGCGCTCATTATTTGACCGCGGCAGCGCGATTTTATCGGGCATGTCGCCGAGCGATCAGCCCTCAACCGCCTCATCACATCCAGTCGAGCCGCTGGCTGCCCATTATAAGGTGGTTTTGCTCGGCATCTGTCTGCTGGCTTCCTGTGGCGCGGTGGCCGCGGTCGGCATGTGGGGCGTGACGACGATTCAACGCAACCGTTCGGAACTGGTTCGACACGAAGGGCCGGCTTTGGGAACGCTTCTCCAGATCGATCGTGACCTGAATCAGGCGGAGCTGGGGCTGGAACGTGCGACTCGAACGACGGACATTGCTCGGCGGAATGCGGCGCTGGCCTTTTATGACGAGAACGTCCTGGAATCCGCGCAGCGCTTCGATCTCTATAAAACGCTCGCCGTCAACACCGACAACGAGATCGAAACCGCCGCCGATTATCTGAGTGACCGGGCCAAATGGTTCAGCGCTGCCGAAGAATTGAAACAGGCCGTGAGCAATCCCGTTAACACGCCGGAAAGATCCGCCTGGATTCTCGATCAGTATGAAAAAGTGCAGGATTTATTCGACCGGATGCGCGAGCACATAAACCTTCTCGCCAAGGGCATCTACCAGCCGGCGATTGATTCTTCCGTCGATCGTTCCGACCGCGATGCGCGCCTGACGTGCTGGACGTTGATTGTTAGCTTCGTGGTGGCGCTTTTCGCGGGCGTGGTGCTGACGCGCAACATGTCTCGAACGCTGCGCATCCAGCGGCAGGCCGCCGACCGCATGAACGTGGAGCGTGAGGAGCAGAATCGCCACCAGTCGTTTGAGGCCCGGCTGAGTCGCGGGCTCGAGATGATGCAGGATGAACCTTCAACGTTGCGCATGGTGGAGGAAGCAATCGCCGCGGTAGCGCCGAGCGTGAGCGCCGAGATCCTCTTGGCCGACTCCAGCCGGGCACACCTTCAACAAGCGGCGAGCACGGCCCCATCCGGCAAGCAGGGGTGCATGGTCGCAAGGCCAAGCGATTGCCCGGCGGTCCGGCGCGGCCATCGGCTGAACTTTCGGTCCAGCGTTCCATTTGACGTGTGTCCTCATCTCAAGGGACGGTCGGGCGGCAATTGCTCGGCCGTGTGCATTCCGCTGAGCATCATGGGTCAGGCGGTTGGTGTGCTGCACGCGACGGGCGCGGATGGTTTTCTGCCCCCCGAGGATCAAATCCTCAGTCTGGAGCAGATCGCTTCCAAGTCGGGAGAAAGGCTTGGCCTGCTCCGCGCCTTCCGTCGCACCGAGGCGCAGGCCGCGCGTGATCCACTCACTGGTTTAATGAATCGCCGCAGTCTTGAAGAGTCGGTGCATCAGCTCGCGCGGCAGCAGATCCCTTTCTCCGTGGCCTATGGCGATCTGGACCACTTCAAAGAATTGAACGATACCCACGGCCATGAGACGGGTGACAGGGCGCTTCGAACTTTCGCGCAGGTGCTGACCGCGTCGATTCGACCTGATGATCTGGTTGCCCGCTGGGGTGGCGAGGAGTTCGTGATGGTCCTGCCTCGCGCATCCACTGCCGACTGCATCGTAACGCTTGACCGCGTGCGACAGGCATTGACCCAGGCGTTGCAGGGAGCCTCGACTCCCGCGTTCACGGTCAGCTTCGGCGTCGCACAGATGGAAGAAGGAAGCCTGTTCGCCGATGTATTGGCCTGCGCCGACGAAGCACTGCTCCGGGCGAAGCAGGAAGGGCGCAATCGCACGATTGCCTGGCCCGACCTCGCGTCCGGAATCCAAAAGGTGTCCCGCTCCCCGCGCGACCCCATAATGGTAAATGATGGCGACCGGTTTTCGCCCGCGGCCTAGCGCTAGCGAGGGGGGAAATGTTCGCCCAGCGTGTTCCCGGACACACTCGCGCCGCGGACACGGGGCGATGGGAACGGCTCACAAAATCTTATCAAATTCTTAACATTAGATGGCTTTATTTCCCTTTTTGATTAAAATTTCGCGGATCAGCTTGCCCGATTTGCCAACGCGCACGTACGGGCGTCATACCCGAAGCTAACTGCTTGAAGTTTGTTTTTTAATTCGATTGATGTGAGGGGCGGTGGACCAGGGGCGCAACGGCGAGTTGAAGGAGAAGGCCGTGCACACTCCGATGGTGGGAGAACATCCGACGATGCGGCGGCTGCGCGAACTGGCCGTCGCGGTGGGGCGGCGGGAATGCACGGCGCTCATTCGCGGTGAGAGCGGCACCGGCAAGGAGTTGCTGGCGCGGCAGATTCATCTGGCCGGCCCACGCGCCACCGGGCCGTTTGTTCCCGTCGATTGCTCGACGCTGCGCGACTCCCTGCTTGAATCGCAACTCTTCGGCCATGTTCGCGGCGCGTTCACAGGCGCGGCGTGCAACACGCTGGGATTTTTCCGCGCCGCGGACGGGGGAACCATTTTTCTTGATGAAATCGGCGAGCTTTTGCCCGAAGCGCAGGCGCGGTTGCTCCGCTGCCTGCAGGAACGCGCGGTCGTACCGCTGGGGACGTTTCGCGCGGTTCCCGTCAATGTGCGGATCATCGCGGCAACGCATCGTCCGCTCGCGGAGATGGTCCGGCAGAATACGTTTCGAATCGATTTGTATTTTCGTCTCAATGTGGTGGCACTGGAGATCCCTCCGCTGCGGAATCGCAAGGAGGATATCCCGCTTTTGGCGGAGCAGTTTCTTGGCGACATGAGCCGGATCTACGACGAACCGGCTCACAAAATCTCGCCGGCCGTGATGAAGCGATTGACCGAATATGACTGGCCCGGCAATGTCCGCGAGCTGCGGAACGTGCTGGAGCGGGCGTGCGCCCTGACCCAAAATGCGACCCTGACGGTCGATGACCTACCGTCGGAGTTGACGACGCGGTCGGCCGAATCCATCCCCACCGTCGCCAAGGCGATCGTGTCGCTTGCCGAAGCGGAGCGGCAGGTGATCGCGTCGGCCCTGCGCGCCAACGGCGGCAACCAATCCCGCACGGCGCTGGCGCTGCAGGTCGAGCGCCATCGGCTCAGCCGCATGATTCGCCGTCATGGGCTGCAAACTCTCCTTCATTGATTTTCTTTTTCGGTGCAAACATTCAAAGCGCGGTCTTTGCCGCGGAAGCGGGAACATTTCATTCCAATGGGTGCGCCGCGCTCCAGCGGGATGTAACTCCATTCTTACGCTCGTTACCCAACGGATCCCGGTAACAAAACAGTCCAGAATCCCCGGTTTTTCGCGTCGCGCCGTCGAAATCGCAATTCCATCGCAACTCCGCAACCTCACACCGATTGCGGAAAATATGTCGCTTCACCGGCGGCGGGCGCGCCGTTCGCTTTGAGAGAGCCATTCGCTTCCCGTTGAACGCACTTTGAACCGGGCGTCAATGTGAAACGCGGGTTTTTGCCGGCGCGTGCCGACGGAACAGAACAGATCGTCCCCCTTTTTGGATCGGAGAGAGCCATGAGCAAGCAACAAGCCATATTGGAAACCCTTCTGGGCGCAGCGGAACTGAACGGCGACCGAATGGTTGCCATCAGCATCCGCAACGAACTTTTCAAAATAACCCACGCGCACGAAGCAGACGGCTACCAACGGCTCGCTCGCGCGGCTTCGCAGCCGAGGCGTCCACACTGCAAGGCCGCTTAAATCCGGAAGTGCACAGCGGCGGTGATTCGTTTAGACGCCGGCGCCACCGGTCTTTTTCAACAGGAGTTTATCGTGGCCAACAAAACGTCAGTCATCGTCATGACGCTGGTAGGCGTCGCGTCGCGTCGCGGTGATCCGTGGTGGCACGAGATTGACGCGTTGCCCGCGCCACCGGGATTTTGCTGGCGGTTCGTGGCGGAAGGTCCGTTCGCGGTTCAATGCCGTTCGATTTTGCGAATGGACGCTCGCGCCGTCGTGGTGCGGGTTGGCGCGGACGACGCCATCAATCACGCCGCGAAGCTGATTGCCGGGCTTCTGGGGGCTGGCCTGCCGATCGTGATTGCCATCGCCGAAGTGCACGATCCATTCGGTGAATCCGTGCTGCGCCAGGCGGGCGCTTTGTACCTGTGCAGCAATGAGGCCGAGCATCGGCTGGGGCAGTTGCTGGAGTCAATCCTCGGTTCCGAGTCAGGTTCAAGCGATGTGAGAACGCCGGAGATTACGCGCGAGGTAAAAATGGATGCGGGCTAAGACTTTGAGTTGATTCCGCCCGTCACCGTGGCGGGACTTTGGCATTTTTCCCAATGAGAACCAAGGAGCAAAGAAGGAATTACACCCATGAAACTGACAACAAACACCCTGATCGCGATCGTTCTGTCGTCTCCAGTCGCGGCGTTCGCCCAGTACACGGTGACCGTCGATGCCGACAACGACTACGCCCTCTATACCGGAAACAGCACCGCGGCGACGACGTTCTATGGCAATCAGTACAATTCCCTGTCCAGCCAATTGCGCGTCGCCCAGTCGTACAACGTCACGACGAGCGCTGCCGATCCCTATATCTATATTGCCGCCTGGAGCGATCTGAATGATGCCCAGGGGCTTCTCGTGGATATTTCCTCGACAAGTTCGGGCAACCTTTTGCTGGGGAGCGGATCGATCGGAGCGGGCCAGTGGCAGGTGGCGGCGACGGGAATGTCGCTGCCGGCGAGCGCATCTCCGCCTGACGTTTACTTCGGCGACCCTGGCCTCGCCAGCGCCATCGCCGCCGCCAACAATTCCACCGACCCTTCGGGTGGATGGGTCACACCGACGGATTACACCACCTACGACAACGCGCAGGGCGGCGTGTACACGTCGATCAACGGTTCTCCGGGAATCGTCGTGCCGCAAATCGCGCCCGCTTCGGAATGGATGTGGTACGAAATCCCCGGCACCGGCGGCGGCAATGCCCCGTTCGCTCCGGGCATGAACGAGGATGAATATCTCATCTTCCGGTTACCGACCGATTCGACCACCGTGCCGGAGCCGGCATCGGCAGGGGTGATTCTCTCTTCAGGCGTTGGCATGCTTGCGCTGCGAAGGCGGAAAACTGCGTGAATGACAAATATCCGCGGAAGCCGATATTGCTCGGCCCTCGCTCACAATTCGATCTCTAACTTACAGGAGTTTCCCATGAAAAGGTCTACTTTCAAAACATGTTCGATTGGAATTACAACGATTGGATTTTTAGCATCTCTTGGCGGCGTCGGCTCGTTCGCTTTCGCCGATCCGCTGCCGAATGAGGAACTTAAGTTCTATCAATCGCCGCTCAATAACGCGCCGCCCGGCGTATATCCGGTGGGGGCGACGCCGGGATCCACGGATACGCCCGTGGCGTTTCCCGGACAGGATGAATTGAGCACCGCATTCGTCGATCCGGCCAGCGGCACGGCCCAGGGAACCATGATGGCGGATGATTTTTCAGATTACAATCCGCTGCCCATCGGCCATATCACGTGGTGGGGATCTTACATGGGCGGCACGAATGCCAGTGGCACCGACCCGGTCACCGCGTTCCAGATTTCGCTGTATACCAACGTGCCGGCCGTCCAGGGAACCAGCGCGGATTTCAGCCATCCGGGCACTCTCATCGCGACGCAAACAGTCGTTCAAGGTGCGCTGAGCTATTCCTCTGGGACGTTCACCGCGGCCCCGGTTGCATCCGGCACATCGACGACAGTTGCAGGCCCCCCCGGCGACAGTGGATTGATCCAGTACAACGCCGAGTTGGATTGGCAAAAAACCACATTTCCCGATGCGTACAACGGAAATGTGGAATGGCTCAGCATCGTGGCACTGGTCCCGAGTTCCACCGCCGCGTCCGAGTGGGGCTGGCACGATCGAGACTACGGCATCGCCGATCCCTATGCGACCGTGGGAGACGAAACCTCGTCGGTGCCCTTTCACTTTCTCGACGACGCTGTTTCCGGCGGTTTTAACGGCAGTCCTTCCCTCACCGGCGGATATGTTCCGCAGGACTACAGCACAACGTACGACGGGATCAGCAGTTCGATGGACTTGTCGTTTGCGCTGTACTCGGTTCCCACGAGCGTTCCGGAACCCACCACGCTTGGGTTGCTCGGTATGACGATCCCGGCGCTGCTGGCGCGCCGCAAGCGGCGGTCCAGCTAGAAGTGCGCGTGAATTCGTCACAATTCCTGTCCTTTATACCTGGAAGAGAGAAAAACATGATTTCGCGAAAATTATCAATCATCGTAATTTCGACCATTGCCCTGGCACTGCTTGCCAGCGGCATGGCGCGGGCGAATCTGGTGGCCAATGGCGGCTTCGAGCTCTATAGCGGCACGGCTCCCAAGGCCTCCGTATACAGTGTGCAACCCAACGACTGGACCGGCGGCGGTTACGCCTTCGTCGATGCCGCCGGAACGGCGGATGATCCCTACGCGCTGGGCGGCCCTCCTGTGTGGCCTACCTTTCCCACCACCAGCCCGCAGGGCGGGAATTTCATACAGGCAGATGGAAGCTCCGGCTTGGCGTACCCCCTGAGCCAGACCATCACTGGCCTCACCGCGGGGCAGAGCTACACCATCTCCTTCTATCAGGCGGCCGGGCAGCAACTGAATGATTACGGCGCCACAACGGAGCAGTGGCAGGTCACCCTGGGCAGCGATGTGCAAACTTCGGCTCTCATGAACGATGCCAGTATGGGTGTCGTCCCATGGCAGACCCAGTCGCTAACGCTCACTGCCGACAACACCACCGATGTCCTCAGCTTTCTCGCGATCGGCAGCGGGGGAGTGCCGCCGTATGTCTTTCTTGACGGCGTGGACATGGAATCGAACGTGCCTGAACCGTCGGCGCTCATGTTGCTCGCGGGGGTCGGCACGGTGATGGCTATCGGCAGAGTGGGCCGACGCGCGATGACTAAAACCTCTGCCGCATAACTTGCCGCGGGGAGATTCCCTAACAGCTCCTACCTTTTACCGGAAGGGAAAAGACATGCTTTCGAGAAAATTATCCATCATCGTAATTCCCGCCATCGCTCTTGTGCTGTTTACCTTTAACTTGGCCCGGGCGAACCTGGTGACCAACGGCGGCTTCGAAATTTACACCGGCACCACGCCCAAGGATTTTCTCATCAATGTTCAACCCACCGACTGGAGCGGAGGGGGTTTCGATTTTATCGACGCCCCCGGCACGGCGGATGATTTTTCTGACGCATTGCCCGTGTATCCCGGCTTCCCCGCCACCAGCCCTCAGGGCGGCAATTTCGTCCAGGCGGACAGCACTCCCACCTTTGCGCAACCCATCACGCAAACGATCTCTGGCTTAACCGCCGGGCAATCTTATACTGTGTCGTTTTATCAGGCGGCCGGGCAGGGAGCGGGTGATTCAGGCGCCACAACAGATCAGTGGGAAGTCACTTTGGGCAGCTCTACGCAATATTCATCGCTGATGTCGATTCCGCAGAGCGGCATGTTTCCCTGGACGTCCCAGACCCTTACGCTCAGTGCCGACAACACATCAGATCTGCTGAGCTTTATCGCCATTGGTAGCGGAGGAGTGCCGCCGCAGATATTTCTCGATGGCGTAGACATGGAGCCGAGTGTGCCTGAACCGTCGGCGCTTATGTTGCTCGCGGGCGTGGGCACGGTTCTGGCCGTCGGAAGAATTGGGCGACGTGCGTGTGCGAAGCGAGCCGGTGTGGCCGCGTAGGTGAGTACGCTTAATTTCCCTTCTCCGGTGGGAGAGGGTTTTGGCTCAAAAGCGAATCATCATGGGCGATCAATTCAACGCGATGTTGATTACGATTCTCCGCCTGTCCCTTTGGTTGGCGACTCTGGCGGTGATCTTCGTTCCCCTTGAGCGGCTCTTCGCGGTTCATCCACAGAAAATTCTCCGCAAGGGAATCGGGACCGATCTGGGTTACTTTTTCATCAGCACGCTGATCCCCATCGCCGTGCTCAGCGCGCCAGTGGGAGCGCTGGCGTGGATCATCCACCGCGCCGTTCCGAGCCAATTTCTGGCCTTCACCGGATCATGGCCGCTCTGGCTCAAAGCCGTCGTTGCGCTGATTGTTTCGGAAATTGGCTACTACTGGGCACATCGCATGAGCCACGAGATTCCGTTCCTCTGGCGTTTCCATTCCATCCACCACAGCGCGGAGGAAATCGATTTTTTAGTCAACACCCGTGCCCATCCGGTTGATTTGGTCTTCGGTCGTTTTGCTGCCCTGGTCCCCATGTACATCCTTGGCCTGGCGGGCCCGAAAATCCCCGGGGGTACTCTGATCCCCGTCGTCGCTACATTGATCACCACGACCTGGGGCTTTTTCATTCACGCCAACCTCCGGTGGCGATTCGGCCCGCTCGAATGGCTCATCTCCACCCCCGCATTCCACCACTGGCACCACACTCTCTCCGGGCCGATCAACCGTAACTACTCTTCCACGCTCCCGTGGCTCGATCGAGTCTTCGGCACGCATTACCTCCCCAAAGAATGGCCCGCGGCGTACGGCACCGAAGATAAACTCCCCGATTCCCTCACCGACCAGCTCTTCTATCCCCTGCACAAACCCGCTGGAACGGCGAAACCCGCCTCCGATTCCGACTGAATTCACGGACAGCAGCGGTTCGCCCTGACCCGTCCAACCGAAACCCGATCTGCCCGAGCATGGCTATTCGCCAATGACCTTCACCAGCACGCGCTTGGCGCGTTTGCCGTCGAATTCGCCGTAGAAAATCTGTTCCCAGGGCCCGAAATCGAGTTTGCCCTTGGTGATGGCGACGACGACTTCGCGGCCCATGATCTGGCGTTTCATGTGGGCATCCGCGTTGTCTTCGCCGGTTCGGTTGTGGTGATAGGTCTGCGGCGAGGCGTCGAAGGGGACCAGCTTTTCGAGCCACTTGGCGTAATCCTCGTGCAGGCCGGATTCATCGTCGTTGATGAAAACGCTGGCGGTGATGTGCATGGCATTGGCGAGAACGAGACCTTCGCGGATGCCGGATTCGGTGACGATGCGCTGGACGTCATCGGTGATGCGAACAAAGCCGATGCGTGTGGGGACTTTGAAGGTGAGATAATGGGTGTGCGATTTCATGGAGGAAAGATAACAACAGCGGGATCATCGCGAAATCGAAAGTCGCCAATCTGTGGAAAAGAGAAAAAAGGGGACATTCATAATTAAATATTATGAATGTCCCCTTTTTTCCTTTTGTGCGCGAGCCGGTTGGGAGTTTATTGCGAAATTGAATGTTCGCCGGAGGCGATGCGGAGGGCGGCGGCGAGGTGTTCGGGAGTGGGGGAGCTGAGGACGTATTCTTTTCCGGAATGGGTGGTGAGGCGAACGCCGCGGCGGCCGGCGAGGATGAAGGCGGTGGTGTTTCCGGCGCGACGGATGCCCCAGCCACCGAAATCGGCAAGGGGGTGAAAGGTGATGATTCGGGTTTCGGATATGTCGGTCAGCGCTAGACGGAGCAGGCGGATGCGAAAGAAGCCGACGCGAAGAATCAAATGTTGAGTGGTGATTTGAATCATCATCGATCCGAGCAGTGCGGCGAGAATGAACATGATGGGGCCGATGCAGAGGAAGGTGATTCCGATCGGTTTTGTTTTCGAGAGATGAAGCAGCCAGGCGCCGATGGCGAGATATGCAATGCCGATCGCGGCCAGGAACCAGGACATCCAGAATGCGTGCTGGGATGACTGATAAATCCAGCGGCCGTGCCTGGGGACCTGTCGGCGGATTTCGCGCTCGGCGGCGATATCGGCGGGGGAGAGAGGTGATGATTCGGGTGATTGCTGAGGGCGGTCCCGCGGGATTGGCCGGCGTTTGATTTCCATGGGGATTTCGACGGCGCAGACGATCGCGGCGCAGGAGATGACCCAGATCCATCCGCCGGGGGCGTGGCTGGTCTGGGCGAGTTGCGTCAAATTCCACCAGAACCAGAAATGGACACCGGCCATCGCGCCGAAGGGGGCGGCGATGAGAGGGAGGACGAGATTGAATCGCTTTCGGCCGTTTTCCTGGCGGGCCCATATCGTGGATGCCCAGAGGCCGGAGAAGAAGACACCGGTTGCCAGAGCGGGGAATACGGAAATTTCCCACGGCGAGCCCCAGCGGTTGGCGTTCCAGCGCGCGTCGAAGTGCACGGGTACTCGCGCCGGCCACGGCCAGCGAGCGGCCATTGCGGCGAGCATGAGGGCAATCACCAACAACTCGAAAAAATGGATGCGGAAGGAGGATCGTAGGGGGGTGTTCATTTGTGGCACGGGCGTCTCGCCCGTGTTTGGGCCTATACCCATTGAATCATGGGCAAGATGCCCATGCAACACTATCATTCTGCCGGGATGACGACGTCGCTGAAAAGTCTGGTGCCGATTCTGGAGATCACATCGCCGGCGGGGAAGGTGTCGCGCGTAGAGCTGGTGCGCACGCCGCTGATCGTGGGCCGGCTGGCGGAATGCGATGTGCATCTGGACAGCCCGCGGGTTTCGCGGCGGCATGCGGAGCTGGTGCGCGATGTTGACGGACGCTGGCTGGTGCGCGACCTGGAGAGCCGGAATCACACGCGGGTGAATGGGCAGGTGATTTCTGAGCAGGTGATTGCAGAAGCGGATGAGGTGGAGATCGGGCAGTTCACGCTGCGGATTATTTTTCCGGAGGAACAGAAACATCTGCAGGATTCGCGGACGACGGACTGGTCGGCCGAGGAGAGCGATGCGACGGAGTTTCGGATGCTGCTGTCGTCGCCGGCGCAGCGGCTGAGTTCCGCGCATTTGTCGAAGGTGAATTCGCTTGGGCAGCATCTGGTGGAAATTGCGGAGAGCGGGCAGAGGTTGCAGGAGGTTTGTCGATTGCTGGTGGGGCCGGAAATGGCCTGCAACTGCGCGGTGGTGGTGCGGATAACCCGGGGTGGAAATTCGCAGCCGCAGCTTTTGTGTCCGTATCAGCTTCGCCATGGGCAGGAGAATCCAGCGGGGATTTCGCGGGCGGTGGTGGAGGCAGCGGTCAATGGGCAGCAGCCGGTGCTGGCGGGTGGGGCGGTGTCGAGCGGGCTGACGGTGAGTTTCTCGGAGGCGGAGAGAGGAGTCACGGCGATCATCGCGTGCCCGCTGCATGTGGATGCCGCCTCGGCGGATATTTTGTATGCGACAGTTCCACATGAATGCGGCACGCTGGATTGGCTGGCGCTGGTGACGCTGGCAGGTGAGCAGTACAAGAAAGCGGAACTGCAAATCGAAGCGCGGCGAACGACGCGCGATAATGCGGAGATTCAGCATGAACTGAAACGGGCGCGGAAAATCCAGATGTCGCTGGTGCCGATGAATCC
>Ga0302324_100025621_pt1 | contig 11308 bp, 8 predicted proteins | sample Palsa_T0_1_FD_201949 | JGI IMG/M metagenome (GOLD analysis project Ga0302324, IMG submission 201949) | Peat permafrost microbial communities from Stordalen Mire near Abisko, Sweden - Palsa_T0_1 | ecosystem: Environmental > Terrestrial > Soil > Palsa > Peat permafrost | place: Sweden: Abisko... | reverse complement strand
GCGGACGCGATCGGGATCGAGCTCCACCGCCGAATGACCCAGCCAGTCCAGTTGATCAAAATGCGATGCGGCGGCTCGCCAATAGTCGCGCTGGCTCTTGGGGTCGTAGTTCTCCAGATGCGCAGCCGCGGGCATGGGCCAATAGCCGATCGGGATCCGGTCCGAAAAAGCGGCGCCCTTGAGCCACGGCGTGACCACCGAATCATAATCGTCCCAATTGATTCTTGGCGGCTGCCCACTTGGCCAGGTAACCGAAGGCTGCAAGCGCGGAATCCACAATTGTGTGCGATTTTGTTGGGCGAGAACGACCAGTTCATCCAGCGTGCGCACCGCATCGCGGTACCGATCATCCGTGCGATTGAGCAATCTTGGTGTGACAGCCTCAAATCGGTCGGGGTACAGGCGCGTCAGGTCCGACCAATCCAGACGCCCGACCATCATGAGATGCCGCTCATCCGCCAGCACGAAATCATGAACGTGCAACTTAACCGTGACTGAACTGACTGGCTGATCGGCGCCGGTTTCGAGAAGATCGCAGGTTGCGATGTAGTCGCCGGGAGGCGCTTCGGCGGGGATATGCAGGTCGATCCAAAATAATGTCGGCTGCCCGCTGCCGGCGGCGTTCCCTTGCGGATTGGTTGCACGGGTTGGGTCGCGCAATGCCGCCAGGCTTGCGATGCCATTGCTCATCGGCATCGGCAGCAGTGCGCGCGGCAGAAGCCGATCGCTGGCGCTGAGGCCGGTGTGGCGGACGTAGCCCGCGCGATTTACATCCACCGGCATCGCCAGGATCTGAAATGCGGAGCAGTTGCTTGCCGAGATCAGTCCGTTGCCGCTAGACAGGTTCAGATCGTTCATCCGAAGGGAAAAGCCAGGCCGGCCGTCTTGCTCGGGGAGGGGCCCCAGTTCCATCGTGAAGCTGGTCCATTCATTCTTGGCGGCGGAAAGAGTGACCGGCTCGTCAAACGGAGCAGGGGCGGAGATGTCGTTGAGGCTGACGGCCTGCAGTTTCGGACCATCAGCAGACGCGTGGTTTCCCTCGTGGATAAATGGGATGGAAAAGCAGCCAGCCAGAATCGCGGCGACCAAGCCGAGCGCCAGTCCGAGAAAACAGCGGAGGGCAAATCTGCTCATGGAATATCTACAATCGATCCGGTCATGCCCACTGCATGAGCAGACATTTGTCGCTTGCCTAACTTTCGCGGCTGGAGGCGGCGAAAGTGGGTAAACCCAAGCCGCGGTTTCATGGCAAATTACCATCGAAAGGCGAAAAAATCGCGCCTGTCAGAATCGCGATTTTGGCGCAAAACAAGGCAATCTATTCCGCCGATACCATCTGTACCGACCGTGCGTGTGTCCGGAGCCGGCAATCGCCAGATGGTGGCACGACCTTTGTTCTTACAGTTACACGAGGACGCGACAGATGACAAGCATCAGGCCCGACGGCCGCGTCGAGTTCCGATTTTTCCGCCCTAACGCCACGGATGTAAAGGTGTTGGGAACATTTAACAAGTGGGCTGGCGACTCGCTCATCCTGGAACCAGAAGGTGATGGATGGTGGAGTGCAATCGCGGAGATGGATGTCGGTGAATACCGATTTCGCTACTGGGCCGACGGGCATTGGTTTACTGATTTTGCCTCGCACGGCGTCGAGATGGGAAAACATGGTTGGAACAGCGTTTTGGTCGTGCCCGAAACGGCGCAGGCCATGATGATAAAACCAGATACGGAAGATCGTACAAAGCTCAAGTCAGCCGCCTAATCGATTGGCTTGCTTACAAACCTCGTTTCCTCCTCCGCCAGGCCGCACGGACTCTAACCCTCCACCGTGCGGCCTTTTTTGCGCTCACGGGTGCGACCATCGCACGGGAAGGTGCCCTGTTTAACCCCTGCGGCTAAACGCCTTACCCTTTCTGCCTCCACTTAAGCAGCTCGTCGCCTTGACGAATCCCCTCCATCGCCAGTTTGACCAGTCGTGGACCCTCATCGTTTTGAATCACCACTGAGACTCCGACGCGCAAGATCGGGGGATGCTCCGGCATCTGTTTGACCATTGGGCCGATCTTGACCCAATCCTTTTCCGTTGTCAGAGCGATGTCGGCGCCGGCAGCCCTCGCCTTGGCGAGAAGATCGGTGAGTTCATCGGCGGTGTACGGATGGTGATCCGCAAACCGGCGGGTGCCAACGATTTTCCCGCCGCCGATTTCAATTTGCCTGAAGAAGGCTTCCGGATTGCCTATCCCGCAAAATGCGAAAAGGCGCTGGCCCTTTAACGCATCGATCGATTGCGTGTGGCCGGCCGGATCGAGCAAACCATCCTGCCTCAGATCGCAGCGAAAGATCGGTACATTCTGGTGCTGGCCGTGAATTCGTTGTTCGATCGCATCGAGGGTCATCGAGTCGACCAAATCCGCTCGCGTGATGACCACCGCATTTGCCCGACGAAGCCCCCGCATCGGTTCACGAAGCAGTCCCCGTGGAAGGACGTGCTCAAACCCAAATGGCGATGTCGCATCCACCAGCACGATGCTGAAATACCTGGCCAGTTGCCGATGTTGCAGCCCGTCATCCAAAACGAAGACATCGATTTGGGGATGATCCGTGAGGATGCGCTCGGATGCGGCGAGCCGATCCGCCTGTGCTCTTACCGGCGCTGGCGCAATCAATTCGCGCAGGAGCAGCTCTTCATCGGATACCCCGTTGCTTGATCGATAGCCGCGCAGAAGCACCGCCGGCATGCGGCCTGCCTGATGCAACTGGCCAACCAGCCACGCCACCATCGGCGTCTTGCCCGTCCCACCGGTCGTGAGGTTGCCAACGCTCACGACTGGCCGGCGCGCGTGAGCGGCCTTCAAGATGCGCCGGGTATAGAGAAAATTCCGTGCGTGAATCGCCGCCGCATAGATCGGCTCGGCCGCCGAAAAGACCCCCCGGGCGATTGCAGCCCCCGCTCCTTTGCGCCGGCCGCTGACGACCGAGACAAACCAATCCTCCGCGTTGGTAAGATCTCTCATTGAGCATTTCCCGCCAGGAGAAGCGCTTCATTCTCCTTGGTGAATGTGATCGGCACGTGGGGAAGTTGCGATAGACGAAATCTTCCGACGAGCTGGGCCGCATCCACCCTATCGGGCACGTCGGCAATCCCACACCAGCGGGCCAAAAGCGCCAGGACATTACCCGAATCCACGCCGCGCGCCCGATAATGCGAGAGACGCGAATCACCATGTCGCTTAGCCAGCCGATGGCCATCGGGCCCCAAGACGAGCGGCACGTGCACATAATTGGGTATAGACGCCTCGCGTCCGAGCGCTCGATAAAGCAGAATCTGCCGGAAAGTCGATTCGATCAGATCATTGCCGCGTACAACGTCGGTGATCTCCATCTCGGTATCGTCCACGACTACCGCCAGTTGATATGCGGGAGTTTTGTCGCCTTTGGCAATGACAAAGTCACCCAGATCGGATGCGTCAAATTGCATCGCGCCGGCAAAGCCATCGGTGAAACGAATCACTTCATCGGATACGAGAAATCGAATCGCCGGTTCGCGGCCGCTCGCTTTTCGCGCTGATTCGATCGACGCAAACCGTCCCCGGCAGGTGCCGGGATAGCGATGCGATCCATCCTCGGCATGCGGCGCGCTGGCCGCTAGCTGAGCTTCGCGCCGGCTGCATACACATGGATAGGCCTTTTCTTCCGCGATCATCCGATCGATCGCTATTGCGTAAAGTGGAAGTCGTTGAGACTGATAAATCGGCCCGTGATCCCAATCCAGGCCCAGCCAGCGCAGATCATCGATCGCCTGCCGATCTGCGCTGCTTTTCACGCGCGGTCCGTCAAGATCCTCGATGCGGAGCATGATCGACCAACCATTCTGCCGCGCAAGAAGCCAGTTAATAAGAAACGAGCGGGCGTTTCCTAAATGGAGTGCACCGGTTGGAGAGGGGGCCAGACGGGTCGCTCGGGAAATGTGCGATGGTGTTTGGACCATTCTATTTCGACCATCCAATTCAAAATAGCCGGATTCTGTTCCAGCCTCTGATTCCCTTGTGCAGATGCGGCGGCCTCTGCTATAGTTCGATCAGTGTCCTGAATGTCTAAGCATCTTAAAGGAGAACTATGGCACGCCCCAAAGCCGGCAGCAACCTCACTATTTCGCAGTTGGAAAACATGCTCAGCAGCCGTCTGGCAGATTTACAACAGTTGCAAAAGGAGCACTCCAAATTAAGCATGCAGTTGGGGGAAGTTGAAAGAAGGATCGGTGCGCTGGGAGGCAAGGCGCGCGGCAGGGGGCGCAATGCAGGCGGAAGGATGAGAAACGAAAAGAGTCTGGTGGAGACCCTCGAAGAGGTGCTCAGCGCCGCTACCGTGCCAATGAAGGTTGGTAACATTGTGGATGCCGTACTCAAAGCGGGCTACCACACTGGCAGCGACAACTTCCGCGGCATCGTCAATCAGACGCTGATCAAAGAACGCCGTCGCTTTAATTCCGCTGGTCGCGGGCTATATGAGATCAAGGGAAAGAAGTAGCGTCTTGGCCCTGGAGCGGGCTGATAAAATCAGCGGGCGATAAAGCTTGCCCCGACGATAAGGTTTGGCCGTGCTCGTTCCACTTCTCTTGATTTGCGGGGCGGTCGGCTCGGCTGCGATCGTCGCCTATGGCACAAGCGCGCAGCTGGCGCAATTTGCTCACGGCATACAGATTATCATCATATCCAGGCGCCTTGAGTGGCCGATGGTGGGCCTGTCGCTCGCGTTGAGCGGCGTCTTGCTGGGAATTACAATCTCCGGCCGCCGCAGTGTCTGGTGGCTGCTGGGGCTGGGGCCGGTGCTGGCGCTTTTCGTGCGCGGCTTTTCCGCGACGTATCACCCCGCCGCCGCTCTGCTTGATGCGCCGCAGTTTGTCGCGGCGGATCAAGTTGATGCAAACGCGCTGGCCAATCTATACGTTGTCGGATTGGTATTTGACTCAAAGCCGTACGCGGTCCCCTATCGCGCCCTTGCCGATGCGCCTGTGATATTGCTTTCCGCTTTCCAGAAGCGAGCGCTGCTGATCTGGTCGATGACAGCCAACCGCGCTGTTTTGCTGCCATTGGAACGCGACACGCCGCCGCGCGAAATTGAAGTCGTTTCGCGGCCCGCCGATTCGTTGCTGCTTTTCGACACGCGCCTGGGGCAGTTTATCGTGGGAGTGACAGGCCGGACCGTGAGCGGCGGGATTCCGGTGGGCTTCGGGGTTTCCATCCCTGTGCATAAGATGCGCTTTGCTGATTGGACGCGCCTGCATCCCGACACGCTCGTGATGAACACAAATACAAAAGGTGTTACGACCGCCGACGACCCCGTCTTGCCCTCGCTTAAATTTCCCCTCGCGCCCAGCAGTCTCGGCGGAGAGACGCGCATTGGAATTCTCGCCACGACCGAGCCGACCGCCGTGTTGTCGGATATGGCATTGGACCGACCGATGAATGTGCAGGCCGGCGAGGTCCGCATCCTCCTCGAGCGCGATCCGAAAACAAAAGCGCTCCGCGCCTTCGATCGGCATCTGAAGGAAGATCTGTTTCTAACGCTAAGGCCGCTGGCGCGCATTCCCCGCGGGCATCCCGAGGCGGCGATGGTGGATTCCGACACACAATCCCTCTGGACGCTCGATGGACGTGCCGTCGATGGGCCGCTTAAGGGCGAGCGGCTTGGTGAAATTGCGGTGGACGACGGGCTGTATTGGGGTGTAATGAAGTTCTGGATGCCTAACTTAAAACTGATTTCGAGCCAATGATTCGTTATGGCTGCAGATCCACCATCGTTTGATGCGAGCGGTCCGAGCGTCGGAATCTGTCGTCCGGCCGTTACCGACTGTGACGACTTCGTCGCCCTGGCGCTCCGGGCAGACCAGGACCAAAGCTGCTGACGCCTCAATCTCCGACTTGCTATCCGAGACGATGCATTTTTTGATGTTGGCTAAAATGTAACGAGGCCTCGAATGCTTCACTATTTTAAATTTCGGCAGGATCTATTGTCGCCTCAGCCGGCGAAGGACGTTTACGTCAAACGAGAGGCGGGCCGCGGATGGCCCGAGGAATGTCCGCCGATTCGCGCGGCCAATGGTTTTGGTTTTGATCTGGCGGCAAACTTTGATGTCACTTTCGTCAAGGGACCAAAGGGATGGCGAGTTGAACCCGACACGGTGATCCAAAGTGATTTCGATTATGCGGCCAGCGAAGGGGGACAAGGCCGGCCGCTCTTGCAGCAATACGCCTGGTTCTGGGAAAAGGGACAACGCTTGCCCCATAGGATCAGCGACAATGTTTATGCCCAGATTTCCAATCAGGTGAAGGTCAGCAGCTTTCTGTTTCTGCGCACCGATCCTAATGAACTTTTGTATATGACCGATATTCCCAATTTGCCCAGGCCGTGGCGCGCCATGACGGCGCTGATCGAAACGGACTGGTATCCCGCCAGTTATCCATGGCATGCTGTGATTGAACTGGATGGGAGTGAGAAGCGCATCAAGATCGCCCGAGGCGAGCCATTGTGCCGGGTTATTCCGGTGCGCCGGGACACCTATTTCGCGCAGGAAATGTCGGCGCCCTCATTCGATGAATTCTTCGCGCGCGGCCAGCGCTGGCTGGCAACCCATGGAAGCGTCGAGCATGAAGAGAAGGGCGGCGGAACGGTGGATATCACCCGCACCTACGTTCGCCAGCAGGCGCGGAGCCGATTCATCGTCGCCAGTTAAGCTGCCGAAGTTCAAATTCACATTCAAATGCTGAACGCCGAACGTCGAATTGAAAGAAGGCAATGGGCGATCAAAGACCCTCTCGGTTTGCAACCCGAGGGCTGCAACAAATACCATACAACGCATGTCCCTGCTCACGATTCCGCAGGCCTTCGAGTTGGCATTACAGCATCAACAGGCGGGGCGGTTGCAGCAAGCCGAGTTGCTCTACCGGCAAATCCTTGCCGAGCAGCCGGCGCATGAGGGTGCGATTCTCTACACCGGAGTGATGGCACACCAGCAGGGACGTAACGATGTTGCCTTGGATCTAATCCGCAAAGCCATCGCGCTCAATCCCGATGTGCCCGAAGCATACAACAGCCTCGGCGTCGTGCTGCTGGCCCAGCGACGATTTCACGAGGCCATCGTGGCATTCCGACAGGCGCTGCTGCTCAGGGCGGGCTACCCCAACGCGCAATACAATTTGGGCCAAGCGCTGAACGGAGCCAGGCAATTCGAAGAGGCGATCATCGCGTATCGACAGGCCATTTTGCTGGATCCGGGATTCGCTAACACGCACAACAATCTCGGCAATGCTCTGATGGAGTTGGGGCAGATACATGCTGCCATCGCTGCCTATGAGCAGGCAGTTGCTTTGGAGCCCACCCTGCCCGAAGCGCACTACAACCTCGCCTTGGCGCTTCTGGCCCGAGGGGATTTCAATGGAGGCTGGGACGAGCATGAATGGCGATGGAAATGCAAGAACTTTTCTTCCCCCCAGCGAAACTTCGCCCAACCACTGTGGGATGGCAGCCCATTCGACGATCGCACGCTCCTGCTCCACTGCGAGCAGGGATTTGGCGATGCGATTCAATTCATCCGTTATCTACCCCTTGTGGCGCGGCGGGGCGGAAAGATCATCATCGAATGCCAGCCTGAACTGGAAGGACTACTCGGCGCGCTCTCCTCGATCGTCTCCCGCGATTGCCAGATTATTTCTTGCGGTCAAAGCCTGCCATCCTTTGATCTGCACTGTCCACTTCTCAGTCTGCCGCGGGTTTTCAACACCACATTGGAAAACATCCCAGCGGAAGTTCCATACCTCTTTCCGGATCCAAAGTTGATCGACTTCTGGCGGGAAAGATTGCTGCGCTTCGGCTCGGATTTGAAGATCGGCCTGGCCTGGGCGGGCAGCCCAACGCACAAGACCGATCAGAGCCGCTCCATTTCGCTTGGACGCCTGGGCGCCTTGGCGGAGGTGCGCGGTGCGAGGTTTTTCAGCCTGCAAAAGGGCCTCGCCGCCGCTCAGGGCAAATTCCCACCGCCGGGATTAGAGTTGATCGACTGGACAGACGAGTTCAACAATTTCAATGATGCAGCGCTGATCGCCAATCTGGATTTGATCATCACGGTAGACACGTCAGTCGCCCACCTCGCCGCAGCGCTGGCCCGGCCCACCTGGGTTCTGCTTTCCTTTGTGCCCGACTGGCGATGGCTGCTCGATCGCGAGGACAGCCCCTGGTATCCAACGATGCGTTTGTTCCGTCAACGATCCAGAGGAGACTGGGACGGCGTGATTCGGCGGGTGGTCGAAGCGGTGGCTGCGCTGGATCGTGAACATTGAAAATAGAAACAGCACTTGCTCGCCGCACCCGATAGAATGGTGGGCTGGATTAGATGCACTTTGTGCCGAAGGGAAGCATTAAGAATGACGCGGCGTCACACGTTGCTTGTAGTCGATGACGAACCTGACGTGGTGCAGAGCGTCAAGGATTTGCTTCGGCTCGATTATCGCGTGCTGACGGCAACCAAGGCGGTTGACGGCATGAAGATTCTCCAGGAGGAGGAAGTCCATGTCGTCATGACCGACCAGCGGATGCCCGAGATGAGCGGCGTTGAGTTCCTGCACAAACTGCGCGGCCAATATCCCGAAGCCATCCGTTTGCTGTTCACCGGCTACGCCGACATCCGCGCGGTGATCGATGCAATCAATGCCGGCAATGTTTACCGATACATCACCAAGCCTTGGGATCCAGAAGAACTGCAGGCGGTCATCCATGAGGCATGCGAACGCTATGATCTGATTGCTGATCGGAAAAGGCTGCTGGCGGACGTTCAGGAAAAGAACAAGCAGCTTGAAAAGGCTGTGAGCGATTTGTCGGAGGCGAACAAGCTGAAGTCTGCGTTCATCCAGGTCGCCAGCCATGAATTGCGGACCCCGCTGACGATTCTGCTTGGCCTGAGCGATCTGGTCCAGCGGATGCCGGGAGTGCAAGAGCCATTGCGCGAATGGCTGGTGCGTATCAAGACGGCAAGCGATCGCTTGATGCACCTGGTCGATCAGATCGTAACGATGCTGTCGGCGGGCAACTTTGCCCACGCCATGGAGAAAACACCGACCGATCTGGCGAAATTGCTCGGGCAGGCGATCGACGATGTTCAGCCGTTTATCGAGCTTCGAGGACAGAAGCTCTCGCGCGAGTTTTCCTCTGACATCGGCCAGGTGCCTCTGGAGCCGGTGCGCATGCGTGACAGCATCAATCACCTGCTGCTCAACGCGATCAAGTTCACCCCTGATGGAGGGACCATCACGGTTCGAGCAGCCGGCACATCCGATGGAGGCGCGGAGATCGTCATTGCCGATACCGGTACGGGGATCGATCCCGTGGCGCAGACGCACCTCTTCGAAGCCTTCTTCACGGGCTTTGATGTCGGGCACCATTCATCGGGACATTTCGAATATGGCCGCAAGGGGCTGGGATTGGGGCTGAGCGTGGTCAAGGCATTTGTAGACATGCACGGCGGGACGCTCAGCGTGAACAGCGCGCTGGCCCAGGGGACTTCCTTCACGATCAAGCTGCCCGGAAAGTAGGGCGGGGGCACAAGTCGAAAGCGGACGCTCCATGCCTTTGGATCTCCAGAACAAGGCGCCCTTGCCGGCAAGCGATTCGGTATTGCGCGTTGTGCAGACGATGCGCCGATCGGCACGTGTCTTTGCCGTAATCGCGATCGTGATTCCTGCCTTTGTGCTGCTGGGCTGGGCGTTGCGGGTTCCGGCGATGGTTTCGATCGTCCCGGGGCTGGTGGCGATGAACCCGCTCGTCGCGGTGCTGCTCGCAGGGTGTGGAATCTCGCTATTGGTTCAGACCGGCAATTCCGAGGCCGCCCGACGATGGGCCGGGCGCGCGGGCATCATCATCGCCATCATCGCGGGCGTGAAACTTCTTGGATTCGTGAGCGGGCGAGATACGTTTGTGGATCAGGTCCTGTTCCGACATCGATTGGATCTGGTTCCGGGACTGCCGCCCAATCGGATGGCGCCCAACGCCGCGCTGGTGCTGATTCTGCTCGGGGCAGCGCTGTCGATGCTGAACATTACTACCCGTCGCAACAGGCGGCCATCGGAACCGCTGGCAATCATGGCGGGACTGGTCGCGCTGCTGGCGCTGGTGGGATACCTGTATGACGTCACCTCCCTGTACCACGTCCGAACGTACATCCCGATGGCGATGCACACCGCATTGGTGAGCGGCATGCTGGCGCTGGGGGTTCTCTTTGCCCGTTCATCCGCGGGGATGATGTCTACCGTCACCAGCAAAACGGTCGGCGGACAGACCGCGCGCAAGCTGCTGCCGGCGGCCGTTCTCGTGCCCATCGGGCTCGGCTGGCTGCGGGTGCTCGCCGAGCGAGCCGGGTTGCGCGATGCGGTGCTGGGCATGACGATGGTGATCCTCGGCAACGTCTTCTTTTTTGTCCTCTTGATCGGGTTCACCTCCGGTTTGCTGCGGCGCGCCGATTCGCGTCGCCAGAGCAGCGAAGGCAAACTTTCCAAGGAGCGAAATCTCCTGCGGAGCCTGATCGACAACGTGCCCGATAGCATCTTCATCAAGGATGCCACTGGCCGTTACATCACCTGCAATCTGGCCCACGCGCGTTTTGCTGGGTTGACCGGGCCGGAGGAGATTGCCGGCAAGACGGTGTTCGATCTGCATCCGCCTGACATCGCCAAAATCTATAGCGGGAACGACCGCGCAGTGATGGACGGTGGCCAGACGCTGCTGGGCCGGGAGGAATACCTCACCGACAGTCATGGTCAACCGCAATGGGCGGTCGTGAGCAAGATTCCTCTTTTCGACGAACGAAAAGCGGTCATCGGATTGGTCGGCATCACCCGTGATATCACCCCGCAAAAGAAGGCCGAGCTCGAGCGCCAGCGAGCACAGGAACAACTGCGCGATCAAAACGCGCAACTGCAGGCGATGGCGGCTTCCGAGCACGAAGCGCACGAAGCGCTCAAACGCGCCCAGGGTCAGATGGTGCAGGCGGAAAAGCTGGCGGCGCTGGGCCAACTGGTGGCGGGCGTGGCTCACGAGATCAACAATCCGCTGTCATTCGTGAGCAACAACATCGCCGTGTTGCAGCGCGACGTGAAAGCCATTCGTTCGCTGTTGGAAATATATCAGAAGACTGACGCGGCCGTGCAAGCCGCCATGCCCGACCTCAGCGCGGAAATCCGCGAGTTGTGTGAGCGGGTCGATCTGGTCTACACGCTGGCGAACCTGGATGAGATGATGGCGCGATCGCGCGATGGGCTCA
>Ga0302324_100025617_pt1 | contig 11308 bp, 9 predicted proteins | sample Palsa_T0_1_FD_201949 | JGI IMG/M metagenome (GOLD analysis project Ga0302324, IMG submission 201949) | Peat permafrost microbial communities from Stordalen Mire near Abisko, Sweden - Palsa_T0_1 | ecosystem: Environmental > Terrestrial > Soil > Palsa > Peat permafrost | place: Sweden: Abisko... | reverse complement strand
CACCCGGGCCCCAAGCCACGTGCAGATGCACCGCCATCCCCAGTCGCCCGGCTTGCTCCGCGATGTGGCGGAAGATGTAATCCTGCACCTTTTTGTAGTCCCGCCCGTGCGCGTACGCATCCTCTGCCTCAGCACGCGGCACATCGTCAAAATCGAGCGAGCGTAGATAGGCCGCTTCAAACTTTACCGCAACCGCGCCGCCACGCTTGTGCCGCTCCAGGGTTGCGTCCACCACTTTTTGCAGATATTCGCCCAGCCCGGCGGGCGGCTTCTCATAGCCACACTCTTTGAGATATTGCCGTAACAGGCGATCCTCGTCGGCAAAGAACGCCTTGCGATCTGAATTCGCTGAAGCCAGATTGCGATTATCGAGCGGATACATCAATGCGTCTTCATAGGGCACCCAAAGGAACCGCGGCGGCGTAATGCCCGGCCCCATCGAGATCCGATTGGCCAGCATAGTCTCGATTCCAAGCTGGTCCAAAACCCAGTTCGGGTAGCCTTCGCGCTTTTGGCTAATTAGCTCCTGGCGTGTGTGGTCGCCGAACAGTTGACGTGAAGCTTCGGCAGCGAGCGGCGATCCCGCACGAGTTCGAACTGGTTCAGTATACGGGTCCATATGCTCGACGGGAAGCGCGTCATATCCGTTGTCACCAGCGGCGGGCAGCACCGGATGCGCGTGATTGTCGATGGCCTTGATTTTGGCGATCTCCGCCGCGATCGCAGGATCGATTTGCAGTTGGGCGCCCGCAAACGGCGCAAGCGCTACCAGCAGAGCGAGCAGCTTCACGGTCCTGCGATTCCCAGGCGCCATCCGAGTCGGCCTGAGTCGAGCCAGGAGATGTGCTCAAATCGCACGGGGCCGTTACCCTTGCCCAGAACGAATGCACAGGGCACTTCGCCGAACCGATCGAGGCGGGCGCTCAGCCAAGATTCCGTTGAAAGCGGTGTTACAAGCACGATTGGAGTTCCCGCAAACCACGCGAGCTTCGCGCCGAACGCCGTGTCGTCTTGCCGCTGGGGCGCAGGGAGTCCGTAAGCCTGCCGATATCGCGCGATGGCGGCGTCGAGATCACGGACGCCGACCGCAACCTTCACGACGCCGGTAAATTTGCTCGTGGTGGGTTTGCCACTTGGAAATGCCCGATTCTCGCGCGGCGTGAAATCGTGAATCAGGAATGGAAAAAAGCCACCGTTCGTCGGGCCCACCTGCGCGGTCTCCCAATCGAGCTCGACGCCGTCCGGCCGCTTGCGACCGGCCCTGCGCGGGTCTGTCACCGATACTCCAGACTTCCGCAGTCGCTCCGCTTCCATGGAGAGATCCGCAGGGCGGATCGCCCAAGCACACGGGCCGCCGTCCGATTCCAGAAATTTGTGCCAATAATGCGCGGCTAAAGCTGCAGGATCGGCTTTGGGCTGGATTGCGATCAATTCCAAATAAGAGCCATCCGGAAAACTCGCGAGCGCCATCTCGGTGGCATGATTGGAATGTGGTCCGCCGTATTCGGCCGTGATTCCCGCGACAGTGCGCAACGCCTCGGTCATGGCCTTGAGATTTTTGCCGGCCACCGTGACGTGATCTATATGGAAGTCTTGCGCCATAAGCGGGAGAGCAATCGCGAGGTAAAGCAGGAAGCGCATCATGATAGCGCCGCGATCTTCTCGTCCAGGTGCTTCAGCGCCGCCTCCAGCGTCGCTCGATACCGTGGATTCTGCGATGTCTCAATGTCGTGCAGCACGCGTGTACGCGAAAGCTGCAAACTCTCCCGCTGACCTTTGCGGTCCGCTTCTTCAGGCGTGAGCTTGGGTAGCTTCGCCAATGCCGCGCGTTCGGTGGCGGCGTCCACCTGGGACTCTACGTCCTTGCTTTCCCAACCCCGCGCCATGCCCCCAGTGTGCCACTTTCAAGCACGGCTTGCTGACGCGCGCGGTTCAGTTCCGCGTGTCAATCCCGGCCGCATGCGTCGCTTCAAACGCCGCGATCACCGGTTCCTGCTGCTGGATATATCCCAGCTCGTCGATGCCTTCGAGCAAACAATGCTTCGGAAAGCCGTCCACCGGAAACTCCACCTTGCGACCGCTCGCGAGCGTCAGCGTTTGCGACACCAGATCCACCTTCACCGGTGCATTCGGGTTTTTCATTAACTCCGCGTGAACATCCGCCGGCACCACGATCGGCAGCAGCGAATTTTTCAAAGAATTGCCCTTGAAAATATCCGCGAACGACGTGCTGATCACCGCGCGGAAACCATACTGCGTCAGTGCCCATGGCGCATGTTCGCGCGAACTGCCGCAGCCGAAATTATCCCCGGCGAGCAAAACCTGACAGGCCTTCGATTCCGGTTTGTTCAAGACGAAATCCGTCTTCGGCTTACCGTCCGCCTCATAACGCCAGTCATAGAAAAGCTGATCGCCCAAGCCGACCTTCGAAATCGTTTTCAGGAACCGCGCCGGGATTATCTGATCGGTGTCGATGTTGTCGCGTAGGATCATTACCATCCTGCTTTCAAATGGAGTGAACTTTTCCATTACAGCAACTCCCTAACGTCGCTCACCATGCCCGATATCGCAGAGGCCGCCGCCGTCATAGGACTCGCCAGGAATGTTCGCGCGCCTTTGCCCTGTCGTCCTTCAAAATTGCGATTGCTGGTGGACACGCTGTATTGGCCCGGTTCCAATTGATCGCCATTCATCGCGATGCACATCGAGCACCCAGCCTCTCGCCAGTCGGCGCCCGCGTCGCGGAAAATTTGATCCAGCCCCTCGGCCTGCGCCTGCTCCTTCACTTGTTGCGACCCCGGCACCACCAGTACGCGAACCCCTGGGTGCACCTTGCGGCCCTTCAGCACACTCGCCGCGATGCGCAGATCCGATATCCGCGAATTGGTGCAGCTCCCAATAAACACCACGTTCACCGGATGCCCTAGCAGCGGTTTACCTGCCGGAAGATCCATGTAGACCAGCGCGCGCGCCAGTGAATCACGCTCCAGCGGGTCGGTGATGTCGGTCGGATTCGGCACCACGCCTCTAATCGGAATGCCCATCCCAGGGTTCGTGCCGAACGTGATCATCGGCTCAAGCGACGCCGCGTCGATCGTGATGCTCTTGTCATAGACCGCGCCACCATCGGTCGGCAATTGCTTCCACCGCGCCACCGCTTCGTCCCACGCCGCGCCCTTCGGCGCATACTGACGCCCGGCTACATATTGATACGTCGTGTCGTCCGGCGCCACAAGTCCCGCTCGCGCGCCCGCTTCGATCGACATGTTGCAAACGGTCATCCGCTCTTCGATCGACAGCGATCGAATGGCCGATCCGCAATATTCGAACGTGCAGCCCGTGCCTCCGCCGATCCCGATGCGCGCAATCAGCGCCAGAATAATATCCTTAGCCGATACACCCGGCTTCAGCGCGCCATCCACCCGCACTTGATAAGTCTTCGATCGCTTCAACAGCAGGCATTGCGTAGCCAGCACATGCTCCACTTCGCTGGTCCCGATCCCAATCGCCAGCGCTCCCAGTGCTCCGTGCGTCGCCGTGTGGCTGTCGCCGCAAACCACCGTCATGCCCGGCTGCGTCAACCCCAGCTCCGGCCCGATCACGTGCACGATCCCTTGCTTATTGCTTCCCAGCGGATAACAGTGGATGCCAAAGTCCTTGCAGTTCTGGATAAGCTTCTCCACCTGCGTAGCCGCGATCTTGTCCACAATCGGCAATCCGCGCGGCGTCGTCGGCGTGCTGTGGTCCGTAGTCGCAATCGTAAGATCCGGCCGCCGCACCTTCAACCCCCGCTCGCGCAGTCCATCAAAGGCTTGCGGCGACGTCACCTCATGCACCAGGTGCAGATCAATGTAAAGCAGCGATGGAGCGTCCGGCCGCTCCGCAACCACATGGTTGTCCCAGATTTTCTCGATAATAGTGGTACTTGCGGCTTTCAGCCGCGTTTTTTCCGTTGAAAGGCTCATATTGCTTCCGCTACTGCGTCTCCCACTTCTGATGTCGTGGCCGGCTTGCCTGCCGGCTTCAAATCCGCCGTCACGCGGCCCGAGTTGAGCACGGTCTCCACCGCACGATTCACCGCCGCCGCCTCTTCCTTCAGCCCAAAACTGTATTCGAGCATCGCAGCCACCGATCCAATCGCGCCAAATGGATTCGCCTTGCTTTGTCCCGCGATGTCTGGCGCCGACCCATGCACAGGCTCGTACAGACCAACCCATGCGCCGGACGGCTTTTTGTCGCCAATCGAAGCCGACGGCAGCATCCCAATCGAACCTGCCAGCACCGCTCCCTCATCGCTGAGGATATCGCCAAACATATTTTCTGTGACCAGAACGTCGAAGCGCCGCGGATTCAGCACCAACTGCATCGCCGCCGTGTCCACTAACAAATGTTCCAGCGCGACGTCCGGGAACTCCTCCGCCACTTCAATGATCACTTTGCGCCACAGCTGTGACGTCTCGATTACATTGGACTTATCCACGCTCGTCACCTTCTTGCGCCGGTTCCGCGCAAGGTGAAATGCCATGCGCGAAACGCGTTCGATTTCAGGCCGGGTATACGACAGCGTGTTCACCGCATGCTCATCCGCACCCGTTCCGAAAATCCCGCGCGGAGTCCCGTAATAGATCCCGCCGGTCAGTTCGCGCACGATGATCATATCCGTGCCATCCACCAGCGAGTTCTTTAGCGGCGACGAATCCAGCAGCGCCTTGTACGACCGCACCGGCCGCAGGTTCGCATACACGCCCAGCACTTTGCGAATCCCGAGCAGCCCCCGCTCGGGCCGTTTATCCGGTGCCACGTTATCGAACTCGGGCAGCCCCACCGCGCCCATCAGCGTGGCATCGGCTTTCAGCGCCAGGTCGATGGTTTCCTGCGGCAACGGACCGCCGGTCTTATGAATCGCGATCCCGCCCAGCAGACCCTCACTCAGCACCGGCTCGTGATGGAACTTGCTCGCGACTTTACGCAGTACTTTAACTGCTTCACACGTAACCTCGGTGCCGATTCCGTCACCGGGGAGTATCAATATGTTGAGTTGCATTCCTTATACGCGCCATTCCGAGCCGCGCGCGTGAGCAAGCGGACTAGTCATTCGCGGCGGCGGCCTTTTCGCCCACCACTTCATGCAGCAGAACGATAATCTCTTCGTTGCGCACGCCCTTCTTACGGTCGGCCAAGGCGGTGAAGCGGTGGTATAGTGCGTCGAGTTCGTCTTTTGCAAGAACGAAGCCAAGATCGGCAGCGCGCTTGTTCAGAGCATGCCGGCCGCTGTGCTTGCCCAGCACAAGCTTGCTCTCCGGCACGCCGACGCTTTTCGGATCGAAAATCTCGTAGGTCGTGCGATCCTTCAACATTCCATCCTGATGGATACCCGCCTCGTGCGCAAAAGCATTCTCGCCGACAATTGCTTTATTGGGTTGCGGCCCAAACGTAATGGTCCTCGTGAGCAGTTGGCTGGCCGCGTAGATGTGCTCGGTGACGATTTTTGTTTCGAACGGCAATTTGTCCGGGCGCGTCTTAAACGCCATGACGATCTCTTCTAGCGCCGCGTTCCCCGCACGCTCGCCAATCCCGTTGATCGTGCACTCAATCTGCCGTGCCCCTGCTTGCACCGCCGCAATCGAATTGGCCACCGCGAGTCCTAAATCATCGTGGCAATGCACACTCACGATCGCGCTATCGCCCAACGCCCGCACCATCCGCCCGATCAGTGCGCCGTATTCCTCCGGCACCGAGTACCCGACAGTGTCCGGCAAGTTCACCGTCCGCGCCCCCGCCGCCACCACCGCACGCGAAACCTGCTCCAGGTAATCCCAATCGGTGCGCGTGGCGTCCTCTGCGGAAAACTCCACATCATCGGTGTAATTTCGTGCAAGCTCTACCGCACCAACAGCTTCATCCAGTACTTGTTGCCGTGATTTCTTAAGCTTGTACTTGAGGTGAATCTCGCTGGTGGCGAGGAAGGTGTGTATCCTGGGCCTGCGCGCATTTTTTAGCGACGCCGCAGCCCGCTCCACGTCGAGTCGATTCGCCCTCGCCAGCGCCGCCACTTGCACCCAGGAGAACTCACGGCTCACCGCGTCCACGGCTTCGAAATCCCCTTCGGAGGCGATCGGGAACCCGGCTTCGAGGATGTCGACGCCCAATTCCACCAGTTTTCGCGCCAGTTGCAGCTTCTCGGGTACGGTCATGCTGCACCCCGGCGATTGCTCACCATCCCGGAGGGTGGTGTCGAAGATATAGACTCGATTGGCCATGTGTCCTCCTGCTGTATCTCTCGCTACCCATTATGCAGTCGCCATTGTGATTTGGCAAATTTATAATTAGCGCGACTAGAATAAGTTACAATCATAGCATAAAGGCTGCTTATGGAACTCTACCCACTGAAGGTCTTCATGACCGTGGCGTCGGAGAAAAGCTTCTCCCGCGCCGCCGAGAAAATGCTGCGGACCCAGCCCGCCATCTCGCTCGCCATCCAAAAGCTAGAATCCGACCTGCAAGAGCGACTGATCGACCGTTCAGGCAAGGAGCTATTGCTCACCGACGCCGGCCGAATCGTCTATGATTATGCGCGCCGCTTCGAGAACTTGACAGCCGATCTTGAGAACGCCCTTTCCGAATTGCGCGACAATTCTGCTGGCCGTCTGATCGTCGGCGCCAATGAATCGACGTCGCTTTACTTGCTCGGACACATCGAGCGCTACCGTCGCCTCTATCCCAAGGTGAAGGTGCAGGTGCGCCGTTCACTATCTAGCAAAATCCCGTCGCAGTTGATCGATGGCGATCTCGAGCTCGGCGTCATCAGTTACGACCCGGAAGATGAACGCCTGCATTCGATGGTGATTTACACCGATCACCTGGCATTCGTTGTTTCCCCGCAGCACCGCTTCGCCACTCGTGGGCAGGTTTCGATTAACGAACTGGGCATGGAAACATTTATTGCGCACTATGTACTATCCCCCTATCGCGACGTAGTTCTTAAAGAGTTCCAGCGCCACAAAGTCCAGCTCAACATGGACGTCGAGATGCCCACGGTAGAAACTATTCGCTTGATGGTCCAGCGCAACGAAGGCGTGGCCTTTCTCCCGCACATGTGCGTGGAGCAAGACGTCGCCCAGGACGCCCTCCGCGAGATCAAAGTGAAGGAACTCACCGTCGACCGTAAGATCCGCCTGGTCTGCCCCGCCAAGCGCAGTTTGAGCCACGCCGCGAAAGCTTTTTTGGAGTTAGTGAAGGGGGGTTAAAGATTGGCGGAAGTGAACTCGGCGCAACTATCAACCTCATCGTATGTATCCTTTGCATCCTAAATTGTTACAAACGTGCATTCATATAAGTGTCGCTCCAGGAACGGTTTCCCGGGCGACCCGTCGGTTTTCCCGCGAACCTCAATGCGCGCCGTCGCTCGATTCCGATTTTACGTTGTTCGTCGCTTTCGCATCCAGGTGAACCGTTGCCTCGACCGACATACCCGGGCGCAGCCTATTCAAGTCCCGCTGGTTGGGGTTGAAGCTGATGCGGACAGGCAGACGCTGCACAACTTTTACATAATTGCCGGTGGCGTCCTCGGGTGGAAAAAGACTGGTCCGATCTCCCGTCGCGGCGGGCATGTACTGGACTTCACCCTCGAAGGATTCGCTTAGCGAATCCACGTCAATCGTGGCGCGCTGTCCGACGTGCATCTTGCGGAGCTGCGTCTCCTTGAAATCGGCCGTCGCCCATATGTTTTCGGTTTGCACGATCACGACAAGCTGCTGGCCCACCGAAATTCTGCCCCCAACCTCCGCTGCGCGCTGGGTGGCGATCCCATCCACTGGCGCAAAAATGTGGCAGTAGCTCAGATTGAGAAGCGCCGCGTCCAACTGTGCTTTGGCGGCCGCCGCACTCGCTGCGCTCGATTTGTTGTTGGCCTGTCTGATGGCCACCTGACGGGGCGCATTCTGGGTGTCCTCCTGGAGTTTGTTTTGCTGCTGCTGTAATTGCGCGCGCCGCTCATCCACCACCTTCTGCGACGATGCGGCGGCTGCGCGGCTGGCCTCCACCGCAGCCTGCTGCGAGCTGGCGTTGGCAAGATATTGGTCGTAGTCCGACAGGGCGATCTCATGCTTGTCGACCAGTTCCTTGTAGCGCACCAGATCGGATTGGCTCTTCCGGTTGTTCGCTTCCGCCTGCCGCAGCTTGGCGACGTTGCTGTCATAGTCATACTGGGCGCTGGCAACCGCTGCCTCCGCATTGAGTACGGTCGCCGAATCGGTATCCACGGCGATGTGGGTCGAGGTCTCCGTAATCGGTACGTTGGGATTCCCCGCGGCGACTTGGGCCAGGGCCTGTTGATACTGGGCGCGCGCCTGCTCCACCTGCACCTCGTAATCGCGCGGGTCCAGATCCACCAAAGCCATTCCTGCCTTCACCGGCTGATCGCTCTCAACGTAAACCGCCTTCACCGTTCCGGCAACGCGGGATGCGATTGGGTTGAGGTGTCCATCTATCTGTGCGTCGTCGGTGGCCTCGTAAGTGCGCGAGTGGAGCCACCATGCAATTCCTGCGGCCAGCACAACAACGCCCACGACGATGCCGATGAGGATTCGCTTGCGCTTCGTCCCGGGGTCGAGTGGTTTCTTTTCGGCATCGTCCTTCTTGTCTTGGTCCTGTTTGTCGCCAGGGGTAACGTCTTGCTTGCCGTTTTGTGGGTTGCTCTGCTGCTCTTTCTGCGTGCCCGCCTGGTCAGGCTGCGGGCCATTTTGATTCGTCGCCGGTTCCTGATCGTTATCAGGCATGATCAATTTCCCTTCAGCATGTTCGGAATGAATTGTTCGGCCTGCCCGGTTGCTTTGGCCAGGCTGATGCGCGAAAGATTCAGAGAGAAGAGAGTGCTGATGTAGTCCTGCTCCGCCGCGGCGACGGTCTCCTGCGACTGCACTACCTCGACGGAGTTGGTAACGCCGGAAGCGAAGCGATCGACGGACTGCGTCAAGGTCTCCGCCGCGAGTTGGCGATTCTCTTGCGCTACCTTCATTTGTTCGGCAGCCACCTGCAGATCGACGTAGGCCTGCCGTACGTCCAGATCCACGGCGCCCTTCAGATCCTCATACTGGGCTTGTAATTGAGTGAATACCGCATCGGCCTGATCGACGTCGGCCCTGACGCGCCCGCTATCAAAGATGTGGATATTCAGACCGGCCGAGACCTGGTACGCGGAGACGCCCTTGTCCGGGTTGATGCCTTCCAAACCATAATCCCCGTTGATGCTCAAGGAGGGAAGATACTCGGCCCTGGCCGCTCGCCGTGCCTCATCCGCCGCCTTCAACTGCAGCCGAGCGGCCTTCAGATCGGGGCGTTCGTCGAGCGCAATCTTGATTCCTTCCTCGATCGAAATGGCGTCTGGGACCTGCACAGGCAGATCCTCGGTGAGAATCATCTGTTGACCGGCCGGAAGGCCAATCAACCGGGCGAGTTGCATAGTCTCCTTCAGCAAGTCGCCGCGCAAGGCGCTCAGTCTCTGCTGTTGCGTGCGCAGCTCCACCAGGCTTTTGTTGCTGTCTATGATGGTCTTAGTTCCCGCCTGATACTGGTCAGCGGCCAGTTTATAGCTAGCCTCCGCCTGCTTTACCTGTGCCTCTTGCGACACGACGTTGGCCTTGTTCGCGATCACGCGAAGGTACGTGCCGCCGACAGCCAGGACGATCAACTCCCGCGCGTTGGCCGTGCTCATCTGAGCCGCCTGGAGCGACGCCTCCGACTGGCGGATATTGTGAAGAGCGGTCAGGCTGAGGTCCTCGCTTACATTCGCTAGCGCGCTGTAGTAATGGAACGGGCCAACCGTGGTTGGAAGTGCAACGCCTCCACCGAATACAGAAGCCGTGAGGCCCAGCGTCTGCAGGTCCACCTTGGCGCTGGTCTCGGTCAACGTCCCGTAGATGTTCGGCAGCATCTGGCTTAATGCCGCCAGCCGCTGAGCGCGCGCCTGCCTTACCGAGACGTCGGCAGTGACGCCTCCCAGGTTGAATTGAAGGCCGCGATGTATGGCGTCGGCGATGGTCAAGGTAAGCGATCCCTGGGGTGCCTTCGGGTCCGGGATGCTCCCTGCAAACCCGCCTGAAACCTGGATGGTGCTGTTAAGAGTGTTCACGCTGGAGGTGCTGCCTGCACTGCCCGCCGTGGACTGCTGTGCCTCCACGCTTCCCGAGCTTTGCGACAGCGGAATCTGTTGGGCTTTGGGGGTCGATGACGCCCCTTCCTGGGAAAAGCCTGGCTGGCACACCAATTCACCGGTCGCCATTACGAGACTGAGTACGAGTAGGTGCTTTCTTGGCCGTCTGGTTTTCATATCTGCGCTAGCCCGCTTCCCCCGCGGGCGCCCCCTCGCCGGGTCTGTTCTTGTTCAGCAGCAGGGCGCACAAGAACATGCCGACCGCCAGCCAGGCGAGTAAGCGATAGATGTCCTCATAGCCTTGGCCGGCAGCCTGCCGATTGAGCTCACGGTAGATGGAGCCGCGGGCCAACTCCGCCGCTCCTGTACCGCTGGCAACCGCGCCATAGGCCCGAGTAAGCGCGCTCAGGTGATTGGCGTAAATCGGATTGGAAGGCTGCATGTAATCCGCCAGCCGCGCCTCATGGAAGAGCGTTCGATTGGTGACGATGGCGCCCGTGCCGGCGATGAAGATGCTGCCGCCAATGTTGCGGACGAAATTGATGATGCCCGAAACCTGATTGCTGGCCTCCTTGGGGAGACCTACATAGGCGGCGTTGGTGATCGCGATAAAGCACAGCGGGAAGGGCGCCACCTGAATGATTCGCATCAAAGTGGCGAAGCCAAAGGTCATGTTGAGAGTGAGGTGCGTAGAGGTGTAATAGAACGCCGCCACGAATAAGGCGAACCCCAGAGCGGCAATGTTCCTGGCGGGGAAGCGGCCCGTAGCGATTCCCGTCAGCGGCATAATCACCAGTAGGACGAGACCGCCGCCGGTAAGCGCCTCTCCGGCAAGCGTGGCCGTGTATCTAAGAAGCGCCTGGGAAAACTGCGGCTGAAGCACGGTGGTGGTGTTGATCAGGCCGCCCACCATAATCATCAGCAGGCCGCATACGGCGAAGTTCCTATGCTTGAAGAGTTTCAGATTCATGATCGGGTTCTTGACCCGCAACTCCCGCCAGATAAGACCGATCGTCCCGACCACGAACAGCGTGCCGAAGGTGCGAATGAACTGGGAGGCGAACCAGGCGTCCTCTTCACCCTTGTCCAGCATGATCTGCATTCCGCCCATCGAGATGGTCAAAAAGCCGAGGCCCAGGTAATCCAGCCGCTTCAGGT
>Ga0302324_100025616_pt1 | contig 11309 bp, 9 predicted proteins | sample Palsa_T0_1_FD_201949 | JGI IMG/M metagenome (GOLD analysis project Ga0302324, IMG submission 201949) | Peat permafrost microbial communities from Stordalen Mire near Abisko, Sweden - Palsa_T0_1 | ecosystem: Environmental > Terrestrial > Soil > Palsa > Peat permafrost | place: Sweden: Abisko... | reverse complement strand
GGCGGTCGGTCTCCAGATCGCGCACGTTGTTGACGACCAGGATCGCGCTCGCCAACAGGCCCACGGGCACGGCGCACACGAACGCCTGCCAGGGAAGCGCCTGCACCTGCACGAAATAGGAGCCCGCGACGGCGACTATCCCGAAGAACAGGAACACGAACAGCTCGCCGAGACCCTCGTAGCCGTACGGTCGCGGCCCCCCGGTGTAGAGCACGCCCGCGAGGATCGATGCGCCACCTACGGCCAGCAGCTCCGGGCCCGCGACAGCGACGAGATAGGCGCCGCAGGCGACCGCCAGCCCGAAGGTCACATAAGTCGCCATCAGCACCTGGCTCGGTGGCACGAGGCCGCCCGCTGTGACCCTGACCGGGCCCAGGCGGTCCTCGGTGTCGGCGCCCCGGCGCGCGTCGGAGTAGTCGTTCGAGAGGTTGGTTCCGACCTGGATGAAGACCGCCCCCAAGAGCGCGGCGGCGAACGCCAGGGGATGGAAATGGCCGGCTCCGAGCGCCAGCGAGGTGCCCACGAGCACGGGCGCCACCGCCGCGGGCAGCGTGCGGACGCGCGCCGCCATCACCCATATGCGCGCAGCGCTCACGCGGTCAGGCTCGCCGCGGAAACCGTGAGAAATCCGGCCGGCGCTTGTCCCTGTAGGCATCGCGGCCCTCCTGCGCCTCCTCGCTTCCGTAGAACAGGAGGTTGGCGTCGTGCGCGAGCTGCTGAATCCCCGTCAGCCCGTCTTCGGCCGCGTTGAAGCTCGCCTTCAGCAGCCGCAGCGCGAAGGGCGACAGCGCGAGCATCTCCCGGCACCAGGCCACCGTCTCCTGCTCGAGCCGCTCGAGCGGCACGACCGTGTTCACCAGACCCATCTCGAGAGCCTCCGCGGCGGAGTACTGCCGGCACAGGAACCAGATCTCCTTGGCCTTCTTGGGACCCACCATGTTCGCGAGCAGGCCGGCGCCGAAGCCGCCGTCGAACGAGCCCACCTTCGGCCCGACCTGTCCGAAGCGCGCGTTCTCGGCCGCGATCGTCAGATCGCAGACGAGATGCAGCACGTGCCCGCCGCCGATCGCATAGCCGGCCACCATCGCGACGACCGGCTTGGGCAGCCGCCGGATCTGCACGTGCAGATCGGTGACGTGGAAACGCCCGACGCCGGCCCTGCCGGCCTCGTCGTCGTTGAGGTACCCCGAGTCCCCGCGAACCCGCTGATCGCCTCCCGAGCAGAACGCGTCGGGGCCCTCGCCGGTAAGCACGATCACGCCGATCGAGGTGTCCTCGCGCGCGTCCTCGAGCGCCCGCGACATCTCGATGACCGTGCGCGGGCGAAACGCGTTCCTGACCTCCGGCCGGGCGATCGTGATCTTGGCGATCCCCTCATCCGGGCCGGCGGACTTGTCATAGCGGATGTCCTCAAAGACGCGGTCGGGAGCTCCCTGCGCGCCTATCCAGGTCGTGGTCATGGCGCGAAGGCTAGCTGTAGTTCCTGAGCTAGCCTGTGGGCCATGGTCGTCGAAGGATGGCTCGACCGCGCCGCGAGGGCGCGACCCGGGCACGTGGCGCTCCAGACGCCGCAGGGCAGCCTCTCCTACTCGGAGCTCCTGGCCGCCGCGCGGGCCGGCGCGGAGCAGCTCGCCGAGCGCGGTGCACGGCGGGGACAGAGGGTCGCGATAGCGATGCCGCCGGGCCTCGCGTTCGCCCAGGCCCTCCATGCCTGCCTTCTGCTCGGTGCGATCGCGGTGCCGGTCGACCCGCGCTCATCGCCGTCCGAACGGGAGCTCCTCGCCGCCGGTGCGGCGGTGCTCCTCGAGGCTCCTCTGCGCATGCCCTCCGCGCACGCGTCCGGCGCTGCCCCAGCCCGTCACGATCTCGACGCGACCGCCGCGGTGATTCACACCTCCGGCACGACATCGTCTCCGAGGCCGGTCGAGCTGACCTACGGCAACTTCCTGTGGAGCGCGCTCGGCTCGGCCGTGGCGCTGGGCCACGACCCTCGCGAGCGCTGGCTGTGCGCGCTGCCGCTGTCGCACGTCGGCGGGCTCTCGATCCTCGTCCGCTCGGCCGTCTACGCGACGACGGCGGTGGTGCACGAGCGCTTCGACACCGACCGCGTGCTGCATGCCCTGATCGAGCACGACGTGACGCTCGTCAGCCTCGTGGCCACGACGCTCTCACGGCTGCTCGACGCCGGCCTCCAGAGCCCGCCGGCCCTGCGCGCTGCGCTCACCGGCGGTGGCCCGGTGCCCGCGGCGCTCGTTCGCCGGGCGCACGCAGCGGGGGTGCCGGTCGCGAGCACCTACGGTCTCACGGAGGCCTGCTCGCAGGTGACCACGACGCCCGTGGCGGCGATTGGAGCCGACCGCCCGCCCGGCGGTCCGCCGCTGTTCTGCACGCGCGTTGGAATCGCCTCCGATCAGGAGATCCTGGTGCAGGGGCCGACGGTGGCGCAGGCGGGGATCTCATCCGACGGGTGGCTGCACACCGGTGATCTGGGCGCCCTCGACGATGACGGGCGGCTGACGGTCACCGGGCGCAAGAGCGACACGATCGTGAGCGGCGGCGAGAACGTCGCGCCCGCCGAGGTCGAGGCCGTCCTTGAAACCCACCCGGACGTGCTCGAGGCGGCGGTGCTCGGCCGTCCCGACCCGCAGTGGGGCGAGGCGGTCAGCGCGATCGTGGTGGCCCGCCCCGGGAGCGCCATCGAGGGCGAGGCGCTTCGCGCCCACTGCGCGCGGGTGCTCGCCCCGTACAAGGTGCCCCGCCGGGTGGTGCTCGCGCGCGAGCCGCTGCCCCGCACGCCGTCGGGCAAGCTCCGGCGCCGGGAGCTTCGATGAGCTTTGACGCGAACGCACATCGTGAGGCGAGTCTCGCCGGCTGGGAAGCGGCCGCGCCGGGCTGGGTTCGCCGCCAGGACGCGATCCGGGCACTGGGGGAGCCCGTGTCGCGCTGGATGCTCGACGCGGTCGCCCTGAAGCCCGGCGATCAGGTGCTCGAGCTGGCGGCGGGCCTCGGCGAGACGGGCATGCTCGCGGCCGAGCTCGTCGGGTCCGCCGGCGGCGTGATCATCTCCGACCAGGCCGACGCGATGCTCGACGGTGCGCGTGCGCGCGCCGCCGAGCTGGGGATCTCGAACGTCGAGTTCCAGGTGCTCGGGGCGGAGTGGATCGACCTCCCGCTCGCGAGCGTGGACGCCGTCCTCTGCCGCTGGGGCTACATGCTGCTCGCCGATCCCTCCGCTGCGCTCGGCGAGACCAGGCGCGTGCTGCGATCCGAGGGCCGGGTGGCGCTCGCCGTGTGGGACTCCGTCCAGAACAACCCGTGGGCGCTCGAGCCGTCGCTCGAGCTGATCGAGCGCGGGCTGAGCGGGCCCCCTGCCCCGGGGACGCCCGGCCCGTTCGCGCTCGGCGACCCCGAGCGCCTGCGCGATCTGCTCGCGCAGGCCGGCTTCGCCGAGGTCGACGTGCAGTCGCTCGAGCTCGAGCAGCGCCACCCCTCCTTCGAGGTCTTCTGGGAGACGACGCTCGACATCTCCCACGGGTTTCACGACGCCGTGCTCAGCCGCCCCGAGGCGGAGATCGCCGAGATCCGCGCCGGGCTGGCCAGCAGGCTTTCGCCCTATACCTCCTCCGACGGCGCCCTGGCGATTCCGGCGCGCACGCTCGTGGCCTCCGCCACGGCGTAGCGCGCCTGACGCGGCGCTGCACGGCGCGCGGTCCACGGCCGCCGGCCCGGGCGGACACGGTCCTCGACCGGCAATCGCGGACAGACGCGATAGCCTGCGCGCTCTCATGCTCTACGACGACGACGCGGACCTCCACCTGCTCGACGGCAAGACCGTCGCGATCATCGGCTACGGCTCCCAGGGCCATGCCCATGCGCTCAACCTGAAGGACTCCGGCGTGGACGTCGTGGTCGGCCTGCGCGACGGCTCGGCCTCGGCGGCCTCGGCCCGCGAGCATGGCCTCGAGGTGCTGTCGGTCGTTGAGGCCGCGAGCCGCGGGGATCTGGTGATGATGCTCGTACCCGACGAGCTCCACCGCGAGGTGTGGCAGAACGAGGTAAGAGACGGCGTCGCCGAGGGCAACATGCTGCTGTTCGGCCACGGCTTCTCGATCCACTACAAGGAGATCGACCCGCCCGCCGGGGTGGATGTCGCGATGGTTGCGCCCAAGGGCCCCGGCCACCTGGTGCGCCGCCAGTTCACGGAGGGCAGCGGCGTCCCCGGCCTGCTGGCCGTCGAGCAGGATGCGACCGGACATGCCCGCGCGCTGGCGCTGGCCTACGCCAAGGGCATTGGCTGCACGCGCGGCGGGGTGATCGTGACGAGCTTCAAGGACGAGACCGAGACCGATCTGTTCGGCGAGCAGGCCGTGCTCTGCGGCGGCGCGTCAGAGCTCGTGCAGGCCGGCTTCCAGACGCTCGTCGAGGCGGGCTACGACCCCGAGATGGCCTACTTCGAGTGCCTGCACGAGCTCAAGCTGATCGCCGACCTGATGTACGAAAAGGGCCTCGCGGGAATGCGCTACTCGATCTCCAACACGGCCGAGTACGGCGACTACACGCGCGGCAAGCGCGTCATCACCGACGACACGCGCGCCGCCATGCGCAAGATCCTGGCCGAGATCCAGTCGGGGGACTTCGCCCGCGAGTGGATCGCCGAGAACCGCGCGGGGCAGGAGAACTTCAAGCGCATGCGCGCCGAGCAGGCCGACAGCCAGGTCGAGCACGTCGGCGGCGAGCTGCGCGCGGGCATGGACTGGATCAAGCCCTCGTTCTGAGGCTGGCGGGCAGGGTCCAGGGTGCTCGCCTACATCGCCTGGCACCGCCCCGCGCCAGGGGTGGACACAAGCGCCTACGAGCTTGCGATCTCACACTTTCACTCCTCGCTCGCGCACCAGCCGCCGAGCGGATTCGGCGGGTCGGTGGCGTTCAGGGCGCGCGAGCTCCCGTGGCTCACAGGCCCGCGTGCGGATCCACAGCCCGAGGGCGGCTATGAGGACTGGTACCTCCTCGACAGCTGGTCGGCGATCGGCGTGCTCGAGGAGGCCTCGGTCTCGCACGGTCATCTTCGCGCGCACGACGAGGTGGCGTCCAGGGCTGGTGTGTCCACCGGCGCCATCTACCGGTTCTCCGAGGGCTATGCCCGCCCCGCCGAGGCCCGCCTCAGCGTGTGGGTGACCCGCCCGCCGGGGCACGAGCACCCGTCGATCGAGGCGCTGCTCGGCGACGGCATGGACCCGGCGACCGCGGGACTGTGGCGGCGCTGTATCGGCCTGGGGCCGGCGCCCGAGTACTGCCTGCTCGCCACCGAGCCCTCCGCGGGAGTGTCCGAAACGCGGCTGCCGGCCGGGTGGAGCGCGACCGCCTCCAGCCGGGAGGTGCTGTGGGATGGCTGACCCGCTGATGGACGGCGAGCTGATCGGCGGGGACTTCAAGCGTCAGGCGAGCCGCTTTCGCGAGTGGGTGGGGCCGCGGGGCGAGTTCGCGGTGGCGGAGGGCCGCTATCACCTGTACATCTCGCTGGCCTGCCCCTGGTGTCATCGCAGCGCGATCCTGCGCGAGCTCGCGGGCCTTCAGCAGGCCGTGGCCGTGTCCTACCTGGCGCCGTTCCGCGACGAGCGCGGCTGGGCCTTCACGGGCGAGGCCTTCACCGTCGAGCAGGCGCACGGCTCCTACGCCTGGTCCGGCGAGTACGTCGACCGGCTGCACGGCTGGGAGTTCATGAGCGAGGCCTACCGGGCGAGCGAGGAGAACTTCAACGGCAGGATCACCGTGCCCGTACTGTGGGACACCGAGACGGCCCGGATCGTCAACAACGAGTCCAGCGACATCATCCGCATGTTCTATTCGCCGGACTCGCTCGGCTCGCTCGGCGTCGGCGGCGGCCTTGACCTGTATCCGCCGCAGCAGCGCGAGGAGATCGATCAGATCAACGACCGCGTCTACGCGACCGTCAACAACGGCGTCTACCGCGCCGGCTTCGCCCGCCTGCAGGGCGCCTACGACCGCGCCTTTCGGGCGCTGTTCGACAGCCTGCGGTGGCTTGAGGAGCTGCTCGGCCCGCGGCGCTACTTGGCGGGCGAGCGCATCACCGAGGCCGATTGGCGGCTGTTCCCGACGCTCGCGCGCTTCGACGAGGTCTACAACCTGCACTTCCGCTGCAACCGCCGCCGGCTCGTCGACTATCCGAACCTGTGGGGTTATGCGCGCGAGCTTTACCAGTGGCCCGGCGTGCCCGCAACCGTGGCGATGGACCAGATCAAGGAGCACTACTACACGACCCACGATGAGCTCAATCCCAAGCGCATCATCCCCGGCGGGCCGGGCTACGACTGGTCGGTCCCCCACGGCCGCGGCTAGACCGCTAGACTCGGTTTGGTCGTCGCGACTGGCGCTGAGGTGGAGTCAACCACCGGGAAGCGGCGAGCATCTCCGCCGCGCGCCTGGGCACCCTCCCGATCGTCCAAATCCCCTCGAGCCCGACGGAGCGAGGAAGAAGAGCGAGGAAGCCCGATATGACGCCGAGCCCCCTGACAGCCGAGACGCAACTGGTTCTACCCGAGCAGCTTCGACCCGCCGACGGGCGCTTTGGCTGCGGACCCTCGAAGGTCCCGCTGCCTGCGCTCGCACGCCTGACGAGCGAGGGCGGGGCCGTGATGGGCACCTCACACCGGCAGAAGCCGGTGAAGGCGCTCGTGGGCGAGGTGCGAGCGGGACTGTCAGAGCTGTTCAGCGCACCGGAGGACTATGAGGTCGTGCTCGGCAACGGCGGCGCGACCGCCTTCTGGGACGCGGCCGCGTTCGGCCTTTTGAGGGAGCGCTCGCTGCACCTCACCTTCGGAGAGTTCACCCAGAAGTTCGCCGCGGTGAGCAGCGGCGCGCCGTTTCTGAAGGACCCGGTGATCGTGTCCGCCGACCCCGGGGACGCGCCCGATCCGGCAGCCGTCGGGGCGGCCGCGCGGGACGCGGGCGCCGACGTGGTGGCGTGGGCGCACAACGAGACATCCACCGGCGTGATGGTCCCGGTGCTGCGACCGGCCGGGGCGGAGGACGCGCTCGTGGTGATCGACGCGACCTCCGGCGCCGGCGGCCTCCCGCTCGAGGCGACCCTCGCCGACGCCTACTACTTCGCGCCGCAGAAGGGCTTCGCATCCGACGGCGGGCTGTGGATTGCGCTGCTGAGCCCGGCCGCCCAGGCGCGGATCTCAGAGCTCGAGGCCTCCGATCGCTGGATCCCGCCGTTTTTGTCGCTGCACACGGCGCTCGAGAACTCGGTCAAAGACCAGACCTACAACACCCCGGCGGTGGCCACGCTGTTCCTGCTCGCCGAGCAGATCCGCTGGATGCTCGCCGAAGGGGGCCTTGACTGGTGCGTATCGCGCACGAGCGCCTCCTCAGGGCACCTGTATGAGTGGGCCGAGCGCGGCGCCCACACGACGCCGTTCGTCACCGACCCGGCCAAGCGCTCGCTCGTGGTCGGGACGATCGACTTCGACGAGGCGGTCGACGCGGCCGCGGTCGCCTCGGCGCTGCGTGCGAACGGCATCGTCGACGTCGAGCCCTACCGCAAGCTGGGCCGAAACCAGCTGCGGGTGGGGATGTTCCCGGCGGTCGACCCCGCCGACGTGCAGGCGCTCACGGCATGCATCGACTGGATCGTCGAGAGGGTCGCCTGATGAGCGCGACCGCTGCGAGCACCGCGGCCGAGCAGGGGTCCGAGGGCGGGCGCCCGAGAGTGCTGGTCAAGGAGAACATCGGCGACTCCGGCGTGAACCTGCTGCGCGAGCACTTCGATGTCGACCTCGGGCTGGACTGGAGCGAGGAGGAGCTCATCGAGCGCATCGGCGCCTACGACGGCATCGTGATCCGCTCGGCCACGAAGATGACCGCCGAGCTGATCGGCCACGCCGGCAAGCTGCGCGTGATCGGCCGCGCCGGCGTGGGCGTCGACAACGTGGACGTCGAGGCCGCCACCAAGCGGGGCATCGTGGTCGCCAACGCGCCGCAGTCGAACGTGGTGACGGCGGCCGAGCACACGATGGCCCTGCTGCTGGCGCTCGCTCGCAACGTCCCGCAGGCGCACATGTCGCTGACCAGCGGCAAGTGGGAGCGCTCGAAGTTCTCGGGCGTCGAGCTGTACGAGAAGACCCTCGGCATCGTCGGCTTCGGCCGCATAGGCCAGCTGGTCGCGCACCGCGCCAGGGGCTTCGGGATGCGGGTGCTGGCCTTCGACCCGTTCGTCAGCGCCGAGCGCTATCGCGAGCTCGGCGTGGAGAAGGCGGCCGACGGCGACGAGCTCTACGCGCAGGCCGACTTCATCACCGTGCACCTGCCGAAGACCCCCGAGACCGAAGGCTGGCTGAACGCCGAGGCGTTCTCGAAGATGCGCGACGGCGTGCGCATCCTGAACGTGGCGCGCGGCGGGCTGATCGACGACGCGGCGCTCAAGGACGCACTCGACTCGGGCAAGGTGGGTGGCGCGGCGCTCGACGTGTTCCCGTCCGAGCCGATCACCGACTACCCGCTGTTCGAGGGCTATCCGAACGTCATCGTGACCCCGCATCTGGGGGCCTCGACGGCCGAGGCGACCGATCGCGCCGGCTATCAGAGCGCCGAGCAGGTGGTCGCCGCGCTCACCGGCGGGGTGGTCTCGACCGCCGTCAACATCCCGTCGATCGCGGCCGAGGACATGGAGGTGCTCGGGCCGTTCCTGCCCCTGGCCACGCAGCTGGGCCGACTGGCGATGGCGCTCGCCGAGGGCAGCTCGGTGGAGCGGATCGAGGCGGCCTTCATGGGGCGGATTGCGGATTTCGACACGCGCCTTTTGACGCTAGCGGTGATCGGCGGCGCCCTGGGAGGGCGCACCGAGGAGCAGGTCAACCTTGTGAACGCCCCCAGCATGGCCGAGGAGCGCGGCATCGTGGTCGAGGAGAAGTCCGTGTCCGAGGCCCAGGACTTCAACGAGCTGATCCGCGTCACGGTGGTCGCCGGCGGCGAGCGGGTGGCGGTGGCCGGCACCGGCATCGGGCCCAATCGCGTGCCGCACCTCGTGGAGGTGCAGGGCCGGCGCCTGACGATCGAGCTCGAGCAGTTCGTGACGGTGTTCCGCTACGCCGATCTGCCGGGGATGATCGGACGCGTGGGCACGATCTTCGGCGCCCACGGGATCAACATCTCCTCGGCCGCCGTCGGTCACACTCCCGACGGCTCAGTGGACGGGGACGGTTCACAGCGTTCAGCGGCGATGGTCGTCACCACCGATGTGCTCGTGCCGGCGGAGGTCGTGAAGGAGATCGTGGCCTCCGAGGGCTTCCTCGACGGCTGGACCGTCGCTCTTCGGTGAGAGTCCGATCGAGTAGGCTCACGCCGTGCGCGCCGTCGTCATAACCAAGCACGGCGGCCCCGGTGTGCTGCAGGTGCAGGAGCGCCCGGACCCGGTGGTCGGCCCCAACGAAGTCAGGATCGAAGTGGCAGCGGCGGGGGTGAACTTCGCCGACGTGATGGCGCGCATGGGCCTGTATGCGGATGCGCCGAAGACGCCCTGCGTGGTCGGCTACGAAGTCGCCGGCACGATCCTCGAGCTGGGCGAGGGCGTGCAGGGCCTGACTCCCGGCCAGCGCGTCATGGCCGGAACGAAATTTGGCGGCTACGCCTCACAGGTTGTCGTCCCGGCGGGCAACGTGCTGGCCCTTCCCGAGGAGCTGACGTTCGAGCAGGGGGCGTCGATCCAGGTCAACTACACGACCGCGTGGACGGGCCTGCTCGATTACGGCAACCTCAAGGCCGGGCAGCGTGTGCTGATCCACTCCGCCGGCGGCGGAGTCGGCATCGCCGCGACGCAGATCGCCAAGCGCTACGGGGCCGAGGTCTACGGGACGGCTTCGCCCGGCAAGCACGCGCGCTGCGTGGAGCTGGGGGTTGATCACGCGGTCGACTACACGAAGGCCGGCTGGGAGAAGGGCCTGCCGCAGTTCGACATCATCCTGGACGCCGTCGGCGGTAGGAGCTTCCGACTCAGCTACTCGCTGCTGCGCCCGGGCGGACGCCTGGTGGCGTATGGCGCGTCCTCTGTGGTCTCCGGCCAGCGGCGCAACCTCGTCACGGCTTTGCGAACCGTCGCGCGGATGCCGCGCTTCAACATGATCAAGCAGATGTCTGAATCGAAGTCCGTGATCGGGCTGAACATGCTCAGCCTGTGGGAGGAGCGTGGAACGCTCGAGCCGGCGCTCGCGCCGCTGCGCGAGCTGCTCGCCGACGGCACGATCAAACCGGTGGTCGCCGGCGACTTCAGCTTCGAGGACGCCGGCGCCGCGCAGACGATGATCACCGAGCGGCGCAACGTCGGCAAGGTGGTTCTCGTTCCCTAGATCAGCCGGGCGGCGCAGGCAGCTCCTGCACCATGGACAGCACCGGTGCAAGCAGATCACCCCGCTCGGCCACCCGCTCGAGCACCCCGCTCGCTTCGAAGACGAGCGCGGTCGGGTCACGGGAGTCCAGCGTGGCGCTCACCTCCGCCCAATCGACGGGGGTGGAGACGGTGGGGAGGGGGCGGGCTCTAAGGGAGTAGGCGCAAACGGTCGTCTTGCGGTGGTCGTTCTGGCTCCAATCGATCAGCACCTTCCCCGTGCGCCGGGCCTTGCTCATGCTTGAGACGACGACATCAGGATCGGCGCGCTCGAGCAGCTCGGCGACCGCCTTGGCGAAGGCCTTGGAGTCGTCGAAGGTGACCTCGCCGGAGTTGAGAGGCAGGTACAGCTGGAGGCCCTTTTTCCCGGATGTCTTGGCGAAGCACTCGAGGCCGAGGGTCTCGAACAGGCCACGAAGGGCGAGTGCCACCCCGCAGCACTCGACGATCGTGGCGGGCTTGCCTGGATCAAGATCGAACACCAGCATGGTCGGCTGCTCGATTGCTCCAGCGCGGGCCAGCGGAGTGTGCAGTTCGAGGGCCGCCAGGTTCGCGAGCCACACGACCGTGGGTAGATCCTGGGCGAGGAGGTACTCGATCGGCTTTCGCTCGGCGGGCACGGTCACGGTCTGAACCCAGTCCGGTCGGTGGGCGGGTGCCTGCTTCTGAAAGAAGGCCTTTCCCTCCACGCCGTCGGGCCAGCGCTTGACGGTCAGCGGACGGTCGCGCAGATGGGGGATCAGCACGGGGGCGATCGCGGCGTAGTAGTCGATCACCTCGCGCTTGGAGAAGCCACTCTGCGGATAGAGGACCTTGCGGAGGTTCGACAGCTTGAGCTCGCGTCCATCGACGGTGACGGAGGCCGACTCCCGAGCATCCTCGGGTACGAGCGGTGTGTTGCCGGCGC
>Ga0302324_100025613_pt1 | contig 11311 bp, 13 predicted proteins | sample Palsa_T0_1_FD_201949 | JGI IMG/M metagenome (GOLD analysis project Ga0302324, IMG submission 201949) | Peat permafrost microbial communities from Stordalen Mire near Abisko, Sweden - Palsa_T0_1 | ecosystem: Environmental > Terrestrial > Soil > Palsa > Peat permafrost | place: Sweden: Abisko... | reverse complement strand
CGGAGAAGCCGGCCTCGGCGAGCAGCTGCTTGGCCTTGGCGAGATCGGTGCGGAACGGCATCGGCTGCGGAAACTTGGCGTCGGTCGGGCTGCCGCTCCAGCTGCCGTTGAACAGCGGCGCGCCGCGGCCGAAGATCGCCGCCTTGAAGATGTCGTCATAGGGCAGCGCCGCCGCGATCGCCTGGCGAACCTTGACGTTGTCGAACGGCGCCATCCGGGTGTTGAAGCCGACGAAGGTGAAGGCGTTGAATTGCGGCGTCGAGACCAGCAGGAGCTTGCCGCGCTCCTGCAGCGCGATCACGTCGCTCGCCTGCAGGTCGATCGCCAGGTCGGCATCGCCGCGCTCGATCAGATTGGCGCGCGTCGCGGCTTCCGGAACCGTCTGCGCGATCACGCGCTTGAAAAACGGCAACGCGCCGCCCGGACCGTTCTTCCAGGCCTCGTTGCGGCGCAGCACCACCTGCTCGCCCGGCTTGAAGCTGTCGACCATGTAGGCGCCGCCGGCCGCGGTGTTGTCCTTGAGCCAGGTCTGCGCCCACGGATCGTCGGCGGTAGCGTGCTGCTTGGCCAGCTTGCTGTTGATCATCATGGCGTAGAGCACGCCGAGATTGGGTAGCGCCAGCCGGTCGGGCTTGTCGAGCACGATTTCGATGGTGCGCGGATCCAAGATCCTGAACTGCTCGGGCTTGGTCAGCGAGCCGCTGGCGAGCTGCGGCGGCGCCAGCGACTTCGCCGAGACCGCGCGGTCGAGCGACCATTTGACGTCGTCGGCGGTGACCGGCGAACCGTCATGCCAGGTCGCGCCGGGCCGCAGCTTGAAGGTGATCTTGAGCCCGTCGGGGCTGACCACGAAACTCTCGGCGAGCTCGCCGCGCAGCTTGGCGGGATCGAACACCCAGCCCTTGCCGGCGGGCTTGCGCTCGAAGCTGACCAGCCGGTCATAGACATTGACGCTGAGCCCGAACGCCTCGCGGGTCGCGCCGGGCAGGGTCGGATCGAGGCTGTTGACCGCGTTGCCGGTGATCTGGCGCAGGGTCTCGGCCCGGCTCTGGGCGGCCACCGGCGACGCGCCCGCCAGCGCGGCCGTCAGCAGCGCAGCCGCGATCGACGTGTGCTTCATTCGGATCATGCGCTCGCTCCCAGCCGTTGCGGCACTGCGGCGAGACGGGCAGCAAGCGTCATGCCAGCCGCCGGCGGGACGGCCGGCGCCTCGGGTGTCGGCGGAGCGTCGGCCTCCGTACTTAAGCTTACAATAATTTGCCTGGGCCACAGTCGCGTCTTACGTCGCTCCAGCAGGGTGTCGCCGTTGCGGCGAGGAGGTACGCCATGAACGCCATGCTCAACCAGCAGACCGCGGCGGTTTCGGAAATCATCGATTTCGTGGCCTTCCGCGGCGCGCTGCCGCGGCGCGCGGCGATGCCATGATCGTGGCGTTCCCGGCGGCGCGCACGCCGCCGAAGCCCGACCCTATGCCGACCGGCCGTGCCGTCCTGGCAGCCTCGGAGCTCTCGACCGCCTGCGCGCTGCTGGTCGAAAGCTTCCGCGCCATGCAAGTCGCGGTCGCCGATTTGCAGGAGACCTGCCGGGTGCTCGACAGCGATGCCGGCGAGATTCACGACCAGGCCGGCGCGGTCCTGATCGGCATCGCCCAGCTGTCGTCGACCACCGAGCGCTTCCAGGACCAGCTCGACGCCATCATCGACGCCGCCTTCCGATAAGCCGGTTTCTGCGCCGCGGCGCGGCGACGGGGCCGCGCGCCTAATCCTCCAGCCGGCGGACCTGCTGGCCGATATGGCCGAGCGCGCGCGACAGGATGCCGTCGCACCAGACGCGCAGTCCGGCGGCGCGCGCTTTGTCGCAGAACATATAATCCTCACCGACGATCAGGCCGCGCGCGGTGTCGACGCCGAAATGGAAATAGGGCTTCGGCAAAATGTCGAACACGGTCATGCGGATCAGCAGGCAGCCGGTCGGGATGCGCGCCATTTCGATCAGCCCCGGCGGCGCATCGGCTGGCTGTTGCTGGAGGGCGGTGCCGAGCGCCTGAAACGGCGGGACTCGCTTGGCGTAGGTCGCCCCGACGATGTCGAGCCGGTGGTCGAGCAGCCGCCGCAGCGCGGTGCGGGGGAAGGTCATGTCGCTGTCGAGGAACAGCAGATGGTCGGCCCCGGCATCCTGGGCCATCGCGACGCCGCTGTTGCGCGCCTCCGCGACGATCGAGGACTTGTTGCTGAAGATGACGACATTCAGCGCGCCGGACGCATGACAAAGCCCGGCCAGCGCCAGTGCGAAGTCGGCATGGACCATGTCGCCGGACGGCACCGCGATCGCCACAAGGGGATGTTCCGCGGTCATGATCGGCTCCCTCTCGCCGCGACGGCGGCGCCAACTACCGCCGGTTGATGCGCACGCTCCCGAGCTCGGATCACCGACCGGCTGGCCTGCCTCGACTACAGTTATAGCCGCTACTTCAGCTTGAATGCATAGAACGGCGTTTCCGGGAGGGACGGCATGGACGTGCACGCGCGCCCGGGAAGCTGAGCCGCGCCGGGTCGTCAAACGACCGGCCCAACGCGCCTAGGTAGTTTCCGAGGGCTGCGCGCCTGATGGCCGGCCCTATGCTTCATCCCCATGAGAATCCGAGGCGGCCGTTGCCCAGGCCATTGCGCAATGGCGCAAGCGTGCTTCGCTTGGCCGTCGTCCGCCCGATCGCCGCGGGCGTCTCTGCTGTCGGTTTGGTTCGGAGCGATTTCGCCGTGACCCGGCCTGCATCCATGTTGCGCGTCGGGGCGGGGCGATGACCGTCAGGCGCGTTGCACCAAAATTGAGGGGATTCTCATGCTTGCACGCAGGACAGCCATGATCATGATTGCCGCCGCCGCATTCCTGGTGGCGCCGCCGGGACCGGTTCGGAGCGCCTGGGCGCAGTCGGGCGAGCAGGCGATCGGGTTCGTCAAATCCACCAGCGATCAGCTCGTCGCGATCGTCAACAGCGCGGACTCGCCCCTGGAGAAGCGTCACCGGCTGCAGGCGGTTCTCGCCTCGAATGTCGACGTCGACGGCATCGCGCGCTTCTGTCTCGGCCGCTTCTGGCAAACCGCCACCCCAGAGCAGCAGGCCGACTATGTGGCGCTGTTCCACGACCTTCTGGTGGACAAGATCGCCGGCCATCTCGGCGACTATAAGGGCGTCGGGGTCACGGTGGGGTTGGCACGCGCGAGCGCGGATACCGAGATCGTCACGACCCTGGTCGACCGACCCGGGACCCAAGCCAGCCGTGTGGATTGGGTTGTCGGCACCGTCAACGACAGCCCGCAGATCGTCGACCTGCTTGCGGAAGGCACCAGCCTGCGTCTGACCCAGGCAAGCGACTTCAGCAGCTATCTTGCGCACAACCGGTCCAGCGTCCCGGCGCTGATCGCGGGGATGCGCCAAGTGGTTGCGCAGATCAACCAGGTGGTCGCGCAGAGCAAATAGGCCGCTTGATGCCGCCGGGTCGTCGGCTCAGGCGGCGATCGATCGGTTGCCGGCCGCCTCGTTCAGGCGCTTCAAGGCAAATTCGCGGTCGAGCCGGATCAGGAACAAGCCGATCTGCATGGTGAACTTGTTGTCGAGGAAGCTGTCGTAGACCGCCGTCAGCCCGTCGCGGATCGCTAGGCCATGCTGGATGCGGGTGCGATGGAAGATGTCCTGGAGATCGCGCGCCTTCACGAGGTCGACCTGCTGCGACGTCAGCTTCCAGTCGGTGCCAGACAGGCTGGCGGCGAGCGAGCGCAGAAACTCGCGCTGCGCCGCCGACAGGTGGTCGGCCGTCGGCGGAATCCGCTCTTCGGCGATCTGCATGAACCAGTTCCGCTCGTCCAGGCAGCGGTCGAAATCGCAGTCGAACCGCTTGCCGTCCTTGAACGCCATGGTCGGCACGAAGCGCGCGTCCGCCTTGCGGGTCTGACGCAGCGTGTCCGTCATGGTGAAGTCGCCGCGCTCGAGTTTGAAGACCGTGATGTCGGCCGGCATGCCGGGCCGCAGGCTCCCGGCGCGGTCGGCCAGCGACAGGACCTTGGCCGGTATGGCGGTGACGCGCTCGATGATCTCGGCGGCGCTGAAGCCGAGCCGCATGCACACGCTCATGACATTGGCCAAGGAATAGACCGGCCCGGTGACGTTGAACTGCTGCAGATCGGTGCTGATGATGTGCGGGGCGATACCCTGACCCATCGCCCGCTCGGCGATGTTCCAATCGAAATTGAAGCCGCCGAAGCCGATGTCGAAGATGACGCCGCGCCGCGCCGCATCCTTGACCACCGGCAGGACGGTGCCGTCGGAGTCGACGATGCGGCCGAGATGATTGTGATAGATATGCGTGATGATGTCGCCCGACTGGGCGATGCGGAATGCGTCGTCGGCCAGCGGATGCTCGGGCGTCGTGTCCTGAAACTCGCCGATATGGAAATAGAGCGGCAGGCCGACGATCTCGCCCAGGCCCTTGCCGATCTTGATCGAGCCGGCGCTGCCGTAGCCATGGGCATTGATCTTGAGATAGCGCAGCAGGCCGGGATGCGCCTCGATGAAGGACAGCCATTTCGCGATCGACATCTCGCCGAGATCGCGCGGATCGCCTTCTTGATGGTGGAAGCCGACCAGCCCGAACGGCGTCAGGAGCGGACCGAGATAAAGCCTCGTTGTGGTCTGGTTCTCGAACAGCGCGCAGCACTCGTCGAGCGTATCGATGCCGGCGCCGCCCGCCTCGATATAGCTCGTGACGCCCTGACAGATCCCGATGCTGTCGGGATCGGCGAAGCCGAGCGCGCCATAGACATGGACGTGGATGTCGATCCATCCCGGGCTGAGATGCTGACCGGATAGATCGAGGGTCTCGGCCGCCTGATCCGCCGGGGCATCGCCGATCGACCGGATGCGTCCGCCGGCGATCGTCACGTCGGTCACCCGATCGATCCCCTGGGCCGGATCGATGACGTGGGCGCCCTTGAGGACCAGAACTCCTTCGCTGTGCGTCATCGCGACCTCCGCACCCATGCCGGCCCGCCCGTCACGCGCGGGGGCTGGCGTCCTGAGCAATCATCTTGGCAGATCGCGCGCGCCGATCAACGCGGAGATCGACCTCGTCGCCACAATATCCGGGTGCGGACAGCGAGCCGATCATTTTCGGGCCTTTCCGGGGCGACCTTCCAGACCCGCGCGGCGCACGTCGAGGTTCGGTCCGTCCGGCGCCATGGTGAACATCGTTTCGACGGTCGTGTAATCGAAATAGCCCAGCCGCGCGAGCGGGCGAATCTTGAGCACGTCGAGCTTGCCCTCCGGTGTCAGCACCGCGTCGTCGATATGCACCCCGACGACGCGGCCGATCACGACGTGATGGACCTGATCGAGGCTGTTGCCGGGCAGCGCCAGCGCACAGTGCAGCTTGCATTCCAAGTGAACCGGCGACGCGGCGACCCGCGGCGGCTTGACCAGCCGCGACGGCACCATCTCGAGCCCCGCCAAGGCGGCTTCGTCGACGCCCGCCTCGACCGAGCGCGACGTGATGTTGACGGCTTCCCGGAGCGCGTACGTCGCCATGTTCACCACGAACTCGCCGGTATCGGTCGCGTTCTTGACGCTGTCCTTGCGATGACCGGTGTCGGGAAGCGAGTTGGCGGAGAACATCACATAGGGCGGGTCATAGCCGAGATTGTTGAACTGGCTGTATGGCGCCAGATTGACGACACCGCTGCTGCTCAAAGTCGAAATCCAACCGATCGGTCGCGGCACGACGATCGACTTGTACGGATTGAACGGCAGGCCGTGATCATCCTTGTCGGGCTCGTAGAACATCGACTCGCCTTTCATCCCGTCACGCGAAGCGCTGACCTAGCGTACGATCATGCCTTCGGATTTGGTCGGAGCGAGGGTCCATGTTCGTTGAACGACCGCCCAGAACCAGCCTCACGGCTGGAACGGGCTGGCCGGATCCATCTCCGAGGGCTTGGCCGCCGCGTCATCGAGGCGCCGAACGGTTCGGCGACCGGTCGATGAGATGGTGACCATCACGCGGTGATCGAGAGCAGCGATATGGTCCAACGTCGTGAGGATCGCCGGCGCATTCGCCCGAAGGATCGTGAGATTGTTCGTCGGAGCCACGATGACGGATAGATCCCGGCCGACGAAATGCTGCTGGTACTCCATGCTCGCATCCGAGGTGATCAGCACGTCGAAAGCGGCCGCCACGAGATCGAGCAGCTCGCCGTTGTCCTTGCCCTTCCAGCCATGTTCCTCGACGAACGAGACGTCGTGGCCGTGCAGCGCGCGCCGCAGCGGCCGAGGCATGTTCTCGTCGAAGAACAGGCGCACCCTTCAGCCGGCGCGGCTTTTCGGCATGATTTCGGGGGCCGCCTGCATGACCATCTCGCCGGCCTGCCGGATCGCCTCTATCAAATCGTTGCGGTCGAGCGTCGGGAAATTCTCCAAGATCTCGTCCAGCGCGTAGCCGGCCGCCAGGTTCTCGAACAGGATCTCGGCCTGCACCCGCGTCCCGCGGAAAGTCGGGCGGCCGCCCAGGATGGCGGGGTTGCGCACCACGACCACCGCATCCCGATCCAGCTTGGTGTCCGGCATGGCGTCTCTCCCTGGCGAATTCGGGGTCGGAATGAGATTTCGTTACCTGTCAACTTGCCGCGCTGGCACGCCGACCAGTCACCGATGTCTCCGTGAGCGGCGCAAGGTGATGCTTGCTCTCGGACAAGTCGGGCGAGGGACGATCGGCGCGAAAGAAATCCCTCCAGAACCGGACGACGACTTCCAGGAGGTGCGCGGCCGGCTGAAACTGATGTTCGCCAGCGCCCTCGCCGTAGTCAATCAGCAGATATCCGCGCCCGTAGGGGCCGATCCCGTACGGCCCGGTATCGTAGCCCGTCACGCGCGACGTCTCGAATCCGCTATCGCGGGCGAAATGCTTCGTGCCGTTAGCCAAGTCCTGTACAGCACGAAACCATCGACATGCACGATCGATCCACGCGAGGAACGAGTCCCTGTCCCGGATACCGAGCGCCTTCTGCACCGCGTAGTCAGTCTTGAGCCAATCGCCCCAAACCCACTCATGGAGATGGTATGCGGTGATTGCACAGTTCAGCGCGAGTCGACCGGAATCCGGCGATTCCATGTAATCATCGTAGTTCGCCACCAGCATGGCGTAGAAATCCTGGGACGTTTTGATCTCGAACATGAAAAGCCCTCGAAGTTGCGATCCGGGGAAGTTCGCTCGGACCGCCGCGATCAACTTGAACGAGGTTCTCGTCGAACAGCAGCGTCACGCGGCGGAGATGACGCTGCGCCGCTCCCGGTCGGCGGCGAACTGCAGGCAGGCGCGGATATCGGCGGCCTCGAGATCGGGATGGTCGCTCAGGATCTCGGCTTCGCTCATGCCGGCGGCTAGCCAGCCGAGCACGTCATAGACCGTGATGCGCAGGCCGCGCACGCAGGGCCGTCCGCCGCGCTTGCCGGGATCGAGGGTGATGCGGGTGAGATCGCCGGTCATTGCCTTGCCGTCCTGGTCTCGCGCCAAGATAGCATAGTCGCCTACCGCGCGCCCCACCGGCCTCGCCGGCTCGGCCTGCCCGCGAAAATCCCCGCCCGCATGCCCTTTCTTTGCCCTAAACTTGCGCGAGCGGGCTGGGGGCGGGTGACGGGTCTTGGTTGCACGGGTCGCGACGGTGGCGTTCCAGGGCATCGAGGTGCTCGAGATCGACGTCCAAGTCCAGATGGCCGGCGGCTTCGCCGGCTTCACCGTGGTCGGGCTGCCCGACAAGGCGGTCGGCGAGAGCCGCGAGCGGGTGCGTGCCGCGCTGTCGGCGCTCGGCCTGGCGATCCCGCCCAAGCGCATCACGGTCAATCTGGCGCCGGCCGACGTGCTCAAGGAGGGCAGCCATTTCGACCTGCCGATCGCGGTCGGGCTGCTGGCCGCGATGGGCGTGCTGCCGGACGACGCGCTGCAGCGCTATATCGTGCTCGGCGAGCTGGCGCTCGACGGCGCGCTGACCGCGGTGGCCGGCGTGCTGCCGGCCGCCTTTGCGGCCGCCAAGTCGGAGCGCGGCGTCATCTGCCCGGCGGCCTGCGGCGGCGAGGCGGTGTGGGCCGGCGAGCTCGAGGTGCTGGCGCCGGCCTCCCTGATCGCGCTGATCAACCATTTCAAGGGCACCCAGGTGCTCGCCCAGCCGATCCCCGAGCTGCAGCCCGCGCCGGCGGCGCCGCTCGACCTCGCCGACATCAAGGGCCAGGAGAGCGCCAAGCGCGCGCTCGAGATCGCCGCCGCGGGCGGCCACAATCTGCTGATGATCGGCCCGCCCGGCTCGGGCAAGTCGATGCTGGCGGCGCGGCTGCCCGGGCTGCTGCCGCCGCTCGAGCCGGCCGAGGCACTCGAGGTCAGCATGATTCATTCGGTCGCCGGATTGCTCGACGGCGGCCGCCTGATGCGCCTTCGCCCTTTCAGAGACCCCCACCACTCCGCCTCGACCCCGGCGCTGGTCGGCGGCGGCATGCGGGCGCGGCCGGGCGAGATCAGCCTGGCGCATCGCGGCGTGCTGTTCCTCGACGAGCTGCCCGAGTTCGCGCGCGGCACCCTGGAGTCGCTGCGCCAGCCGATCGAGACCGGCCGCGCGGTGGTGGCGCGCGCCAATGCGCACGTGACCTATCCGGCGCGCGTCCAGCTGGTCGCGGCGATGAACCCGTGCCGCTGCGGGCATTTGGACGACGCCGCATTGGCGTGCGGCAGAGCGCCAAAATGCGCCCAGGACTATCAGGCGAAGATATCGGGACCGCTGTTCGACCGGATCGACCTGCATGTCGAAGTGCCGGCGGTCGCCGCCGCCGATCTCAGCCTGCCGCCGCCGCGCGAGACCACGCTGGATGTCGCGGCCCGAGTCCGAGCGGCCCGCACACGCCAGCAGGCGCGCTATCGCGGCACCACGCCGGCGATCGCGTGCAACGCCGAACTCGACGGCCAGGCGCTGACCGACCACGCGACGCCCGACGCCGACGGCGTGACCCTGCTGACCCAGGCGGCGGAGCGGCTGAAATTGTCGGCGCGCGGCTATCACCGCGTGCTGCGCGTCGCCCGCACACTCGCGGATATGGACGCCAGCAATGCGGTGCGGCGGCTGCACGTCGCCGAGGCGCTGTCCTATCGCCGCCTCGCGCCGGCGCGGTGAGGGCGAAAGCTTGCATCGACCCAGAGCGATTGTTACGACGAGTTAACGCGCGCTTCACCGATTCACCCATATCTACGGGCCCTGACAGAAACGCAATCTCGCCGCAGCGGCGCCATCGGTCTGCCGCCGGCGGAATTGTGGGCGCATCGCCGGGATGGGAACGCAGATTGTGGCACCGACATACGGCATTTGGATAACCGCTGAATTGGCAGCCCGTCACGGGCTGTCGCTGGTTGCCGGCGATCTCCCGCGCGGCCGCGAGGCAGCCCTCTCTTGCGGAGAGTACGCGCTTGGCGACACGCGCCCGCCGCGAATATTCCGCTGTCGTCGTCGTCCCGATCGTCGCCCGCGCGCTCTCGTCGCGACGCGCATCGCGGGCAAAGGGACCACGAGCCGAAGCCGCGATTTGGCCGCCCGCTACTATGAATTCGAGCCGAAGTTGATCGTTGGCTTGGTCGTCGTCGTCGCCATGGCGGCCGTCTATATCGGGAGTTCGCTGGCCCCTGCCCCGTGGCGCGATCGGCTCGCGCAGCAACTCGGTGGCATCAAGGCCGGCCATGAAACGGCGTTGCGCGTTGCCGGCCATCATGGGCTCGGCTGGCTCGGTAAAATCTAGGCGGCACGAAGAATCCGGGGTCGAGAGTGACCCCAAACTCAACTCCTTCGCCCGCCGCGCCGCCGGCGAAAAGTTCGGTGGTTCTTAATTTGAAAGCCTCGCGACGTGAGCGCACATCGTTTTCAAGAGGTCCTGCATCGTGCCGAGCAGCTCGATCGCATCAGCCAATGGCGCTCCGACTGTTCGAAGCCGTTCAATGAGGGCCTCCTGGCGGCCGATGCGCGCTTTTTGCTCCGCCACATGCCGGACTGCCATCCCCAATTCTGTCTCACCCATCGCCATGGCGGCTCCGCGAGGTGTCGAGGGCAGTGAGCGAGTCACCTGTATGACGGCGATTCCAAATTACGCCGTTACCGAGGGTCCCCAGTCCGTGCTGGTTCACACGCGCGCGCTGAGGTCCCTACGCGCCTTCAGCCGACGGCAGGATCAGCTGCACAATGGTGCCCCGGCTGTCGCTCTGCCGCTCGACCTGGCCGCCGAGCTGTTGGGCGAAGCCGTCGACCAGCCGGCCGCCGAGCCCGGAATCGGCGCGTCGCGGATCGAGCCCTTGTCCGTCGTCGGCGACCGTCAGGCGAAGCTCGCCGGGCAGCCGCTTCAAGGTCACCATGACGGTGCCCTTGGCACTGGGCGGAAACGCATATTTGACGGCATTCGTAACCAGCTCGTTGACGATCAGACCGATCGGAATCGCCCGTTCCGTCGGCAGCAGCTCGCTCGCGATGTCGGTCTTCAGCGCGATCGAACTATCGCCTTCCTGATGGACGGAGGCGACCAGGTCGCGGCATAGCTCGTCCAGATAGGTCGCCGCATCGACCGCCTCGACGGTGTTGGCTTTGCTGAGCTTGGCATAGAGCTGCCCGAGGGCCGTGATGCGATTCGAGACCCGCTCGAGCGCCGCTTTGCCCTCGCCGCTCTTGTGGCTCCGCGATTCGATCAACACCATCGCGGCGATGAACTGCAGGCTGTTCTTGACCCGGTGGGTCAGCTCATCCAGCAGCCGGCCGATCCGGTCGAGCGCGGCCGCGTGTTCGCGCTCGAGCCTTACGCGGTCGGTGACGTCTTCGATCGCCAGGAGGATCTGGCGGATCTTGTTGCGCGGCCGATAGACCTTACGCGCGTTGAGCAGCATGACGCGCCGCCCGATCGACGGCAGGACATACTCGACCTCGTAGGCCTCGATGGTGTTTCGCCCCGAGATGATGGTCTCGAGCGCGCTGCGGAGCTTGGGAATGTCCCATTGGCCGTCGCCGATCTCATGGAGCTTCCGCCCGACGGTTTGCTTCGGCGTGACGCCGAAGGCGCGGCAAAACGAGCGGTTGGCAAAGCGGATGGTCAGATCGGGCTCGAGCACGAGGAGGCCGTCACGGATCGTCTCCACGAGATCCAGTGGGTTGACTTCGGGCATCGCCGCGGCTCCCGCACAGCTCCGGGTGGCGGGACTCATCCTCGACGGCCTGCCAGACGATCTGGCTTCCGGAGGGCTTAGGTCAGCCGC
>Ga0302324_100025610_pt1 | contig 11311 bp, 7 predicted proteins | sample Palsa_T0_1_FD_201949 | JGI IMG/M metagenome (GOLD analysis project Ga0302324, IMG submission 201949) | Peat permafrost microbial communities from Stordalen Mire near Abisko, Sweden - Palsa_T0_1 | ecosystem: Environmental > Terrestrial > Soil > Palsa > Peat permafrost | place: Sweden: Abisko... | reverse complement strand
CACCGCTGTGGTCATTCCGGTCGGAGGGAACGACGGCGCGTTGATGCTGCCGGTCATACTTGCCGTTGCGGCCGCAATGCCGTAGAACTGATCGCTAGAGAAAGTGACGCTCGTTGCCGAGACAGCGATTGCGTACGTCGCGGGGTTGAGCGTGAGCGAGAGGATTCCTCCGGCATCATACGGTCCGCCGTAACTGCTGATGCCGCTTGCTTTGTCGGGAGTGCAAAGATCGCCCGAATCGTCGTCGACGCATTCGATGCTGCTAGGGTCGGCGTAGAAGCCGGTGATCGGGCAGAAGACGTCGTTCGGCGTCGAACTCGGGCCCGACGTGCCGGCGTTGCAGGGTGACGGCTGATTTGCGAACGTGCGGACCTCGAAGGTGTTGGCATGAAGCGGCGGGAGCGCCGGTTGCATCGCGGGCGGGGGCGAGGCCGCAGAGAACGTTGCCGTCTTCGGCGATGCGCCGCTGGTCTCGAACGAGCCGCTGTAGTTCGTTAGCATAGCCGTCGACGTTAGCGCACCCGTCGAATTCCCCTCGACGTTGCTGAAAGCAAAGTTTTGCGGTTGCGGACTGGTATCGATACTCGGGACGACCGGATGCACGTCACTGCGAAACTGGATGGCATAGTTCACGGAGATCGTGCCTTGGCCCGAACCGGACCCGCTGCCGACGTTCGACAGCGTATCCGATTCGTTGTAGGTCAGCTGTCCCGCCCACTGCGTCAGCGGCACAAGGTTACCTGGGACGCCCGGCATATCCGCGACCGCGGGTGCAGCCAGGACGCTGACGAGTCCTGCAGAGCCGTTCCCGCTCGCGGGCAGCGTTGCGGTCACCTGACTCGCGCTCCAGCTTGTGACCGGAAGCATCGTCGTACCGGATCCGTCGACGATCTGAACCATGCCCTGCGCTGCGGGAAATCGTCCCAGCATCGTCAGCGTGCCGGCGTTCAGGCTCTCCGTCGTCTGCATCGTCGCGACGGAGGGTAGTGCGTAAACGATCGGTGGGTTCGCCACGTTCTCGCCGCCAAAGTCCGTCTTGGTCAAAATTGAGGCGGATCCGTCGGCTAACGGCGGCTGATTGACGTTGATCGCTTGGATTACCGGGCCCTTATTCGAAACGGTGTAGGGCTCCGCCTGATTAAAATAGATCGGGCCCGCGCGCTGCTCGGTCTGCATGATCGCATAGGTGTCGTCGAGTGGAAACGGACGCTGCGGCGGTACTCGCTGCGTTGCGTAGGCAGCGAGCCCCGTTACGCCCGGATTCTGCTCGCCGAGAATGCGGTCGAGCAGAAAGGCGACCGACTCATAATAATCGTCGGCAATCGTCGACTTCGTCCAGCCGTACATGCGCCCGACGCCGGCCGCCTGAAGCGTCGCGGACAGCGAATCAATGATGAGCGGATTCGCGCTCCAGCACGCTCCCAGATCGACAACGGCACCGGGATTGAAATGGAGGTACTCCTTCATGAACGCGGGCGTGAACGCATAGGTCGTTGAGACGGCACCAGCCCCGTTGTCCGTCGTGAGGTAGAAGGCGTACGCGATGTTATGTGCCGTCAGATCCGATTGATACTGCACCTTCGTCGCGGCATTGACGGGCGTATCGGAGTCGAGCATAAAGATATATGGGGCCGCCGCACCACCTGAAGCCGGCGGGTTCGCCACCATGCCGTGCGTCGACAGATTCAAGAAGTCGATCGGATGCTGGTTACCGAGCGCGACGATATTGTCGAGACTGATGGACTCAACGTCGACGCCGTAGCCCGCGTTCCCAAACCCAGCGGCGACGAAGGCCGTCTCGTATGCGCTGTCGGTCGCAGGCTGGAACGTGCGCGCATCGCTGACGAGGGTGAGAAACGCGATCTCGTGCGGCGTCGGACCGCTAGGCGAGGCTGCGAGGGGTCGCTGGGCTTCGCTCCGGCCGGCTGTGCGCCGCGAAGTTGACGAAGTTGTCAGCCCGAGATCTTCGACGCTATCGGCGAAGACGATCGCGAGCGATCCGTCGGGGAGCGTCGCGGTGATGCCGCCGGGCGTCACGGTCGCCGAACTGTACGCACCTGAGGCCATCATCTGGGCGGCGACGGCTTGGATGTCGGAGACCGGGTTCGCGTGCGGCAAGGTCAGGTAGTAGTTTTCGGTGCCTTGCAGCGTCGCCGATACTTGCGCGGCGCTCTCGCCGCCGCTCGCAACCGCGCTCGGCGTTGCGCTCGGTGCCGCGGTCTTCTGCGGCGCAGCGGATCTCGCCGGGCCGGGATGCGGAACGGAAATCGTCGTGCCGCTGGAACACGCCGCGATTCCGACGAACGCTCCCACGACGATGAAGATCGCAAACTTCGACATACCGTCTCCCAGCGCACGAGACGCCGGTCACTAAGACAGTGCCGCCCACCCGTTGGGAACATATGAACCAAGAACGATGCGTTGTCCTTTGAGCTATAAGATGCACGCTGCGTGGAAGGGTTTAGATCTCCCCGAGATCATGCGAGGTCGTAGCGATCGAGGTTCATCACCTTGGTCCACGCTGCCACGAAGTCGTCCACGAACTTCTGCTGCGCGTCGCTCGACGCATAGACCTCCGCAAGCGCTCTGAGCTGGGAGTTCGAACCGAAGACGAGGTCGACGACGGTTCCCGTCCACTTGTGCTCGCCGGTCGCCCGATCGTGACCCTCTAACACGCCCATCGTGCCGGTAGGCTGCCACTTCGTGTTCATGTCGAGGAGATTCACGAAGAAATCGTTCGTCAGGGTTTCGGGCCGCTTGGTGAACACACCGAATTCGGATTGAGCGAAGTTTGCGCCGAGGGTGCGCATGCCGCCGACCAATACCGTCATTTCGGGGGGCGTCAACGTCAGCAGATTCGCCTTATCCACCAGCAACTCGGCGGTCCATCCCTCGTGTCCGGCGCGGACGTAGTTGCGAAACCCGTCCGCGATCGGCTCGAGTACGGCGAACGTGTCGATGTCGGTCTGCTCCTGCGACGTATCCGTGCGCCCGGGCGCGAAGGGCACCGTCACGTCGTGGCCGGCCTTCTTCGCAGCCTCCTCAACGGCTGCACAACCGCCCAGGACGATCAGGTCGGCAAGCGAGACCTTCTTGCCGCCGGACTGCGCGCCGCTAAACGCTTTCTGAATTTCTTCTAGCTTCGCCAGCACGTTCGCGAGTTCGGCCGGCTGATTGACTTCCCAATCTCTTTGCGGTGCGAGGCGAATGCGCGCCCCGTTCGCTCCGCCGCGCTTGTCGCTGCCGCGGAACGATGCCGCCGCTGCCCACGCGGTCGTGACCAGTTGCGAGATGGAAAGTCCCGATTTGAGAATGTCGGCCTTGAGCGCGGCAATGTCTGCGTCCCCGATCAAGGGATGGTCCGCCGGCGGAACGGGGTCTTGCCAAAGCAGCGGCTCCGCAGGAACGAGCGGGCCAAGGTACCGCGAACGGGGCCCCATATCGCGGTGCGTCAGCTTGTACCACGCTCGGGCGAAGGCGTCGGCGAACTCGCTCGGATTCTCGTAGAACCGCCGCGAGATTTTCTCGTAGCTCGGGTCCACTTTGAGCGAGAGGTCCGTCGTCAGCATCGTAGGGGCGTGCCGCTTCGATGGATCGTGAGCGTCCGGCACCGTATCCGCTGCCGATGCGTCCTTGGGCTTCCACTGGAACGCGCCTGCGGGGCTCTTCGTGAGCTCCCACTCGTAGTTGAAGAGATTTTCGAAGTAGTTGTTGCTCCACTTCGTCGGGGTCGTGGTCCATGCGCCTTCAAGGCCGCTCGTGATCGTCGCGTCGCCGTTGCCTTTGCCGTATGCGTTGACCCAGCCGAAACCTTGCTCTGCGATCGGCGCTCCTTCGGGTTCGGGACCGAGATACGTATCCGGAGCGGCCCCATGGGTTTTGCCGAACGTATGACCGCCGGCGATGAGCGCGACGGTCTCCTCATCGTTCATCGCCATCCGCGCGAACGTCTCCCGAATGTCCCGAGCCGCTGCGACCGGATCCGGATTTCCGTTGGGCCCTTGAGGATTCACGTAGATGAGGCCCATCTGCACGTTGGCGAGGGGCTCGGAGAGATGCCGATCGCCGCTGTAGCGCTCGTCGTCAAGCCACCCGCTCTCAGGCCCCCAGTAAACAACTTCGTCGGGCTCCCAGACGTCCGGGCGGCCGCCGCCAAAACCAAAGGTCTTAAATCCCATCGACTCCAGCGCGACGTTGCCGGTGAGAATCATCAGGTCGGCCCACGAGATTTTCCGGCCGTACTTTTGCTTGATCGGCCAGAGTAAACGGCGCGCCTTGTCGAGGTTCGCGTTGTCCGGCCAGCTGTTGAGGGGAGCAAAGCGCTGTTGACCGGAACCCGCGCCGCCGCGGCCGTCCGCAATCCGGTACGTACCCGCGCTATGCCAGGCCATACGGATGAAGAGCCCGCCATAGTGGCCGTAGTCCGCGGGCCACCAGTCCTGCGAGGTCGTCATCACGGCACGGAGGTCGTCGATCACGGCCTGAAGATCGAGCGTCTTGAACTCCTTGGGGTAATCGAACGCCTCGCCCATCGGATCGATCAGCGGCGAATGCTGGTTCAAGATCTTCAGGTTGAGCGCATTGGGCCACCAGTCTGCGTTCGTTCGGGCCCCAGCAAGTGCGTGGGGGCGCGCATTGGGGGGAGCGCCGTTCGTGACCGGGCACGATACATCTATTGACAAGGCACGTTCCTTTTCATCATGTGTTTGTTGCTTTTCACGACCCGATTCAGTGCGGAGTCCCGCCTCGGAGCGAGCAAGAAATTTTGACGGACACGGGCACGAACCGCTTTAGCTCCAGTAACCCGAGAAGCTTAGTGAAGATGACTTTCACTCTCACCAAATGACCTTAGCACCGCAGCGGTCGCCAGTCAAGAGATGAAGACTGAAAATGAAAGGCACTGTCATTTTTGGTGTTTTCTGGTATACTGCTGCCGATGGCCAGTCCTGCGCCGGCGCCGGTGCGCCTTCCGAAAAACTATCAGCTGATCCTCGACATCGTCCAGGAGAGCGGCCGCGGCCGCCATCTGACGATGAACGACGTCTTCGCTCAGACCTCTGCGCGCCGGCCTGGGATCGGGTATTCGACGGTGTACCGCGGGCTCGTCCGGCTGCGCGAACTGGGGATGATTTCCGAGATCGTTGTTCCGGGAGCCGTCTCGGCCACCTACGAGCCCGCCGCCGAACGGCACGCCCACTTCCGTTGCACCGGGTGTAGCGCGATCGAAGATGTCGATTATGCGCTCCCGACGCGCGTGCTGCGCCGCGTGGCCGACAAGAGCGGCTTCGATATCGCCGCAGGGACGGTAACCTTCGAGGGTCTGTGCCGGCATTGCCGCGCCGGAGTGCACACGGCGTAGGCGCCGCAAACTTTACGATTGTAGTGCTTCGCGCAAGACGAGCGCATTTGCCGTCGCCGCACCGTGCGCCGTATTGTCGAAGATGCACCAGAGCGGCACCTCCTGTGCGCGCAGGCGTTCGGCAAAGGCCGCCAGCCAGTCCGGATCGTACGGCGAGTAGTAGGTCCGCGGCGATCCGTGCAGCCGCCAATATTGGAAGCTCGCTGCACCGCCCGGTGCTAGCGCCGCACCGTAAATTGCCGGATCCGCGGCGACTCGCGTGACGTCAAACGTCTCAATTACGGCTTCGGCATGGTGTTCGAACCAGCTGGGGTGGCGAGGTTCGCATGCGATGCGTCCGGCATACTCGCGCCGGAGTTTCTCGAGGAACGCCGGCACGATCGACGCGTCGTAGGCAAAACTGGGCGGAAGCTGCACGAGAAGAACGTCGCGCTTCGCACCAAGTCCGGCGCTTTCTTCAAGGAAGCGTCGCAGCGGTTCTTCGATACCGGACAACCGGCGTACGTGCGTAATTTCTTTCGGAATTTTGACGGAGAACCGGAAGTCGTCCGGAACCGCGGCGGCCCATCGAGCATAGGTAGCCTGGCGATGCGGCCGGTAGAACGACGAGTTGATTTCTACGCACGATAAGCGCGCAGCGTAGCGCATCAAGTGTGTCCCCGCCCCTTCGAATCGATCGCGCTGATCGCGCGGCAACGACCATCCCGCCGTACCGACCCGGCGCTCCACGGGCGGCACCGATCTCTCTAGCGGTACACGTATCGATCGCTCCGGCATCCCACCGTCCGGCTGCTTAACCATCGCCGGCGGCTTTGAACGATCCATTTCCCCTAGGCGTCTCGGCCCGGCTTCCAATCGCGGAGGCGTTCGTGCGCGGGCGGACGGTCCAGGCGGCCGCGTGCGGCGAATCGTTCGGCGAGCCAATGAAACCACTCGCAGTACATCGGCCAACCCCGCTCAATCCTCGTCGCAACGACCCAACCGCTCAGGCGGTTCCAAATCTCGATCGTCGCCCCGCCGATCAATTCGTCGACAAGTTGAAACGAAATCGTTCCGCGATAGACCATCAAGCCGATCGTTTCAAAGCGGAATGCCAAAATCATCGCCGCTTCTTCGAGCTCCGGCCCGCCCGCCACAACGTCGGCGGCCGACATGGTGTCAGGCTGCAAAAAGATGAGGCGGAACGCCCGCGCGAAGGTCGTGTCCTGCAGCGAGTGCATCAGTTCGATCGCCGCCGCGTCGCGTCGCTGCGCGCGCAACTGCGCGAGTTGGTAAATGCCCAAAAGCGCCGTCACGGCAATGACGACGGCCGTGAACGCCGTCGAGATCGCCGAAATGGCTTCCCACGTCATGCATACGCCGTTCCGAGCCGCTTGCGGCCGCGCCTCTTTCCATGTGTCCCGGCGAAGCCGCCGGGCCGCACTAGATATCCCAGGTCCAGGCATTCCACCACGGGGCTGCGGCCGGTGATGGATCGTAGCCGCGCAGATCGTCGTTCATCGCGGCTGGACGGCGTTGCGCAAAGAGCGGGATGTACGGCACCTCGTCGTGGATCAGGCGGCCGGCGCGGCGATAGATCGCAGCGCGCGTCCGTGGATCGTCGGTGCTCAAACCCGCCCGCTCGAGCTCGTCGAGCCGGCGATCGCAAAAGCGGAACTCGTTCTCGCCTTTGGGCGCGAACTGATCGCAGGTAAGCGTACTGGTTCGATCCGGATCGTAGGGCAACGTATTTGCAAAGAGCGCCAAATCGTAGCGAGCCGTCACGATCGGGCCGTCGTATGCATAGATGCCTTTGTACGGATAGGTCTTGATCGTCACATCGATTCCGACGTCGCTCAGCATTTGTTGCAGCTGCACGGCGTAGAGCGGCCCGCTTCCCTTCGCTGCAACGACCATCACGAGGTCGAGGATCGCACTGCCCTTGCGCCGCTTGCCGTCCGGGCCGGCACGCCAGCCCACGCCGTTCAGCAACGCTCGGGCTCGGGCGGGGTCGTAGCGGTACGGCGCATTGCCGGAAAAGCCGAGCGACGAGGGCGCGACGACGTCCGAGGCGACTTGGCCGCTGCCGTAGGTGATTTTGTCGATGATGGCCTGGTAGTCGATGGCAGCCGCGATCGCGCGCCGCACGGCGAGCTCGCGCAGCGCCGGACGTGCGTCGTTGAGTGCGAGCAGCATTTGCGCGTTCCAGGGATCGAGCCGGGTCGCGATTCCGGGCGCGCCACGCAGGCGATCCCAGACCAGTGGTGACGTGCTGACCGGCATATCGATCGCGTGGGTCCGCATGACCCCGAGCAGCGTGTTTTCGTCCGGCAAGATCGTCAACTCGACGCGATCGAGCTTAGGCCGGCCCTTGAAATAGCGCTCGTTGCGCGCGAGGACGATGCGCGTCTCGCGATCCCATCGCACAAATCGAAACGGACCGCTTCCGATCGGAGCGGCGTTAAACGGCGCGTCGTTGATCGATGCGAGCCCCGCTAGCAGGTGCGCCGGAACGATCGGCTTGGCGCCCTCTTGCAGCGTGGTGAAGAACTGGCTGACGAACGGCGGGTACCGCCGGTGAAGGTGTACGACGACCGTATACGCGTCCGGCGTATCGATCGAGCGGACTTCTTCGAACCCTTCGCGATGCAGCACGTTGTTGCGCGGGTTCATGATCGCTTGCCATGAGAACGCGACGTCGCGGGACGTCAACGGGACGCCGTCGTGCCAGCGTACGCCCCTGCGCAGATGGTACGTGTACGTGCGCCCGTCCGGCGAGACGCCGCCGTTGGCAAGCGACGGCACGGTGGTCGCGAGATCGCCGGCAGCGGAACCGTCTCGGCGTGCGATCACCAAGTACGAGAACACGAGTGACGAGAGATCGTAGCTGAGATCCATCGTCGACAGCAACGGGTCGAGGCTGTCCGGGTCGGCGACATCAGCGAGCCGTAAGACGTGCGGTACGGTCCAAGCGTGACGCGCCCCCGGCGGCGCGGCGGTGACATGCGTACAACCGGCGAGCGCGGCGATTGCCGTCAGCAGTCGGTAGGCTAGGCGCGACGATGGCGCGTGGTTCACGGTATTGCCGGCTTCGGTGAGATGCTACGAGGCCCCGGCGGGAGTCGAACCCACGATCGAAGTTTTGCAGACTCGTGCCTTACCGCTTGGCTACGGGGCCGTAAGCGTCGCTTGCGTAAGTCCTCAAGCCGCGGCGCATTGCGAGTCCTGCGCCGCGGCTACGAAATACGCGCCGTCGTGTCGCTACACGAGTTCGGGCTGCTTCACAACCCGCAGATACGGCTTGAGGGTCTTCCAGCCTTCGGGGAAGCGCAACTTCGCTTCGTCGTCGCTGAGGGCCGGTACGATGATCACGTCGTCGCCTTGCTTCCAATTGACGGGCGTTGCGACTTTGAAGGTGTCGGTGAGCTGTAACGAATCGAGCGTGCGCAGGAGCTCGGCGAAGTTCCGTCCCGTGCTCGCGGGATACGTGATGACGAGCCGGACTTTCTTATTGGGGTCGATCACGAACACCGAGCGAACCGTCGCGGTCGAATCCGCATTGGGATGAATCAATCCGTAGAGCGTCGACACCTTGCGGTTGCCGTCGGCGATCAGCGGAAAGTTGAGCGCGTTGCCCTGCGTTTCGGCGATGTCGCGCAGCCACTGCTCGTGGCGTTCCAGCGGATCGACGGAGAGGCCAACGATCTTCGCATTGCGCGCTTCGAACTCAGGCCGCAGCCGCGCCGCCTCGGCGAGTTCGGTCGTGCATACCGGCGTGAAATCGGCGGGATGGGAGAAGAGCACGACCCAGTGGTTCCCGGCCCACTCGTGAAAGTGGATTGGGCCCTGAGTCGATTCCTGAGTAAAGTCAGGGGCGGTATCTCCGAGTTGAAGTGACACGTTCGCAGTCTCTTTCGTATGGAAGAGTGGCAAAAAAAGAAGAAACCCTCACCGCCGGCGAGGGTCTTCACACAGGTCAGGGCAGCGCGCCCTTATCGTTCCATGCAAACCCTAGCCAACGCCCTCCGGCAGGCAACAGCAACAGATCGACGCGTGGCTAGTGTTCATTGACACACCGAACCTTACCACTGCCGGCTCGTAAGGTCAACCATGACGTCCGCGCCGGGGGATTGACGGATCGATCAGATATTTTGCGCCGGTCGCCTTTCGCGAATACGCGCGGATGTGCTCGGGATCGAGCGCGTCGTCGAGCCCGATCGTTGCGGTGTATCGGCTCGCGAACGTCGTCGTGATTTCGTCGGCGACGCGCCGGCGCAGCCGCGCGGCGGTCTGGGGGCCCGCGCTCTGCAAGAACGGCCACAGGAGCCACCCGCCCACGCCCCACGCCATGCCATAGCTCCGATCGAGCACGAGAGGCGACGTATCGAGCCCTCCGTAAACGTAGACCTGTTTGTGCACGCTCGTTCCGTAACGCGAGTATTCCGTAGCCTTGCGCAAGAGGGCCGACTCCATCGCCGTGAGGATCCGGTTCGCGAGGTTCCCGCCGCCAACCGCATCGAAGGCGATCGTCGCCCCCGTCGCCGCGATCGCGTCCGCCAGCGACCGGTCGAAATCGGGATCGCTCTGATCGCACACGTACTCCGCGCCGCAATCTCGAAGCAGCTTCGCGGCGTCGGCGTTGCGCACGACGTTCACGAGCGGCACGCCGTCGGCCCGGCAGGCGCGCACGAGCATCTGCCCGAGATTTGATGCGGCGGCCGTATGGACGAGCGCGTGATGATTCTCGCGCCGCATCGTCTCGATCATCCCCAATGCCGTCAGCGGATTGACGAACGCGGAGGCGCCTTGCTCGGGCGTGGTTCCCGGCGAAAGCACGAGCGCGTCCGCCGCGCGCACGACCCGGTACGTCGCATACGACGGCGCGCCGAAGATCGCAACCACAGCTCCGACGAGTGACGCCGCGTTCGCGCCCGCGGCAACGACGGTACCGGCGCCCTCGTTGCCCATTGGGAGCGCGCGCCCGACCCGCCCAGCCACGCCGCGGCGTCGTGCCTCGGGGATGTCCGCAACCGTCATATCGCCGTTTCGGCGCAGCGTACCGAGATCGGCCGGCCCGAACAAGTTGCCTTGATCCGATGGGTTGATCGGGGCGGCTTGCATGCGCACGACGATCTCATCGTCGCCGGCCGCCGGGAGCGGCATCTCCGCGATCCGTAACTCGACGGTGCCCTCCGGCGTAACGGTCGATTGTAGCAGATGGGCTGTCGTTGGCGCGTCCATGCCCGCGTTCTTAGACGTCGTAGGAGGCTAGCCATTGACGGGCGTTCCGGCGGTCGCCAAAAAGAGCTTGCGGTCGCGGCGGCGTAGTTGAAGTCTCGTAGTGCACGCGGCGAGCGAGGTTGAGAACGCGATGACGAGCGGCGGCATTCTCGCCGGCGTCCGCGTGCTCGACTTCGGCCGGTACATTGCCGGACCGTATTGCGCCGCGCTGCTCGGCGATTTCGGCGCGGACGTGATCCGCATCGAGAAGCGCGCCGGCAGCGAAGACCGCTATCTGCTGCCCATCGCCGGCAACGGCGACGGCGCACTCTTTCTTGCGCTCAACCGCGACAAACGCTCGCTGACGCTCGATCCGATGCATCCGCTCGGGCGCGAAGCGCTGTGCCGGCTCGTCGCGACGGCCGACGTCGTCGTCGCTAACCTGCCGCCCGCAACGCTGGCCGCGATGGGCCTGGATTACGAATCGCTGCGTGCGATCAAGCCGGACGTCGTCTTAACGGCAATTTCCGCATTCGGCTCGAACGGGCCCTACCGCGATCGCGTCGGCTTCGACGGAGTCGGACAAGCCATGAGCGGCTCGACGTATCTGAGCGGAACGCCGGAACGGCCCTCGCGCAGCGTTACGAACTTCGTCGATTTCGGCACCGCGCTCGCGTGCGCGTACGGCACCGCGCTCGCGTTGCTCGAACGGGAACGCACCGGCCGCGGCCGCGTCGTGGAAGGTTCGCTCCT
>Ga0302324_100025608_pt1 | contig 11312 bp, 16 predicted proteins | sample Palsa_T0_1_FD_201949 | JGI IMG/M metagenome (GOLD analysis project Ga0302324, IMG submission 201949) | Peat permafrost microbial communities from Stordalen Mire near Abisko, Sweden - Palsa_T0_1 | ecosystem: Environmental > Terrestrial > Soil > Palsa > Peat permafrost | place: Sweden: Abisko... | reverse complement strand
AGTGGCGCGGGCTTCAGCCTGCGGGTTTTGGTGCAAGCAAGAACAAAACCCGCAGGCTGAAGCCCGCGCCACCGGTTCGATTACGGGATCGGCAGCAGGGGCTTATCGGCTGGGCGCACGTGCTGATCGAATGCGTTCAAAAGAATGGCGGTGGAAGCGTAATCGCCTATCAGGGAAACAAGATTGACGGTCCCTTGTTTGCCGAACAGGCCCAGAGCGCGCGCGGCTGTCGCGGAACTGGCATGATGTTTCTCGATCGTCTCGCGGCCCAGTTGAATGATGGCCGCGTCTTTCTCCGCGATCCCTTCCGTCGATTTATGAAATTTTACTGCATCGATAATCTGCTGCGGCAGGCCGGCCTTCAGCCCCTGCGGCTCATGGGCCGTCCACACATATTCGCTGTCGCACTCGCGTGCCGCCACCAGGATGGCCAGTTCCACGTAGCGCGCATCCAGGCCGGATTTGTGTCGCAGATAGTCATTCACAGCCACGAGGTGTTCGTCCAGGATGGGGCTGTAGAGACGGATCGCGCCGGGTCCGAACGAGTCCGCCGGGCCTCCCTTGGTGTCGAAGATTTTCTTTCCGGCGTCGTCCAGGTCGTCGCGCTTGATGGCGGGGAGGCGGTTGCCCGTATCCGCGTACACATCTTTCGGAAAAGCTTCCGCGGGTGCCCGCGGCGGCGTGCCAGGGGCTCCGGCGGCAGCTTGCGCGGATCGCACGCCGAGCAGACGGCCGGCGGCCACGCCGGTTCCGATCAAGAGCAGCAGCGCAATCACAGATTGTATTGATTTCACGGTTTCCTCCTATCGAGTGTCCCTCATCCTAAACCCAATCGCCCGAAAGCAAGCGATCTAATTAGGGAAGAAGACGGTTTTTTTCGTGGTGCCGGCGTCTCGCCGGCGATTGTTGCGATTTCTCCACGCTGTAAAAATCCCGGCGAGACGACGGCGCCACAAAGCTTTGCACGTTTAACTCGCGGGTGGCAAGGAATGGCAGGTCTGGCAGACCGTCGGGGCGCTGTGCTCTTTGTAGCATGTGAGGCAATCCCCTATGGTGGTCACACTCGCCGCAAGTTGGCGATTAAGTGGGACAGGCTTCAGCCTGTGGGGTTTGGTCCTTGCAAGGACTAAAACCCACAGGCTGAAGACTGTTCCACTTAAGCATGTTCGGCAAACTACCTACCTGCCGTAGATCAGCACCGTAAATGTTCCGGCAACCGGGACGGGCCGGGGGTTGGGATTGTCGGGGGTCGGCGCCGGCGGCGGGCCAAAATCCGCCGTGACCGTGAAGATGCGATGGCTGGAAGTGTCTAGAGCCATGGTGCGCGCGCCGCGCTGCGTGGAAATGGTGTCCACCACGGTGTATTTGTCCGGGGAATCCTCGTGCACGACGGTGATCGTGCCGTCGCCGCAGGAGGCGAAGGCGAACTGGGTGGCGGAATCGAAGGAGGCGGCGTCCACGCCCTGCCCGATGGGCACGCTGGCGACGACTTTTCCCGCGTAATCCGCCACGAGCATCACTTTACTGTGGCAGCCGATGAACAGCCGCTTGTGGGCCGTATCGATGGCCATTCCTGTCGGTTCCTCGCAAGTTGCCAGAGGCCAGGTGTTGAGCACCTTGAATTCTTTCGAATCGAATTCCACAAGCTCCGCTTTGTCTTCGATGTTCACCCAGATATGGCCCGCGCCATCGGCTGCCGCCGCTTCCGGCTTGCCGCCGAGCGGGACCGTCCCCGCCACATCACCGGTTTTGGCGTTCACGGCCGTAGCATCTTTGCTGCGCGCATTGAAGACGAAGACGCTTTTCGAAGCTGGATCGTAAAGAAATCCGTCCGGCCCGTCCGCCGCCGGCAATTTCACTTCGTTAATAGTTGCCAGGGTTTTCAAATCAAAAATGGTCACCGAATTGGCTCGCCCGTTGCTGGAAAAGCCGCGGCCCAGCTCCGGCACGAGTTGCGCGCCGTGCGTTCCTTGCACGTTGGGAATATCGCCGACGACGGCGGCGTCGGCGTCCACGACCACGATGTGCGTGCCGCGGGAGATGAACACGCGATGCGAGACGGGATCGGCGGAGAGATAATCCCACCCGCCTTCGCCGCCCAGCACCACTTTTTTCAACAAGTGATAGCCCGAGCCTTGGGGGGAAGGGGCCGCGGCCACAGTCGCAATTGCAATCGCAGCAGTGCAAATAAGAAATAGAGCAGCCCAGATTGTTTTTCGCATGAATTCACCCACCATTTTTTGATTTAGGATTTGTGCTTGGCCCGGTGCGTAAATCTTTGTCAACCTTCAGACGCCCGCGCAAGGCGGGCAGTTCCATTTTTTTTCGGCCCTGCGGAGCGAGAAATCCGTCCCAATTCACGCTCACCTTACATGTGCTTGCCGTCGATTGCCACGATGCGCTTGCTGCCCACGTCCGGACGGGTGGACAAATAGTCGAGCACGCGGAACTTGACGGGTGGGACAGGTAGGTGTGTATATTAGGGGCTACGCGGGGAACGGGAGCCAATCAAACTGATTCCCATTGGTGTTGGCAGGGGGTGCGGGCAATAATTCTTGGGAATTCGCGCTAATGGGAGGGACCGCCCTGGACGATAGAGAGTATCAGGACTTCTGGCAATTGCAGAAAGCCGGCCGGCTCGCGGGAGAAAGAGAGTCGGCTATACGATGCAATGGCAAGGGCCAATCGGCCAAGCCATTCTTCTCGGTTCGTTGAGCGGAGCAGCGGGTTCACACCAATGTTTCTTGAATTCTTCGGTTTGCGGGAACAGCCCTTTGGAATGACACCGGATCCGGCGTACCTTTACGCCAGCCGGACGCACAGCGACGCGCTCGCGTCCCTTTCGCTCGGAATCGCGGACAATCGTGGGTTTTTGGCCCTAATCGCCCAGCCGGGAATGGGCAAGACCACGCTGCTGTACCGGCTGCTTGAGGAATTGCGCAACACCACGCGAACCGTTCTGGTCTTCCAGACGCTGTGCAACTCGCGCGAATTCATCGAGTACATCCTCCGCGACCTGGGCGTCGATATCGGCGGAATGGGTCTCGTCGCCATGCACGGCAAGTTGAATGAGATCCTGTTTGAAGAATTGCTCGCGGGGAAGCGGTTTCTCCTGGTCGTGGACGAAGCGCAAAATCTGGACGACTCCGTCCTCGAAACTGTGCGCATGCTTTCCAATTTCGAGACTCACAATACCAAGCTGCTGCAAATCGTCCTGGCCGGCCAGCCACGCTTGGCCGCCAAACTGGCCCAGCCCCGGCTCTCCCAACTGCGCCAGCGCGTTGCCGTCCTCAGCCGCCTGGAACCTTTCACAGTGGTGGAAACGGGGCTGTACATCGAGCACCGGCTCAAGGTAGCCGGTTATTCCGGCGAGCCGATCTTCGATCCGGCCGCCGTCACCCGGATCGCCCGGGAGAGCTGCGGCATTCCCAGAAATATCAACAACCTGTGCTACCAATCGCTGCTGTTGTGCCACGCCGGCGAGGTGCGCACCGTGACTGCCGAGATTGTGCAACTGGCTGCCGCGCGCTTGGATCTGGATTGGGATTTGGACGCGCATCCGGACACCGTCTCGCTCGTTTCCGAACCACTGAAGGTTGTCGATTTCGCAGCTGCTCCGGTCGCGCCCCGTCTGGTTGCGTCTGATCCGCCTGCAAAAGTTTCGGCGCTTTCGCCCGCGCCGATTCCCGCCCCAAACGCTGCGAAGGTTGGTCGAAAGAAGTCGTTTCTTACCTATGATCCAGGCAGAAATATCAGGACGCCGAGATGGTCCGCGAGATCGGCGATCTTAGCCGCCCTTATTTTGTCTGGGACATTGCTGCTCGCCATCTTGGGCCGCTCGGAGTCGATCCGAGGAATCAGGCCCGCGATTTTGGGGAATTCTTCGAGCGCCCTCTTCAAGCAAACCATCGCCGGCCAGACCGCAGGCGCGTCCACAAGTTACGACGCCGCACCCCAGGATACTGGCAACGGCCTGGTGATCACTGTTGCCGCCGGTCCCCAGCAAACAGTAAAGGACCTAAGCCTGCGGTATGCGGGATACTTCGACAGGGCCTTATCGGAAAAAATATTTCTCCTCAATCCTGGCCTGAAGGACCCCGATCATCTGGAAACCGGCCAGCTCATCCGAATTCCTTTGGCCCCCGGCGCCATACGAAAAGAAAACGACACGGCGGACGCCCCCGCGCCTGCTGAGCCGGTAAGTTCCGGAGGCCTCTTTACCAGGTTCAGTGCGCTGCTGCGAGAACGAAAATAATAGTGAGCGCATTCGCGCCGGCGGATTTTTTTTCTCTATCCATTCGAACGTCGCAGTTGAAGAGAAGGCGCACCCTGCTGTAAGCTGTTGGGACGCAGGAAACCGAAATGCGCCCGTAGCTCAGCTGGATAGAGTCCGCCGGAGGCGGAAACCAGAGTGGGACCGGGAAGCAGGGCAGAGAGCTGGAATTAATCTCAACGAAACGCGCCCGTAGCTCAGCTGGATAGAGCGTCTGGCTACGAACCAGAAGGTCGGGAGTTCGAATCTCTCCGGGCGCACCACTTTTAACCAGTAAAACAAAGGGTTTTATCGAGGGCCGCCAAAAGCGGCCCTTTCTTATTTTCTACCGTGCCATCGTCCGTGCCATCGTTCGGACCCGGATTATGGGACTATCTAAACACTAGTAGCAGGAGACTGGCTGCGCGGACCGGCTGGAATCGTCGCAGGTTTGTGACTTTCCGTTCTATATATAGGCGCGTAGCTCAGACGGAAAGAGCACCCTGACCTAACGGGGAGGTCGCAGGTTCGAGTCCTGCCGCGTCTACCCATAGTTAGGTTTTTCAGGTTGAACTTGCAGAAGGTAGGGTGTAGGTTCTGCCTACAGAAAGGGGAACACTATGGAACATCGTGAGGAAGTCGAAAAATCTTGGACGGCATTTCAACGGGAACACGGCGACGGGATAGCGATAAGCGCGGCACAGCTACTCAAGTGGGACAAGCCGCGTCCTAAGCATGGGGACACCTGGGGAAACTGGCAGTACGATGCAAAAGTGATGGTCCTAACTTACCTCCCCGAAGATTACGAGATTGACCTAGAGCAATGCACTACCAGTGCTAAAACAATGGATCGGATTTTCCAACTCTGCAATAAGACGTGGTTGAGCGCCAAAGACGGCGGCGACATGCTGCAAGCCCTTAACGATTTATTGGACCCGCAAGCCAATCTCTGCTCGTTCGGCCAAGACAAGAAGTTTGACGCTACGAAGCACCTAAAAAATCTAGGCCGCTAGACGGCCATCACAATCACGGCGAACACGGCGACGAGTACGGCACGGGGGCACAACCATGAAGGGAATGTGGAAGTGGCTTTGTGAAGCCTATGTTGCCGTAACCCTTCTTTATCTCTTTTTCCATTCGTGGGCTTGGTCGTGGACTTTTGCATTTCGGACAGCGTTTTGGATTTTTCTCGGCGGCAGCGGAATGCTCACCCTCTTTGGGTATCTGTGTGCAAAAGCAAGTATGCCACGGCCCGCAACGGATTACTTGGGTAAGGATGGGGAGGTCAGAATGCCGCTGGGAGTTAGGGTTTTAACTTGGTCAGCGTATGCCGTGATTCTGGTCGGAACAGCATTGATTCTTGTCGCAGTTTTTTTCGAGGTGCCCAGGTAGTTTGAGAATGGACCAGCCGTGAAGCTGGGTTTTCCTCGTTGGCCGTGAACAAGAGAATGACCATTGACCTTGATGCCGTGCGAAACAGAGTAGAAGAACTTCTTCTCAGCCGAGGTGTCTTTGATATTGATGCTTTCGGATGGTTGAACGAGAACGACGTTGACCCTGAGTTTGCCGGATACGCTATGTGGACACTTGACCCTCCGTATGACCACGATGTTAGTAGTTGGCAGGAAAATACTCCGCCGAGTCGAGCGCCCACGAAAGCAGAACAGCGACTGATGGAGCTTGGCCATGACTTCTTTGGTCTAATGAAGGGGACTCGTCACTTCATTGGCCACGCTTTGCTCCATCAGCCTGCGGTCCGACCGCTCCGTGTCGAGCCGACAGATTTTGATTTTAATGAGTTCGCCGCGCTCGTAGCCCTGACCGCAGCTTCCGACCGATTGAGAGATTTTATCATCGTGACAAAACGTCAATATAAAAAGACGCGTGACAAACTTCATGTGTCGAGCTTGGGACTTGAGGATGCACTAAAAAAAGGATTCGACGCCATCGACAAAGCACGATTCGATCGAAACGAAGCAGCACACGAACTCGCAACTCAGCCCGCGCGTGTGCAAAGACAGTTGATTTCCGCAGACCGCAGAGCTTTCGAAGAGCAGCGATGGCCTGTTCGCGGTAGCGGGGAAGGACCATATGAAGATTTTATCGCCGAACAAGAACTTCTCGACGCAAAAGAGCTGGCGGACGTGGAGGCTCGGGCGAAGTTGCTATGCGACTGTTACGTAACCCTCGTCAAAATGGGGGAACTTAGTTTTCGGATTGAACATAGTTGGCGTCAAGCGAAATAGCAGGCCGTGATGATGGCGGGCGAGTCACAGCGGGAACCGATTTTGTTGCATGTCCTGGTAGTCGATGACCGCGTGATACAAATGCGGCAGGATTTCCTTTAGCTTTTCCTCGGGCATGTCCGGCAGGATGGACACGATGCTACGCACGACGATAACGGGATCGTCCGGCAGTTGGCCGCGAAAAGAGCAACACGCGACTTTGAACACGATTTCGTGACAGACTTTTCGCAATGCGATGGTCTCGGGGTCAGGCATGGCGGGTCCGCTTCTTTCGGGGTTTCTCGCGCAGCCCGGACCATCGGAGCACTAAGACGGAACACTTTAGAATCCGGCTCACGGTCAGCAGGCTGTGGCAATGTTGCAGAAGAGTTCGGGCGCGCGCGATTTGCAGTTCGCTCAAGGTTTGCATGTCGGGGGGAAGTTGCTGGTCAATGGCGTGTCGGCAAACCCTGGCCGGAACTGTGGCACCCCCAAGAGTTTTCGCGCGAGGGCCAGAATCAACTTGTAGGAAACTTGGTATTTCCACGCGAGGTCAATCCCAAAGTTTCGGTGCCCTAAAATCTCTTCCGAGATTTTCCGCACGATGGACGGCGATAATCGAACCGATGCGCGCTCCGTGATGTCTTTGGTTCCGTAGCGGTAGCCTGGTTCGCCCGGTCTGCGATGGAAGCCATGTTTCTTGGCGCAGAGGCGAATGCAGCGTTCCCCGACGCCTAACTGTCTGGCAACTTTTTGCGCGCCCTTTCCTCCGTTCAACAAAGTGAGGACTTCGATTTCCTGGGTTTCAGTTAAGGGCAGTGTGCGCGGTCCATGACGCGGCAAAGTCAGGTCCATTTTTTTCTGATAGCGATGGACCGTTGACCTGCCCAAGCGCAGCAGGCCGCCGATTTCCTTCTGGGTTTTGCCTGCCCTGGTGAGTGCGCCGATTTTCTCTTGAGCCTTGCGGCTGATCTTGTTTCTCATTGTGAATCCATTTCGGCGGGCAGGAAGCCTGGTAATCGCGGACCAAGAGCCTGCCCGCCGTTGCGACGGCCTGGATGTCCACAGGCTCGGCGCAAACTCGATTAGGCTAAGTTCGTCCATGCGCCAGCGACTTTGACAAAGAACGTGCTGCCTGTAGTGCCGTTGATGTTAATGAACAGGGAACCATTCGCCGCGCTCACCACGGAGTTATCGGTTATCGCGGACGGGACTTCCGCGCCGAACAAGATGGCGAGCGGTCCTGTCGCGCCAGCACCAAGCATGAGGCCGCCAAGTCCAGCAGCAGGATTGCCTGTAATCTGACTCATATGTCACCATCCCCAATGCCGATCACTTTTCCTAAGTTTGCGTCAACCGTGTCGCTCAGTTTTTGAAAGTCGCGTTGCCCTGTGCGAAAAATCGGACGCACGTTATCCGGCATTTCGCCGATGATGCTGCTTACCTGGTCGGGCCGGAGGCGTTCGCCTGGATCAGCACCCATGCCAAAGGCTTTTTGCAAATCGCCTTCGGCAATCTTGTCCATGCCTTTGCAGCAGTCGAGCGAAAACTGGCAGGCTTCCTCTTCGCCGTCCGCCAGATCGTCACAGATGGAAGCGATATTTTCCGGGTCAACATCGCTTTGGCGGTTATCACTCGGGGCCATGTTCGAAACCTTTGCCATGCCCGCGAAGCATTTGCCCAAAGCGCGATAGGATTTTGCTTTTTGCAAATGATAACCAGCCGCTTGCTTGTGCATCTCTGTCAGATGTTCTCTCACGCTTGCCATTGTGTCCCCCTTCAATATCCTGCAAAAACTCGAGATCCGCGGTCAGGCCGCTTCCAGTTCATCGGCGACTTCCTGGAGCAAGTTGGCCGTCTCCTGGTCGTGCCGTGCTGCATGGTCGATCAACTCTCGCGCTGATTTCCCTAACGCCAGTTCGCCACGCATCCACGCGGACAGACCTCGTTTGCGACGGTCAAGGCCGGTTTCCATCTTGGCGAGCTGGTGTTCTTCGTCGGTTACGATTACTGCCGGCGCCGGCGTTTTTTCGTGTCGCCAGAGTTCGCCGGCGCGTTTGTGGATGTGCGAAGTCTCCGCCTGTAATGCAACGGCGGCTCCTGGTGTTCCGATGGCCTGGTCGAACACCGCATCCGAAAAGAGTTTGGCGATTGGGTCCGCATGGCTGGCCTCCGGGGTGACGTCGGCCTGGATGGACAGGCTGCCATCACCGAAAATGTAAGCGTTTAGTTCCGGGTCCAAGTGGTCAGTCATTGTCTAAGTCCTCCGTTCGTTCTCGCCGCAGTCTGTCTAACTCCATTCGCCAACTCGAATGCGGTCCCGTGGCGTGGTCCGTCATGGATTGCAGCCGGTCGATTTCCTCATCGTTCGCGTGCGGAAGCTCTTCCTCATCGGCGATTCGCTTGCGGTTCTCTTTGGCGTCACGACTCAAAGTAAGTCACCTCTTTTTGCAGCGACCGCCGGAGTTCGACGGCCTTTTCCTGGAGCACCACGAGGCGCGCCCGCAGAGCCTCGTATTTCGCTTCGTACTTCCCATCCATGCCGAGGGCCTCCATGCGGGTCCGGCGCGCCCAAGTCTGTTTCAGCACTTGCACGCACACCGCGATTTCGCCTTCCACCTTCGAGAGCTGTTCTTCCAGTCGTGCATCAACCAACATGGAGCACCCCCGCGATGTGGCGCGACTCACCCGCGTTGACCGTCAGGTCGGCCAGCTCTCTCAGAATCCGACTGCGCTGCTCGTTCAACAGGAACTCTTGGTTCCGCAGGTTGCGCTCCTGGTCCGGCAACCGGCCTAGCTCCTCCAGGCTTGCGCCGAAGTAATCCCCGTGCGGAGTCTTGTGCGTGAACAGGAACTCCGTGAGCCTCGCAGATAGCTCTTCCACTTCCGCGTTCAAACGGTCCAGGTTCACGCGCAGTTCCTTCTCGCGCATCCGGCGCATTTCCTCGCACGTCGGCTCCGGCGTCGGCTCCGGTTTCGATTTGAACCAAGTCAGCATCCATCCCTACATATCAGAAAAATGCACCACAATAGAGAACTGATTTCAGTTTCAGTAATGTTTTGATTTGGGTGTACCATCTCGCTATGGCGCTACCACCAGAAGAACCGAAGCCGCCCTGCCCGCGCTGTGCATCCCCGCTCACCGTCAAGATTGCGAACGCGCGGCACTGCAACGCCTGCGGCTGTGATTTCGACGTGGAAAGGAATACGACCGCCCGCGTCGTGCGCGGCCCCTGGTCCGGTTGGCCGGTGCGCGAATGAGTCACGGCACATGCTCGGTTTGCAGCGCACCCGCCGAAGTCCGGCTCTCTGTCGATGATGCGTTACAACGAAAAGAAAAACTGCGCGTCATCGCCAAGCGATCCGGCTTTAGCAAGTCGGCCCTCGGTAGGCACAAACTTCACGCGAGGCCCGCACATAGACGGATGTTCGACCAGACTGTTGACCGCCTATTCCTCCAATACCCGGATGTCATCCCTGGATACGAAAACGATCCGAAGGCCGGAGGTCTTTTCCATTGGCACAGCCTGAAACCGGCTTCTATCGCAGACGTGCGCGAGCAAGACGCCATCATCGTCATCCAGTACGATCCACCCGGCGACCACTACGGCTATATCGTCCAGACCGGCCCCGACCAAGGCCGCTATCTCCGGAGTGAACAAGCGCATGCTGCCGCGCTCGATGAAAAGCTCCAGCGCGAACGTCAAGCCGAAGTAGTCGCCTTCGATCCTGATCCTGTAGCCACACGGCCAGCAGAAGCGCCCGTAGCGGAACTCGATCCACCTTCCGCCATACAACCGGAAGCTCCTGCCGCATCCCCAACACCAGCGCCCGCCCCCCCTCGGCAGCCTAGCGTCTTAACATGGCTGAACTCTTTCCGCGTCCACTGAAACGGCCCATTCTTGACCTTTGTAGGCCCCTAGGAGCCTCGATCCCTCGCGGGACTACCTTCTCCAGGTCCATCCCTATCATCCCTGGGCCTCGTCCCGCCTTTGTCCCGCTTCTCCATCCGGTCTAACTCCTTTTATTTTCAACCAAACGGAATATCAAAACCGGGTTGCTCGGGACAAATACCTAACTCCCTTGCCTTCAATCGCTTAGCCGCGTCCCGCAGAATACCGAGAGAGCGGCGCGCCATTATGGAGTGTATTAACTCATAAGTAATGAGGCGGGTTTTCCAGGTGCCCGAAAGAAACGAATGATGACACGATTCGCGCCGTCCATCTGGGATGGCACCAGAAGGCCAGAACGCTTCTACACGCATGGCTATTGATGAGTTGCGATGTTAATCATTTCCGTGTCATCGGTCGTGCCATCATTAGCGCCAGTGTGATTACTGGAGAGTATATACATGTGATTGTATGTTTACCATATATGTAATGCACCTCGCGCTTGGGACCGTGTTCCCGTGGTCGGGCGAGTGGCGGGATTTTTCCTGATTCCAGACACACAGAGCATAGGCCGCCTTTCTTCCCCTAGTCTGTTAGGGAAGTGTATTGGAAGTCTTGCCTACTGTGATCTGTGACTCTTGCTCTCCCGTGCGGCAGTGCGGGTACGGGAAGCCTAGAGAGTCATGGCCGTTCCAACAAATACTCTGCACGTTGGCAGCAGACCGTTTTTAACGAGCCGTCAGTGGACGTGCTCGGCGAAGCGACGATTCCAGCGGGACTAGGTTTCTTGCCAGACCCGCAGGGCGGAAACCGCTGGTCTTACCGTCTTGCTTCGCGTTGTGCGCCTGGTCAGAGCCGATCTGCAAGTCAGTCGGCGTGGTGACGTAAAGCACGGCGCGTGTCGCTTACGGATTCAGCCCGCGTTTGTATGCGGTATCCGGGCAA
>Ga0302324_100025605_pt1 | contig 11314 bp, 9 predicted proteins | sample Palsa_T0_1_FD_201949 | JGI IMG/M metagenome (GOLD analysis project Ga0302324, IMG submission 201949) | Peat permafrost microbial communities from Stordalen Mire near Abisko, Sweden - Palsa_T0_1 | ecosystem: Environmental > Terrestrial > Soil > Palsa > Peat permafrost | place: Sweden: Abisko... | reverse complement strand
CCGCGGCGACGCCGGGGCACTGGCCGGTGATGTCGAGAAACGCCTCTCCAGCCGCACCCTCGAAACCGAGCGCGACCTGATCGTGAACATGGCCCGGGTCCTGCACGTGACAGCTTCGCTATCGCCCCCGCAGCGTTCTGCGATCCAACGATGCGTCGATCTGATGTGCTATGGGATGCCCCGCTTTCAGTCGGCGACGAGTCTGGAGGGCCTGTCCCGACGCACGGATCTGGACGAATATTGCTATTACGTGGCCGGGGTCGTCGGCGACATGCTGACGGAGCTTTTCTGCGAATACTCGCCGGACATTGCCAAGAATCGCCCGCAGTTGTCGAGGCTCGCCGTGTCCTTCGCTCAGGGCCTGCAGATGACCAATATCCTGAAGGATGTGTGGGAAGATCGCAGCCGCGGGGCTTGCTGGCTGCCGCGAGAGGTTTTCGCCCCTTACCACGTGGATCTTGCCGGCCTTTCCCCCGAGACCGCCGGCCCCGGCTTCGACGCCGGGATGCGCGAGCTGATCGGCGTGGCGCATGCGCATCTGCGCAATGCCCTGGAATACACTTTGTTCATCCCCCCTGCCGAAACGGGGATTCGACGTTTCTGTTTATGGGCAATTGGATTGGCCGTGCTTACATTGCAAAAAATTCATAATAATCCCGGCTTCACCGCCGGCGCTCAGGTCAAGATCTCGCGCTCCGCCGTGTCTTGGACGCGCTTTTTTGCGAACCTTTCGGTTCGCCACGACTGGCTGCTGCGGCGTTTGTTCGCCCGCGCCGCGCATGGGTTGCCGCTCGTGCGGCTTCCCGAAGTGCGTCGGCCGCAGATCGCTCGAGGCGAGCTCGAGAGAGCCGACCTCGAAAGCAGGGCGATTGACGAGTTTGCAGCGGTGCATGGCGCGGAGCCGGTGCGCCGCCGTTCCTACGGGAGCTCGGGCACATGAGTCGCATCGCAGAGAAACCGGCCCCGGCTCCGGTCCCCAGTCCGGCACGCGGCGACGTCGTCGCGCTGACCCTGACCAAGACCGTCTCGACCCTGCTCGATCGGGCCATCGCCAGTGCGCGCGACGCTATGATCGGGCGGCAGGCCGAGGAAGGCTATTGGCTGTTCGAGCTCGAAGCGGACTGCACCATCCCGGCGGAGTACATCATGATGATGCACTTCCTCGACGAGATCGATGCCGGGCTCGAGACCAAGATCGCCGCGTATCTGCGCGCGCATCAAATGGCGAACGGAGGGTGGCCGCTCTACCAGGCCGGCGAATTCAACATGAGCTGCACGGTGAAAGCCTACTATGCGCTCACGCTCGCCGGCGATGACATCAACGCGCCGCACATGGTGCGTGCGCGCGCCGCGATTCTCGAGCGCGGCGGCGCGGCGCGGTCGAACGTTTTTACGCGTATCGCGCTGGCTTTGTTCGGCCAGCTCCCCTGGCGCGGCGTGCCCTATATCCCCGTCGAGATCATGCTGCTGCCGAGGTGGTTCTTCTTCCATCTCGACAAAGTCTCGTATTGGTCGCGCACCGTCATGGTGCCGCTGTTCGTGCTGTGCTCGCGCAAGCCGCGCGCCAAGAATCCGCGCAACGTGCACATTCAGGAGCTCTTCACGACGCACCCGGACAAGGAGCGCGATTACTTCCGCGACAGCAAAAAGCTCGGCGGGTTACTCGGCCGGGTCATGCTCGTGGTCGAGCGTATCGGCCGCCGGCTCGATCCGCTGATTCCGACCGCCATGCGCGAACGTGCCACCCAGCGTGCCGAAGAGTGGATGCTCGCGCGCTTGAACGGCGAGGACGGTCTGGGCGCAATTTTCCCGGCCATGGTCAACGCGGTCGAGGTGATGACCATTCTCGGGTACGCGGCCGATGATCCGCGCCTCGTCACTGCGAAGCGCGCACTGCGGAAGCTGCTGGTGATCGGTCCGACGAGCGCCTACTGTCAGCCCTGCGTCTCACCGGTGTGGGACACGGCGTTGACCGTTCGGGCCATGCAGGAGGTGGGGGATGAGGCCGCGCTCAAGGCCGCGACCGATGCTCTCGACTGGCTCAAGGACGAGCAGTTGCTCGACGAGCCCGGCGATTGGCGCATCGACCGACCGCACCTCAAAGGCGGCGGTTGGGCGTTTCAGTTCGCCAACGACTACTACCCCGATCTGGACGACACCGCCGTGGTCGCCTGGGCCATGCATCAAGCGCCCAACGCCGACGAGTACACGGAGAGCGTCTCCCGCGCGCTCGACTGGCTGGCCGGGATGCAGAGCAAGAATGGCGGGTTCGCCGCATTCGACGCGGACAACACCTCGTACTACCTCAACAAGATCCCGTTCGCCGATCATGGCGCGCTGCTCGACCCGCCGACCAGCGATGTGAGCGGGCGGGTGGTGACGGCGCTCGGACTCATCGACCGCCCGCAGGACGGCCCCGTGCTCGAGCGCGCGATCGCCTATTTGCGCGCCGAGCAGGAGCCGGACGGCTCCTGGTTCGGGCGTTGGGGGACGAACTATGTGTATGGCACCTGGTCAGTGCTCACGGCGTTCGCGCAGGCAGGCGTTCCAGCCGACGATCCGGCGGTGCGCCGCGCGGTGGATTGGCTGATCACGCGGCAGAATTCGGATGGCGGATGGGGCGAGACCAACGACAGCTATTTGAAGGGCGGGCGCGCCCGCAGAGTGGCGAGCACCGCATATCAAACCGCCTGGGCATTGCTTGGCCTGCTGGCGGCGGGTGAAGCGCACTCTGATGCCGCGCGCCGCGCGGTGAATCATTTGTTGCGTACCCAGGAGCCGCACGGTCTGTGGAGCGATGTGACATTCACCGCACCGGGGTTCCCGCGCGTGTTCTACCTCAAGTATCACGGCTACTGCGGCTACTTCCCGCTTTGGGCGCTGGCCAGCTACCGCACGTTGACCCGGGCCGGGACACCGCATTGAATCCGGCGGGCGTCGTCGCGGCGCTGGCCGCGGAGGCGCGCGTGCTCGGTCCGGCTCAACCGCAGGGCGAGGGATTGGCGGTGCTCGCGGACGGCAACCTCTTGGTGGTGAGCGGCATGGGACCCAAGGCGGCGCGTTGCGCCGCAGAGCGCCTCATCGACGCCGGCGCCACCTCGCTCGTAAGTTGGGGATTGGCCGGAGGCCTCGATCCCGATCTCGAGGCGGGCGCCGTGTGCCTGCCGCGCGAGGTCATAGCCGCCGACGGGAGCCGTCTGCGCACCGCGCGATCCTGGCAGGAGTTCCTGTCATCTTCTGTCTCTTCCGGTCGCCGCGTCGCCGATGACGCGCTGCTCACGGCGGAGCATGCCCTCGAGACGCCGGCCGACAAGAGCGCTGCGCGCCGCGCGACGGGCGCCTGCGCCGTCGACATGGAAAGCTCGGCGGTCGCGCAAGTCGCCGACGCTCACGGCGTGCCTTTCATCGTCGTGCGCGTGATCGTCGATACCGCGCGCGACGCCATTCCGCAGGCGGTGGCCGGCGCGAGCCGCGCCGGGACATTGCGCATCGGGCGATTGATTCTCGGTCTGATGCGCTCTCCCCTGGAGATTGCATCGCTCCTGCGCCTGGCGCGACGCTACCGCGTGGCGCTGCGTTCGCTCCGGACGGTCGCCGCCCTGGGCAAGCTCGAGCCTCCGGCGTCTACCGCCGCAGCCACTTCCGGGGCGAACGCCGCGTGAGAGCGTTGGTTACGGGCGCGACCGGGTTCGTGGGCGCCGCGGTGGCGCGGGCGTTGCTGCGGGACGGCTGGCAGGTGCGGGCGCTGGCGCGCGCGGGTTCCGACCGCAGCAATCTGCAGAACCTCGCTCTCGAGATTGCCATCGGCGACCTCAACGACCCGACCTCTCTCGTGGCGGCGATCGCCGACTGCCGCGCCCTGTTTCACGTCGCAGCGGACTACCGGCTCGGCGCGCGCGACCCGCAAGAGCTCTACCGGACCAATGTCGAAGGAACGCGCAACATCCTGGCTGCGGCACAGCGCGCGGGTGTCGAGCGCAGCATCTACACCTCGAGCGTCGCGACCATGGGCATACCTCTCGACGGCACCCCCGGCGATGAGGCCACGCCCGTCGCGCTCGATGCCATGATCGGGCACTACAAACGATCGAAGTTCCTCGCCGAGCGCGCGGTTCTCGACGCGGCGCGTGCGGGACTGTCGGTGGTCATCGTCAACCCCTCGACGCCGGTCGGGCCGGGAGACGTGAAGCCAACGCCCACGGGTCAAGTCATGCTCGATGCCGCGTGCGGCCGGATGCCGGCGTACGTCGATACGGGACTCAACATCGTGCACGTCGACGACGTCGCCCGCGGACACCTGCTTGCCTTCGAGCGCGGCGTTCCCGGTGAGCGCTACATCCTGGGCGGGAAGGACATGACGTTGCGGGAGATACTCGCGGAGATCGCGCGTCTCGTCGGTCGCGACCCGCCGCGCGTGCGTCTGCCTTACGCGGCAGTGCTGCCCATCGCCTATATCGCGGAAGCGTTTTCCCGCGTGTCGGGGCGCGCGGGCCGCGTCACCCTGGAGGGCGTGCGCATGTCGCGCAAGCGCATGTTCTTCTCGAGCGCCAAAGCGCAACGCGAGCTCGGGTATGCATGGCGGCCGCCGGCGCAGGCATTCGCAGACGCGGTGGAATGGTTTCGCGAGCGCGGACTCATTCCGGGCCGGTGACTTCGCCGCCGGCGAGCATGCGGCGGCCTTCCACAGCCTGCGAGATGAGAAGGATGGGCACGGCAAGCACGATGTCGCGCGCCCGCTTCAGCAAGGAAACCGCAAGTCCGAATTCCGCGCCGACGCCCAAGAGCGGCGCGAGCAGGGCATAGGTCGCTTCCTGCACACCGAGGCCGCTCGGCACCAGTACCGCCGCACTGCGCGCCGCGCCGACAAAGGCCTCGACCGCGATCGCAGACAGAAAATCGACATGCGCGCCCATGAGCCGCAAAGCGATCCACGTGCCCGTCCCGCTCGCGATCCAGGCGGCGAGATGTACCGCGCAGGAAAGTGCGACACGGGAACGCGTTGCGTGAATGGCATCGAGCATTGCCCCCACGGCGGCCGTGTGTGCCGCGGCCCGCGGCAGGAGCCGCGCGGCGATCCGTGCGGTGAGACGGTGGCCGTAACGCTGCAGGGCGAGCAGCACGACCCCGGCGATGACCGCCATCGCCAGCCCGATCAGGACGAATCTGTCGAGCGAGGCCGAGAACGCCGTCGGCGGAGCGCGCTTGCTCACAAGGGCGAGGCCGAGTGCGATGAAGGCGATTTGGGCGAGCAGCTCCGTGGTCACATCGACGATGGTCGAGGCAAAGGCGACGGGTGCGGGCACACGATGCAGGATGGCCGCGCGTGCGCCGAGCGCAATGCCGCCGATGCTCGAGAAGGGCAAGAGGTCGCCGGCCGCCTCCCGCACCATTCTCGCCCAGACGAATACACCAAAATAACCGCCGCCGCCGCGAGGCAGCAGCACGAACCACGCCGTCGCGAGGAGCGGAGACATCGCGAGGCCGTACAGGCATAGCAAGCCGAATCCGCCGAGGCCCACCCGGCTCACCGCCGACAGGACCGTGCCGAACCCGATGTGAATGACGACGTAGAGAGCGAGGCCGAGCCCTAAAGCCGCGACGATGGCCACGCGCCGCTTCACGCCGCGCCCTCTTTACGCCGCGCGATGCAGAGAGGGCGCCGGCACCTGCGAGTTTGCGAAATCTGCAAAGCCGCCGAGTCGCAGCGCCCGTTCACGGCAGGCCGCCGCGACCTCGGGCGCGGTCAGCGCCTCGAGCTCCTCGCGGTAGCGATATCCGGGCGCAGAGCCGACATAAGGGCCCGTGGCGGGGTGCAGATAAATCTCGCTCAATCCCGGGGGCAGATGCGCAATCAGGCCGCACAGCCGAGCGCGTGTCATCGCGCCGGACCACTGCAGGCCGAACACGCGGTCGCTGGTGAAGAGACCGGCGGCTCGAAAACGCCGCCGTAGCAGCAGCGCCCACGGCGCTAGAGCGAGCGCGGCCATGCGCGGGGTGCCCGGCTCGATCTTGCGCAGGATCGCGGCGGGCTCGAGCGGTACGCGCGCGGCGCGCAATCCGTAGCTGCGTCCGATGCTCGCAATCAGGTTGCCGATGAGCGGATGCAGGTGGTAGTGCTTGTGAGCATTGCAATGATCGAGCGCGAGGCCCGTGGCACGAAATGCCTCGAACTGGGCAGTGATCTCGGCTGCGAGTTGCCGGCGAGCCGCAGCGCTGGTCGCAAACGTCGCCCCCATCGCGGCCATGTCGCAGCGGAACGAGCCGCTCGCATCCACCAGCCGCGAAACGGACTCGGGCGGCAGCGTCGGGCGGCCCTCGACCAGCACCAAATGCAGTCCCACCCGCAAGTCGGGGTTGCGGCGCGCGCGCGCCACCGCGTCTTCGGCCGCCGCACCGCCCACCATCAAACTCGCTGCGGTCAGAATGCCGGTTCGGTGTGCGGCCTCGACGGCCTCGTTGACTTCGACGGCGGCTCCGAAGTCGTCCGCCGTGACGATCAGACGCTGCACGCGGCGGCGGCCGTTGTCATTGGGTGATTCCCACCACCGGCTGCACCGACCCGTCGCGGGTCACGCGGAAGCGATCGTCGCGCCAGTGCACTCGACGGGTGACGAATCCCCACGCCCACAGCAACAGGCTGAGCACCTCGCGCAGAGGCAGCACCGCGAAATCGCGCACGATGCCCGACGCGGCGCCGCGCACGCGAAGATGCAGCACGACCCGGCCGAGTGCGGTGACGGCGAGCAGCACGAGCGCGGGCCACGCGCCGCGCGAGATCGCGCAGCCGAGCCAGGCGACGGGCACACTGAACGTGATGAACGACAGCCCATAGCCAAGCGGCCGCACCGCGCGGATGGTGCGCAGCCAGCGCAACTCGTGGCGCACCAGGCCGCCGAAGGTGCGCTCATCGACGCACGTCTCGACCACGACGGCGGACAGAACCGTGCGCAATCCGCGCGCCCGGGTGAGCTGGCCCAAGCGGTAATCGTCTGCCAGCTGATTCGCGATTGCCGCGAACCCGCCGACGCCCGCCAGCACTTGCCGGCGCAGCGCGATGGTGACTCCGAACGCGAATGCACGCGATCCGGACAGAGCGGCGACGCGTACCGAGGGGATGAACCAGTCGTTGATGAACATCGAGCCGAGCAGGGACCACAAGCCGCGGCGCGGAACCCCGCGATAGGGACACGTGACGATGCCGACGTCCGGATCGAGCAGAGGGGGTACGACCCTCGACAGATAGTCCCGCGGCACCCGCACGTCGCTGTCCGAAATCACCAGGAAGTCATGTCGGGCGAGCGGCATCATGTTCATGAGATTGCTCACTTTGCGGCTGCTCCCGTGCTGACGCCGGTCGACTAGGAGCTTCAAGTCGAGTTTCGGAAACTCGCGCTGCAGCCGGCTCACCACCTCAACGGCGGGATCGGCGCTGTCGGCCACACCGAACACGATTTGAAACTGCGGATAGTCCTGATCACAGAACGACCGCAGGCATTCGTACAGCTCGTGCTCATCGCCGCACAGGGGCTTGAGAATCGTCGCCGCGGGCAACTCGCCGGAGCGCACGCTATAGTCGGCCCTAAGCTTGACGCGCACCGCGATCGCGGCCGCAACCGTATACACGGCAGCGCTCGCGGTGACGGCGATGCCGCACCAGTACATCCATATATGCGCGGTCGTGATCATTCAAGAACTCCCAGGATTTAGGAAACCCTGGCGCTGGCGCGAAACTTTCGCAAACAGCTATCATCGGGGCTGGCGGTAGGCGCTGGCAGGCCGGTCGGGTTGTCGATATGGATGAGCTTAGGCACGCTAATTGTCTCGATTATGCTGACATTATGGCAGATTCAGATGCCTTGATCCTGGTCGACGCAGCCGACCGCCGCCTCGGTCACTTGAGCAAGGAAGCATGCCATCAAGGGCGCGGCGTCTTGCATCGCGCATTCTCATTGCTGATTTTTAATGGGCGCGGCGAGCTTCTGGTACAGCAGCGTGCGCCCTCCAAGCGCCTATGGCCCCTCTACTGGTCCAACAGTTGCTGCAGCCATCCACGGTCTCTGGAGAGCATGGAAGCCGCAACGCGACGACGCTTGAACGAAGAGCTCGGAATCGGCTGCACGCTCGAATTTCTGTTTAAATTTCAATACCAGGCCCAATTCGACGAGACCGGCGCCGAACACGAGCTGTGCTCGGTGTTCATCGGCCGCTGCGACGGCCCCCTGGATGTCAATCGCGAGGAAATCTACGACTGGCGCTGGATGCCGCCGGATGTCCTACAGCGCGAGATGTCGGGTTTGGTTGACAGTCGCCGCTACACCCCCTGGTTCATGCTGGAATGGGCCCGGATCTGGCGGGATTACCGCCCGGCCGTGCTTGCCCTGACGGCTTGATGAGGCAATCTTAATGTCGCGCCGGATACCCGCCGCGCGGTACCATAGAGCATGGCAATTCCTCTCCTGCAAGTTTATCGGGTGGCCAAATACCTGGCCGGTCGCAAGCTTCGTGGCGTAAAGCGCTACCCTCTGGTGCTCATGCTGGAACCGTTGTTCCAGTGCAATCTCGCCTGCGCAGGATGCGGCAAGATCGACTACCCCAAGGAGATCCTGCAGAAGCGCGTGAGTGTCGAGGACGCGCTCAAGGCGGTCGACGACTGCGGCGCGCCGATGGTCTCGATTCCCGGCGGTGAGCCTTTGATCCACAAGGAGATGCCACAGATCGTCGAGGGCATCGTCGCGCGCAAGAAATTCATATATCTGTGCACCAATGCGATTCTGCTCGCGAAGCACATCGACGAATACAAGCCTTCTCCGTACCTGACGTTCTCCATTCATCTCGATGGTAATCGGGAACGGCACGACGAATCCGTGTGCCAGGAGGGCGTGTACGACAAGGCGGTTGCCGCGATCAAGCTCGCGCGCAGCAAGGGCTTTCGTGTCACCATCAATTGCACGCTGTTCAACGGTGAGGATCCGGATGGCGTGGCCGATTTCTTCGATACCGCGATGGGTCTCGGCATCGAAGGCATCACGGTGTCGCCCGGCTACAGCTACCACCATGCGCCCCGGCAGGACGTATTCCTCGGCCGGCATGCGAGCAAGCAGCTGTTTCGCGAAATCTTCAAACGCGGCGCGCGACCCTCGAGCAAATCTTGGTCGTTCAATCACTCCAGCCTGTTCCTGGACTTTCTCGCCGGCAACCAGACCTATCAATGCACGCCGTGGAGCAATCCCACATACAACGTGTTTGGCTGGCAACGACCTTGCTATCTGTTGACAGACGAGGGGTACGCTCCGACCTACCAGTCGCTCATCGAGGACACCGATTGGGCGCGTTACGGTGTAGGCAAGAACCCCCGCTGCGACAACTGCATGGCGCACTGCGGCTTCGAGGGCACGGCTGTCAACGACGCGTTCAGCCATCCGCTCAAGGCCTTCATGACCTCGCTCCGCGGGCCCAAGCTTCAGGGCCCGATGGCGCCCGAGCTGCCCATCCGTTATGCGGAAGGAACGACCCTGCCGACGGTCGCGGCCATTCCGGTGAGCGAGATCAAGCACCTGAACCGCGAATCCGCGGATTCCGCCGGAGTGGCCGCGACCCGCTGAGGTCGCCCGCCGCAGCGGCCGGAGAGATCGGGTGAGCCAAGCAAAACGCCGCGCCGGCGAGGAGCTGGACTTCGAGGCGGAGCTCAAGGAATGGCAGTCGCGCATGGAGTGCGCGCTCGACAAGCGGCTACCGGCGTCCGACCAAGTCCCGGAGCGCCTGCACCAGGCGATGCGATACAGCGTGCTCGGAGGCGGCAAACGCATCCGGCCGGCGCTGCTGTTCGCCACCGCGCGGACGCTGGACTTAAGCGAGGATCAAGTCGAGGCGGCCGCTTGCGCGGTCGAGCTGATCCACGTGTATTCGCTGGTGCACGACGACCTCCCGGCGATGGATGACGACGACCTGCGCCGTGGACGGCCCACCTGCCACAAAGCCTACGACGAGGCCACGGCGATCCTGGTCGGCGATGCGCTGCAACCTCTCGCATTCCAGATTCTCGCGCGTGACCCCGCGCTGCCGGACTCGCCGGCCGTGCGTCTGCGCTTGATCGATCTGTTGAGCGAGGCGAGCGGTACGTTCGGCATGGCCGGCGGCCAGGCGATCGATCTCGAAGTGCAGGGCAGGAAGCTCGACATTGCGCAAGTCGAGGACATGCACGCGCGCAAAACCGGCGCGGTCATCAGGGCAAGCGTTCTCATGGCCGCCGCCTGCGCCCCGGATTTGTCACCCGCGCACTACGCCGCATTGACACGGTTCGCAGCCGCCATCGGACTCGCCTTTCAAATCCAGGATGATCTCCTTGATCTGCTCGGCGACGTCTCCACTCTGGGCAAACCGACGGGCGCGGATCGCGAGCATGCCAAGCCCACACACCCGACGGTCATCGGCATTCCGGCTTCGCAGGAGCGCGTTCATCTCCTGCACACACAAGCGCTCGATGCGCTGGTTCCGTTCGGCGAGCGCGCCGCGCCGCTGCGCTCGCTGGCGAACTGGCTCCTGACTCGCCACTACTGAATCGCCTGCTCGAGGCTCCTGGCCGAGGCATGTTGCTGCATGCCCGCACCGCCACAAGCGGCTCCACGCGTTGCAACATCACTGTCGGTCATTGGCAACGCCGTTGACTCCGGCGTCCGCTTACACGAGTGTGGACGCGGAGGGGAAAGCATGATTCGTCCCATGAGTCACGCGCGCTTGATGCGCCTATCGACCGACTGCGTCGAAGCAACGCTCAAACACGGCGAAAACACCGAACAGCTCCTCGCCCGCCGCATCATGGAAAACACGGCGAGCTGGGAACACTGGGAGCGTGCGCATTCGGACCTCATGCGCCGAATCGCGAGCTGCAATGCACGCTTGCAAATTGATGAGCTCAAGCAGACCACGTTGCGATTGCTGCACGGCAAGGCGCTGTTTCAGCAGCTGCGCCGGGCGGAGGTGCGGGGTGAGCCGCGGGTACGCCTGATGGCGCATTTTCGCCCGGGGCGCAGCTTCGAGGCCGCGATGATCTCCGAGCACGGGGAGTATTTGCGCAAGGCATTGAGCTTTCTCTGCACGAATCATCTCGGCGCGGATGTCGTGGGTGATCCGGCATTCATCGATCCGATGCAGCGCTACGAGGAGCTCTACGGTGAGTACTTCGACTTGTATTGCCGGTCTTTGCTAGGCACCTTGGACGAGGGCGAGTCGCAGAGCGCCCTCTTGCCGCTGCTCAAGCATCAGCTTGGCATACAGCGCGCGGCTGTTCTCGACCCGCGCGGCGCGCAAGCCTTCC
>Ga0302324_100025604_pt1 | contig 11314 bp, 11 predicted proteins | sample Palsa_T0_1_FD_201949 | JGI IMG/M metagenome (GOLD analysis project Ga0302324, IMG submission 201949) | Peat permafrost microbial communities from Stordalen Mire near Abisko, Sweden - Palsa_T0_1 | ecosystem: Environmental > Terrestrial > Soil > Palsa > Peat permafrost | place: Sweden: Abisko... | reverse complement strand
CATCGACCACGAGCGCATGTCGACCAGCGACTTGCCCGCAGAGGTGCTTATCTCCACCTCATCCTCGCGCGGACCCGAGCCCCCGTTTCCTGCGCCAAAATAAATCTCGCGCAACTGCGTGTTCAGCGCGTCGAGAGGCATGTGTTGCGGCTGACTCCCCGGCATCACGTGAACCACCATCCGCGCCGAGCGATACACATCGTTCCCGGCGGCATCTTTGTCGCGAGTCCATCCCGCGGCGTTGGGCTCGGCGATAATCCCATAGCCCGGCCCGCTCAGCGCCGCGGTCTTGTCCCGGCTCATGGTTACCCGCAGAATGTTCGGCGCATAGGGCACCAGCGAGATCACGCGTCCATCGCGCTCCAGCACGAACGAACCATTCTGGGCGAATGCCGCCCCACCCAGCAGAAGCGCCAACATTGCGACCGCAATCTCTCGCATCCTTGCGACTTTCCCCTTCATTTGCCGGTGCCTCACTTTCGTTGCGAACCTGTAAACGTTTCCTTGTGCGCCCAAAAAACTGGCCCTCAAAAAACCCACCCAATTCTAGGCGAATGCCACGCGCGGCGTCCAAGGCTCCAATCCCTGCCGCTTATGGCACTAGTCGAGCAGCTTGCCTGGCCTCCATTCGAATCCGCTTCCAGGTCAGGTCACCGCCCAATTCCATCTGCTTCACCAATTGACGGCCACGCGCACGCATGGCGGGCGTGCCCGAGCGCGTCAACTCGCGGAGCAAGTCAAGCACCTCGTCTCTCATTGATGGATCCTGCAGGGTGAGCTCAGCCAACCCTTGCATCGCACAGGTCTTCACAATCGAGCTCCGGTCATCGAGCCAGCCCTTGAACAAATCGGCCACGCGACGGCACTCGGCCTTCGTCAGCTTCAACTGCGTCACGATCAGCGCCAGGTGCCAACGCAGCTTAATTGCCCGCGACTCCAGCAGCAGGCCGAGCAACTCTTCCTTCCATGGCTGAGCCATCCGCCGATGCTCGCCCACCACGGTTTCCAGTGCGTCCGCCGCTCGGGCAGCCACGGCTTCGTCCTCGTCCCACAGGCACTCGATCAACTGGCGGCCAAGACGCGGCTCTTCCAGCACGATCACCGCTGCATCAAAGGCCCGCCCCGGGCCCTGCGCGCGGCGGCCCTCAACCAGGATTGCGCGTATCGGGTTCTTCCGTGTCATGGCTTTCTACTTAGAATTCTCCGCCGGTTCGGTCCTGAATGCCAGCGATGAAGCCAGCGATTTCGCCGCCACGCGCCCAATCCCGCGCAAAATGGCTCGTGTTGGCCATTCCCCATCCTCACCGGGAAAGAAGACTTCGCCCGTCCGCCGCACTTCCGGCCGATAGTACCAGCGCTTCAGCAGAGCCAGGTGGCCCTGCCGTTCCGTTGCCGAGGGCGGAGCATTATCTTCCGAGAGCGCAGCAAGGGCTTCCTCAAGCCGCGTTTCGAGAACCCCGCGGGCGAGCCTCAAGCGCACATCGGCTGGCGATTTGTGCATGCCGGCTTGCTCGTCGAGCGGCATTCTGTCGGCAGTCTCTAATTGTGGACCGGAGCTTTCTCCCTCCTCCCTTCTCCCTCCTCCCTTGTTCACGATCTCCAATCTCTGATCTCCAGACCCTTGCCCCTGCTCTTCCACCACCGGCTCAATCACCATCGGCTGCGCGTAGAGCGAGGTCGAGCCGGACTGCTCGTTCTGAATGCGCATTCCGATGGTTGAGAAGCCCGCCGGCCCGCGCAGCTTGCCGTCTTCAAAGACAAACACCGCTACCTCGTCGGGCGCGGCCGACGCCTGCAGAATCAACGCCCGCAACTGGCTCAGCGGCCGCACCAACTCCGCGGCCAGTCCACGCACGGCCTCAACGCGCTGGATCTGAGCGTGGACTGCAGCCGCGGTTTCAAACTCAAGATTCGTCGAAGCCGCGTCGCGCTCGGTCCGCAGCGTCACCAACCGGCTCTCGCCGCGAGTTGCGAGAAACCGCTCCACTGCAGTCGACTCTTCGCTATACCGCTCATCGGTGCAGCCCTGGTAGCAGGGCGCGAGGCACATCTTCATCTCGGAGTAGATACACCCCGGGTGCGCGGGATTCGGGTCCAGCTCCTCCACGCACCTGCGCAGCAAAAACAGCTTCAGAGCCTCATCGGTATATCTTTCGGCGGCGGCGCGGGAAGGGAAGGGCCCATACGACCCATCGGCTTCGCGGAGGCTGGGCTTGTTGGTCACCACGATGCGCGGATAGCGATTGCTGCCCAGGAAGCGCACAAATGCCGGTGCGCCCAGGTGCATCCGCTTGAGCGCTTTTTCGCCGTAAATCTCTTCGAGCAACCCGAATTGCGTCAGCAGCGATTCAAAGTCGGAGCCCGTGAGGCGCCATTCGATGCGCCGCACGCGCCCCGCCAGTTGCAGCCGCCGCGGATACTTCTCCGAAGGCTGCAACAGCCGCTCCAGCCGTCCGCGCAGGTTCGGAGTGCGGCCGACGTACGGCTCCGCGCGCGCATCTGCACCGTAGAGAGCAAAGACGGCCGCTGAAGTGGGAAGCTGGCCGAGCGCGGCCGTTGCATCTGCGGGATCGAACGGGAGAGTGTGCGGCAGGTTGGGCACGGTTTCGCTCCGTTCAGGCTCCGGCGATGGTCATGCCGTCGATCCTCAGCGTGGGGCTCGCGACAGACCCGCGAAACACCAGATCGTTGCCGATTGCGGTCACGTTTTTCAGCATTTCGCCCAGGTTCCCGGCGATCGTGATCTCTTCAACTGCGTGGGTCAGCTCGCCCTTCTCAATCCACAGCCCGGTCGCGCCGCGCGAGTAGTCGCCTGTGACCACATTCACGCCAAAGCCCATCAGGCTGGTGACGTAGAGTCCGGTATCCACCTCCGCAATGATCTGCCCAGGCGTCTGCTTACCTGGCTCGAGGTAAAGATTTCCGCACCCGATTCCCGGCGTGCCCGCCAGGCCACGCGATGCATTGTGCGTCGACTTCATTCCAAGCTTGCGCGCGCTGTAGGTGTTCAGCAGGTAGTTTTCGAGCACACCATTCTTCACGGCAACAGTCCGCCGCGAGGGCAGCCCCTCGCCGTCGAAAGGCGAAGTCCCAAATCCGCCTGCGCCGGTTGGCAGCAGCATCAGGTTGTCGTCGATCAGGGTCAGCGACGAGGCTGCGACCTGTTCTCCCAACTTGCCCGCCAGAAACGATGCCTGCCGCCAGATAGAGTCGCCTGAGGCAGCCTCAAAGATCGACCCGATGATCGACCGCGCAACCTCGGGCGCGAAGATGATCGGCGACTGCTGCGTCTTCACGCGCCTTGCGCCCAGCCGCCGCAGGGCTCGCCGTGCCGCCTCTTTGCCCACCGCTTCCGGAGTGTCGAGATGTGCAAAGCTGCGCGCCGAAGACCACCACCCGTCGCGCTGCATCTTTCCGTTTTCGTCCATCGCCAGCGGAGCTGCCGAAACGCCCGCGTAGCTCGTCTGATAGCTGCCGACGAAACCCCGCGAGTTAGCCAGAACCTTGCGGCCTGTCGCCGCGTCAAAACTGCCGCCGTCGGAGTTGGTGATTCGCTTGTCGGCGGCCATTGCGGCTGCCTCAGCCCGCCGCGCCCACTCAATGCGATCTGGCCCGCTCAGCGAGTAAACGTCGTCGTACCTCAGGTGCAGGTCCCCGCCCGCCGAGCCAAACTCCGCTGTCTCCGGCAGGCCTGCAAACGGATCTTCTTCCGTCACACCGGCCAGCGCCATTGCCCCTTCTACGAGTTGGCGAATCCCATCCGGCGTAAAGTCGCTCGTCGAAGACGATGCCGACCGGCTCCCCAAGAAGACCCGCAGCCCAAGCGCGCGCGATCCCGACTCCTTCAGCGTTTCCACCTGGCCCATGCGCACATTCACGCTGAACTCGTCGCCCTCGCGCACCACAGCCTCGGCGTCGCTCGCTCCAGCCTTCATCGCCAGCGCAACTACATCCGCGGCGAGGGATTCCATTTCGAGCGACTCTGGGTGCTTCGGGTCAGCTTGGGTCGGGTCCGCTTTTGTCGGGTTTTCGAGTTCAGGCATGGGTCAACAGTAACAAAACGAATCGTCCCCTCGCATTTTCAGCAGAAAAGGCCACCCTCCATGCGCTTTACGACCGCCCCTGCGCCGACAAGCTTAAATGTGCCGGAAGGAAGAATTAATAAATTAGTTGATCCTGTCATCGCGAGGGAGTGCCTCTCGTCTAAGTGGCTGAAGCGGTCGCAGCCTGCACTCAGGGGCTTCAGCTTCAGAGGATGAGCGAGGAGAATCGATGAACCGGACATTGGGAACATTCCTATTGGGCGGCATGCTTACTTTGGGCATGGCTGCGAGCACCGCACTTTCACAGGAAAACGCGGCACAACCGGGCCAGGGAGAGCATGGCCGGGGCCGTATGGATGCCGAGGGACAGCTAAAGCACCTGACCGAAGCGTTGGACCTGACCACCGACCAGCAGGCGCAAATCAAACCCATACTGGTGGCGCGCGATCAACAGCGGCAGCAGATCTTTGCCGATCAGTCGCTGGCCGAGGCGGATCGCCACACAAAGATGAAGGCGATTCAGGACTCTACGCGGACCAAGATTGAAGCTGTCCTGACCGATGCGCAGAAGCAGAAGTTCGACGCCATGCAGGAAAAGATGCATGAGCATCGCGGAGGCCAGCAGGGCGGCGCCGCGCCAGCTCCTCAGCAGTAAGGGGCATTGAAAGCAACCATGAGGGCCGCCGCGATGGCGGCCTTCGTTGCGCCTTCGGCTGAAGTCGATCCCGAATCCTGATCAGAAGCTATTTTCGAAGAAGCTTACGGTAGTATCGCTGGCCGTAGTCGTCTTCGCGGCTTCGCATGGAGCCGCAGTAGCGCTGCGCGCCGTCGCGGCCCCAGTTGTAAGTGTTGTTCCAGTGGCATTCGAGGCGATGGGGAAGAATCAGGTTCTCGAAGTCGGCGCAGGTTTTGAGCGCGAGATTCTGTTTGCGGCGAACGCCGCGGTGGGCGAACTGCTTGTCGCTCTTCGCACTCGCAGTGCCGGTAATCGCCGCATAGGGGCGGCGGTAGGAACGGCTCATGACATACTCCAGGTCGCAGTTGCGTACCTATGTCATGGCGTGTTCCTCCTACTTTCAGTTTATCTCGGTCCACGAGGCAATCCAATGGGTGGGGAGTTCCATTGCCTTCTATATCCATTCTGATATACTTAATAAGTAAAAGAAGTGGAGTTTCTCGCCGATTCCTTGAAGGAGACCAGCGAATTTCCCAAGGGTGCCCGGCAGGCAGCCGGCTATCAGTTGAGAAGGGTGCAGGACGGGCTTCTGCCGGAAGATTTCAAGCCGATGTCGGATATTGGCGCGGGTGTAGTGGAGATTCGGGTCTGGGCTGCCGCGGGGACATACCGCGTTCTCTACACGGCACGGCTTGTCGACAAGGTGTATGTCTTGCACGCGTTTCAAAAGAAGACGCAGCAGACGACTGCACGGGATAAGGAAATTGCGATGAAGCGGTTTAAACAACTGATGCGGAGTGAAAAATGAAGAAGGCCAAGAAGCAAGTGTTCGCGAACGTATGGGATGCGATTGCCGATTCGCCCGCAGAGTCAGCGAATCTTGAGCTCCGCTACCAGGTGATGGAGAAGATATCAGGCATTGTGAAGCAGAACGGCTGGACACAGGCGGAGGCCGCAAAGCGTTGCGGAGTGACGCAGCCTCGTTTGAATGATCTGCTGCGTGGGCGCATTGCGCGCTTTTCGCTCGATGCCCTCGTCAACATCGCCTCAGCCCTTGGCACCAAGGTCACGGTCAAGCTTGAGAACGCGGCGTGAATGTTGACATCGGACTTACCGTCCCGTTCCCCCTACCGTCATCTTGTCCAGCTTGATAGTCGGCATGCCCACGCCGACGGGCACGCTCTGGCCATCCTTGCCGCAGGTGCCGATGCCTTCATCGAGCTTCAGGTCGTGGCCCACCATCGACACATACTTAAGCGCCTCGGGCCCGTTGCCGATCAGCGTCGCATCGCGCACAGGCGCGGTGACCTTGCCGTCTTCGATCAGGTAGGCCTCCGACGCGGAGAAGACAAACTTCCCATTGGTGATGTCCACCGAGCCTCCGCCAAAGTTCACGGCATAGAGCCCGCGCTTGACTGAGCGAATGATGTCGTCGGGCTCGTCGTCGCCGGCCAGCATGTAGGTGTTGGTCATGCGCGGCATGGGTATGCACTGGTAGCTCTCGCGCCGGCCTGAGCCCGTGTTGGCCGCACCGGTGAGCCGCGCCGAAAGCTTGTCGGTCAAATAGCCCTTCAAGACGCCGCCCTCGATCAGCACCGTCTCCTGCGTCGCCGACCCCTCGTCGTCGACATTGAGCGAACCGCGCCGGCCGGTCATGGTGCCGTTGTCCACCACGGTCACTTTGGAACTGGCTACGGATTGGCCGATGAGCCCGGCAAACGCTGAAGTCTTTTTGCGGTTGAAGTCGGCTTCGAGCCCATGCCCCACCGCTTCGTGCAGCAGAATCCCCGGCCAGCCTGGACCAAGCACGACTTCCATCTCGCCGGCAGGAGCAGCCACGGCGCCAAGCTGCAGAATCGCTCCGCGCGCCGCTTCCTGCGCCAGGTGCTCCGGGCTTTTTGAACCCTGAAACTGCTCGAGGCCGGCCCGCCCACCCGCTCCGGTTGACCCCTTGGTCAGGTTCGCGCCTTCCTTGGCAATTACAAACACATTTAGCCGGCAGAGCGGTTGCGTATCGCTGGCAAAGGCTCCGTCGGAAGCCGCAATCAGAATGCGCCGCAGTTCTTCAGAGTAGCTCGACCTCACCTGAACAATCCGAGGATCGTACGCCCGCGCCGCCCGATCGGCCCTCAAAATCAGCTCCAGCCGCGCCGCCAGGTCCAGCGAGAACCCGCCCACCGGCACGGGATAGAGATCGGCAGTCGGCGTCTCGACAAACCCCTGAACGGTTTCTTTGGCCGGGCCTGACGCGATTAGCGCCGCCGTCCGCGCCGCGTGCAGCAGCCGCTCCGGGTTCAGGTTGTCGGTATACGCGTAGCCGGTTCGCTCGCCCGAGAGAACGCGCACCCCGCAGCCGGCGCTGGTGCCTTGGCTGGCGGACTTAACAATCTGCTCATCCACCCCCAGTGCGGTCGCCGTAACCGACTCAAAATAGAGGTCGGCATAGTCGCCGCCGGCGGAGAGTGCTTCGCCAAGGCAGCGTTCCAGCAGCCGCTCTGTGATGCCGAACTTCTGAAAAAAGTACTGCTTGTGGCTGGTTTGAGGGGAAGTCTGCGGAAGACTCATCGTGAATCCAGTCTACTCTTTCGCCGCAGGGTTCATGCGGACCGTATTCAGTCGCCCGGTCGCGCCAGCCGTGGCCGATTGCGCGTCTGTCGCGCCGGTTCCAAGTTTGGTGCCATACACTTTCGGGGTACTTCCCGGCCTCTGCGAATCGTGCTACATTCGACGCATGAAAAAGATTCTCGCAGCATCGCTCCTCCTGCTGATTTTTGCCAGTCCGGCGTTCGCAGGCTCAAGACATCGCCACCACCATCACCATCATCACTCCGCTGCATATCACGCGAATCATCACGCCTGAGTACCTGGGCTGGGCCCGGCGTGTAGCTTGCGCTGTGCCAGGGTGAATGCACTCATTTTTGAGAGTCTTCAAGGTCGCTGCTCTCCGGGGGGCGCAGTGTTGTTGCTTCGTGCTACAGCTTCCCTGGAGCCACTGTAGTCGCCGCTGAGCTCGGTCATTCAGAGAGCGGCACAATAGCCGCAACATCCCTCCCATTTCACCCCCAGTAAATCCCTGCTGCGGTTCTAGGCTAAGATTCTGCCATGACCGATTTGGACGATCTTCGCTATCCGATTGGGCGTTTTCGCGCGCCCGAAAGCAGCCCTCCCGAGGCGCGCGCTGCTCATATTCAGGTTCTTCGCGAGTTGCCGGAGCGCCTGAACGCGGCCGTCGCAGGCCTCAATGACGCGCAGCTAGACACCCCTTATCGCGAAGGCGGTTGGACGGTTCGCCAACTCGTGCATCATCTCCCCGACAGCCACTCCAACTCGTACGTCCGTGTCAAGCTTGCGCTAACGGAGGACTGGCCAACCATCAAGCCCTACGATGAGGCCGCATGGGCAAACCTGCCCGACTCGCGCTCTCCCATACAGCCTTCAATCGTCTTCCTGGATGGATTGCACAAGCGCTTCGTCGCGCTTCTTGAATCCATGTTGGAAGAGGACTATCAGCGCGGCTTCAACCATCCGGAACGAGGGCGCATGACGCTGGCCACAAACCTCGCGCTCTACGACTGGCACTCCCGCCATCATGTAGCGCACATCACTGCGCTGCGCTCCCGTCAGGGCTGGTAATGCCTGTGTGAACGCAATCGCTCGCATCGCCGTCGAGCCCTCATCAAGCGATGCGAAAGCACTGTCTGCCAGCCAGCTTGTCCTGGCGCTTGAGGAGTATCTGGCCGACCATCCAGCCGCCGCGCTGCTCGAGGATGGGCGTGTGCTCTTCGACATGCGCCTGGCGCGCTATTCCGTAAGTGAACAACACAGGCGTTGCCTGCTGCAAATGTGGAGCGAGGAACGCAACCTCGTCCGCACCGTCGTCGATCTCCAGCACCGGGCACGATGCCTCCGCATCCTCACGCGTCGCATGGGGATTGCCAAGCCGCAGGCCCTTGAGCTCGTCGCAACCAACGATCGCCGCACTCCAACCGCCCGCGATGCCGCTCGCAAGAACTACCTTCGCCTGCTCGAGCGAGTCCTCAGCCGGAATTTCATCGGCGCAAAGGTTGACGGCCTGCGCTCGGCCATGGATCTCGAACATAGCTTCGGTCCCGCGTATGTCCGCGGCAAGCTCCAGCTCGGCACCGGAGTTGACGCGGTGATCGGAGTTGCGGAAGCCGAGTCCTCTGCGATGGTCGATGGCATTCTCACCCTCGGAATTCTCTGGCTCGATCATTGCCGTCAGAAGAGCGATGGCCGGCGCCATTTCGGCGGACTCAAGGTGATTGTCCCTGCGGGCGCGTGGCGCACGACGGCAGAGCGAATGGCCTGGCTCAACCACGCCGCAGCAAAGTTCGAGCTTTACACCCTCGACGAGCGCAGCGAAGAGCTCACCCCGGTCGACTTTCGCGATACCGGCAACCTTGAGTCGAGGCTGGTGCATGCATTCGACGCGCAGGCCGCGCGAGAACGCTGCTCCGCGGGCGTCGACCGGCTATTCGCGCTGGTTCCCGCTGCCGCGCGCGGGCGAGTCGAAGTGCTCGTCAAGTCTTCCACCGAAGTGGGACTGCTGCTCCACGGCCTGGAGTTCGCCCGCGTCCGCCACGGCGTCTCATCGCACTCGTTCTCACGCGAGGACGAAGTGACCTTCGGCGCGGGATTGCACGAGACGCTGCTTACAGTGGAGAACGAGGCCGCCTGCACCGAGATGCTTGCGCGGCTTTTTCAGAGCCGCCGGCCCGACGGCATGCACACCGATGCGCTTTATCGCATGCAGCCCGAGCGCTGGCTCGAATCGCGCCTGCGCGCCGAGCTCGCCGAGCTTCTTCCCGGCCTGCGCGGCGATCTGCTGTGCACTCAGGTTCCCGCAATCTCCGTCGGCGACCGCGGCATGCTCGACCTGCTCACTCTCGATCGCGCTGGCCGACTCACCGTCATTGAACTCAAAACCGACGAAGACCTTCATCTTCCCTTGCAGGCACTCGACTACTGGATTCGCGTACGTGCGCTCAATGCCGAACGCAACTCCGCCTCGCCCGGCGGCCGCGGCCTCTCTGCTTTTGAACGCCAGGGCTACTTCGCCGGGACTGAAGTCTCCGAACTCGAGCCGCGCCTGCTGCTCGCCGCACCCGCGCTTCGAATTCACCCCGCAAACGAGCCGGTCCTGCGCTACTTTTCGCCTGCAGTCGAGTGGGAGTTGCTCGCCCTCGGCGAGCACTGGCGTCGGGAACTGCAGGTGGTCTTCCGCCGGCGCAATACGGCGGCGCGTGCGTAGAAGCACGACCGATTTACGCCACCACACACTCCGCCATATCGGTCAGCAGCGCGTCCACCCGTTTCAGATCCGCGTCCCACGCAAACATGAACCGCGCAGCGCCGCCAATAAACGTGTAGAACCGCCATCCGCGCTCGCGCAGCCGATCCAGAACCTCATCGGGCGCCGTGATGAACACCGAGTTCGCCTCCACCGGCGAAGCAATTTGAATCTCTGCAATCGCCTCAATCCGTTCAGCAAAATAATTCGCGCAACGATTCGCGTGGGCCGCGTTCTTCAGCCATGCCCCGCTCTCCAGCATACCGACCCACGGCGCAGTCAGGAAACGCATCTTCGAAGCCAGTTGCCCAGCCTGCTTGCATCGGTAGTCAAAGTCCACGGCCAGCGCAGGATCGAAAAACAACACAGCTTCGCCGGCAGCCATTCCGTTCTTTGTCCCGCCAAAGCACAGCACGTCCACGCCGCTCTTCCAGCTCAGCTCGGCCGGCGAGCACTCCAGAGCCGCGCATGCATTCGCGAACCGCGCGCCATCCATGTGCAGCCAGAGTCCGCGCTCCTTGCACGCGACCGAGATCTCCCTCACTTCATCCACCGTGTAGACCGTGCCGAGTTCAGTGGGTTGCGTGATGGTCACCACGCGCGGCTTCGGGTAGTGAATGTCTGTCCGCTTGGTCGCAAGTTCGTGAATCGCAGCGGGAGTCAGCTTTCCATCGCGCCCCGCGGCCACCAGCAGCTTGGAGCCGTTCGAGAAAAACTCCGGGGCGCCGCACTCATCCGTCTCCACATGCGACGAATCGCAGCAAATCACTCCGTGGTACGACTGGCAAAGCGAGGCGAGCGCCAGCGAATTCGCCGCGGTCCCGTTGAATACGAAGAAGAGCTCGAGATCCTTTTCGAATAGCGACCGAAACTCGTCAGCCGCTCGCGCCGTCCACTCATCGTCGCCATAGGCCGTCGCATGGCCTGTGTTTGCCGCCTCCAGAGCTGACCACGCCTCTGGACAGATTCCCGCATAGTTGTCGCTCGCGAATTGCTGCGCGCGCTCGACGTCACTTTCTCTCATGACTTCTATTATTGTTCAATTCGTTCGGGCTACTGCTCAAACCTGACGGCCATGCCGCCGTTCAGCCCCGCGAATGCTCCATCGTAGCGGCCTTCGCGCTCCGCATTGCGCAGTTGCTTCACCCTTTCCACCAGGATCTCGGCAGGCGTGGGTTGCGTCTTGAAGATCTCCATCACTTCTTCGATGAACTCTTTCAGAGGCATGGCGCGCGGATCGTCGGCCCCGTCCATCAGGTGTGTCTGCACATATGGCGGCGCCAG
>Ga0302324_100025601_pt1 | contig 11314 bp, 7 predicted proteins | sample Palsa_T0_1_FD_201949 | JGI IMG/M metagenome (GOLD analysis project Ga0302324, IMG submission 201949) | Peat permafrost microbial communities from Stordalen Mire near Abisko, Sweden - Palsa_T0_1 | ecosystem: Environmental > Terrestrial > Soil > Palsa > Peat permafrost | place: Sweden: Abisko... | reverse complement strand
GCGAGAACCGCGAGACCGTTACCGGCGGGTCGCGCGTCGCGCTGAACCTCCCTGGCGTCGAGACACGCGAGATCGCGCGCGGCGACGTACTCGCAAGCCCCCAGTTCGCCGTCAGTTCGGACCTCGAGGTGACGTTTCGGCCGCTACCACTCGCGCTTGGGCTCTTGAAGCGGCGCATGCAGGTTCGGGCCTACGTCGGATCTGCCGAGCTGCTCGGGACGCTTGTGTTCGAAAGCGTCCCGGAGTCGCCACTCGAGATGCGCGCGACGCTGCGTCTGCGCGAGCCGACGGTGGTCGTACCGGGAACGCCGTTTGTGGTCCGCCGCCTCTCGCCGAAGACGCTGCTCGGCGGGGGCGCGATCGCCGGCATCGATGCGGAAGATTCGGGGACTGCCGGCGATTCTGCAGAGGTGTCCGCGATGCTTGCCGTGTTGCGCGGCGCAGGTCTCGAAGGACTCGATGCGGCGCAGGCCGGCGCTGCCGCGAACCTGCGCGTCGCGATCGCCGAAGAGCTGCTCGGTTCGCTCGTCGAGGGCGGTCGCGCGCTCGAGGTGCGGCGGCCGGCCGCGTACGTCGATGCGCTCGCGGCGGGAGCGACGTTCGAGGGCGTGCGAGCGCGGATCGCGGCGGCGGAGCGCGAGTCGCCATGGTCGGCCGGCACGACGGCGCTCGCGCTCGCGCGCGCGCTTGCGATCCCCGAACCCGTGCTCGCGCGCGTCCTTGCAGTCTTTGTTGAGGACGGCCAGCTCGCGTACCGCTCGGGCTACTACGCGAGCCCCGGGTTTGTCCCCGAACTTTCGGCCGAGCAGCATGCGTTCTTCGAGCGGCTCTTCGCGCCCGACCCGAACGTGGCCAACATTCCGCCCGAGCTCGACGCGGTGCGCTCCGCCTTGCGCGCGGCGAAAATCCCCGGGATCGAGCAAGCCTTCGAAACGCTGCTAGCGAGCGGCGCGCTCGTGCGGGTCGGCGATGCGGTCTACCGCGGCGATCAGATCGCCGGCATCCGCTCGCGTCTCGAAGCGGCCTTGCGGAAGGAGAACCGGATCGCGGTATCGGCGTTTCGGGAACTGCTGGGAACGTCGCGGAAGTTTGCGGTGCCGCTGTTGGAGTATTTTGACAGCGCCGGCGTTACGATGCGTTCCGGTGACGTGCGCGTATTGCGGCGAAGCGCGCGCTAGCAGCCAGCAACGGCACGACGACCAGCGCGACGCCGAGCCACTGCGGGAGCTTGAACAGCAACATCAGAAGCATGGGCAGCTTTCCGGGAGCGATCGCCGCGGCCAGCGCGGCGATGTAGTTGGCCCACTCGGCCTCGGCCAAGTCGTCCGGCCGGATGGGAGGGAATGTCACGTGAAGCATGCCCACGTCCGAATGCCGTAGCTGCAGCAGAACGACTTCCGCGAACGAGAACCAGGGCGCGCCGAGGAGCACGATCGCCGCCACGAACTCACGGCGACGCGTTTGCGCAAAGGCGAGCAAGGCCATTGGGATCGCCATTGCGAGATGATGCTCGTGAACGAACGGACCACCGAGAACGGCGAAGGCGGGCGGAAGCAGCGCGATGACGGCGGGTTGGCGCCAGCGCGCCGCGGTTTGCGCTGCCGCCCAGATGCCGAGCACGACCATCGCGACATAGTCGAGCGTGCCGAGTGCCTCGGCTGCGGCGGGGGCCGCTCCGGCCAGAGCCAGCACGCTTGAAAGGCTGAATTGCTCGGGATTGTTCAGTTCGGAGCTCGCGTGCGCCGGCAGCACCTGCGTCAACCATTCGACGCACCGTTCGGGTCGCAGCGCGAGCAGCGAGACCGCAAGGAGTGCCACCGCTCCAAGCGCGAGCGTTCGCCGGGCACCGGGGCGCAACGCGAAGAGCGTAAGCCAAAGGGCGCCGCCGGTCGCCGGTTCGATCGTGCTCAGGGTCGCAAACAGGGCCGCTCGCCGCTCGTCCCCGGCGTTGAGTGCCGCCGCGCACTCCGCGACGAGCCACATCAGGACCGGTACGATCTGTCCGAGGGCGAGCGATCCGAGCAGAGCGAGCCCGAACGTTGCGAAGAGGGGCCAAGCGACGCCGAGACCCGTCATGTCGCGCAAGAGGAAAACTGTGCGCAGCCAGGCTGCGACCGAGAGCGCGAACCACAGCACTGAAGCGAACAGAAACGGCAAGGCGGCAAAGAGCGAAAAGAACGCGAGCCCGTACGGCGGCTGCGGCGTCGGAACCGTGAGCCCCCCGATTGCGCGAAACCCGGCCGCGTTCAGTGCCGCCACCTGACAGCTGTGCGCCGGTTCGACTCGGTACGGGTCGGCTCGCGCGACGACGGCGCGCCCGCCGCAATAAAATGCGCGGAAGTCAGTGGGGCTCGTAATCGGGCTCCAAACGCCGCGTTCCGCATACATGAGCCCGACGAACATCACGATCGATACGATGCCGACCCACCGTAGCAGCCTCAACATCGAACGCGGTTGCCCCTATCCCGCGACGCCACGGGCCTTACGATTGATTCGGGAGACGCGCGCGTGTTGCGCCAAGGCGCGCGCTAGCCGCCAACAGCGGCACGACGACCAGCGCGACGCCGAGCCACTGCGGGAGCTTGAACAGCAACATCAGGAGCGCGAGCAGCCTTCCGGGAGGGAGCGCCGCGGCCACTGCGGTGATGTAGTGGGACCACACGGCCTCGGCCAAGTCGTCCGGGCGGACGGGAGGGAACGCCGGTATGGGCGCACCCCCATGCCGCATCTGCGCCACGACGGCCCCCGAAAACGAGAACCAGGGTACGCCGAGGAGCACGATCGCCGCCACGAACTCGCGACGACGCGTTTGCGCGAAGGCGAGCAAGGCCATGGGGATCGCCATTGCGAGATGATGCTGATGGACGTACGGACCGCCGAGGACGACGAAGGCTGGCGGAAGCAGCGCGATCACGGCAGGTTCGTGCCAGCGCGCCGCGGTTTGTGCTGCGGCCCAGATGCCGAGCACGATCATCGCGGCATAGTCGAGCGTGCCGAGTGCCTCGGCTGCGGCTGCGGGCACTCCGGCCAGAGCGAGCACGCTTGAAAGGCTGAATTGCTCGGGATTGTTCAGTTCGGAGCTCGCGTGCGCCGGCAGCACCTGCGTCAACCATTCGACAGACAGTTCGGGTCGCAGCGCGAGCAGCGAGACGGCGAGCAATGCCGCCGCTCCAAACGCGAGCGTACGCCGCGCACCGGGGCGTAGCGCGAAGAGCGTAAGCCAAAGGGCGCCGCCGGTCGCCGGTTCGATCGTGCTCAGGGTCGCAATTACCGCCGCTCGCCGTTCGTCGCCGGCGTGAAGCGCCGCCGCGCACTCCGCGACGAGCCACATCAGGACCGGTACGATCTGCCCGACGGTGAACGATCCGAGCAGAGCGAGGCCGCCGAACGTTGCGAAGAACGGCCAAGCGACGTCGAGACCCGTCATGTCGCGCAAGAGGAAGACCGTGCGCAGCCAAGCTGTGACCGAGAGCGCGAACCACAGCACCGAAGCGAACAGAAACGGCAATGCGGCAAAGAGCGAAAAGAACGCGAGCCCGTACGGCGGCTGCGGCGTCGGAACCGTTAGCCCCCTGATCCCGCGGAGATCCGCTGCGCTTATGGCCGCCGCCTGACAGCTGCGCGCCGGTTCGACTCGGTAGGGGTCGGCTCGCGCGACGACGGCACGCCCGGCGCAGTAGAACGCGCGGAAATCAATCGGGCTCGTGATCGGGTTCACTACTCCGCGTTGCGCGAACATGAGCCCGACGACCGTCGCGACGAACATGACGCCGACCCACCGTCCCAGCTGCACCATCGAATGCGACACGCCGATCAATGTCGCAGCTCGAGAAGCCCGACGACGAGCTCGAAGGCGATCAGCAAAACGATGATGATCTCCAAAAACTCGCTGCGCGACGCTTGGGCTTGGTCGGTGAAGAAGCGATACATCTCGTTAACGGTCGCGACCTTCGAATCGATTTGCCGCTGCCAATCGGCAAGACCGAGGCGGCCCGCAGCACCGCGGTAGAATCGCGCGTAGTACGCGTCGCCGATAATCTTCAGGGCGTTCGAGCTGCGATCGGTCAGTTCGGCGATGTCGACGATCAGGTAGCGCAGGCGGTCGGCCGCGTCTTGCGCTTGGCGCCGCCCGAAGCGGCGCGTCGGTCGCTTGGGATCAAGGGCGTAGATCGTGTCGAGTTCGTCGTCCAGCCGTTTGTCGTAGGTGCGCAATTCAGCGAGTTGCGTATTTGCAAACTCGAGGATGTCGAGCGCCGATTGCGCGCCCTCGCCACGGTCGTAGACAAACGCCGTATCCCATTGGATGACGGAGAGGTCGTCGTCGAAGTAGGAAAAGTTGATCCGCAAGGCTTCGGCGGATTCGGTCACCGTCAGGCGCCGCTCTTCGCACAGGACGAGGCTCGCCAGAGCGCCGCCGTGCAAGCGAAGGAGCGCGCCCGAATCGACCGGGCTTTCGAACGCTTCGACTTCGAAGACGAAGTAATCTTCGACGAGCGGTTCGTGCGGTTCGTCGAGCGCGGCTGCGATCTCGTGCAAGAGCGCATCGAGCGCGTCGCGCGCTTCTTGCGGCAGCTCCTCGTCGCGGCGCAGACGGCGGGTGAACGCCGCGTAGTCGCTCCACGAGCCCGTGAACGGTACGGTGAAGCGGATCGAGACGACGCCGTAGTCGAAGATCTTCGCGCGCGCGGCAGCGTTGCCGGGTCCGGCCGGGACGCGCGCCACGACCGGTTCCGTTTCGAATTCGATGAAGCCTGACGAGGCTTCGGGCCGCAATTGCAGCGGCGCCGGGGCGACGCCTTCGCCGCCGACGCTCGCGAGGCGCGCGAGATCGATCGTGTCGGCGACGTCGAACACGAAGTAGGCGTGGAACGCGCCGTCACGGATCGGCGGCGGCCCCGGGGCTTCACCCGGCGTCACGGCGTGGGAAGGCGGCTGCACATCGCGGCAGATTTCCGGGCCCGCGCGTGAACTCCGGCCGCGACCCGGGTACGCTCTAGACACGACCTGGGTGCAACGTTTCACGCGTCCCGCCGGGTCTAATGTGAGTGAAAATGAACGCCGAGAAGATGACCGAGCGCGTCCGCGAAGCGCTCAACGACGCTTTTGGAAAAGCGTTACGCGAGCGCAACCCGAACGTCGAACCCGAGCACGTGCTGGCTGCGCTGTTGGAACAGGACGGCGGCGTCGTCCCCGCGCTCTTGACGAAGGCCGGCGTCAACTTGCCTGCCCTCAGCGCGAACCTCGAAACGGCGCTGAAGATGCTGCCGCGGCTCTCGGGCTCCGGCGACGTGCAGCCGCAACTCTCGGCGCGCGGGAGCCGGATGCTGGTCAACGCCGGCGACGAGGCCGCCAAGCTGAGCGACGACTACGTCTCGGTCGAACATTTGCTGTTGGCGCTGCTCGATGATAGCGGCGCGGTCGGACGGCTGCTGCGCGAAGCGGGCGTGAACCGCGACAAGGTGCTCGCGGCGCTGCGCGTCGTGCGCGGCAATCAGCGGGTTACCTCGCAGAACCCGGAGGGCACGTACCAGTCGTTCGAACGCTACGGCCAGGATCTCACCCGTTTGGCCGAGCAGGCGAAGCTCGATCCGGTCATCGGACGCGACGACGAAATTCGGCGCGTCGTTCAAGTGCTCTCACGCCGCACGAAGAACAATCCGGTCCTGATCGGCGAGCCCGGTGTGGGCAAGACGGCCATCGTCGAAGGTTTGGCCCAGCGGATCGTGCGCGGCGACGTCCCGGAGTCGCTTAAGAACAAGCGGATCGTTTCGCTCGACATGGGCGCGCTGATCGCGGGCGCGAAATACCGCGGCGAATTCGAAGAGCGGCTCAAGGCGGTTCTCAAAGACGTGCAGTCGTCCGAAGGTTCCGTGCTGTTGTTCATCGACGAGTTGCACAATGTCGTCGGCGCGGGCCGGAGCGAAGGCTCGATGGATGCCGGAAACCTCCTCAAGCCGATGCTCGCGCGCGGCGAACTGCACCTGATCGGCGCGACCACGCTCGACGAGTACCGCAAGTACATCGAGAAGGATGCCGCGCTCGAGCGGCGCTTCCAGCCGGTGTTCGTCGACCAGCCGAGCGTCGAGGATACGATTTCGATCTTGCGCGGCTTGCGCGAGCGCTACGAGGTCCACCACGGCGTGCGCATCAAGGATTCGGCGCTGGTCGCGGCCGCAGTCCTTTCGAACCGGTACATTTCGGATCGCTTCTTGCCGGATAAGGCGATCGACTTGGTCGACGAAGCGGCGGCCAAACTGCGAACCGAAATCGATTCGATGCCGCAGGAGCTCGACGAAGCGTCACGCCGCATCATGCAGCTTGAAATCGAGCGCGAGGCGTTGCGCAAGGAGACCGATTCGGCTTCCAAGCAGCGGCTCGAACGGCTCGAGAAAGAATTGGCCGAGCTGCGTTCGCAGACCGACGGCATCAAGGCGCGTTGGCAAGCTGAGAAAGACGCCGTCCAGGCGTTGCGCAGTCTGCGCGTCGAGATCGATCAGGTCAAGACGGAAATCGAGCGTGCCGAGCGCCAGTACGATCTCAATCGCGTTGCGGAGTTGCGTTACGGCAAATTAGCCGATCTCGAACGCCGCTTGCACGCGGCCGAAGCGGCGCTGGGCAGCGACGGCAAACCGCGGCTGCTCAAAGAAGAAGTCGACGAAGAGGATATCGCCGACGTCATCAGCCGCTGGACGGGCATCCCGGTTTCGAAGCTGCTCGAAGGAGAGATGAAGAAGCTCTTGCGGCTCGACGAAGAGCTGCACAAGCGCGTGATCGGGCAAGAGGAAGCGGTGACAGCGGTCGCGGAGGCCGTGATTCGCTCGCGCAGCGGACTTTCGGATCCGAACCGGCCGATCGGTTCGTTCATCTTCCTCGGGCCGACCGGCGTCGGTAAGACCGAACTCGCGCGCGCGCTCGCCGGATATCTGTTCGACGACGAACGGGCGATGATCCGCATCGACATGTCGGAGTACGGCGAGAAGCATTCGGTCTCGCGCTTGATCGGTGCGCCCCCGGGATACGTCGGCTACGACGAAGGCGGCCAGCTGACGGAAGCCGTGCGCCGCCGTCCGTTCTCGGTCATTCTCTTCGACGAGATCGAGAAGGCTGCGCCCGAAATCTTCAACGTGTTCCTGCAGATCCTCGACGACGGCCGCCTGACCGACGGTCAGGGCCGCACCGTCGATTTCAAGAACACGATCCTCATCATGACCTCGAACATCGGCAGCAACCGTATCCTCGACTACTCGGGTGGCGGCGGGGCCGACTACGCCGTCATGCGCGCGACCGTGCTCGACGAGTTGCGCCGCCACTTCCGCCCGGAGTTCCTCAACCGCGTCGACGAGATCGTCGTGTTCACCGCGCTCTCCGAGGAGCAACTCGAAAAGATCGTCGAGATCCAACTTCACCGCCTGCGCGCGCGCCTTGCGGACCGCCGGATCGAACTCGAACTCTCCGACGCCGCGCGCCGCCACCTCGTGCGGGTCGGCTACGACCCCGTTTACGGCGCCCGCCCGCTCAAGCGCGCCGTCCAACGCGAACTCGAAACTCCGCTCGGCCGGAAGATCCTCGCAGGCGAGATTCGCGACGGGCAACGCGTGCTCGTCGAGTACGATGAGAATCGCGGCGAGCTAACGTTCACGGTGGGGTTACCGCAGTTTCCAGAGCTTAGCGTTTCATAGTGGTCGGGGCAGCGATGCAGGCGCTCCGATTTGAAAAGTTCGGCGATCTTGACGTGCTCGAGGTTGCCGAATTGCCGCGTCCCGTGCCCGGGCCGGGCGAAGTTCTCGTCAAGGTGCAAGCAGCCTCGATCAATCCGAGCGACGTCAAGAACATCAACGGAAAGATGGAAGGCACGACCTTGCCGCGCACGCCGGGGCGCGACTTTGCGGGCTATGTCGTCGAAGGGCCCCCCGAGCTGCGGGGCGTGGACGTTTGGGGCGCCGGCGGAGACATCGGGTTTACGCGCGACGGCGCGCATGCGGAATTCATCGTCGTCCCCGAAGACGGGGTCTCGAAGAAGCCCGCGATCCTCTCGTTCGAAGAAGCGGCTGCCGTCGGCGTCAATTTTATCGCAGCCTGGGCGGGGCTGAACGATTCCGCGCGTCTCGGCGCGGGCGAGACCGTGCTCGTGACGGGGTCGGGCGGCGGTGTCGGAACGTCGGTCGTGCAGCTCGCGCGCTGGATGGGAGCGCGTTCGATCGGCGTCGACCTCGCGAAGCTACCGTTTCTGCCCGACCATCTGCGATCCGATTTCTTCGTTGCCAGTTCGGAAGACGTGCTCGGTGGCGTGCGCCGCTTTACCGAAGGCCGCGGTGTCAACGTCGTCTTCGATACGGTCGGGTCGCCGTTGTTCGAAACGAATCTCGCTGCGCTCGCACACGACGGTCGCTACGCGTTGATCGCGTCGGTGGGCGATCGGCGCGCGAGCTTCGATCTGCTCGACTTCTACCACAAGCGGATTGCGCTATTCGGCGTCGATACCCGGGCGCTCGACACGCGCGCTTGTGCGCGCATGCTGGAGCGGCTGCGCTCCGGTTTCGAGGGATCCGAGCTGCGTCCGCCGCGAATCGCGAAGACGTTCACGCTCGCCGACGCCCGCGCGGCATACGAAGCTGCGGGCAGCGCAGGCGGCGGCAAGATCGTCTTTACGATGGCGCCGTGAGCGCCGGGAGCTTGCCGGCCAGCGCACTCTTGTAGGCGTTATAGAACGGAAGCTCGGCGGGCGTGTGATAGCGATCGATCGCGATCGCAGCGGGTGAAGGTTTGGGCGCCGCGCCCGGGCGCCCGCCCAGCGCACCCGCGTTGATGACGTCGGCGGCCGGCGTGTCGGGATCGGTATCGAAGTACTGCGTGTGACGCCACTCCATCTGACTCGTCACGTCGATCGTATCGGTCGTGGCTCGCGCGAGCTTGCCGCCCTCAAAACACCAGGCCTTCGTTTGCGTCGCTGTCGTGGCTGCCTCGCGGTGCGTCACGCTTGCCGTTAAGAGCGCGACCGACTCGTTGATGATTGCGAAGTCACCACCCGCAAAACCGCTTGCATTGACGGCACGGTCTTCGAGGCTTGCGGTCGAGCGCAGCCATGGTCCGAGGATTCCGTCGGCGGCGACGAGCCGGGCGAGGCGGACCGTCGTTTTGGTGGCGACGCCCCCCGCAACCGGCGAACAGACCTTGTCGATGCCGGCCGCCACCGGCGAATAGAAGGCGGCCGTCACGGCGGTCGGCGCATTGCTCCCCGCAACGATCCCCCAGAAAAGTGCGGCGCAAGCCGCGACCCTTCGTGCCATCGAGCGGCCTAGACGAGAGCCTTCTCGCGCTTGCGGCTGCGCAGGCGGTCGGTCTCGTTGAGCTGACGCTTGCGCAGCCGTATCGATTTCGGGGTTACTTCGACGAGCTCGTCGTCCTCGATGAACTCGATCGCGCGCTCGAGCGACATCTCTTCCGGAGGCGAGAGCTTCGTTGAGTCGTCGGAACCGGAGGCGCGCATGTTCGTAAGCTTCTTGGCGCGCACGACGTTGATGGCGATGTCCTTGTCGTCGTTGGCGTGGCCGACGATCATGCCTTCGTAAACTTCGACGCCGTCGCCGACGAAGAAGCGACCGCGTGCCTCGAGGCCGACCATCGCGTAGGCGGTCGTCGTTCCGGTATCGCTCGTCACGAGCGCTCCGACGCTGCGGCCCGGGAGTTCGCCGCTGAACGGCTGGTGGTCGTAATACGTGTGCGACATTATCGCGGTACCGCGAGAGAGCGTGAGCAGCTCGCCGCGCAGACCGAAGATCGCGCGCGTCGGCATCGTGTATTCGAGCCGGCGAGAGTCGCCGACGTTGAGCATGTTCGACATCTGCGCCTTGCGCTTGCCGAGCGACTCGATGACCGCCCCGGCGTAGGCTTCCTGAACGTCGACGACCACGTACTCGACCGGCTCGAATTTCTGGCCGTCTCGTTCGGTAATGATGACCTGCGGCTTGGAGACCGCGAGCTCGTAGCCTTCGCGGCGCATCGTCTCGATAAGGATCGAAAGATGCAGCTCGCCGCGCCCGCGGACCTCGAAGGTGTCGGCGCTTTCGGTATCCGCGACCCGCAGCGCGACGTTCGACTCGAGCTCCCGCATCAAGCGTTCGCGAATCTGCCGCGAGGTCAGGTACTTGCCCTCGCGGCCCGCAAACGGCGATGCGTTGACCATGAAGAACATCGAGACGGTCGGCTCGTCGACGGCAACCGCGTGCAAGCCTTCGGGCGTCTGCGCGTCGGCGATCGTGTCGCCGATGTTGAGCCCCTCGATTCCCGAGACGCAGACGATGTCGCCGGCGCTCGCCTCCTCGACCTCGATGCGCTCGAGCCCCGCGAATATCAGCAGTTTTGTGAGCCGCAGCCCCGTCTCGACGATTCCGTCGCGCGACACTTTCGCGATCGGTGCATTCGCTTTCGACGAGCCGCGGAAGACGCGGCCGATGCCGATCCGCCCGACGTACTGGTTGTGATCGATTGCGGAGACGAGCATCTGGAACGGCCCGTCCTCGGCCGGCGCTTCGGGGACCGATTTCGCAATCGTCTCGAAGAGCGGTTCGAGATCCTTGCCGTCGTCGTCGAGCGAGCGTTTGGCAATCCCAAGCTTAGCGTTCGTGTAGACGACCTGAAAATCGGCCTGTTCGTCGCTTGCGCCAAGTTCGATGAAGAGGTCGAAGACCTCGTTGACGACTTCACTCGGCCGGGCATCCTTCCGGTCGATCTTGTTGATGACGACGATCGCGCGCAGATCGAGTTCGAGCGCTTTGCGCAGAACGAAGCGCGTCTGGGGCATCACCCCTTCGGCAGCGTCGACCAGCAGCAGCACGCCCTGCACCATCTGCAGCACGCGCTCGACCTCGCCCCCGAAATCGGCGTGGCCGGGCGTGTCGACGATGTTGTACTTGTAGTCGCCGTGCTTGACCGCGGTATTTTTCGCGAGGATCGTGATCCCGCGCTCCCGCTCGAGCGGGTTGGAATCCATGACCCGGGTCGTCAGCGCTTGACCTTCTCGGAAGACGCCGCTCTGCTTGAGCATAGCATCGACCAGCGTCGTCTTGCCGTGGTCGACGTGGGCGATGATGGCGATATTCCGGATGTCGGGGCGCGTTTTCACGCATATAAGTGTAACATGCCTGTGAACAGGCTGCCGCCGCTTACGTCGCGGCGACCTTGGCTACGTGCCGAAGCGGCGCTGGCGGTGTGAGAAGTCGGCGAGGGCCGCACTTAGGACGGCGCCGTTGAAGGCCGGCCAGTGGATCGGGGTCGACCAGAGTTCGCTGTAGGCGATCTGGTACAGCAAGAAGTT
>Ga0302324_100025600_pt1 | contig 11315 bp, 2 predicted proteins | sample Palsa_T0_1_FD_201949 | JGI IMG/M metagenome (GOLD analysis project Ga0302324, IMG submission 201949) | Peat permafrost microbial communities from Stordalen Mire near Abisko, Sweden - Palsa_T0_1 | ecosystem: Environmental > Terrestrial > Soil > Palsa > Peat permafrost | place: Sweden: Abisko... | reverse complement strand
CGTGGGTGTATTGGCCGCCGTTCTCGCGGACGCCAGGAATATAGCCCTTGATGTATCCGGGATTGAGCGCTGATTTGTCGAAGGGCGGATCAAATAGCTGAATCAGTCCGGCGTTGCGGCGGACCAAACGCTGATTGACGGATTCCATGGCCTGGCTGGCACGCTCAGGATCGCCCGCACCGCTGATCACGGACCAACTCTGAGGCAAAGAATCAATCTGACATTCTGGATTGGTTTGAGAGCCGAGCGGTTCGCCGTTGTCGAAGTAGGCCCGCCGGTACCACTGGCCGTCCCAAGCGTGTTGCTCGATGTTTTGCTGCAATTGCCGCGCCTCGGCAAGACAGCGTTCGGCAAAGGCGGGATCACGGCGCGCGCGAGCCATTGGGGCAAACTGGGTCAGCAGGTCGTAAAGAAAGAAGGCCAGCCACACGCTTTCACCGCGGCCCTGGTTTCCCACGCGATTCATGCCATCATTCCAGTCACCACACCCCATCAGAGGCAAACCGTGTTCGCCGAATTTGAGGCCGCGCTCGATGGCGCGCACACAATGTTGGTAAAGCGTGGCCGATTCTTCAGAGCGATTTGGCAGATCATAATAGGATTCTTCCTCCGGTTTGACCGGGCGGGCTTCAAGGAAGGGAATCTTTTCATCGAGAACTCCGGTGTCGGCGATACATGCAACGTAACGACAGGTCACGTAAGGCAACCAGAGGAAGTCGTCGGAAAAATGAGTCCGCACACCGCGCCCGGATGGGGGATGCCACCAATGCTGCACGTCGCCTTCGCGGAATTGACGCGCGGCCGCCCGGAGCAGATGCTCGCGAGTCAGCGCGGGTTCGGCATGAACCAGGGCCATCACGTCCTGCAACTGGTCACGGAATCCGTAAGCCCCGCCGGATTGATAGAACCCTGTCCGGCCCCAGAGTCGGCAACTCAAAGTCTGATACAACAGCCAGCCATTGGCCATCACATTCACGGCCGGATCGGGTGAATCCACGTTCACCGCGCCGAGGGTTCGATTCCAATAATCGCAAACACTTTCGAACGCCACACGGCTGGAGTCCGCCCGGCGAAAGCGCCGGATCAGATTCTGCACATCAGCCGCATTGCGGCCAACCCCGAATCGAAAACAGGTTTCCCTCTCCTGGCCATCCGCCAAATTGAAAGCGACTTGCACCGCGCCGCACGGATCAAGCCCCGCGCCGACTTTGCCGGAAAGGCGCGTGCGTTTCAGCGCCGCCGGCTGCGACAAACTTCCGTTTCGGCCAATGAACTCCTTGCGATCTCCGGTGAGAGTGCGCGCAGGATCGTTGACGTCAAGGAAGACCAGGCGATCGGGGAATTCAGTGTTGTAATAATTGCGTGCCAACAATGCGCCGGTTTTGAGGTCCACTTCGGTTTGCACGTGCAACAGACTTTTCTGCCTCAAGTCGCCGAGCACCCATTCCCAGTAGCCGGTGACCGATAAGCGGCGTGGACGCCCCGAGACGTTGCGTATTTTCAGGACGTTGAATTTAACGGGGGCGTCCATAGCCACATAAACCCACAACTCCGAGGCAATGCCGTTTTCGGTGTGCTCGAACACGGTGTAGCCAAAGCCGTGTCGAGTGACATAAGGGGTTGCGCCGCGCGCGGGCAGGGGGGAGGGAGACCAGAACCGTCCGGTCTGCTCATCGCGAATGTAGAAAGCCTCCCCGGTGGTGTCCTGCACAGGATCATCGCTCCAGGGCGTCAGTCGAAATTCGTGCGAGTTTTCCACCCAGGTGTAGGCCGCGCCGCTCTCGGAAACAACGGTCCCGAAACTGGGATTGGCCAGCACATTGACCCAAGGCGCCGGCGTCATCTGGCCGGGCTGAAGGGTGATGACATATTCGTGGCCGTCGCGAGTAAAGCCGCCCAAGCCATTCGGAAAAATCAACTCGCGTGGCGGGAGCGGCGCGGGCGGATCCTCGGACCCGAAGCGGGTGGGCATCAAGCCTGGCACCAAAGGTTCGAAAACACTTCGATGTTCCATTTGTTGGGCCAAAGTTCCCCTTTCATCGTCCAAAACAATTCGTGCCACGGCTTGCAGCAGCACGCGATCATCATTGGGAATCTGTTCGAGTCGCCGGACGAAAATGCCGCCCGGCTTGTCCAGCATTTGCGCTTCAATGCCAGGGGAAATCAGGCTGGTAATTTGGTCTTGCAAGGACTGGCGGTAAACCGAAACGTCCTCGTTCAAGATGACGAGATCCACCGTCAGCCCCTTCATGCGCCAATAAGAGTGCGCCTGGATCAACTGCCGCACGATTTCGATTTTCTCCGCGTCACTGATGCGCAGCAGGATGATCGGCGCGTCGCCCGAAATGCCGTAGCTCCAAAGCCCGCTTTGGCCGCGCCGGTTGTTGAGCAATATGCCGGGGTTGGCTCGACGGGCTGGGTCGGCGTAAATCAATGCGCCGGCCAATCGTCCATAGAGTTGCGCTTCCGCCTCCGAGGCGTTGAGTTGGCGCAAAGTCACCTGGCTGTGGGTCCAGGCCAGATCGAAGGCTCGGTCGGCCATGCGGGAGCTTTGATATTTTTCCACGTGGGCGAGCGCGGTTTCCCGGCTTTCGGTCACGCCAAGAACAAGAACCACGGTGGCGGTTTCATCGGGTCCCAAGGTGACTATGCGTCGCAGCGAAACGATGGGATCCAGGACGGAACCGACGGTGTTCGACAAAGGCGACACGCTCCGCATGGCGGCCGGGTCGGCCAAAGTGCCACCGCGCCCGACAAATCTGAAGCGATCCGTTTCGCAGGAGATTTCCCCCGGTTTACCACCTTGGCTCACCATGAGGTGCAGCAACCAAGGCGGCTTTTCTTCCTGGGAGCGCGCGCGGCGGGTGCAGAGAATGGAGGAAGATTCTCGCGCGAACTCCGTTTGCACAAAGAGATTGCTAAAAGCGGGATGCGCGGCGTCGGCGTCCGGAGTGGCCAACACCACTTCGGCGTAACTGGTCAATTCTATGACGCGCGTCACGCGCGAACGATTGGTGATTGTGATGCGTCGCAATTCCACGTCGTCTTCCGGCGACACGCTGATTTCGGTGTGGATTTCGAGATCGGCCTGACGCTGCCGAAACTCCGCGCGCGATTGCGAGAAAATAGCTTCGTAGCCTTTGATGGCGCGCAAGGCGGGTTGATAGGCGGTGGACCAAAATTCTCCCGTCGCCAGATCGCGCAGATAAACAAAGGTGCCCCAACAATCGCGCGTGCCGTCCTCGCGCCAGCGGGTGACCGCCAGATCGCGCCAGCGACTGTAGCCGCCGCCGGCGCTGCTGATGACAACATGATAGCGGCCGTTGGACAAAAGATGAACCTCCGGCGCCGGCGGGGTGGGATTGGTGAAAACGCGCATGACCGCTTCACCCATTCCGGCCTGCGTCCGCGATTCCGCAAATTCCAAATCTTCCGTGCGCACACTGGCGGAGGCCTTGGGCACACGCTCCTGCAAGAGCAAATCCGCCGCCCTGAGCATCGGACAGGCCATAAACCGGCGTTGCATGGGGTAGTCCTGCAACACATTGACCAGAGACAGCAAGCTCATCCCCTGGTGGTGCGCCATGAAGGAGCGGATGGTGGCGCTCGTTTCGTCCGGCGGCAAGCGCGACGGGGTGTAATCTACCGCTTCGTAGAAACCGTAAGCGCCCTCCCGGCCTTCGACCGCCAGGCGTTGCAGGTTTTCGCATGCCGGCCGCGGCGCGATCATCAGGGCCATGGCCGTGGCGTAAGGAGCGATAACCAAGTCCTCGGCCAACCCTCGTTTCAAGCCCAAACCCGGCACGCCGAAGGCGCGATATTGGTAGTTCAGTTGGACATCAGTCCGATTGTAGCCCGATTCGGAAACGCCCCAAGGCACGCCACGCGAACGGCCATACTCGATTTGTTGCTCCACCGCCGCTTTACAGGTGCGGTCGAGCAAAGTGTTCTCATAGTTGGGCATGACCAGCAGTGGCATTAAATATTCGAACATCGAGCCGCTCCACGACACCAGGATCGGTCCGCCTCGCGCCGCGACGAGCAGACGGCCCATTGAAAACCAATGATCCTGCGGTATTTGCCCCAAAGCAATGGCGACGTAACTGCATAAGCGCGCCTCGGAGGCTAGCAGATCATAGAAGCTTGGGTCACAGCGACGTTCCGTGACGTTGAAGCCGATGGAGAATAAATCCCTCGCCGGGTCGAAGAGAAAAGTAAAATCCATCCCCGCCAGTGCGTCGCATTGGGCGGCCAGGGATTCCAAGGCCAGAAGGCGCTGGCGGGCATGCTCGCTGGCTTCACGCAGGGAGCGCGCCAGTTCGGTCAGATGCTTTGCTTCCTCCTGCCGGGATTGGATTGGTTCGGTAGGGATGTCTTGCAGGGCCGCTTCGATTAACGGACAGAGGGTCGGCTCTAAATTGGCTATTTCTCGCAGACTTTGGGCCTGGTCAAGTTGGGCGATGTTCTCCTCGAGTCTCGCCGACGCCGACGCCATCCCCGCGCGCCGGAGGCCACGATTGAAGGTCGGCAACGCCAGCCACGGCGCGAGGAAAAGCATGTCCGCCAAGTGGGCCTGGCAATTTTGTTTCAGAGTAAGGGACCACTGCTTGAGTTCTTCTGATTCGGCCGTCAGTGAAGCGGCGATCTCCGTCGCCTGGTCCGTCGCCTCTTCCAACAAGGCCATCGCCGCGCGCAGATCCGGCGGCGATTGTTTTAGCGTGTCGTCGAGTTTGGTTAGCGCCGCTTTTTCAAGAACCAAATCTCTGAGAATTCCCACCGTATCGCGCAGACCCGCAAACATCTCGAGCCTGAGCATCCTTTCCTCAGACTGTTCCCTTAATCCCGCGCCGAGCGTCAGCAAATGCCCCGCCAGATTGCCGCTGTCCACACTGGAAACATAGAGAGGTTGAAGTGGTTGGAGGGTACGGGTTTGATACCAGTTGTAGAAGTGCCCGCGGTATCTCTCGAGGCGTTGCATCGTGGTAAGCGCGTCTTGCGTGCGTCGTATCAAGCCACCTGAGGAAAGATGCCCCAAATCCCAAGCGGCCAGGTTGGCCAGCAGCGCCAGGCCCATATTTGTTGGCGAGGTTCGCGAAGCGATGGTCGGGACCGGCACTTCCTGGAAATTATCCGGCGGCAGCCAGTTCTCCTGCGCGGTCACAAGAGTTTCGAAAAAATACCATGTTTTGCGAGCGGTACGCCTCAGAAAGGTCAATTGCTCTGCCAGCAGGGCCGGTGCCACAGATTCGATGGGTTGGCTAATCCACCAGGCGACCCATGGAGCGGCCAGCCAGACACCCAGGATTGGCAACGCCAAAAGCAATTGGGCAGGCTGGAAGTCGGCCAGGAAAAATCCGACCGACAACGCAACAGCCGGCGCGATCCACATCGTGGCATAATAGCCCGGGAGGTCGGCGCGAGTCGTCCGTTCGGAATCACTGGACGTCTGCCATTCCAGGAGTCGTTTGTGGGTTAAAAGCAAGCGGAGCAGCGTCCTTCCGATTGCGTCCAGGCTGATGAAAGCATCATAGGGTAGAAAAGCCAGGGTGAGAAAGATTTGTCCGAGCTGGCGGCCGTAGGCCCCGCCCACGGCTCGGAGATGCATCGCCAAGGGCAAATCGGCCGGCTTGCGAAACACATCGACCAACGCCGACAACGATGCTGGGAGAATGATAATGCCAAGAACCAAGAGCGGGCCCAGACCCTCCAGTTCGGGCAGGAGCAGCCAAGCGCCCAGCATGAGAAATAACAGACCAACGGGAACCAGACTGCGCCTCAGGTTGTCGAGAATCTTCCACTGGGACAGAACGGAAAGCGGATTGGCAATGCGACGGGCGTCCGAGCCGGGCACCCGCGGCAGGAGCCAATGCGTGATTTGCCAGTCGCCGCGAATCCAGCGATGACGCCGGTCGATGTCCACGTTGTAGCGGGAAGGATATTCTTCGTAGAGTTCCACATCGCTCACCAGGGCGGAGCGAGCATGGCACGCTTCCAACAAGTCATGGCTGAGAACGGTATTCTCCGGGAAACGCCCTTTTATGGCTCGCTGGAAGGCGTCCACGTCGTAAATGCCCTTGCCGATAAACGAGCCTTCCTGGAAAAGATCCTGGTAAACGTCCGACACTTCCCGAGTATAGGGATCAATGCCTGCGTCGCCGGCAAAGAGCCGGACGAACCACGATCTCCGGGCGCCGGGCAGACTCACACCGACGCGCGGTTGCAGAATGCTGTAACCTTCGGCGACGATCCCGCGCGTGGCGTCGAACACCGCGCGGTTTAACGGATGGGCCATCGTGCCGACAAGCTGCCGGGCGGCCTCGCGCGGCAATTGGGTGTCCGTGTCCAGGGTGATGACATACTTGATGGCCGGCAAGATTGAAGTCTCCCCAACGATCTCAGAGAAGCAGGCGCGAGAACCGCCGCGCAGGAGGGCGTTGAATTCCATGAGCTTTCCGCGCTTGCGTTCGTATCCCATCCAAAGGCCTTCGCCCGCATTCCAACGCCGAGGTCGATGAAACAAGAAAAACAGGGTGGAATTCTCGGAAGGATACTTCTGGTTCAGCATCTCAACCCCGGCCCGCGCTCGTTGGAGCAACGCTTGATCTCCCGGCAGGATCTCCTCCGGTGCGTCGCGGAAATCCGTCAGCAGAGCGAAGTAAAGGCGCGGGTCTCGATTTGCAAGATGATGGATCTCCAATGTCTCGATGAGACGATCAACTCCCGCCAGGCTCGTCAGCATCGTGGGAACCGCCACCATCGTGCTGCAATCTGCGGCAATGCCGGCGGAAAAATCCAAGCGCGGGAGCCGGCTGGGTTTGACCAGCAGGGTGGACAGCCAATTCATCAGCGACACGGCCAGTTGGCTGGCGCAAAGGAGGAAAACAGGGATGAAGAAAGCGGCTTTCCATTCTGACGCTTCGAGCATCTTTGTTTGCAGCGTCAGCCCACACGCGGCCAAGAGCGTGAGTACGCCAATGCCGCCCGCATAAAAGGTCAGTGGATAACGGTGAATGCTGCGTTCGATAATGGTTCGCCAGGGCCGCCGGACTTGCGCCAGGCGGCCAAGGGCCGTTTGGCCTTTGTCGATCAAATAGAAGCCCACATGGGCCGACCTGTGCTCGCTGCCCTTTTGCCGGGCGCTGTCTGCGGCCAGTTGGATGGCGCGCCGCGCGATCTCTTCTTCCGAAAGCTGGCTGTGCCGGGCAAGGAACTCGACCGAGTGGCGATAGCGATCTCGGGTGGAAAAATCCATCTTAGCGTAAACACCGGCTGGGTCGGAGCCCAAGCTTTCCTCGACCAGACTCCGCTTCTCCACAAACTCCTTCCAGTCCATGGCGCTCAACAAACGAAGACTGGCAATACTGTGGCTGACAGAGACTTGGTCAGCCGCCTGACTTTGGCCCTCCAATTGCACGAGTTGTTCGATGGACAACCCTTGTTCAACCAGCTTCTGTTCGATCCAATTGCGCGCCAGATGCAATACCGGAGTGTGGAGGGACAAACGTTGACAGAATTCCGCCACGAATGGACTGGAGAGGGGAAGATCGGATTTCGCCATGTCCGCCACCACGACCACGAGTTGGGACGGGGCCTTCTCCGCCATCTCCTGCAATCGATCCACCCATAAGTCGGCCAAATCGCGATCCTTCCGTCCGATGGTCAGTCTGGTGGTGATGCGTTGGAGATTTTCAATCAAGCCCAGGCGTAACATGATGGGAATGGCCCACAACTCGCCCAGTTTCAAGGAGCTTACCGTTTGGTAGGCGGCGACGAAGGCGCTCAGAGGTTCGGCATCAATTTGTGCGTCCACGTGCGAGATTAATTCGAGCACAATGTCATAAACACGAGGAAGTCCGGCCGAAGGTCCGTTCAAGAGGCGTGGCAACTCCCGACTGTAGCCCTTGGGCAGATGCCGACGGGCCATTTGAATCTGCTCCTCAATGAGGTAGAAGTTGTCGAGAAACCATTCTGCGGCGGGAGTGATGCGCCGGCTGGGATTGACGGCCAGGCTCGCGCGGTTGAAGGTTCTTAGAATGTCTTCGTTTTCGTCCAACCTGGCCAGCAGACGGTTGGAACCCTGCCGGGTGACGATTTGGTGTTGGGCCGCGAGCGCTTTGGCATGGCGCGCCAATTGTTCGACGCTGAACAACTCGGCCCGCAACGGTGGTTCGCTCGCGCTTGGACGCAAGCGCGCATAACCGGCCTTCCAGCCTTGAAAGCGCAATGGCAAAGTTTGCATGTCCTTCTTGCTTTTGATCTCGATTCCCGCGACCGACTTTAGCGCAGGAATTCGTCCTGTTTGGCCATTGCAGTCCGCCCCATCGGCCTTGGGATAGCGCATATAACGCCCAATGCCTCGCCGGGCGCTTAAATTAAGCCTACCGCAAAGACGATGCCGCATTGACGACATTGTCGCTCTAGGACAATGCGCGTGTTCGCGCCAAGATGATATGGGGTGTTATCCCCATCTCCAATTAGGCGGTTCAAACGCTTGGTTAGTGGGGGAATACCCCATAGCGTGCATTCCATAGGCGGGGCACCCTGTTGCGGTAACGTCAGAAGAAAATAACAAACATTACGGAGAATTACCAATGAATACGAAAACACAATCACAGCAGACTATTTGAGTGTCGGACGCCGGTCTGAAGGCAATAGCGCGAGCGTCGCGAAGGCCGTGGCGGCGTCGGACATAAACATGCGCGGCCAGGAATCCCCCTCGTCGCCGCCGTGTTCACGATCGTGATTGAGCGAAAAGGTGCGCCAACAGTCCCATCGATGTTGGTCGATATCCCACGGGCGGTGGTTTGAGAGCAGCCAAGCGCGCGCTTGCTGAAGGGCGGTCGCAACGTCGGGCACGCCCGCTTCATGCATGGCATACGTCGCCAATCCCGTGGCGTAAGCGTCCGATTGACACAGCAGCGCGAGGTCCGGCTTTCCCGGCGGACCGTAAGGGGCGGACTCTTTGGACCATGTCCAGGGACCAAGTTTGTAGAGCGACCAACCGCCATCCGCATTTTGCTGGCGGCGCAACTCTGCGGCGAGCGCGGACACCTGTTGGTCGTCCAACAAGTCCGCCAGCCGCGCGGAGGCCAGCAGCAGCCAAGTTTTGTGGTACAGATTTTGGCTCACGTAGTTGGTCCGCAGATAGGATTTCAATTTTGCGACGCCGATCGAGTCACTTTCGTTAATGCTATGGTAACCGTCTGCGGAGCCGACCGCGATGGCGGCCAGCGCCGCGCCGAAATAAACGCTGTCCGCCGATTCGTAGGGCTCATTTCCGAAGTCGAGCCAATCCCAAGCGCCATCCGCGCGTTGTGCCGCCCACAACTCCGCAAACGCCTTGCGCAAGGGTTCGGCCAGAGAGGCTTGGTTGTCCGGCGTGAGCTCGCCGACCAGCACCAGGAGGTTCAAGACAGCTTCCGAGCCGCGCGATTGGTCCTCTTTACTCTTGTAGAGCGGCTCATGGCTATCATAGGTGGCGACGCGCAGGAGCGTTTCGCGCAGCAAGCGTTCTTCTTGCGGTACTGGCGCCTTCATTCCCGCCGCTTTGCGCAACGCCGGGCGAGCCAGCGCATAAGGAGCAATCGTGTGACAAGAAACGCAGGATGTCTGCATGTCGCCCGTGCGGAGTTTTTTCGCTTTGACAAACCAGATGTCGATCCGGTCATCGAGGTATTGCGCCGCATTCGCCTGCCACGGCGTCGGCTGCTCAGGCGCCGTGCCCGCGAATGTCGTCCCGCAGGCCAGGATGAGCAGCAGCGCCGATATTTTCATTTTTACAGCATAGCAGTCTGAACCCGTGTGGTCAAAAAAATCACGCAAAGCTTTCAAAATTCCGGCATGTGCTAACATCGCGGCGGCTCCCAGTCAAATGCGGAAATGAATTGCCGCTTACAAGCCTTGGACATATTATAGCTTGAAAAGCGGCAGATTTCATTGTGCAGGCTCTTTTTGCAACAAGTTGAGTACAGACTCTAGCGTTATGCTCGCTCGCGCGACCTTGAGCATGGGCCTGCTGGCTCTGCTGCTTTCCAGCGGCGGAATGAGCGGCCAGCCATCGCAACCGACGGAATATCAAATCAAGGCGGCGTTTTTGTTCAATTTCGCCAAGTTCGTCGATTGGCCGCCGGAAAGCTTCTCCCAGCCGAACTCGCCGCTGGTCTTCGGCGTTCTGGGCGAGAATCCGTTCCATGAAGAGCTTGCGCGGACGATCCAAAACAAGAAAATCGACAGCCATCCGTTGGTGGTGAAGGAGTTTCATTCAGCGGCCCAGGCGACCAATTGTCATATCCTGTTCATCAGCACGTCCGAAAAGAAACGACTGCCGGATATTCTCAAAATTCTCAATGGGCACAGCATCTTGACGGTGGGCGAGACGGACCGATTCACCGAGGCTGGCGGCATGATCAATTTTGTTTTGGAAGGGACGAAGATCCGATTGCAGATCAATAGCGAGGCCGCGACCGAAGCTGGATTGAAAATCAGCGCCAAGCTGCTGAGCCTTGCGATCAGAACAGGACAGTAGCCGGAGGTTGGCCCGGTAGTTGCTGTGGAAGCAGGCTGAAATGGAAACCGTTGTCATGCTTGCAGCCAGGTATCCGGGGCGATCAGCGGAGTCATTCCTGCCTGTAGCCAGGAAAATTTTTCCATCGCGTCGTTTCATCCCTTTAGCGCAGGCGTAAAAACGCCGAAACTCATGAAGGTGTTCCGGCATTTAGCCATTCGCAAGAAGATGTTGGCCATTACGCTGCTCATTTGCGGCGTCGTGCTGTGCATTGCCATGGTGGCGTTGTTTGCCTTTCAGGTGCTCGATTTTCGTTCGAATTTCCAACGCGACACAGCCACGCTGGCCGTGATTATCGCCAACAACAGCACCGCCGCCATGGCGTTCCGCGACGAGCAGACGGCTAAGGAATTGGTGGATTCGCTGGACGCAAAGCCCACCATCTTGGCGGCCACCCTGGTTTTGCCCAACGGCCAGACGTTCGCCCACTACGGAATGGCGGAAGACGCGGGGGACCGGCCGCAATACCCGTCGGCGGCCGGTGATCGGTTTATGGGAGGCCAATTGCTTGTCACCCAGCCGGTCATTCTCAAAGGGGAGCAAGTGGGCACGCTCCATATGCGCGCAGATTACCGCAGAACTTTCCTGCGGCTCCTGGGCCTTTACGGCGAAATCGTTCTGGGAATTCTAATCGTGTCCATCGCCTTGGCGGCCTTCCTGTCAAGCTGGCTGGGCCGCACCATTACCGATCCCGTTTTGCATTTGGCGCAATGCGCGCGGGTTGTGGGCGAAAAAAAGGATTATTCCGTGC
>Ga0302324_100025598_pt1 | contig 11316 bp, 4 predicted proteins | sample Palsa_T0_1_FD_201949 | JGI IMG/M metagenome (GOLD analysis project Ga0302324, IMG submission 201949) | Peat permafrost microbial communities from Stordalen Mire near Abisko, Sweden - Palsa_T0_1 | ecosystem: Environmental > Terrestrial > Soil > Palsa > Peat permafrost | place: Sweden: Abisko... | reverse complement strand
GCTTCCTACGATCCCAAAACGGACAAGGCCAAGCCCCAGTGGACTCAGGGCCCCGGCACTCCCGCACTCGATAACGCCTATGTGCTCGCTCCCCAGGACTATGCCGTTCAGTACGATTTGAATCCCCTGTACACCGCCGGAACCAACGGCACCGGCCAAACCATCGCCATCGTTAACGAGTCCAACATCAACATCGATCTCGTGAATCAGTTCCGCAGTCTTTTCAGCCTTCCGGCCAACCCGCCGCAGGTGATCATCGACGGCAACGATCCCGGCGTGGACGGAATCAACAACCCGGACGGCCCGAACTACGCCTCCGGCGAAGCATACCTCGATGTCGAGTGGTCGGGAGCGGTAGCGCCAGGCGCCACAGTCGATCTGGTCATCGCCGCCGACACGGCCCTTGAAAGCGGCCTCATCCTGGCCGCCGAGCATGCCGTTTACAGCAACGTTGCGCCCATAATCAGCCTGAGTTTCGGCGGCTGCGAGATGTTTCAGGGCAGTTTCAACCAGTTCATAAACAACCTGTGGGAGCAGGCCGCAGCACAGGGCATCACCGTAATGGTTTCGACAGGAGACGCCGGCTCCGCAGGATGCGACAACGACAATTCGCAGTACTATGCGATTGATGGCCAGGCCGTCAACGGCTGGGCATCCACGCCGTACAACGTCGCCGTAGGCGGAACCGACTTCTATTACAGCTCCTATAATCAGGGCCAGACGGCCATCGACAACCAGCTTGCGACCTACTGGAACACGACCCCGAGCAACAACACGCCTGCGGTATCCATTAAGGGCGTCATTCCCGAACAGCCATGGAACGACAGCCAGTACGGCCTGGACATCTTTAGCGTTTACACCGACTCTGGCGACGCTGCGACCAGTATCGCGGGTGGCTCCGGTGGCGCCAGTAGCTGCTCCGCGGGTAGCGGCTCTGGGGCCAATGGCGGCTGGGGCACGTGCACCGGCGGATACGCGAAGCCCACTTGGCAGTCCGGCACCGGCGTACCCAACGACAGTGTGCGCGATATACCCGACATCTCGCTCTTCGCCGCCAACGGGTACAATGCCAGCTTCTATCCCATGTGCGCAACCGATGGCGATTGCCAGCCGGTTTCGAGCAGTGGCATAGTGCAGATCTCTGGCGTCGGCGGCACTTCCGCATCGTCGCCGTCATTTGCCGGCATCATGGCGCTCGTCAATCAAAAGTACGGACGCCAGGGTCAGGCCGACTTCGTGCTCTATCCGCTGGCAACGCAGTTCCCGGCGGCCTTCCATGACGTAGCCAACGGTACCAACTCTGTGCCGTGCGCCACGGGTTCGACGGACTGCATTTCCGTCGCCAACCCCATCACCGTGACCGATCCCACTTACGGCACTGCAACGGAAGGCGAGATCGGCACCGGCACGACTCCTGAATACAACGCCACAGCCGGATACGATCTGGCCAGCGGCCTGGGAACGATCGATGCCACCACGCTGGTCAACGACTGGAACAAGATCACTTTTGCCTCCACAACGACCACGCTCACACCCTCCGAAACAAGCTTCACCCACGGGACTCCAATCACGATCAGCGGCGCCGTCAAGCTAGCCAGCGGGACACCGACCGGGAGCGTGGCGCTTATGACCAGCAGCACCGAGGAGACGCAGCAGGGGCAGGGCTTGCCCAACTGGCTGAACGGCAGTGCGAGCGTCTTTACCCTGAACGGCAGCGGAGCCTTCAGCGGCACCGACAGCACGCTGCCCGGCGGGACTTACACGATCTGGGGCTCCTATAGCGGCGATGGCGCCAATGGCATGAGCACGTCTACCCCGGTTTCAATTACAGTGAGCCCGGAAGCCAGCGGAATTGACTTCAACATCTTCTCGACATCGGGCACATATACCTCGAGTTCAACGCCGGGGAACTCAGTCGACTACGGCACGCAACTGAATCTCAGCGCAAGAGTCACTCCGAGCTCGCAGCTTGCGGCATTCGAGAGCTGTACGACCACTTGCCCTGTCTTTACCGAGCCCACAGGGACGATCACCTTTCAGGACAACGGAACGGCCCTGAACAACGCCGTGATCAATGCCGAGGGCGACGCAGAATACAACGCTCCGTTCTCGGTAGGCGCGCATTCTGTGACTGCCAATTATGCCGGGGACCAGAGCTACAAGGCGTCCACAGCGGCGGCCATCCCCTTTACCGTAATCAAGGATAGTCCGCAGATTCAACTCAACGCTTCGATCGTCGATTCCTCCAACGGTGCTTGGGTGAACGGTCCGAGTCAGCCAACAGTGCTGACGGTGCAAATTGAAAACCTCGCCCAGGTCAATACCGCCCGGTCGTCTGCGGTGGCGCCGCCGACCGGTACGGTGACGTTGAACAGTTCGCTATCAGGATTCTCAGGGACCACGACGCTGAGTTCCGCGGTGGACCCAAGCACAAACGCGACGGAAGGTGTGGCCACGTTCACCGTTCCGGCAGGCTCGGTCTCCGGGAACTATAACCTCACAGTGACTTATAACGGAGACGGAAACTACAATTCGGTCTCGTCCACCACTCCTATCGCGATCGAGACTACCAAGGGGGATGGCGGGCTCACCTCTACAATCGCCGCAACCATGTCCGGAAGCATCTCGCCAACCACCACCGTGACGATTGCCGGTTCGGTGACCGGTCAAAGCGGCAAAGCGGCTCCCACGGGGGCCGTCTACATCTATTCGTCCGGGTATTATCCTACCGGTGTCAACATAGTGCCGGGCAGCGGAGATGTCTCAACCTTCGCGATCACTCTGAGCAGCCAATCCCTCTTCCAGGGAACGAACGCCATCACGCTTCAGTATTTTGGAGACAACAACTACAACCCCGCCGCCTATGTGCTGACCGCTCCGATCTCGAATCCGCTCTCGGACTTCACCCTGGTGCCGCAGAGCACGATCATCGCCGTTGCCGCACCGGGCGATAGTGGAACGGTTCCCATCAATATCGCTTCCGTGAACGGCTTCGCAGGCCCGGTTGCGATCACCGCCACGACGAACCCCGCAATCCGAGTCCAGATTCCGGCCTCGGTCACCCTTACGGCCGGCGGTAGCCAAACCATCAATCTCAGTCTGACCTCAGCAACCGCTTTGGGCAGCGGAACCTACAACGTACTGCTCACCGGGGTCGACTCCACTGGAAAATATGTGCATACCCTGGGCCTGGAATTGGTCGTCGCCGGCTCAGCAGCAGCTGTACCGGGCATCACACTCGCGTCCAATCCCGCCACTCTGCCCATTGTGGCGGGCGCAACGACCGGCAATACGTCAACGATCACCGTGACGCCCTCAGGCGGATTTACCGGAGCTGTTGGCCTGACCTGCGCTGTCAGTGGACCGTCAGGCGCCACCAGCCCTGCGACATGCAGCCTCGCATCGCCGTCGGTGACGATCAGCAGCACTGCAGCGCAAACGGACGTGCTGACGGTGACCACTACGTCCACCACCACTCCCGGAGCCTATACGGTTACCGTGACCGGCACTGGCAATGCGGGCGCAATCACGCAGACCACAACAGTGACTGCCAATGTGACCGCAGTGGGCGCTCCGAGCTTCACTCTCACGAACAGCGGCAACATCACCGTGAGCCCCGGCGCGACCACCGGCGACACCGCAACAATTACCGTGACACCAACTGGCGGGTTTACCGGTTCGGTTGCCCTGACCTGCGCAGTCAGCGGCCCGTCAGGCGCCACCAGCCCGGCGACCTGCAGCCTTTCACCAACCTCGGCGACGATCAGCGGCACTACAGCGCAAACCGCCACACTGACGGTGGCCACCACCTCCACCACCACTGCCGGAGCCTATGCCGTTACTGTCACTGGTAATCAAGGCACAATTACACAGACCACAACAGTGACCGCCACCGTAACCGCTGCTCCGAGCTTCACACTCACGAACAGCGGCAACATCACCGTGAGCCCTGGCGCTACTAGCGGCAACACCTCGACAATTACCGTAACGCCAACTGGCGGATTTACAGGGGCAGTCGCCATGACTTGCACCATGACTACCAATGCCGCCACCGATCCAGCAACGTGCAGTTTAGCCTCGGCGTCAGTCACGATCAGCGGCACCACAGCGCAAACCGACGTACTGACGATAGGCACAACCGCAGCCACCACCGCCCTCAACAAGCCGATGAAGCTCTTCTGGCCATCGGCAGGGGGAGCAGTTCTGGCAATGGTGTTCTTCTTCGGCATACCCGCGCGGAGGCGCAATTGGTTGTCGATGCTGGGTCTGCTCGTCTTCTTTGTTTCAATCGCTGCGATCGGCTGCGGAGGCGGCGGCAGCGGTACCACCCCGCCCTCGAACGCGGGCACCACTCCTGGCACCTACACAGTCACCGTCACCGGAACTGCGGGGTCGGTCACGATAACCACGCCGGTCACATTGACAGTGAATTAACAGCACAAAAAGAAGGGCTTCCTCGTATCGAGAAAGCCCTTCCTTTTTTGCCCAAGTTTCCAGCCTAACAAAGCAAGCCGAAATAGTACGCAATACGTAAAGGCAATCGAATCTGACTGATACCAGCAGTCAAATTGTTCCACGTGGAACAAATCTGCGTTCCACGCTAATACGCTCTCGCCCTGCGCATAATTACCCTCGACACGCGCACAATAGAAAAGGGAGCGGCCATTGCAAGGTCTCTTCAACCACGCCATCACAGAAGAAAGAAAGGGGGACAAAAGCAGCAAAAAATGCGCAAAAAGCGCACTTTAGAGCACCAAAAATTGACCTCAAGTATTCCAGAATCAAACAGATAGACAAAAAATGGCATACCCCCTCCCTTGGAGAAAATGCCGATTCGCCCTTTAAAGACCGGTTCAACCCTCAGATTTTGCCGTAAATAGTGGCTATTCCGCTTCAGCGTCCGCCGTCTCGTTCCATCCCTCGGCCATGAAACGATAGCCGATCCACGGTTCAGTCTGAATGTACTGCTTGCCCGTTTCCGCTTCCAGTTTCTTGCGCAACTGGCCGACGAAAACCCTCAGGTACTCAGGCTGATGCGCGGATTGAGCGCCCCAAACCGCTGTCAGCAGAGATCGATGCGTCATGACCTTCCCGGCGTTGCGCGCCAGGTAGAGCAAGAGGTCAAATTCCTTGGGAGTGAGATGAATCAGCTTTCCCATCACCGCGACCGAGTGCGCAGAAGCGTCCACCACGAAATCTCCGGCCTCGATGGCGTGCGTGGCGCGTTCCGGTGCGCGCCGCAAATGGGCCCGGACTCTGGCCAGCAACTCCTGAATATTGAAGGGTTTCGTGACATAATCGTCAGCGCCGGCGTCAAGCGCCTCGACCTTGGATCGTTCATGATCGCGAACAGACAGCACCACCACCGGCGTAGAAGCGATCAGCCGGATCGCCCGGCAGACATCCACCCCGGTCAATGTCGGCATCATCAGATCCGTAATCACCAGATCCGGGGCCCACTCGCGATAAACTTGCAGGCCTTCTTCCGGGTCGTTAGCTGTCCTGACCTGATACCCTTGCGCCGTCAACGCCGCTCTCAACACGCGTGTGATTTGCGCTTCATCGTCGATTGCCAAGATCCGTTCTTGCATGATGCCTTTTGGTCCTGTTTGAACTCTCCGGGCTTATCTGCGCCAAGCGCTGGCGGCCGCCCCGGTCCAGCCAGTTTTTGAACCACCCATCATGAACGATACAGCATTTGGCTGGCCGGATAGCAGAATCAGCGGCATTCAGCGAGCGGCAGCCCATCGTACCGCTTGTCCGGAACGCCAAAGCCGATGGGAACGCGCAAGACCGGCTAGAATCTGAATTGGATGGATCTTTCTCCGGCCTTCGACTGGTTGCGCGAGACTCTGCGATGGGTACTGGCTGCCGCAATCACGGCCTTTGTCACAGCGGTTCTGGTAATCATGCGTGCCGATTCAGGCACGGCGGGCATACTGTATCTGGTTCTGGTCGTGTGGGCAGCCACTCTCGCCGGACGCGCCGTTTCCGTGTTCCTGGCGGTTATCGCCTCTTTTCTGTTTGACTACTATTTTCTCTTGCCCTTGCATTCCTTCGGTCTCTCTGGCCTTCAGTCATGGCTGGCGATGGTTGCGTTCGTCGTCTCCTGCGTGATTGTGAGCCGCGTGGCGGAGCGCGCGCGCCGGCAAACCAGGCAGGCAGAGCGGCGCCGGGAAGACGTGGAGAGACTCTACTCGCTGAGCCAGGAGATGATGTTGCATGAAGACGCGGCAGGCCTGATCCGCGAGATTCCCCGGCTGGTCGAGCATAACTTCGCGCTCAACGCGGTTCTGCTGTATGTACGCGACGAGGACCAGCTTTATTCCTCCATCCCTGGCATCCCGGTTGGTGGAAGTTCGGCGCCATTTACGCCCGAGACAATGCGTGAGTCCCTTCGAAAGGTCTCAGCCGCATGGGAGCCGAACTCTGAGCTACCCGAGGGCTACACGCCCATGAATCTGGTTTTCGGCATGAACAGCGTCGGCACCCTCGCCTGGAAACCAGCAACGCTTTCCCGCGAAGTCGCAACGTCGGTGGCGGCCCAGGTAGCTATCGCCATCACCCGTGCCCACGCCATCGAAGCCTCGGCCCGGCTCGAAGCCGCCCGCGCGGCAGACCGGTTGCGGACTGCGCTGATTGATTCTTTAACGCACGAGTTGCGCACTCCGCTTACCGCTATTCGAGCGGCCGCGACCACGCTTCTCGACGGTCACGGACTGGATGACGAAACGCGCTATGAACTTGCTACCATCGTCGACGAAGAGAGCTCCCGTCTGGATTCCCTGATCGGCGAAGCGGTGGAGATGGCAGAGATTGAGTCGGATGGCATTCGCGTCAGGCCGGTGCCGCTTCACACGGGCACGTTTCTGGAACATGCCGTCGAAGAGTCGCACGATCAGCTGGCCACGCATCGCGTCACCATCGTCGTGCAGCAGCCGGACACTCCGCTCTGGCTTGATCCCCATGTGATGGGCCGCGTTCTCCGCCATCTCCTCGAAAATGCTTCCCGATACACCCCCGCGAATAGCCGCATTCTGCTGCGTAGCCGCCGCTCGCTGGGTAAGGTCGAATTTCTTGTAGAGGATGACGGTCCTGGAATCGACCCTCACGATCTTCCTCTCATCTTCGACAAGTTTTATCGCGGCAAACAGGGACTCGCGACCGCGAAGGGCTCCGGCATGGGGCTCTCGATTACCAGAGCCCTCGTGACCGCTCACGGGGGCGGCATTGATGTTGAGAGCGTGCCGGGGCGGGGAACAACCTTTCGCGTATGGATACCGCTCGTCGAAAAGTCTCCCAATATCGCGCAAGCTGAAGGCTCAGAGACCGCGCTCGACGATGCGGGCGCTGGAACAGCCGAAGGTTCAGGAACTAAGGATGCAACGCATCCGGTCGCTGGACCGGCAACGGCAGCCAGGCATCCATTCCGTAGGAAATCAGATCCTGCCGGAGTTGATCGACGGTAGAAAACTGCAAGCCTTGAATTCCGTGATGCCGCGCGGCCTCGATATTTTCGATCTTGTCGTCCAGGAAAAGCGTTTCCTCGGCGGTGGTTCCGAGACGGTCCAACAACAGGTGATAGATGGCGGGCTCAGGTTTGGCCATGCGGTGCTGATAGCTCCAGATCAGTACATCAAAATCCTCAATCCACCGGAAGTTGCGCTCGATGCTCTCCAGCACGGAATCTCCCATGTTCGACAGAATTCCTGTCTGCAAGCCTTTGTCTTTCAGCTGCTTATGCCATGTGAGCATTTCAGGGTCCGCAGTGGTCCACATGCGTGCATCCCAGTCATTGAGCTGCGCAATTTCCGCGGCAGAGAGTCCGAGGCTCGCGTCGGATACGAATTTTTGCCAGAAGGCGAGGCCGGTCAGATCGCCCCGGTCGTAGGCGTGACGGTCTGTCCAGTAAAGAGCTTCAAATCCCTCATGGGACAGGCCGGTAATTCGTTTAAGTTCCTCGCGGGCCGGTAGAAACGGCGGTCCGCTGAGCACCATTCCATAATCGAATACGACTGCGCGCAGAGCCAATTTGTTCTCCTGTACTGCTTCGGTTTATGGGACCGTGTATGGTGAGTTGTAAACGGTCGCCTGTTGCTATTTTGCTTGAGCGATTTGCCGCAACGGGCGGGAAAATCGGAATAAAGGTCGAGGATTCAATCGATTTCATGAAGTTTTCAAAGCGCACGGAATGGAACACGGAGGAGAGCGATCTGGCACGGGCACATCGCGAACGTCTGGCGGCGGGAGGCCCGATTTCAGATCTGACGACCTCGAATCCAACCCGGTGTGGGTTTAATTACGCAACCGATCTTCTGTCTCCTCTGGCGGATGGGACAGCGTTTGACTACGATCCGGACCCTCGGGGGAGCCTGCGGGCCAGGGAGGCAGTTTGCCGGTACTACCGGCAACACGGAGCCGCGATCGAACCCGGTCAGGTATTGCTAACAACAAGCACAAGTGAAGCTTACGGCTATTTGTTCAAGTTGCTTTGCGATCCAGGAGACGAGGTGCTTGTGCCCCAGCCGAGCTACCCGCTCTTCGATTTTCTGGCGGTCGCCGAGGCGATCGAGCTGGCTTCTGTTCCACTGGTATACGACCACGGCTGGCAGCTTGATCTGGAAGGACTTCGCCGGCAGATCAAGGGAAACACGCGCGCCGTCGTTCTTGTGCACCCCAACAATCCGACGGGCCATTTCACCAAATTGGAGGAGGCAAGGGAACTGGCGTCGATCTGCCGCGAGCACGGTCTTGGGCTGATCGTGGATGAGGTCTTTCTCGATTACGGACTTGAGATTGCGATGCAGCAGGACGCCCAGGACCGGAGCAGCTTTGCGGCGCGCGATTTGGGGATTCCGGTATTTATCGTGAGTGGAATCAGCAAGATATGCGGATTACCTCAAATGAAGGCTGCCTGGCTTGTCGCCGTTGGCCCGGGCTCTCTGGTGGCGCTTGATCGCCTCGAAGTATTGGCTGACACGTATCTTTCGATGAATGCCCCGGTGCAGTGCGCATTACCGGTCTGGTTGGATTCGCGAACTCAGATTCAGGAGCAGATTCAGCATCGAGTGCACGCAAATCTTGCAGAGCTCGACCGCTGTTTGTCGGGACAGAAGGTTGGCGACGACGGTGGTGGCATTTTAGTGAACCGGCTCAAGATCGAGGGCGGCTGGTACGCCGTTTTGCGGATTCCCGCGATCCAAGGGGATGAGGCGACGGTCAGAGAGTTGCTGGAATTGGGTGTCTGGGTGCACCCCGGGTATTTCTTTGGTATGGGGGTGTCTGGATGGCTGGTGGTGAGCTTGCTCACTCCTATCGCGGAATTCTCAAGTGGCATCTCCGTAGTTATGAAGTATTTGCAGCGGAATCAAAAGGGTTACCGTTGAGGGAGAATCATGAATCAAATAGTTGAGGTTATGTGATTTAAAATATTCTTATTAAAATACGTTATGGATAATTTCAAAGACGCTGGATTTCCGAGAGATCTTCCAGTAAGCCCCAACTTAGGTAATGGAAGATTGCGGTCCCGGCGTGTCTGATGGACGGCAAATGACTTTGCGCACTGATGAAATGCATGTTAATCTCGCTGCACAGTGATTGCATCCTGCCAAGCAACGACCTGTTGTTGTGCCGCCAAGGCGCACCTGGCCTGTTGTTGTCCGCGCTAGACCCCGCGATCATCTTCTGCCGGAGGTTCTTCCGGTAGAGAGACTCAACAAATTCAGCCAGTCAGGACCTGCTAGAAATGGTCACTTCTTCACACTCGCAGCGATTTTTCGCGTGGGCTTGTTGTCCTAAGCTCGGCGCTGCGCTGTGTTGCCGCGCCTGAGCTTTCGCATTCTTCCTTTCTTCGTTTTCAAAAATCCTTTGCAAGCCTCTTTTGGAGTTCAGTCATGCAATTTTTGCAGCGTTTTGCCAGAATACGAATCCTGATCCTGTTTTTCGCCGTGTTTGCTATACCAACTTTGTCTCGGGCACAGCTGGTTGGTGGAACCATTGCAGGCGATGTGGTCGACCCGAACAACGCCTCGGTCGTCGGGGCCAGCGTGCAGATCCGCAATCAGGAGACGGGCGGCGTCCGTCAACTCGTTACCGGTCAGGGCGGGGCATTTTCGGCGCCTTCCATCCCGGTCGGAGTCTATACCGTAACCATTGATCAGAATGGCTTCGCCCCGCTCAAGCGCACTGGCATCTCGCTCACCGTTGGCCAGAGCATCCAACTGCATCTTGCCCTCACGGTGGGTAATGTGGAGCAGGTGGTGACGGTCGCGGACACGCCTGTCGCCGTCGATACCTCCACTCTGCAGACGCAGGGCTTGGTGGATGAGCGCCAAGTCAAGGAGTTGCCGCTTAACGGCCGCAGTTTCGATCAGCTTCTTCAGCTCAATCCCGCGTCGGTCAGCTACACTACGCAGCGCTCCGGCGGAGTGGGAACATCGAATTCCTCGGTGGGCAACATGTATTCCATCTCCGGGCGTCGCCCGCAGGATAATCTCTTTCTGCTGAATGGCATTGAATACACCGGCGCCTCGCTGATCAACGTCACGCCCGGCGGGACGAGCGGCCAGCTTCTTGGAGTGGAAGCGGTGCGCGAGTTCAACGTGGTGACGGATACTTACGGCGCCAACTACGGCAAGCGCACTGGAGCGCAGATCTCCATCATCACCGCTTCAGGCAGCAATGAGATTCATGGCTCGGTTTACGAATTTCTGCGCAACAGTGCACTCGACGCGCGGAATTACTTCGATCAGGCGCAGATTCCGGAGTTCCAGCGGAACGACTTCGGAGCGGCCTTTGGCGGCCCGCTGCGCCGTGACAAGCTGTTTGGGTTTGCCAACTACGAGGGCTATCGTCAGCATCTCGGATTGAGCGACGTCACCTTTGTTCCGGATGCAGCGGCGCGTGCCGCTACGGTCGCAAGCGTGCAGCCGCTGCTCGCTTTGTGGCCGGTTGGAACCACGGAGTTGGGCGGAGGGATCGCGGAAGCTTTCTCCAACCCGCCGCAGCATGTTCGCGAAGACTTCGGTACGACGCGCATCGACGACAACCTCTCGCAGAAAGATCTGCTCTTCGGCGTCTATACCGTCGATGACAGCGACGCGACGACGCCGTCGGCGAATCCTTATTCTTCGGTTTATGAGCGGCTTCGCGAACAGGTGGTGAGCGCGCAGGAGCAGCATGTCTTTTCGCCGACCCTGCTGAATACGCTCCGTTTCGGGTACTCGCGGGCTGACTTCTCCTTTCAGAGCATTGTTTCGGGTGGAGTGGCAGGCTGGGTGGGCGACGGCCCGGTGGGTGCTGTCGTCATCTCAGGCA
>Ga0302324_100025597_pt1 | contig 11316 bp, 6 predicted proteins | sample Palsa_T0_1_FD_201949 | JGI IMG/M metagenome (GOLD analysis project Ga0302324, IMG submission 201949) | Peat permafrost microbial communities from Stordalen Mire near Abisko, Sweden - Palsa_T0_1 | ecosystem: Environmental > Terrestrial > Soil > Palsa > Peat permafrost | place: Sweden: Abisko... | reverse complement strand
ACCGGCGGGATCAGCTGCCACAGCGTGCGATCGGCGCCGCGAATGTAATAGTGGGTGAGCGACGCCAGATTGACGCCCATGAACGCGATCAGTGCTCCGAAGTTAAGCAACTCCGCGCCATTATCGTAGTTGATTAGGAAAGCACCAAAGAGCGCGATCACCCCCACGAAGATCACGTTGTTGGCCGGAATGCGCGTCTTCGGATGAATCGCGCCGAAAAACTTTTTCGGAATCGCATCGCTTCGTCCCATACCGTAAAGCAGCCGTGCCGCGCCCAGTTGCGATCCCATGCCGGATCCCACCGTCGCAATCAAAAGGGTGATGCTGATGGCTTTGGTCATGAGTACGCCCCCGGCGATACCGGCAACATGGCTGAACACGTTCTCATCTCCAAACTGCGAGAAGACATTAAAGTCCCTGCCAAATTTTTGCAGGCTCAATAACTGGGCGCCGTAAACCTCAGCCGACGCCAGAAATCCGGTAACGACGCACACCAGCACGGTCGCCAAAAAAATGTTTCGCTTGGGATTTTCCACTTCTTCGGACAATGTCGAAATGCCGTCAAACCCGATATAGGTGAGCACAGCCACAGAGGTCCCGTGAAATACCCGGCTGACCGTGAAGGTCTGGGGGTTGTAGAACGGACGTAAAAAATATGCCTCCGGATATTGTGGCAGATGGAAAATGTAGCGGACGGTATACCAGAAGAACGCCAGAATCACCGCGCCCATAATCGCGCACAGAGTTTTGTTGATACGGGCTGAAGTCTGCACCCCGCGCAGGTTGAGCGCCGTAAACAATCCCGCGAAAATCAGTGGCCACAGCAGCCCCGGATAGGGAAGCTGATATGCCGTTCCACTCAGCAGATCGGCCATCGCTTTGGCGCACCAGATGGTGCAGATCAGAGGATTAAGAATGTAATCCATGGTCATGCTCCAGCCGGTCACGTACCCGAGCGAAGGATGCAACTCGCGCCCCACATAGGTGTATGCCGACCCCGCGCTGGGATAGACCCGCGCCATTCGGCCATAACTCATAGCCGTGAAAACCATGGCGATCATTGCAATGAGAATCGACGTGACTACATGTCCCTGGCCGGCATTACTGAAAACTCCGTAGGCGGGCATGGGCGCGGTAGGCTGGATGACAATAATTCCGTAAAGGATCAAATCCCAGAGGGTAAGCGTGCGACGCAGACGCACAGCAGACGCTGGAGCGGAGGAAGTGGTTTCCATGAGTCCGGCTATTGGATTATGCAGGCTCTAAATTGTCAATATTAAAACGATTCTGTAGGTGATATGTCTTGAAGGGGCGCGGCTTTACAATCTGCGGAAAAACTCTAACTTTGCTCTGGTTTGAAAAGGCACGGCTTCCAGCCGCACCGTAACAGCAAAATCAATCTCGGCTTTAGCCGCCCGAGTGATGGGCTTTCAAACTGGCCCATTTGCATTCGACGGAGGCACGTTCATGCGCGAGCGCGCATCACGCAAGTGTCCGGTCGCCGTTTCATGAGTGCCCGCAACGGCGAGGCCGAAGCGTGGCATATTGGCATAGACGCATTCGTACTGGCCGTTGGCGACTTGGTAGGTTTCGTGCCATATGCCGACCGTACCATTCGAACCGACACTCTGATTGAATGCCTTCCACGCCGGAAGATGGACAGCATCGCGCGACTGAGCGTAGTCGACAAGTTGGTCAAAGCTTCGCCAGTACTGCGTGACCATGACTCCGGGCCAGTAGACGGAGGAGAAGGCGGCGAGCAAACCCAGCGACGGGATGGCGTAGAGTTCCTTCAGCATGGGGCCCATCGCCCTGGCAACCGGAAGCCACTTGTTAATGGCGAACAGACGGTTGATGCGAAAACCAATAATGAACACCACGAACGGGCCTTCGATCATGGTGCTGTAGCGGCCGGGAAATAGCGTAGGCATAAGCAACTATTTTACTTCGCGTCCCACGGCTGCATGCCCTCTGTGGTTAAATCTGGAATGGAATGACTCCGCGAATCTCAATTGCTCTCGCCGGCATGTACTTGGCTGCTCTCGGCTTCCTTCTCCCGCAGTCTCAAATGAAGGCGGCCAATCCCGTCGAAGCTGCGCGCCTGAACAATCTGGGCGTGGCCTACATGAACCAGCAGCTTTTCGAGAAGGGACTGAAATATTTTCAGCAGGCAGCGCAGGCTGATCCCAAGCTCGCCATCGCGCGCCTCAACCAGGGCGTTGCCTACCTGAACTTGCAGAAGATTGACCAAGCCGGGGCCGCTCTCGAAGACGCCCTCAAGCAGGACCCCAAGAATCCGAACGCGTGGTACAACCTCGGGCTGCTGGCCAAGAATACCGGGGAATCCTCCGCCGCAATCGATGACTTCAAGCGCGTGGCCGAAATCGACGCCAGCGACGCCGACACCTGGTATTTTCTGGGCACAGCGTATGCGCAGGCCAGGCAGTTTCCCCAGGCGATTGAAGCTTTTCAACACGCGCTGCAACTCAATCCGTTGCACGCCTCCGCGGAATTCGGATTGTCCCGCGCCTACCAGCAGTCCGGCGACGTCGACCACGCCCGCGAGCATCTCAAGAAATTCCAGTACATTACGCAAAACAAAATCGGCGCCCCCATGAGCCTGGCCTACGGCGAGCAAGGCCAGTACTCGCGTGCCGTCGAGTCGCCAAGCGCGGTGCTGAAAGCGCCGCCGCAGATCAAGGTGCAGTTTGTGGATGTGACGAAGGAAGCGGGAATACTAACCAAGGCGTCTTCGATCACGAACGCCGACAAGTACAGCACCCGAGGCCCGGGCGCGTGTTTTCTCGACTATGACAATGACGGCAAGATCGATATTTTTCTGCCCGACGACGGCACGCAAGGCGGGATGTCTCTGTTTCGCAATCTAGGGAATGGAAAGTTCGAGGATTTGACGGAGCGAGCTGGGTTGGATCCCGCGTTGCACGGAGTAGGTTGCACCGCCGGAGATTACGATAACGACGGGTTCACGGATCTCGCCGTGACGATTGATGGGCATGTAAGGCTTTTTCACAACGAGAAGAACGGTCGCTTTAAGGATGTAACCCAAGAAGCCGGAATCAGTGATCATGGCTCCAGCTACGGTCTGACGTTTATCGACTACGACCACGATGGCGATATCGATCTGTTTGTTCTACAGACGGGAAAGGGGCAAGCGATTGCATCCGTAGACGGAGTTCTCGACGAGAAGGTGCTTGCGTCAAATCAAGTGTGGCGCAACAACGGGAACGGAACATTCACCGAACAAACCGATCAATTAGGACTCGCTGGAACGACTCCTGCTATGGCGGCGCTTGGGACTGACTACAATAACGATCGTGCCGTCGACCTCCTCGTGACGGGCAAAACTCTGCTATACGAGAATCCGCGCGAAGGCAAGTTTATTCCGCAACAGCTGGTTGGATCGCTCGACTCGGGAGCCTCCATCCTTGATTTTGACCATGACGGCTGGATGGATGTTGCTTTTAGCCGCACGGGATCGCCCGCGCTAACCCTGTGGCGAAATCGTCATGGCACAGCTTTTGAGCAGGTCGGGAAATTGGCCACCAATTGGGTGCGCGCCTACGGCGTCGCCGCGTTCGACTACGACAATGATGGCTGGGTCGACCTTGTCGCCGTCGGAGAAACGAAGGAGGGCAAGGGCGAAATTAAACTGTTCCGCAATCTCGGGCCGGACGGATTCAAAGACGTCACCGCCGACGTTGGCCTCGACAAGATTCATCTCGAAAGCCCGCGCGCGATTATTACCGGCGACTACGACAACGACGGCGCGACCGACCTGCTCGTCACGCAGAATCACGGGCCTGCGGTCTTGCTGAAAAACGAAGGCGGCAATCAGAATCATTGGCTGCGGCTCTCGCTCAAGGGATTGAACGACAACAAGTCGGCGATCGGCACTAAGGTTGAGGTGTTCTCTGGCGGCAACCGGCAGAAGTTTGAGATTTATGGTTCGAACGGATATCTCGGGCAGAACTCGACCGACATCGTCATCGGTCTGGGAGACGCAAAAGACGCCGACATCGTGCGCATGCTGTGGCCAACTGGCGTGTTGCAGGACGAAATTCAAGTCGCCGGCGACCGGCAACAGAACATTACCGAGATCGATCGCCGGGGCAGCTCGTGCCCAACATTATTTGTGTGGAACGGAGAGAAGTACGAGTTCGTCGCCGACATGCTGGGTGCGGGCGTGGTCGGGCACTGGATTGGCCCCGGCCAGCGCGACGTGCCGCGCCCGGTGGAGTGGATCAAGATCGATCGCGGGATGATTCGGGAGAAGGAAGGGTTCGTGGATTCCCACCCCATGCCTGACCTTAGAAATAAAAAGGGGGGTGCCCCACTTCTCGCCGGTGTTGCGAGAAGTGGAAACCGCGGAACTCTAAGTTTCCGCTTCATGGAGCCGCTCGAAGAGGCCGTATATCTTGATCAGGCGCGACTGCTGGCGGTGGATCATCCCGCGAACGTCGACGTTTACCCGAACGAATATTTCGCGCCCAATCCGCCTTACCCGCCGTTCAAAGTTGTAGTGAGTCGTGACGCGGGGCCGCCCGCCAGTGCGTGGGACGAACATGGGCATGACGTATTGCCCGATCTGCTCGCACACCGTTACTTCGGCGATTTCTCGTTGACTCAGTTTCAGGGGTTCGCCCAGCCCCACAGCCTGACGCTCGATCTGGGCGAGCCCTACGCGGGCGGCCCGCTGTGGCTGCTGCTGCACGGCGAAGTTGAATATTTTTCCGCTACTAGTATGTATGCCGCGTCGCAGGCGGGCGTGCAGGCGATCTCGCCCTATGTCGAGGCGCTGGTACAAAATGGCAAAGACACGAGTGGAAAGTGGCAACGCGTAATCGACGACATGGGCTTCCCCGCCGGCGGCCCACGCACCATGACCGCCGATCTGACTGGCAAGCTGCCTCGCGGCACGCAGAAGATTCGTATCACCACGAATCTGCAGGTTTATTGGGACAACATTCTCATCGACCGCACGGCGCAGGCCGTGAGCAATTCGCCCAGTGCCCCGCGTTTGACCCCCGTTCCGCTCTCGCGCGCCGATCTCGAATTTCACGGATATCCGCTGAAGATTGAGGGCACGCCGGCAGGCAACGTCGAGTACATCTACGAGAAAGCCAGCGCGACGGGGCCCTACACGCGTCCCTTCGGCACTTACACGCGCTACGGCGACGTGCTGCCGCTGCTGACTGCGACCGACGACAAGCTCGCGGTATTCGGCTCAGGCGATGAAGTGCGGCTCGACTTCGATCCCTCACATCTTCCCGCGCTGCCGAAGGGATGGGTGCGCGACTATTTCTTTGCCGCCAATGGGTATGAGAAAGATATGGATTTCTATGCCGCCGAGGGCAACTTCGTCGCGCCTCTGCCCTTCCTCGGCATGGGCGGGTATCCTTACGCGCCTAAAAAATCTTTCCCGCTCGACGACGCCCATGTGAATTATCTACTCGACTACAACACGCGTCACATGTCGGGCAACGAGCAGCGCGGATACTGGTTCGACTACGGCGATCAAAAATGATGCGGTCGTTTTGAACGGGCCTTGAAAGGGCGCGGCTTCAGCCGCGCCGTAAACGACGCCCAATCAATGCGGCTTTAGCCGCTGGGGTTATGCTGGGCGTGTGCTGAAAGTTAATGAATCGGCGGCACCCTCCACTCCATACATTCTTTTTCCACCATGGCCGCTACGGCCAGCACCTGCTCTTCCTGCCACGGCCGGCCGACGATCTGCACGCCAATCGGAAGACCCTCGGACGAATGGCTCACCGCTACCACCGCGGCAGGATTCCCAAGTAAATTAAACCACTCCGTATAACTCCAGGCATCGAGATATTCGACGGTCTTGCCGTCGATTTCCCAGCTGCGCTCACCGTGGCGGAACGCCGGAATCGCGGCCGCCGGGCAAAGCAGAATAGGAAACTCGCTCATCTGCTTCAGAAACTCCGCTCGCAGCGCATCGCGGCGAATCCAGGCGCCAAGCAACGATTCCCCAGTGAGTGCCTGCTCTTCCGCAGACCAATCCAGAAACTGATCGAGGATCGGGCTGACGTCGTGTTCACGTCCCTTGAACATTGGATCGATCAGCATTCCACCGGCTTTGACAAAAAACTTCTTCCACAAGAGTCGCGCTTCTTCGAGACCTTCGGGACGAAAAGGCTCGACCTGAAATCCAGTGTGTTGCAGTGCATGGGCCGCGATTCTGACCGCAGCGCGTGTCTCTGCAGTCACGGGCGTGCGGCCATCATCCTCGAAGTAACCGATCCGCAGCTTCTTGATTTCGTCTTCGCTCGGCCACCTCAGCGGCACAGGCGCGGCGCAGGCATCGCCATCGTCTGGACCCTGCATTACCTCGAACAACATTTTCAAGTCGTCCACGGATCGCGCCATCGGCCCTACCACACCGATCAGCGCAAACGGGCCGCCGGACGCGGGATAGTGTCCGGTCGCCGGAATTCTTCCCGGCGTGGGCTTCAGTCCGCAGATGCCGGTAAAGTGCGCCGGCACGCGAATGGATCCGCCGCCGTCGCTGCCGACTCCGCCGGCAGACATGCCTGACGCAATCGCCGCCGCCTCTCCCCCGCTGGAACCACCCGGTGTGCGCTCCAGATCCCACGGACTGTTGGTGCGGCCGTAGAGCAGGTTATCGGTCTCCCACGCCATCAGAAGTTCGGGGGTGTTGGTCACGCCTAGCACGATCGCGCCCGCATTTCTTAAGCGGGCTATGAGCGGCGCGTCCTGCGTCGCGATGAAGTCGCCGCGCAGGCGCGTTCCGGATTCGCACCGCATCCCCGCCACTTCGAATGAGCTTTTTATGCTGACGGGAACGCCATGAAGCGAGCCGAGAATCTTCCCTCCGGCCACCGCCGATTCTGCGGCGCGGGCCTCGCGACGAACACGCTCCTGATCGACATGAACAAATGCATTCAATATTGGATTGAGTCTTTCAATTTTGGCGAGATGGGCCTCGACAACTTCGACGAGAGAAATCGATTGGGCGCGAATTCGCCGCGCTATCTCCATTGCAGAAAGAAATGTCAAATCGTTCATGAAATCCTTGCCCGCATGACGCGGTCCAGCCCTCGCTTTTCATCTTCCGTAAGGGCCCGAAATGTGCCTTTGGCAAGTTTCCCCAACGAAACGGGCCCAATCGCAACCCGGACCAGCCTGAGCACTTCGACCTGCAGCGCCGCCAGCATGCGGCGAATCTGCCGGTTCCTGCCCTCGTCGAGCACAATCTCAAGCCAGCAATTCTTCTCGCCCGAACGCAGTAAATGGGCGCGCGCGGCTAGGAGCAGTTCTCCATTCTCACCAGCCACACCGCGCATCAGCGCTTGCACAAAACTTGCGTCCACCACTCTTCCAATTTGTACGTGATAGATTTTCTCAACGTGGGTCTCGGGCGCCGCAATGTGTGCACCCCATTCGGAATCGTTGGTTAACAACAGAAGACCCTCGCTGGCCTTGTCCAGTCGTCCGACCGGTGCAACCCAGGGCAGCGGTTCGCCCGACTTGGCGAGAACTGCATAGATCGTCTCGCGGCCTTTCTCGTCGGAAGCGGTGGTGACCAGACCGCGCGGCTTATTCATCATCAGGTAAATCTTCTTCGCCACTTCGAGCGGGCGCTCGTCAACTGCGATGCGATCTTTATCAACCCGGACCGGCGTCTCCGGGTCGCGCCGAACAGATTCGTTCACGCGCACACGTCCGGCGTGAATCAATTCCACCGCTTTCGACCGCGAGCAGTAGCCCTGCTTCGAGAGGGCGCGAGCCAGGCCGAGCTTGCGGATGTTTTTCGATGGCACGCGTTCATGCTAACCGAAGGCGCGCCGCGATGAGCTCGAACTCTGGCCACGAGAGAGATACGCGCGCGACTTGCCGACGTACTTCTGACCTTTAACTTGAGCCCATGCACAATCCGATGGCAATTGGTAGGATGTTCATCGCGTCAAAGGGAGAACTTCATGGCCCACCAGCATCCTCCGCGTTTTCTTAAAATTGTGGACGACGCCAAGACTCGCGTGCGCGAGACCAATGTTGATGCAGTGAAAGCGAGAATGGATCGGGGCGAAAAGTTTCTGCTGGTGGACGTTCGCGAAGAAGGCGAATACGCCAAAGACCATCTGCCGGGCGCCGTTCATCTGGGCAAGGGCGTCATTGAACGCGATATCGAGGCGCGCGTGCCGCAATTGGATACGGAAATGGTCCTCTATTGCGGCGGCGGTTTCCGCTCCGCCCTGGCCGCCGACAATTTGCAGAAAATGGGATATACCAATGTGATCTCGATGGACGGCGGCATTCGCGACTGGCGCGAAAAAGGATACGGCTTGGTTGAGGGGTGACTCGGTGCTCAGTACCCAGTACTCAGTACTCGGTTCTCGGTTCTCGGTTCTCAGTCTGATTGCGGGTTGACTGAGTACTGGGTACTGAGTACTAATTCTCGCTGTGATTGCGGAATATATACCGCCTACTTATGAATGGTCGCATCTTCTTTTGGTCGCTGACGTCGGCACTCGCGGGATTTCTTTTCGGCTTCGACACAGTTGTGATCTCCGGCGCCGAAAAAACCATTCAGACTTTGTGGGGGCTCAGCCCGGGCCTGCATGGCATTGCCATGGCGTCGGCTCTTTACGGCACCGTCGTCGGTTCTCTGCTAGGCGGCTGGCCGGCAGACCGCTTCGGACGCAAAGCTACCTTGCTTTGGATCGGCATCCTCTACTTCGTCGGCGCAGTGGGATCGGGGTTGGCTCCCAATGTTACGGTTTTCATTGTCGCCCGCGTCGTCGGCGGACTGGGCATCGGCATCTCGACGGTGGTTGCGCCCATGTACATTTCAGAGATTGCGCCTCCGAAATATCGCGGACGCCTGGCCGGCATGTTTCAGTTCAACATCGTGTTCGGCATTCTGATCGCTTACGTTTCGAACGCCGCGCTCGCGGGCATCGGGGAAAACGCCTGGCGCTGGATGCTCGGTGTGGCTGCGTTTCCGTCCTTGCTCTACGCGATTTTCTGCTTCGGACTACCCGAGAGTCCACGCTGGCTGCTGAGCCGCAAGAACGATCGCGAGGCTGGCCTGCAAGTATTACAGCGCATCGAACCAAAGGCTTCGAAGGCCGAAATCGCAGCCGAAGCGGACGCCATCGCCGTGGAGTCTTTCCAGCAAGGGTCCTCGGGAAACTTCTGGACCGCGCGGCTTCGCAAGCCCATCATGCTCGCGATTCTAATTGCCTTCTTCAACCAACTTTCCGGCATCAATGCAATTTTGTATTTCGCGCCGCGCATCTTTGAATTGACCGGACTCGGTGCGAAGGCGGCATTGCTGCAATCCATTGGCATTGGCGTCACCAATCTGGTCTTCACGTTTGTGGGACTCTGGCTGATCGACCGGCTGGGCCGGCGCACTCTTCTCTATGTTGGCTCGTTCGGCTACATTGCATCGCTGGGTTTGGTCGCGTGGGCCTTCTTCACCAGTCATTTTTCCGTCGTGCCGGTTTGCATCTTCGCTTTCATCGCCGCCCACGCCGTCGGCCAGGGTGCGGTGATCTGGGTTTTTATCTCCGAAATATTTCCCAACCGGCATCGCGCTGAAGGTCAGACTTTGGGCAGCTTTACGCATTGGATTTTCGCCGCCCTGCTCACAACTTTCTTCCCTCGGATGGTCTCCGCCTTCCCGCCTGGCTACGTGTTCTCATTTTTCGCGGGCATGATGGTTCTGCAATTAATCTGGGTGAAAACCATGGTTCCGGAGACGAAGGGGGTGCCACTGGAGCAGATTCAGAGGCAACTTGGGATTGAATAGCTAATACAGATCTTGTCATCCTGACCGAAGCAAAAGACATATGGACTCGGGGGACTGCCGGCCGATTGCACAGGTCCTTCGCTTCGCTCAGGATGACACGCCGGAAGGTGTCATCAGTGCGACGGCAAAGCCGGCAGCGCCACTTTCCCCTGAATCCCCGAACCTTCGACGATCGTGTAAATAAAATCCGCCGCAATGTTGCGTAGAATTTCGCTCTGACCATTCGGCCAGCGAATGCTCACCTCATCCATCTTGTCATTCGCTCCCAGCCCAAAATGCAACCGCAAATCGTTCTGCGAGATGTAGCTGGCTCCGCCGCGCACTTCGTCCATCTGCGTTAGCGCTCCAGCCTTTACCGTGACCCGCGCCCCAATCGCCGCCTTGTTGCTCTTCGTTCCCACCAGCTTAAATAAGACGCGATGATTGCCACTGCCGTTATGGTTCAGCAACAATGAGGGCGGTTCGCCTACGTTCAACACCACAATATCCACATTGCCGTCGTTATTGATGTCGCCAAAAGCCGCGCCCCGCCTCGATTTCAGGGGCAACGCCGCCAGTGCTGACGAAACGTCTTCGAACGTTCCATCGCGATGATTTCTGAAGAGCACCAGCGGTTGCCGGTAACCGGCGCCGCCAGCGACCTCATCCACCTGCGGATAAACGTGGCCGCTGGCGATGAAAAGGTCGAGCCAGCCATCGTTATCCATATCAAAAAACGAAGTGCCCCAACTCACCAGCGGATACGTCGGCTTAATGATTTTGGCGCGCTGGCTGGCGTCGGCAAAGCTGTCGCCGCCCTGATTGTGGTAGAGCGTGCTTCCCTGCTCCGTAAAATTGGTCACAATCATCGACAGCCGGCCTTCGTGTAAATAGTCTCCCCAGTCCACGCCCATCGATCCCTGCTGCATGCCGTCGCCGCTCAGCGCCACGCCCGAGAGCAGTCCGATGTCCTCGAACGTTCCGTCGTGTTTATTGTGATAGAGGAAATTCGGCCCCGCATCGTTGGCCACATAGAGGTCGGGCCATCCGTCATTGTCATAGTCGCCCCAGGTCGCGCCCAGTCCGTAAAAATGATGCGGATCGTCGACTCCGGCCTTCTTCGAAACTTCTTCGAACGTTCCATCGCCCTTGTTGTGAAACAGTAAATCCGACTCCCCCGGCAATCCCCATGGACCGCACTGCACCAGCACTCCCTTGAACCGGCAGAAGCGTGGATCGTTGCCGAACTCCGGCAGTTTATCGATATCGACGTGAACATAACGCGACACAAATAAATCGACGTGGCCGTCGCGATCGTAGTCAGCCCACGCCGCTCCAGTGCTGAAACCTCCGCCCGCAACTCCGGCCTTGTCGGTGACGTCTTCAAATTTGCAGTTGCCAAGATTGTGATAAAGCGCATTGCCGCCGAAGCCGGTGACGTAAATGTCCTGCAAACCGTCATTGTCATAGTCGGCCACGGCGATGCCCATGCCCCAACCTTTGCGTGTAAGACCCGC
>Ga0302324_100025596_pt1 | contig 11316 bp, 7 predicted proteins | sample Palsa_T0_1_FD_201949 | JGI IMG/M metagenome (GOLD analysis project Ga0302324, IMG submission 201949) | Peat permafrost microbial communities from Stordalen Mire near Abisko, Sweden - Palsa_T0_1 | ecosystem: Environmental > Terrestrial > Soil > Palsa > Peat permafrost | place: Sweden: Abisko... | reverse complement strand
AGGATCGGGCCGCTTCTAACGGTGAAATTCCCAGGCTGAAGTCGTTCTGCAGATAGTAAAAGACACCCAGGTAAAAGTGCGCGCTCTCGGAGGACGGCTCAATCGCGACTGCTTTGATAAGACAGCTTTTTGCAACATCCGGACGGTGGGCAAACAGGGCCAGCCTCGCTTTGAGAATCAACGCTGGAACAAAATTTGCATCGAGCCGCAGGGCTTCGTTGACTTCCTCATCGGCCCGGCCAAATTGCATTTTCGCAAGGTCATCTTTTGCCTTGTCGTATTGCTGTTGCGGTGAGAGCGAAAGCTGAAGCGCGAGGAGCCAGATCATTGCAGCTTGCCCCCCGGAGCGAGCGAGTAATATCGTCCTCCCGCCACATGCTCGAAACGGTCCGTTCGTCCCACGGCCGCAGGCCATTGCACCTGAATCCAATCGGCAAATGCCGCCCTTCCCAGGCCCAGTAGATCGCGTGGATCGGACGAGGAGAGATAGCTGCCCCCTCCCCGGTGGAAGAGACTATGCTGCACACCGCCGGCCGACCAGGTGATTCTCGCCCCTACTGCGAGACCCTTAAGGTTAAGTCCCAACCACTGGTTGGCATTGTGTAGCACGTTGTGGAGAATCACCGGCGCCTCGCCATTGTTTACCACGACAACATCCGGGCGTCCATCGTTGTCCAGGTCGCCGACGGCGAGTCCACGAGAAGGATAACGCGTGGTGAAGGCGGGTCCCCCCAGCTTACTTACATCTTCGAAACCGTGACCGGTGTTGTGAAACAACAGCATTGGTTGCTTATAGTGCAGCGAGCTGGAGATGCTCTCGATCAGATCGTCCGGGTGGCCGTTGGCCATGATTATGTCCGGCCAGCCATCCAGGTCGAAATCGAAGAACCTGACTCCCCATCCTGTGTCCATGATCGTGGCCATCGCAATGCCGGTCGCACCCGCTACATCGTCAAAGGTATCGTCCCCCTGGTTGCGATAAAGCGAATACTTCTCGCGGCTGATGTTGGCCACAAACAGGTCCTCGAAGCCGTCCTGATCGAAGTCTACGGCATCGACTCCCATTCCTGATCGCGCAGCGCCTTCGGGGCTATAGGCCACCCCAGCTTCGAGCCCGATCTCCTGGAATTTGCCCGCTCCCTTATTCAGAAAAAGAAAGTTGGCCACCGAATCATTGGCCACAAACAGGTCGAGCAATCCGTCATTGTTGATGTCGGTGGCGACCACTCCAAAGGATTTGCCGGGATATTTTCCTATACCCGAAGAGACACTCACGTCAGTGAACGTGCCGTTGCCATTGTTGCGATAGAGACGGCTCGGCCACGGCTCATAGCTCTTCGGATAGCAGTAGTGGGCGATCCCCTTGGTACTGCAATCGTGTTCCAGAGACTTGTTGTACCTGGCAAAATGCCCTACGTAGAGGTCCAGGGTTCCATTGTTGTCGTAGTCGAACCAAGCCGCACTTGTAAAAAGACCCGGCTCATTGAGTCCGGCCTCTTTCGCCACGTCGGTAAAAGTTCCGTCATGATTGTTGTGGTAAAGAATCAGGTGCCCGTAGGTGGTAACCAGCAGATCTGTCCAACCGTCACCGTCGTAGTCCGCCGCAGCGACGCCGATGCCAAAGTCTTTCCCTTCGACATGGGCCTTTTCTGTCACATCGGTAAATGTGCCATCGTGATTGTTGTGATAGAGGGCGTTGTGCAGTGGCTTGCCGGGCTGAAAAAAATCGGACGGGCCACTATTGGTAAAATACAGGTCCATCCAGCCGTCGTTGTCATAGTCGAATATTGCGACGCCGGGCCCCATCGATTCGGGGAGGTAACGGCGAGTCGACATCGCATTCTCATGCTTCCAGACAATCCCGGTTTGCTGCGGGGACAAAATCTCAAAGTACGGCTGGGGATCGGTGGCGTTTTGCGACTGACAGACATGATCGAGAAGGAGGCATGCCAAAATCATGACCGCCGTTACACGCAAACCCAGCATGGCGCCCATTCTACAGTTGCGTCATCGTGCATCCGGCAGCAGGCCCTTTTCTACCAGCACAGGGGGTCTGCGATGGTGGGTCGCCTGCTCGTAGGCGTACGCCCAGCCGAGCAAGTCGCCGTCTTTCCACAGCTTGGTGGAGATCTCCAAGCCGAAGGGCAGGCCATCGGGATAAAAGCCGCCGGGAACCACCACGGCGGGCACGCCGATCATGTTCACCCAACTGGTATCGCTGTGCGGGCCGCCGCTGATTTGCCCATCCTGGGGCATGGTCTCGTCGGGTGGCGGCATTTGGGCTGCTGGATAGACAAAGCCATCGAGATGCAGCCGATCAAGCGTGTCGTTATAGACTTCGATCGTCTTGCGCCGCGGAATCGTAAAGTTGGCCTCGAATTGTGGATCGTCTTCGATGGTCGTCTGCTTCATCGGTCGCCGGTCCTTCTGGGTTTCCTCATCGCCGCTGATAATTGCCGGCGGCAGGGGAGACCCGATGACCTTCGCGTATTCCTCGGCCGAATGGTACTGGGGCGGCCCATACGCGGCGAGATACTTCTCCGTTCCTTCTCGAACGTAGGGTAGTGTGCAGACTCGCGACACTGTCTCGGCAAAGCTTTCCGGAAGAATCGAATCGTCGAAGACGACGGTTGCTCCCGCCGCGCGCAGCCCTTCCACAGCCTTCATGAACGCTGCCCGCGTTTCCGGCCGGAGTGGGATGATGGCCGCCGCCCTATGCGCCGCAGTCATGCTCGGCGACTCGCCCGGTACTCCCTGGAAGGGAATCCCGGCTCCCTGCAGAATGAAGGCAGGAACCCCGAAGCGCTTGCCTTTGAGCGCGTCGGCTTTCAGGTAGGTGGTGTAAGGCCCACGCTCAGCGAGGGCGGCGGATCCGCTGGTGCGAGGATCCAATGGATCTTCACCTGCCATCACATCGAGCGCGATGGTAGCGTCCGTCACGTCGCGCGCGATGGGCCCGGTGTCGTCGAGCAACCAGTCCAGCGGGGCGATGCCGGTGATGCTCACCAGGCCACGCGTAGGGAATACGCCGACCACAGAACTGGTGGAGGCCGGCATCCTGATCGAATTGCCGGTGTCGGTTCCGTTGCCGAGCAGCGCGAAGTTCGCCGTGACGGCGGTCACCGTGCCGCCGGAAGAACCTCCAGGGCTGAAGCGGACATCGTACGCGTTCCCGGTGCGGCCATACGCTGTGCTGCGATTGGTGTCGCTGGCGGCAAAGTCGGGCATGTTCGTTTGCCCCAGGATCACCGCTCCCGCGGCGCGCAGTTTGACGACGATCGTCGCATCCTTCGGCGCGAAGAACTCGTGGCCGGGGATCATGTACCCTTGCCATCCATCGGTGGTGATCAGGCCTTTGATGGAGGTGTTTGCCTTGGTCACAATAGGGACGCCCCACAACGGTCCACGCTGGTAGTGGCTGCCACCCGCGGCAGCCTCGGCGTCCTCGCGTGCTGCTGTCGCCAAGGCTCCCGGTGCATCTACATTCTGCACTGCGCGGTAGATGCCGTTGTACTTCGCGATCCGCGCCATGTACCACTGCACCACCTCGGTGACGGTGTATTTATGGCTGCGATACATTGCCTCAAGCTGCGGGATGGTGACCTCGAGCAGGTCGCGATCCATCGCCTCTTGATGCGGAGCGGTTGGAGTAGCTGCCCGAGCAGCGATGGCGCCGAATGCCGACACGCAGAGCGCCGGCAGCAAATACCAGAAACGGGCTCGTATCTTCATAGCATCCTCTAAGTAAACCTCGACCAGCCTGGTGCGTCCAAAAGAGATAGGCGACGCCAGGACCCGCTGCAACGATCGTACGGGCCTCAATCCAAAGTCGTGCTGGTTGTTCCTGGGTATTCATGAATCTGTGCTCTTCATTCCCAACTGGCCTTTCGTTTGTTTCTGAATTGACGCGGTGCAAGCGGCGGGGGCCTTTGGCGTTCGTTCTGCTTCTTGCCGTAGGAGTCTCGCCGCGGCTCGCGATGGCGCAGAACGGGGTCTTCAAAATCCCCCCGGTGAAAATACCGCTCGAAGTTAAAGACCAGCCTATCTCGATTACCGCCTCGGCGATACTGACCCTTACAACAAAGGATCGCAATTTGAGGATATTGAATATTCAACTCACTGGCGATCTTTCTGATCTGCAGCGCAACTTGACCCACCTTCTGAGTTCACAGCTGGACAAGGGCTCCTTTCCGACCAGGTGAAAGAACGGTTGGCATCGCGCTAGGGCGATGCGGTTCTGCCCCTGCTGGTGGCGGTAGAAAGGAATATGCCGCGTTGCAGCAGTTTCGCCCCCTGAAATTTACCTTCTGCAACCTGCCAGCTCTGCACCATTCGGCGTAAGATGGCTCATCCTTCGGACCATGTCGTCGGGAGGGAGGCAATTCATGCGGGCCCATCGTTCTCGTCTGGTCTTAACCCTCGTTGTCTGCTTCGCGAGCACCCTCCTGTTATCCACGAACCCGCTGCCTGCGCAGGCGGTTGATCCTCTGCCGGCGGTTACGCCCGCAACCCTGCATCCATCCGCTCCTCCGGTCCTTTCGCCTGAAATGCAGGGCGACTTGCTAATGGCTCGCGGGAGCTATGCCGCAGCGCTTCAGGCCTACCAGCTTGGGTCGCCGCAATCGGCAGCGATTTGCAACAAGATTGGCATCGCCTATCACCACCTGTTTGCACTGGAAGAAGCTCGCAAGCATTACCTGATGGCGATCCACCTGAATCCGCATTATGCAGAAGCGCTCAACAACCTCGCAGCCGTTTATCACGGCGAACACAATTACAAGCTGGCTGAAAAAACCTATAAACAGTCACTGAAGTACGCGCCAGATGCGGCGCTTACTTATAAAAATCTTGGAACGGCCTACCTGAGCGACGGGAAATACAAGCTGGGGGCGCAGGCTTTCCAGAAAGCCCTTACGCTCAGCCCCAATGTTTTCGATACCAGCCGGGCGCAGCCTATTGAAGATTCCGGCTCACGGGCGCAGCGTGCCGATGTGAGCTATTACCTGGCCAAGACGTATGCCACGGTGGGAAACAACGAGCAGGCGCTCCTCTTCCTGCGCAAAGCTCTGGCCGCCGGCTTCAGCGATCGCCGCCGCCTTATAGAAGATAAGGACTTCGCCGGGTTGCGGGATACGCCGGAATTTCAACAACTGATGGAGCAGATGCATCCGGTACGAGCCCCTCGTCATGTGACCGGCTAGCAAGTCTTAGACACCAGAGATGAGAGCTGCCGGGAGTGGCTGCCGGCCGCCCACAGATCCCAAGCTACAATCGGTTCGAGGCCTTCACAAAGGCATGGGAGAAGTTGTGCGTCGAACCGTCTGCATTCCGTTGATCGGCGTCATCCTGCTCGTCACTGGCTGCACCTCGGCCTACTACAAGACGATGCAGACCCTGGGCAAAGAGAAGCGAGACATCCTGGTGCAGCGCATCAAGGATGCTAAAAAAGATCAGGACCAAACCAAGCAGCAGCTGCAAACGACGATGGAGTCTTTCCAGGCCCTGACCGGCTTTCAAGGGGGCTCACTTGAGAAGTCTTACAAGCGTCTCAACTCCGATTACGAAAGCGCCAACGCGCAGGCGGGCAAGCTCCACGACAAAATTCAGTCGATCGATCAGGTGAGCAACGATTTGTTCAAGGAGTGGCAGGGCGAAATCGCCGCCATGGGGAATGCGAAGTTGAAGGCGCAGGACACGGTCATGCTGCGCAATGCAAAAACGCGGCAGGCTACCTACATGCGCGCCATGCGCCGTACCGAAGACCAGATCGCTCCCGTTTTGAAGGCCTTTCGCGATCAGGTGCTGTTTCTCAAGCACAACCTCAATTCGAGGGCGATCGGTTCGCTCAAGGGCACCACGGCCGGCCTGCAGGGCGACGTTGCGGATCTCATCCAGAGCATCGATGCCTCAAGCCAGGAAGCGGACAAGCTTATCTCCTCCCTGGCGGCCTCAGACAGCAAGAACTAGGTGCAGGGGGATCGGCTTTTCCCTGCACCGTCAACCAATTCAAACCGAGGCGCCGCCCCCATGACAAGGTTGAGGGCTGCGAGCTCCGCGAGATTCGTGAGTCGCACAAATTGATTCTCCAAATCGATTTTCTGCGGCCCGTTTGACCGCGCCCCTTCCTCATTTTTTTTCTCTCTACCCAAAGAGAAATGGCCGCTCCCTGTAATTGGAGCGGCCATTTCTTTCTTCAGTTAGCGATCAGTTTTACTGCAACTCCTCCACGCTGCGAGCAACGAACACCGGGTTTCCGCTGGACGGATCCTTGAGGACCAGACCAACCACGCGGATATCGATGGCCGAGCCACCGCTCAGGTCGCTGAGCCCGTTCAGCCCACCAAGGTACGTGGTCAACGGTGTGGTGTACACAGTGATAGGACCGTTGAAGAGCACACCTGCTAAGCCATTCGAATTGAACTGGAAGCTGCCATTCCCCGTGTTCGTGCTCCCCGCTACCCATGTGCCGGTATGACCCTCGTGACGAAGGACGATGCGATGAGCGGTTACGGCTTGCGAGTTACCGGCGCCGCTCAACGGGCCACCGATGCTGATGTGCTGCCCGGGGACCATCAGGCTGGAGTTGAAGAAGAAGTTGGTGAGTGGGGTACGCATTGTGTAGATAAAGTATTTCTCACTGCCGGTGAGGTTGACGTTGGCAATCTGGCCCAGGGTGAGGCCCGTATCCGCCGGCAACTCAGCGCGAACATACATGTTCAACGAGCTTGCCGCGCCTTGCGCCGGCGTGACGTAGGTGATCAGACCAGCCGCCCAATAACCGTCCTGCGACAGAATGCCCAGGCAATCCGCGTTGATAGTCTGGCTGTTCGGTGCAAATGTGCCGGAAACCTCAATGATGGAGCTGGTCGTGAGGTTGGCAATGGTTTCCTTATTTTCAAAATCGGTGTTGGACGAGATCTGCACTGTGTATTGCCGGCCATGCGGGCCCGCCACGACGAACGAGTTTGAAGTCGCATCGATACTCACGACACCAGCGTCGAACTCATCGATATAGCGTTCAGGATCGCTCGCGCCGAGCGCCTTCAAGTCCAGGGTGGGCGTCACCTGGCCGGTGATCTGTCCGTTGGCATCTACCTGGATGGATTGTTGCAGATCGAAATCAAATCTCAGTGCATCCATGTCTCCAGCATTCACAACAAAGGGACTGGCTAGATTGATGGTGACGACCGACTGGGTGAGCGTCGCCGGCATGCTGCTGATGATGGGTGCTGATCCAGTCTGCGTGTTGAGATACCCGAGGGTTGCGGTGCCTAAGGTAACGGTCGCAGTGGTGTAGGTGCCCGTCGGAATAGAGTTGAAATCGAGCAAGGTTGAGAGGCCGTTGAAGCGCGCGAAATCAACCGTCTGCGCGCCGTTCAATATGGATACCGGTGTTGCTGAACCATTGGAAAGGCTGATGCTTTGCACGCTGACCGCGAAAGAAACCACGCTTGGAAGGGGCGCGTCGGTTCCCAGAACGTACACGGAGCCAGTTTGCGCCTGGCTTGAGCCAGTGCTTTGGCTGGGGGCGTTGCCGCTGCCGGCGCTACAACCAGCGACAAACGCCGTAACTAAGATTATCGCGAACACGCTAAGTCCATTGATACGCTTCATAGGCTGCCTGCTTTCTTAAATTGTCTAGGTTTGTGCAATGCAATCACACCCAAAGATGCAAGCCTGGGGGGCGCAATAACTCGTCGTCGCTGCTACACGGAACCTGTGTAATTGCTGTCACTGTGGAGTGGAACACAGTCCCTCAGCTCAAAGTTTCGGAATGAACTGCAACTTTAGTTGGAGGTCTGTGTTTCTGTTTTAAGTGGGAATGCCGAGCCTGCCCGCGATAAGTGTGCGCAGTAACTCACGCTTCCTATCTATCCCCTGTATTACCCAGAAGATGATGGTGGAATTACATTCCTGCGGAAGACTACAGGCCCTCGGTCGCTCAACGACGAGCCAGGCGACTGGGCATAGAGATAGGCACTTACCCGTTCGTTTCTTTCAAGGTGGACTGTTAAGTATCTCTGATCATTCATCCTGATACGAAGAACGCGGCATCAGGTTTTTTTATGACGTTCCCTTGCCGTGGACTCTCCGGCTCGCAGCTTGGGCGTGTAGAGCGGCTGGAGGTGGACCCAAAACCACCAGCGTAGGTCCGCCATGGTTACTGTGTCATGGTAAGGACAAAAGTCTGCGTATGGGTAGGCGCTGACGTGCCAGACGCGGTCACGGTGACGTTATACGTGGTGGATTGCCCTTGCGGCGAGCTCTTAGATGACGTACCGCAACCGGCCAGCACCGCTACGAAAACGAACATCAACAACCATCGCGCCTTTCTCGATTTGCCGCCGAAGAACCCGAAGAAAATGAGCGGTATCGGCGAGGAGAGGGCCAGGAGCAATCCGGTGGAATGCGGCACCAACTGGCTGCTGCTGGTAGCGCTGATCGTCATCGTGGTGCTCTCGGGCGCGCCACCTGAAAGCGTCGAAGGAGCAAAACTGCAGCCCCACCCGCTCGGCAGGCCGGAGCAGGCAAAGGAGAGGGAAGCGTTAAATCCATTCTGCGGAGCCACCGCCACCGTCAACGAGCCGGTCGCGCCCTGAGCCATCGTCAGGGTGTTGCTGGACAGTGTGAGCGCGTAGTCGGCCGAGGGTGTGGGAGGAGCTGCGGCCGCTGTGATGGTCACGGTAATCGCGCTCGAAGTCGAAGCCAGGTTGGCTGTATCTCCGCTGTAGATTGCGGTTAACGAGTGCGTGCCCACACTGAGCGAACTGACGGCCAGCGCTCCACTGCCTGAAGTCAGCGGGCTGGTCCCGATCGCCGTACTGCCATCCTGAAAAGTCACCATCCCAGTGGGTAAAGAGGTTCCTGCAGTAGGCGCGACGGTCGCTGTGAAGCTGATGGATTGGCCCGAAACGGCCGTCGTGGGTGAAGCCGTAAGGGTTGTCGTTGTGGCAGTTGGTTGCGCAACCGCCGCGGTTACCTGGACGGACACAGCATTCGAGACAGAGGCTCCGTTCGTTGCATCCGCAGCATAGGAAGCAGTGATGCTATGCGTGCCGGTCGCCAGCGTTGCAATCGAGAAAGTAGCCGTTCCATTTGTCAGGGCAGACGAGCCTAACGACGTGGTGCCGTCCAGGAGCGTGACGCTCCCGGTAGGCGTCGGGCCGGATGCCGCGGCAACCGTAATGCTAAAGATGACTGCTGTTCCTGGTGCGATCTGCGTGGCGGATGCTGAGAGGGTCGTAGTGGTCGCGACCAGCGCGGTGCTTGCCGGTTGCACCACGAACAGCGCGGCTGAATAGCCGGGAAATGTGTAGCCGAGGGAGCCGTTGCTGATTGCGGCGTCAGAAGGATGGCCGATGGACGTGAGGCTTGCCTGCGAGTAGGTGTAGACCTGGGCAGTGGCAGGGAGGTTCAGATTGGACAAGGCAATCGCACTGGCCAACGCCCCCGTCGTCTTATTAATAACCAGAATAGTCACAGCGTGATCGCTCGATCGCTGGGCGGCGTAGATGGAGAGTTGTCCCTGATCAGAGCTGACGGCACTGACAGAAGTATCCCCAAACTGGCTCCCGTTACCGTCATAGTTTCTGAAGATACGAAAGGCGAAGGCGATGGGGTCCGTAGACGCGGGCGCGCTCCACATATTGGCAAAGTCGAGCGGCTGCTGGCCAAAAATACCCAGCACGTCCATCTCGGCAATGGCATCGACGATGGACTTCTGTCCGCTGTCGATGCTGTATTCCGAGAGCGACAACAACGTACCAGGATAGTAGGTGCTGATCCAGTTGCGGAAGCGGGGAATCAACTGCATGGGTCCGTTGAATTCATACTGCTCTACCCACGTGCCCCCGTTGTAAGTGGAATCCCACAACGTCCGCGTGGAGGCAAGCTGAGCGGCCGGCGTCGAGGTGTCGAAGTAATAGTGCTCGTCGAAGTAATCCAGGATGCGTTGACCGTTTTGCTTGTCGTACGCAGCCATTTGTTGCAGGTAGTATTGCCCGGCGAAGAGGCCGCCCTGCTGGCCGGTATTGCCGATCCAACCGCCCAGCGTGAAGTCGGAAGGTCCCAGCACCAGGGCGGTGCTGTCAGCCTGCTTGACTGCGGCCGCGTACTGTTTGCCTAGCTGTGTGATGGTCGAATAAGGAGCCTGAACCGGCATCACGTCGCGATGTGTGTTCGACCATCCATACGGCTCATTGTCCAACTGGTAGAACTTCACCCCTCCCTTAGCGGCCGTACCGAAGGTGCTGACGAGGTGCTGCACCCATTGCTGCTGCAGGCTGGTGGTGTTGTCGATGTGGTTCGCATAGATATTGTTATCGATAAGTTGCGTGCCGTTGGTGGCGATGCTGTTGCCGCAGTTATCTCCATTCGGATGCACATAAGGATTCGTAGACTGCTGCGCTCCATAGACGGAGACAGGAAAGCTGCAGTTCCAGGCCGAGGTCTTGTTCACATACGGCAGAATCGGGATCGTTATCAGTGCGTTGGCAGGTTTGTAGGTGTTGACCATAAGGTCCGCCGAGGCACTGGGTACCGGCGTCGTTTCCCCGTTGCCGCCCATAAAGTACCAGTCAAATCCGGCGTTGCTCGAATCCACCTGCCAGTTATAGCGAGTGGTGCCGTCGCCTCCCCAGCGGATATTTGGTACCTGGATCTCTTTCGCGAACGTTGCATCCAGGCCGTAATTAGCGATCCCGTAAATGTTTGGGCTTATCGGATGCTGGGATGCCGCTGCATCGACGGTGAGTGTAGGTGCTGCGGTGGATTGTGCCAACACCGCGTGACCACAGCACGCCACCACGCACGTCATAAGCAAAGCTTTGATGTGTCCGCAATCGAGTCGCATTCCGGGCCTCACAGTCTAATTCTGACTCATGCAGGGTACCGTTCGCGAAGTTACTCGATCCAGTTACTGATGGGGGAGTGTGCAATGCTGAGCGATGGGCCTTTGGCCAAAGCGGATCCCGGCGGCTCATGGACGCCATCCGGTTCCGGTTACCTACAGTTGGGGCCAGATGCGCTTATGCATCTGACGACCTGGCTGGCCCCCGCGAAGTCTTTGCGGGAACGTCGAGTCAGCAGGTTTCATAGACTTCAGGGGCAACCGGGGCCAAATTGCTGTGTAGTTATGAGGCACGGTTACAGCTCTCAAAATCGGTATTCTCCACATATCAGGGGTGCCCCAAGGGCATCCCTGATATGTGTGGGGGAGAAGATTTCGCGAAGGCTATCGGTTGGCGGCACCATAAGCGGGAGACTCAATCTTCTTGAATCCCGCCGGTACCACGAAGGCAGAGGAAGGAACCGGTC
>Ga0302324_100025594_pt1 | contig 11317 bp, 9 predicted proteins | sample Palsa_T0_1_FD_201949 | JGI IMG/M metagenome (GOLD analysis project Ga0302324, IMG submission 201949) | Peat permafrost microbial communities from Stordalen Mire near Abisko, Sweden - Palsa_T0_1 | ecosystem: Environmental > Terrestrial > Soil > Palsa > Peat permafrost | place: Sweden: Abisko... | reverse complement strand
TCGCCCGGCTCGGGCGTCGGCGAAGGCGTCACGGAGGGGCGCACGACCGGACCGCTGCTGGGGTTCAAGAACGGGATCGGGGTCATCGAGGGCGGCGGCGTCACCTGCTGGATCACCGCCGGTGGCGGGCTGCCCGGGCTCGTCGACGGCAAGGGCAACGGCGGCGCGGTCGGCCCGGCGGGGGTCGGCAGCGGCGGCGGGACCAGCTCTTGCGGACCACCGGGTGCGATCGGCCGCCCGACCAGCGGGGTGGGTGTCGGGCTCGGCGTCGAGGTCGGGTTGGGCGAGGGGCTCTGCTCCGCTTGCGCGACTTGCTGCGGCGCGGCGTCGGGCGTGAGGCCGCAACCCTGATTCATGAGGGCCAAGGCGTGAGCGGCGTCCGCGGAAGTCTGATCGGCGCCGGCCGGAGCGGGGATGGTACACAAGATCAGCGCGAGCGCGACGCACGTCACGCTCACGCGTCGGACCAACGCGCTCACCGATCTTCGCGCGCGATCAGCCAGCTACCGCCGGCCGCCATGATGATGTTCGGGAGCCAGGCCGCCAAGTACGGGTCGAGCGAGCCGTTGCGCCCGAACGCGCCGGCCAACGCGACCATCGCGTAGTAGACGAAGAGCAGCACGACCGACAGCACGATCCCCAGCGTCCGGCCGCGCTTTCCGAAGCGCACCGCGAGCGGCAGCGCGATGATCACGGCGATGAACGCGGCGAACGGATAAGCGTACTTGCTCCCCAGCGTCAGCTCACGCGTCGCGAGGTCGGCGCCTCCCTGGCCCGTCGCCTTGCGGAACTTGATGTCCTGGGAGAGCCGCTGCGTGTTCATCGTGTAGGTGTCGTTGAACGAGCTGCTCAGGAAGTTCTGGCCGTTGTCGCCCATCGGGAGCGAGAGCCGCAGCTCCTGCGCCAGCACCACGACGCTCCCGATCGTTCCGTTGGCGCTGACCTCCGTGCGGACCGCGTGCTCGAGGACGATGTCGGTGCCGTCGATGTGCGCGCTCTTCGCGGTCAGCAGGGTCTGGAACGGGGAGCTGTGATCGGGTTGCCAGATCTCGACGTTCTGCATCGCCTTTCCGTCGGACGAGACGGAGCCGATGTAGAAGGTCGAGCCGGTGGTCGGATCGGAGCGGAAGATGTTCGGCTCGATCGGCAGCGATTGCGACTTGTAGAGGATCTGATAGAAGCTGCGGGTCGAGAGGTCGGTCGTCACCGGCGCGACGTGCTCGTTGATCTGGAACGACGCCAGCGCGACGACGACGCCGGCCAAGAGTGGAAAGCGGATGATGCGCCAGAACGAGACGCCCGAGGTGCGCAGCGCGGCGATCTCGTTGTCGGCGGCCAGCCGGCCGAAGCCGAGCAGCGTTCCGAACAGGCACGCGAAGGGGAACGCGTACGGCGTCGCCTGTGGGATGCGGAAGACCAGGAAGCGCAGGACGAGGAAGACCGGCGCCCCCTTGTTGACCAGATAGTCGGCGGCGAGCACGAAGATGTTCGCGAACCAGAACAGGAAGAACGCGGCCAGCGCGAAGCCGAATGGGCCCGCGACCTCGCGCAGCAGATATGCGTCGAGGATCGGCAGCCCGATCTTCGGCAGCGGAGCCCGCGCGAGTACCGAAGAGCGAACGCCGGGAAAGATCGCCACGACTACCGCAGGGCGGCGAGGACGCGGCCGACGTAGGCCCGGGTTTCGGCGAAGGGCGGGATCCCGTGCGCCGCGTCGACCGCTCCCGGTCCGGCGTTGTACGCCGCGACCGCGAGCTTGACGTTCCCCCGGTAGCGCTGCACGAGGTCGTGCAAGTAGCGCGTGCCGCCGTCGATGTTGGCGACGGGATCGAACGGATTCCCCACGCCATACTGCGTCCACGTGTCAGGCATCAACTGCATCAGCCCTTCCGCTCCGACGCGCGAGACGGCGCTGGGATCGCCGTGCGACTCGGCGTCGATTACCGCCGCAACGAGTTTGGGGTCGACGGCGTTCGCACTCGAGGCGCTCCGGATGAGGGCTTGCAGGCGCTGCGGGGCGACCAGGTGCGGGCCGTCGGGCACGAAGCTACCGGCGCTGCAGCCACACAGGCCCGCGACGACGAGGCAAAAGGTCAACCAGCCGACGCGAAGGGACACGTTTTGAGGCGATTCGCCGCCTCCAGGGGCCGGCCTTGCGCCCCTGTGCCAAGATCGTGTGTCACAGCGAGGGTCCGCCGGCTGGCTGAGGGTGCGCCAAGGCCCCCGGGCGCACGCTAGGGCTGCTTCACCGGCACCCGGAAGAGGCCGGCCATGCAGGTCACAGGCATCGCCTTTACGGCGTATCCCGGCAAAGACGTCCAGAAGCTGCTCGAATTCTATCGCGACGCCCTCGGCTTGCGCGTCGATCGCGCGCACCCGGATGACAAGCAGGCGCAGTTCGTCGAGTTCGACCTTGGCAACAACCAGTGGTTCACGCTCGTCCCCGAGAGCTTCTTGGAGCGCCCGGCTGGGAGCGGCGCCGGGATGGTGTTCGAGGTCGACGACGTCGACGCAGCGCTCGAGCGCGTTCGTCCGCACGCGACGAAGGCCGACGAGAAGCCGGCGGACTACCCGAATTGCCGCATGGCGGAGTTCACCGATCCCGAAGGCAACCTCGTCGGCCTGCACCAGATGAAGCGGAGCGCGGCATGATTCACGTCGGCGATCACGTGGTCGTGAAGGACGAGGACGAGGAAGCGATCGTCACCGCCGTTCATCCCGACGCCCAAGTCGAAGTCGAGTTCCTGCACGGATCGGAGGGCGGCCCGCGGCGGCGGCGCTACGCCCTCGAGGCGCTCGAGAAAGTTACACGAGAGTCTTGACGGGGTGAACGGCAGCCAGCGTCTCGCCGGAGGCGCCGGTGGGACCGAGGATCTGCTGCGCCGTGGGACTCTGGCGGAAGGCATCGAGGTTGGCGGCGCGCACAAAGCGATAGACCAGCGCTGACGCCGTGGCGTCGTCGGTTCCGAAGACGAGTGCGCTGAGAAACCCTTGTGCCGCAGCGATCGGGCCGACGATCGTCCGCACGTGTTCCGGCGCGCGCGCGACGTGCTCGAAGGCATACGCGTCGGTCGAATCCGGATCGAGGATCGTCTCGCCGGCGCTCGCCGCCAGCTGATACAAGGCGAGCGAACTCGACTCGGCGACGGCGCGATGCTCCGCGGTCAGATGGTGATCGTCCCAGGCTGCGGTGAGATGCCGGAAGGCATCGTGTCCGCCGAGTGCGATCAGCGCGATGACGCGCCGATCGTTGACCGAGCGGAAGATCGCGGCGCCGTGCGCTTTGGCCGCCGACGTCCGCGCCTTCTCGATCAGCGTTTCGTACGCCGAGAGCGCCGCGTCGACGCGGTCCTTCTTCACATGGACGATCTCGATCGCGTACCAGCCACCGGCTGGGAACTGGATCAGCGGACCGCCGGGACGGTGATCGACGTCGGTATGACGCTCGCGATCTTCGTGCGGACGAGGCATGGTCTAGTCTACCCTCGCGCTGCCCTCGGTCCTGCGGGCTCATTTGGGAGCGACTTTACAATTCTATCCCAAATGGGATATACTGTTCGCATGAAGCAGGCGGCGCAACAGGGGCCGAGCCTGGCCGAGAGCGGGCTGCGCTCCTTCGAAGTGATCGCGGACCGCTGGCGCCTCTCGCCCCGCGAGCGCGAGCGAGTCCTCGGCCTGCCGCGCAGCACCTACGCGCGCCTGCGGGCGAAGCCCGAGCGGTCGCAGCTCGACCGCAACGCGCTCGAGCGGCTCTCGCACGTCTTGGGCATCTACAAGGCGTTGCACGTCCTGTTCTCCGACGACGAGCGGGCCGACAGGTGGATCGACCGGCCCTCGCTCGACTTCGGCGGACGGCCCGCGCGCGAACGGCTCACCAGCGGGCTGGTCGCGGACCTGGCCTACCTGCGCCACTACCTCGACGTCGCTCGCGGATGACTCTCGTCGACGTCCGCCGGGAGACGTCGTATCGAATCGTCGCGGCGCGGGTCCCGCGGGTCGCCATCTTCGAAGAGATCGCGCGACCGGAGGATCTGGAGAACGTGCTCGCGATCGAAGCCTTCGCCAACGAGCGCCTGCGTGAAGCGGCGCAGATGATTCAGCTCGTGCCGGTCGAGGATCGCGTGGTCGGGCCGGGTTCGTCGTTCGTCATGGCACCGTTCGCGTATGTGCGCCCGGGGCGCTTCTCCCCGGGCGGCGTGCGCGGCGTCTACTACGCCGGCGAATCGCTCGCGACGGCGATCGCAGAGTCGACCTACCACCGCGCGCACTTCTATGCCGCGACGCATGAGAAGCCGCTCACCGCCGAGCAGCGCGTCATCGAAGCCACCATCGCCGGCACGGCCGCCGATGCAAACGCGGAAGCGAATCGCATCGCACTTCTCGACCCGGACTCCTACAGCGCGAGCTTCATCTTCGGCGCCCAGGCCTACGCAGCCGGCCACGACGGCGTGATCTACCCGAGCGTCCGCCGGCCGACGGGAACGTGCTTCGGCCTCTTCCGTCCGCGCTGCGTGCAAAACGCCCACACGACCAAATACCTCGGCTACCGCTGGAACGGCCACACGATCGACGACGTCTTCGAGTTGACCTCGCTCACCTCACAATACCCCGACGAACCGGGCGCACGGGGCTCGTGATTTCGAAAAAGAATTGTTGCGACGCTTCAGGCACGCCGGAACTATCGCCCACAGCAGGGGAGGGAGCGCGGCGTTGTGTCAGTCTCGTACCTCCCACGCCGCCTTCACGGCGGTTTCATGAAAATGTGCCGTAGGTGGGGACGCTTGCAATGCTTGCAGTCCTGTGCCTTATCTGGTAAAGTCCAAACTTACATTTTTGGGACGCGGGTGCTCCTCGTTCTGGCGGGGTGGTGTTGCTATGCGGACACTTTTTTCGCTTTTCGTCGGGATCGCGGTCGCCGTGTTCCCAATCGCAGCGGCGGCGCAGCCGGCAGCTACCGGATCGATTACCGGTACCGTCCGGAACGGGAACGCGCTCCCGATCAGCGGAGCAGCGGTCATCGTCGAGGGCGCGGCTGCGCGAACCACGACGGCGGTGGATGGGACCTTCACGCTGACCGGTATCCCGGCCGGGATATACACCGTCGTCGTGACGCGAAGCGGATTCCAGACCTCGTCCACGCTCGGCGTGGCGGTCGCAGGTGGCACATCGATATCGCTCGCGATCACGCTGGCGCAGTCGTCGTTCTCGTCCCTGCGGATCATCGGCGGGACCTCGACGACGGCCAGCGGGCGGCTCCCGATCAATACGACGGCGTCGTCGGTCGAGGTGATCTCGTCACAAGCGTACGTCGATCAGGGGAGCCTACAGGTCGTAGACCTGCTCAATGAGACACCGGGCGTCATCGCCTCGCAGAACGGCTTCAACGGCGCCTCGCAAGGTGTCGGCTGGGTCGTCCAGATCCGCGGCGGCCTCGCCTACGAGACCGAGTCCCTCATCGACGGCCACCCGCTCTCGATCGGCTCGAGTGGCGTCTACAACCCGATCTTGATCAACCCGTACGTGCTGCAAAACGTCGAGCTCGTCAAAGGCCCCGGCTCGATGCCGACCGAGATCAACGGCGCGGTCAACGGGACGATCAACTATGTGACCCTGGAGCCGACCCGGACACCGCAAGAGAAATTCATCGTCGGCAGCGATCAGTACGGCGGCGTTACCACCGCGGTGCAATTGACGGGCTCGATGCCGGGCCACGTCGTCGACTACGCCTTTGCGGTTGCGACGGACGGCACGAGCGGTCCGCTGCACAACTACGAAGTTCCCAGCTCGACCACCGACTTCGACTATCTCGGCGGCACGCCGTACTCGATCAACGGCCAGCAAATCGCGCTCCCGGCCAACGGGAACAATCCCAGCTTCTTCATCCCGTCGTCGACGCCGCAGTTCTACGGATACCCCGGCGAAATCAAAGTCTCGCAGCCCCTGTGGTTCTGCTGCTCGCCGATGAACACGGGATTCAATATGAATACGGAGCTGGCGAAGGTCCGGATCAACCTCGGGCAGCAGACGGCGCTGACGCTGAGCTATCTCGGCGGCCGGGACCAGTTCGACGGCAACGGCGCGGACCTGCAGTACTTCACCGGGAACGGGATCACATTCTTCAACTTCCAGCCGCCGGCGGGCTACACCGGTTCGGTACCGGTGGGGTCCTCGGCGTACTTCGACGACAACGCTGGGCTGCAGCAAAACAACACGTCTTCCACCGGCCTCAGCCAAGCCGAGCTGCGAACGGGGCTTGCCGGCTTCACCATCCTCGCTCGCTACTACTCGAGCTTCGAAAACGACCAGCTCTTCGAGCCCTTCACGGACACGAACAAGCTGCAGATCTGGGGCGGCGTACCGCTCTGTCCGGTCGGTCTCGCGGTGAACGCTGCCGGCACCTGTGGGCCGGGCGACGTCGCGCCGACGCTGACATACTTCAACGGTCAGACCGGGGTTATCGGTGGCACCGGCGGAGATGAAGCCTACGAGCTGAGTCGAGATCACTCGCGCGGGTATTCGCTCGAAGTCGACCGGCCGATCGGCGACAACACGTTCACGCTGTCCTACGACCGGACGAACCACGATTCGAACTTCTTCGAAAACATCCCGATCGCCGCGATCGACTCGTATCAGATAGCGCCGGGGACGAGCCAAGAGTTCGACACGATTCGCGGGGAAGCGCTGCTCGCGATTTCACCGAAAGTGAACGTACAGATCGCCGATTACCTCATTTCGTATACCAGCCACTATTCCGGCGACGGCGGCATTACGTTCAAGTCGTCCTCGCATGACTTCAATGCCCCGCGGCTCGCGCTCGTCGACCGCATGAACACCGACACGTCGCTGCGGTTCAGCACGGGCGGTTCGATCGCGCCGCCGTTCATGACCCTCATTTCAGCGCCGGGTGGCGTCCCGGTCCCGAATATCCCGGCGGCACCGAACTTCTACTCGGAAAACGTCAACAACGGGGAAATCGCTCCGGAAACGGCATGGGGCTACGACATCGGGCTCGACGAGCGGCTCGGCCGGCGCGTCGCGTTCACGTTCGACGCCTACCTCACGGATTTGCGGAATCAGTTTCTGAACGCGACGTTTCAAGACGGAACGTATACAGCGACGAGCGGTACGGCCATCGGGCTCACCGAGCCACTCTTCGTCACCGAAACAGCAAACCTGGGTCACGCTAAGTACGAGGGCCTAGAAGCGCAGCTCATCGACGATCCGATCGACGGCCTGGGTTATCGGCTCCAAGGCTCGCTCATCCGTGCCTATCCATACGACGTGCCGACTTCGCTCTACAGCGGCTACTCGGCGAACCTCGCGGTGATCCCCAACGCCAACTACATGAATTGCCTCATCAGTTGCAACGGCGTCGGGTTCTCGGGCGAAAGTCGCGTCCCATACGCGATCGGTTACGCCGAGGTGAACTACAAGAAGGGGAAGTGGTTCGCGTTGATCGGTGCTCACTATTACGGCAACAACAACCAGTTCAACCTCCCGGCGTTCGCGACGGTGAACGCGTCGCTCCGCTATCAGGTGAGCAAGGGCGGCACCCTGCAGTTCAGCATTTGGAATCTCACGAACGCCTACGCGCAGCCGTACTACGATTTCTTTGGCGGCGTTCCAATCCCGTTGGTGAGTGGAACCAAAGCGAACCCGAACCAGAACGCGCAGGGCAACTTCGGCATCACGGCTGAAGGCAACCAGGGTCCAGCAGTCCTCCGGCTCCTGTATTCGCAGAGCGTCGGCGGGAAGTGATCCGGGCACACGTCCGCGGTGCGGCGCGCCTGTTCGCAGGCACGCTGGCCGCGGCTTTTCTCGTCGTCCAGATCCCGGCCGGCGCCGCCGCCCCGAAGCTGCTGAGCTTCGAGGCGCTGCGGAACGTCGTCGCGATCGACGATGTTCAGATCTCGCCCGACGGGGCGCACGTCGCCTACATCCGCTCGAAGCACGACTTCAAGGCCGATGAGGATGCGACCGAGATCGAGCTGATCGACGTCGCGAGCGGAACGTCCCATCCACTCACGCACGAGCGCAGCGGCATCGGCGCGATCCGCTGGTCGCCCTCCGGCGACCGGCTCGCGTTCGTCGCCACCGGCGACGCGAAGACGCCGCAACTCTTCGTGATGCCGATGAACGGCGGCGACTCGCTGCAGATCACGAAGGCGCTTGGCGGCGTCGTGGACTTCGCCTGGCAACCCGACGGCAGCGGCTTCGCGTTCGCCTCGCCGGACGTCCCGAAACCCGGCAAGCCGGAGGGTTATGTCCCGGCCTTCACCGTCACCGACGAACATTTTCTGACGCGCGGGCCGTCGTATCCGCGGCTCCTGTGGACGGTGAAGAGCGACGGCGGGACCGCGAAGAAAGTCCCGACGAAGTCCGGTTCGCTCAGCTATTTCGGTCAGGGCATCGCAGTTACGCCGGACGGCAAGAGCATCATCGCGGTGTTGCAGCCAGATGCGGTCTTCGCGCATTTCGTCAAATCGCAGACGATGCGGATCGATGAGGCGACCGGTGCCGAGAGTGCGCTCGTGCCGGATACGATCGATCATGGCGGCCCCCTCTCGCATGATGGATCGAAGATCGCGTTGACATGGCCGCGCCATGGTTCGTTCTACCTTCAGAACGACTATAGCATCAGGTCGCTTGCGAACGGCAACGAGATCGGGAACGGCCGCGCCATCGATCGCAACGTTCACGACGCGGCGTGGTCTCCGGACGACAAGACGCTCTACGTGGAAACGGCCGACGGTGTGCGCGATGTGATCTGGGACCTCGGCACCGACGGCAGCGTGCAGAAGCAAAATCTCGGGGATATCGATCCGAGTAGCGCGCTCAGCGTTGCGAAAGACGGGACGATTGCCTTCGCCGGTGTCTCGCGAACGCGTCCGCCCGAAGTGTTCGTGATTCCCGGCGGTTCCGGCGCGCCCAAGAAGCTGACCGACAACAACGCGTGGTTGGCGGATTACCAGCTACCCAAGCGCGACGTCGTCACCTGGAAGAGTGACGGGATGACGATCGACGGCGTGCTGACGTACCCGGTCGGCTATACGGCCGGCACAAAGTACCCGTTGGTGCTGAACATTCACGGCGGCCCCGTGTCGACCTCGACGTGGGACTTCAACCGCTACGACACGCCGCTCACCCAGGTACTCGCAGCGCAAGGCTTCCTCGTCCTCGAGCCCAACTATCGCGGTAGCGACAACAGCGGCGATGCCTTCCTGCAAGCGATCGTCGGTGACGTGACCAGCGGTCCCGGCAAGGACAATCTCGCCGGCGTCGAGGCCCTCAAGACGATGGGGATCGTCGATGCCTCGCGGATCGGCGTCGGCGGCTGGTCCGGCGGCGGTCTGCAGACCTCTTGGCTGGTCGGGCACGCCACCTATTGGAAGGCGGCCGTGACCGGTGCGGGCGTCGACAACTGGTTCGACCAAGCCGTGCTCTCGGACATCAACGAGAACTTCTCCGCCGTGTTCATGGGCGGCGACACGCCGTGGACGGCCGCCGGGCGGAAGCACTACGACGACGAGTCACCGATCACGTATGCGTCGCGGATTCGCACGCCGGTGCTGATCCTCAGCGACGTCGGCGACCAGCGCGTCCCGATCCCGCAGTCGTTCGAACTGTACCGCGCGCTGCGCGATACCGGGAAGACGGTTGAATTCATGGCCTGGCCGCGCGAGGGACATTTCCCGCACGACCCGGTCGCGGTCGAGAGCATCTTCAAGGCTTGGGACGGATGGTTCGTCCGGTGGATGAAGTGAAGCGAATCGCACTAGCAGCGCTGCTCGCCGCGTGCGTTCTCGCACCGGCTGCGGCACGCGCGCCAAGACCCCTCGTGCTGGCCGATCTGCGAACGCTCGTTTCGTATAGCGGTGTGGCGATCTCGCCCGACGGCCGGCTAGTCGCGGCCGTCGAGCAGCGTCGCGACTACACCACCGACAAGGACGTGCCGTCGCTCGTCGTCATCGACGTCGCCTCGCATGCGAAGCGCACGCTCACCGAGGAGCGCGACGTCGTTGCGTCTCCGGCGTGGTCGCCCAGCGGCGACCGCCTTGCGTTCGTGAGTCTCGACGAGAAGAAGAAGCCACAGGTCTTCGCACTGCCGATGAACGGCGGCGAAGCGCATAAGCTGACGGACACCGAGAATGGTGTGAGCGCTTACGCCTGGAGCCCGGACGGCAAACGCCTCGCGTACGTCACGCAGGACACGGCGCCGAACAAGAAGGCGATCGACGCGCACGACGACGGTTTCTTGATCACGGAGCAGCCGTCCACCGGCCGCAGCGCCGTGCTGTCGTCACACATCTGGATCGTCGGCGACGATCCGAAGAAGGCGAAGCGGCTGACCAAGGGCAGCTGGAGCACCTGGGCGCTGACGCGCTTAGAGTGGCGACCCGATGGACGTGCGATCGCGTTTACCTGGGATCGGGATGGGTCGTTCGATTTCTACGGGTACACGCGCGCGGCGTACGTCGACGTGCCCAGCGGAACGGTCCACTACTTTGGCGGGAACGGCACCGAGAGCCCGATTTACGACTTCTCGGGTACGCACGTCGCCTACACCGCGCCGAACCACATCGCATTCTTGCAAGACGATCTCGTCATCGCCGCGGCGAACGGATCGAATGCGCACGATGTGGGGGCCCGCATCGACCGCAGTGCGGGGCCGCCGACGTTCGATGCGAGCGGGGCCGCGTTGTTTACCGCCGGCGACGGCACCGTGGTGAAGGGCTATCGCGTCCGCGCCGACGGTTCGTACACCAACCTTCCGATCGGGGATGCGCAGCCGGGCTACCAATCCTTCTCGGCGGCGAAGAATGGGAGCCTTGCGTTCAGCGCGCCGACTGAGCACGACCCCTCCGAAGTGTACGTCCTCACGTCAGGTGCGGCTCGCGCCGTGGCGTTGACCGCGACGAACGCGGCGATCGCTGCGCACCCGATGGGGACGCACCGCACGATCACCTGGACGACTCCGGACGGGTATCCGGCCAACGCCGTGATCACGGAGCCGGTCGGGTTCAATCCGGCCAAGACGTATCCGCTGGTGCTCTACATCCACGGCGGGCCGACCGGAGCATCGACCATCGGGTTCGACTTTCTCGGCGTTCCGGAGCTGATGGCGGGGCGCGGTTGGATCGTGCTCGAGCCCAACTACCGCGGCAGCAACTCCGTCGGTGCGCGCGCAATAGCGACGTCGATCGGCCATCCGACCGATTGGGCCGGCAAAGATATCCTCGAGTCGGTCGGCCTGGTCGAGAAGGAGTACCACATCGACAGGTCGCGCATCGGGGTCTCCGGGTGGTCCGCCGGCGGT
>Ga0302324_100025593_pt1 | contig 11317 bp, 8 predicted proteins | sample Palsa_T0_1_FD_201949 | JGI IMG/M metagenome (GOLD analysis project Ga0302324, IMG submission 201949) | Peat permafrost microbial communities from Stordalen Mire near Abisko, Sweden - Palsa_T0_1 | ecosystem: Environmental > Terrestrial > Soil > Palsa > Peat permafrost | place: Sweden: Abisko... | reverse complement strand
GGAGCACTGGATGCCTTACTGCGCAGCGGTGCGCGGCGAGCGGAGATTGAAGTGATCCGGGTGCCGGGCGCGTGGGAGATTTCCGCGGCCGCACGGACCATCGCTAACCTTGGACATGTGGACGCCATCGTCACGCTCGGCTGTTTGTTGCGAGGCGAGACGGCTCACTACGAGGCCATCTACAACGAAGTGGCGCGGGGCATTGGACAATCGCAGCAAGAGACTGGAATCCCGCACAGCTTTGGCGTTCTGACCTGCGAGACTCTGGAGCAGGCCCTCAATCGCGCAGGAATAAAAGCGGGGAACAAGGGGTTTGAAGCGGCAGTGGCGGCAATCGAGATGGTGAGCCTGCGTCGCAAAATCATTCAGTCAAATGCGGGCCAATCTATTTCCGCCCAAGGCGGCGCGGTTTGACGGCCGGGACTCGGCGCAAGTCGCGCGAGCTTGCCATGCAGATGCTGTTTCAGGCAGACATCGGCAAGCAGACTCCAGACGAGGTGCGGGCCACATTTTGGAAGGCAGGCGACGACGTAGAGCCTGAAGTTCGCGGTTTTGCCGAGGATCTGTTTCGCACCGCCGTTGCGCATCAGGAACAGATCGACGAACTGATCATGGCCAATTCAAAACATTGGCGGCTGGAGCGGATGCCTGCCGTCGATCGCAATCTGTTACGGATGGCTGTGGGAGAAATGCTCGGCTTCAAGGGCACACCATTTCCAATCGTGATCAACGAGGCCCTGGAGATCGGACGGCGCTACTCGGCGCCGGAGTCAATCAATTTTCTTAACGGAATGCTGGACGCGATAGCCCGCGGGCTGATTGGAAATTGAAATCGCTGATTGACTTCCACCCAGACTCATTCAAGAAGCGAACAGAAAAGACAAAGGCCGACTGGATTTCAGTCGGCCCTTTTTTTGAAAGAAGAAACCTTTATAAAGGCCTCTCGCTTTTTAGTTACGGCTACGGTCCTGGGTCCGCTTTCGCTGGAGGCGCGGTAGCCGATGGCTTCGTCGCGGTTGCAGGTTTCTTCTTCTGCGCAGGCTTCTTTGATGGCGGAGCCGGTTTCTTATTTGCGGGTGGCGTCTTGGCCGCCGCGGTTTTCTGCGTTGCAGGGTGCGACCGCACGGGCAGCGCCTTGCGGTCTTGCGGTTTCACCACATTCTCATCGACAGGCGTCGTGTTCGCCACAGCGGATGTGAAGGTCGCACCGGTTGGCACGCGGTATTCCTCCACGCCCTTGGTTCCTTCAATGCCGGTGACGACGGTGATGCGCGCGGGATCGATGCCCTTTTCTGTGGCGAGATAATTCTTGGTATTCACACCGCGCTGTGCAGCGACCCCAGCGTTTTCGCCATCTTTGCTGGAATTCTCGCCGACGATAACGAGATTTTCATCCGGGTGCTGTTGCAGTGCGAGAGCCACTTCGTCAAGGCAAGCCTTGGCTTCGTTGTCGACGCGCGTGGGGCGCTGCTTATCATTGCTGAAGTCGATAGAGCACAGCGGCACCACATGGTTAACCGGAGGTACCGGCGGCGGGGGCACAATGGTGAGTGTGGAATTGCAGCTGGCAGTTTGTCCCTTGTCGTCCGCCACGCTGCAGTTAATAGTCACTGGGCCGGCCGGTGCTCCGTTCGCGCTAAAGGTTCCCGTATTGCCATTCATGGTCACTGCGCCGGCGGTCGAGGTGCATGTGTAAGTCAACGGAAGGTTCTGCGGGCTCTTGCCGGTCAATGTAATGGTGCTGGTCTGGTCGGGGTTGATAGACATGGGACCCGCCGTGCAGCTTAGGGTGGGCGGCTCCCATCTCCTGACCGTGAAGTTGGCTTCGCAGTCGGCGGACTGAACGTGTTTGGAGCCTTCGGTGACGGTGGCCTTAACCGTATAGGTGCCGGGCGTCAACGACGCAGTAGGCACACTGGCGACGCTGCCGTTGCCGTTAGCACCAGCGCCAGACCAGGTATAGGTCGCAGTCTGCTTGGGGTTGAGGCCTGAAGGGGTGGCTGTAATTGTGACCGGATCTCCGGGGAAGACAACATCGGGCGTCGCTACACAAGCCAGGACAGGCGGAGGCCATGCGCCGCATCCGGATACTGGGTTGTAATAGGAGGAACCGCGGAAGACGATACCGGAAGCCAGACGAATGGCATTGATATTCTCGTCGTCACCCCATACAAAGTCTCCCGCGGCAAGTGTTCCGTGCGAGACACCGGAGTTGGAGTGAATGAACTCATAGTCAGCTTCAAATAGACGGATGCCGATGCCGTGGCAACCGAAGTACCAATCCAGGCCGCCCCCGCCGCCGACAACTGGACCCCATGTATAAGGTTCGTGGTCCGGCCCATCGACGTATGCGCCGCCGCCGAGACCATGCACGAATGGCGTCAGATGAACCCCGGGCCAGCGATAAATCAAACCGCTCTGCAGCGTGAGGATGCCGCTGTTGCTTGAGCCGCCGGCGAAGCCAGTATTGACAAACAGATCGTGTTCGCCTCCCTCCACCACGAGTCCGACATTCCTATTGAAGTAATAAGCCGCGCTATCAAGCAGGCCCTTCTTTTCCAACTGGAATGTAATAGGAGGAGCAGTACCATCGGGCTGGATAGGATGAAAGGTTCCTCTGGGATCGAGGATGCTGTAGCCCACAAAGACATCCCACCGTGGCGCAGGCGCATTCGGATTGCCTTTCGTCTGGCTCGGTGCAACTTGAGCGGCCAGAGAATATGGCAGGAAAGCCACGGATGCCAAGGCAAGAATCCGGCCCATTTTCAGGAATCCTCGAGAACCCACCAAACTACCTCCACTCCCAAATTGAACCTGCAAATTTGCCTCATTCCGGATTCCGGCGCCTTCCGAGCATACCCCGAGCGGGGTACAGAATCGAAGGATAATTGAATTACCAGATAACGTCTGTAACCCTCAAGTCACAAATCGGTGGTTACCTAATTCCCGTGAAAAGAACACCTGAGTGATGTGGGTTTTCGAGTGCTCGCAGCGTCGAACAATACTCCCGTCAGGCAGCAGCGGATGTAACTAACTTTCCGGGGACTGTTATCCTGTCAATGTGAGTCAAAGATTACTGCCCAACTTAGCGGCAAAAATGTCTGCAATCTTGGTGCTGGCGCTCGGAGTGTGTCTTGTCGCGTGCCACAAAGAAGAACAGGCAGTGGTCGGAGTGGCGCAGAATGCAGTACATGCTGAACACCAGGCGCAGGCCGCCGCGACCAAACGCGATCAGCAGCGTACACAGCTTGCGCACATTCCATTGCCCACAAAAAGTCTCTATGTAGATGTGCACGAGCCGGGCGCATGGAGCAATCCATTCCTTTCCGTCGATGCGGATATGCTGAATCTCCGCGTGACCATGGTCGATGCCAATCCCAGCAGTCTGGGACAGGGAACTTTGCTGCGCCCTGAAGGAGCGCGTCGCCAGGAGGTGCAGTTACGCCTCGGCGATCTAGCCGACGCGTTGATTGCTCTGCCCGACGGTGCGTGGCGCTATGGCCGCGTGATCGCCGTAGCGGAGTCACCGCTGGCAAATAGAAAAGATCGTCCCAAGGTGCGCCGCAACGTCGAAACAGTAATTCAGCAGTTGAACGACTTAGGAATTGTTGTGGAAGAGTGGCCCGGCCGGTAATTTATTTTCTTGACTCAGTCCCGACATCTGCCAACGATCTGCATTCATCAAACTTGATAAAAATTTGTTCCCAATCGAACTTACTATGGAGATAGAGCCAGCCAGCTAAATCCGATCCCAATTTCAGACGAAGATTCTCAACCTCGCTAGGGAAAATATAACAACTCGACTCATGTTGATTTTCCTTTCGCGCGCAATTTCTGCTCAGCCATGCTTCAGGGTATCCGATTCCCACTTTCCTGGATTCACGATGCGGTATGACTTTCACCGAAGTTTTCGGGAATATCGGTGGTATGCAGATTTTGTGGCTTGGCTCGCACATGAAGAAGCGCAATTGAACTAGCATTTCAGCGTGAGTATTGTTTCGATTTCTGAGTTGCTGAATCAGCGTCCGCTGGAGCATGAGGCATTTGCCGCGCACCGCGAGTTGGAAGCCCGGCTCAAGGCCACGCTGCGCGGCGATGTGCTTTTCGATCTGGGCTCGCGCGCCCTTTATGCGGCCGACTCATCGAATTATCGCCAGATGCCGGTGGGCGTCGTAACTCCTCGCGATGCGGCGGATGTTGAAGCTGCCCTCGCTGCCTGTCGCGCGACGGGAGCAGCCGTGTTGCCACGCGGAGCAGGCACCAGCCTTGCAGGCCAGTGCGCCAACGTGGCGGTGGTCTTCGATTATTCGCGCTATATGAGGGGTCTCACTTCGATTGATCCTGAGGCCAAGCTCGCAGTCGTTGAGCCGGGCATTGTCCTCGACAGATTGCGCGAGGCTGCCGAGTTGCACCACCTTACGTATGCACCTGACCCCGCCACACACAGCCGCTGCACGCTGGGCGGCATGATCGGCAACAACAGTTGCGGTGTTCATGGTCTACTGGGCGGCAAAGTGGTGGACAACGTAGAGCGCTTGGATATTGTGCTCTACGATGGGACGCGAATGACGGTCGGCCGCACCGCCGAAGCAGAAATCCAGAAGTTAATTCAGGGCGGTGGACGCGTCGGGGAGATCTACTCACGCTTGTCGCAACTCCGCGATCGGTATGCGACGCTGATTCGAGAAAAATTTCCACGCATTCCTCGGCGCGTGTCCGGATACAACCTGGACGAGCTTCTTCCGGAAAACGGATTCAATCTCGCGCGGGCGCTGGTCGGTTCTGAGGGTACTTGCGCAACGGTACTCTCAGCGACGTTGAACCTGACATCAAGTCCTCCATATCGCGTGTTGATTGCTCTGGCATTCGATGATCCTTATCTCGCCGCCGATGTGGTGCCGCGTGTCCTCGAGTTCGGCCCCATTGGGTTGGAGGGCTTTGACGGCCTGCTCGTGGATTTCATGTTGCGCAAGAACCTTGCTGTGAACGATGTGAAGCTGCTGCCGCCCGGCGGAGGGTTTCTGCTGGTGGAGATGGGTGCATGGAACGCGGACGAAGCGCAGAGCAAGGCTGAAGCGCTGGCTGTTGCGGCTGCGAGTTGGCCTGAGGCTCCGCGGGCGCGCATCTACGACCACGAAGACGCGCAGAGCGTTTGGAAGGTCCGCGAATCCGCACTCGGCGCAACGGTTGCAGTGCCTGGCGAGCCTGATCGCTGGGAAGGCTGGGACGACGCCGGTATCCCTCCCGCGCATCTTGGGACGTATCTCCGCAAACTGAATACGCTGATGAGCGAGTATGGCTATCGCAGTCCTCTCTACGGGCACTATGGACAGGGCTGCGTTCATCTGCGTATCAACTTCGATTTTCGATCTATGGAAGGCCTGCGACGGTTTCGCGAGTTCCTCGACCGCGCCGCGGATCTGGTTGTGTCGCTCGGCGGTTCGCTCAGCGGCGAGCATGGCGACGGCCAGGCACGGGCCGTGTTGTTGCCGAAGATGTTTGGCCCCGAACTTACACAGGCTTTTCAGGAGTTCAAGGCAATTTGGGATCCGGACAATTGCATGAATCCCGGCAAGCTTACCGATGCCGTGCGCGTCTACGATCCAGTCGAAAATCTGCGCTACGGCCTGCCTCCTGGCCGCGAGGGTCACAGTCATCCGCACAAGAAGCTTGAAACGCATTTCGTATTTGCGGCGGACCAAGGATCGTTGGAAGATGCGACGGCGCGATGCGTAGGAGTGGGTGCTTGTCTCAAAAAGGACGGCGGCGTGATGTGTCCCAGCTATCGAGCAACTGGCCAGGAACAGCATTCGACACGCGGCCGGGCACGACTGCTGTGGGAGATGCTGGCTGGCGCGCTGAAGGAAGAAGGCTTCGAGAGCCATGCCGTGCATGAGGCGCTTGACCTGTGCCTGAGCTGCAAGGCTTGCAAGACAGAATGCCCCGTGCAAGTGGACATGGCGCAGTACAAGTCTGAATTTCTCGCACAGAAGTACAAGGGGAAATTGCATCCGCTGCATCATTATCTTTTCGGTTTTGCAGACAAGATGGCAAGGCTCGGCTCGCTCGCTCCTGCGCTTACCAACTTAATGCTTTCAAGCTCGATCACCAGCCCACTGATCAAGCACATTGTCCGTGTGGCGCAAGAACGGCAGATGCCACGGCTGGCCAGCAAGAGTTATAAGGCCTCGCGAACCGCCGATGAAACGAGTAACCTGCCTCGCCGGCCAAAAGACCCCTCGCCTGAAGGGCGGTCTGCCCTACCGCAGGTGGTTCTCTGGGCTGACACCTGGAACAACTACTACCACCCACACACGCTCACCGCCGCTGAATCGGTTCTTACCCAGGCAGGCTTTCGCGTTCAGACCACCAAAGGCCACATCTGCTGCGGCCGCGCCCTTTACGACTTTGGCCTGCTCGGCACCGCACGCAGTTATCTCGCCAATGTGCTTGAGCGCGTGGCGCCGGAGATCGAAGCAGGGTTGCCATTCATTTTTCTTGAGCCAAGCTGCGCCAGCGTCTTCAAAGACGAAGCTCTGGAGCTCTTTCCCGACGACCCACGCGCGCGCAAGCTAAGCGAACAAGTGTGGCTGCTGGCCGATTGGCTGGCTGCGAAAGCTCCCGAATGGGTTACCGGCCGGCTTACCGGAGCGCAGATAATTCTCCACGGGCATTGCCACCACAAAGCCGTCTTTGGCGGACCGAAGAGTGAGATCGCGCTCCTGCGCAAGGCCGGCGCCCAAGTGGAGATGATCGACACAACTTGCTGCGGCATGGCTGGGCCATTCGGTTTTGAAGCGGGCAAGATCGAGGTGTCAAAGGCCATTGCCAACCTTGGCTTGATGCCGGCCGTGAACGCCGCAGGGCCCATGACGCTGATCGTAGCCGACGGGTTCAGTTGCCGCGAGCAGATCAGCCAGCTTTCAGATCGAAAAGGAATGCACTTTGCGGAGATTCTTGAACACCATTGCCAATGCGGCAACTGAGATTTCTTCGACAAAACGTCTGCTATTGTCTTTGCGCAATCGATTGTGCTAATGTGTTTGCAACTTGGCCGATCAAATCAATCTGGTCCCTCAACTAAAAGGGCCCTCTTGAGTTCCGGCAATTCATCCCCAAAGGAAGAAGCGGTCGATGAGAAGATGCGTGCTTCAACTCGGTGTCTTGGCAATGCTGTTTGCGGGTGTTTCGCATGCACAGAACCTTGCGGCTAGCTGGCAGGGAACTTTCCATGCCGGCGGCGAAGATCGGCGCATCGTTTTGCAGATCGCCAAAGGCGATAGGGTCGCGTGGACGGCACCAGCCTGTTTCATTGATTTCCTGCATGACGCTCCGCGCGTGGATTCTCTGACCGTGCAGGGAACGAGCGTTCAATTCAAGGTAAACGGTGGCAAAGGCGCATTCGATGGAAAGGTCGCCGAGGATGGAAACTCGATCTCCGGCACCTGGACATGGAACGAGCAGAGTGAGCCGCTTCAACTGCGCCGCGCGACCAGCGAAACGGCTTGGTCGACTCCATTCAACTATCAGTACCACATGAAGAATGTTACCTACCTGCGACCATCGCCGCTGGAGCCAACAATTCCATTTTCTCCTCGGCTGGCACTGGACTATTTAGAGCAGGGAGCGTCTGCATGGACCGGCGACTGGCAGTGCGTGGCCTGTCACACCAACGGTTCCTACATGGTGGTGCGGCCGTTGATGACTTCCCAACTCGGGCCGCCGAAGAAGGAACTTCGTGAGTTTTTCGTATCGACATTGCAGGCAGAGTTAGCCACCGATCCCGTGGACCTGCGACCGGAACTGGATTCGACGCAGGAGGTTTACGTCGCAGCGGGGCTCGCGATTTGGGATGCGCATGTAACTCACCACTTGTCGCCGGAGACGTCCGAGGCCCTCAGCATGATGTTCAAATTGCAGCGTGCCGATGGAGACTGGACGATCAGCGATGACAACAATCCGCCGCTTGAATCCAGTCGATATCAGTTGGCCACGGTGGCGGCCAGGGCAATTGGCAACGCGCCCGGCTGGCTGGCTCAGCAGCGCGGAACGCCGCTCGAGGCCAGAATCAATCTGCTGGAAAACTACCTGCGTGCCGAGCACAAACTGCAGGGAGATTACGATCGAACCGATCTGCTCTGGGCGGCAACGGAGCTTCCCGGCCTGTTGGACGCCAAGCGCATGCAGGAACTTGTTGCCATGATCTCCGCACATCAAAAGCAGGATGGCGGATGGTCGATCCGGACCTTCGCTCGGCCTGAGGAATGGGGCAAGGGCAATCGTGCTGAGAAACTCAGAGCAGAACCCGAATTCACAGATCCGCCCAGCGACGGCCACATGACTGGACTCGCAATCATTGCATTGCGCAAGGCTGGAGTACCGTCCAGCGATCCGCGCGTTCAGCGGGGCGTAGAGTGGCTGCTGACGAACCAGCGTTCCTCCGGCAGATGGTGGACGCGCTCGCTGAACAGGGATGGCTGGCAATTCATCTCCTACAGCGGCACGGCGTATCCCATGCTCGCACTGTCCATGTGCAATGCGTTGCCTGCCTCGGCTTCTCGCTGAGCTTAGGAACGGCTGTGTGAAAGGGCTCTGGACGCCATCCGTCCTTGCTGGCGTGAGCAAACTAGCCCACTCGGTGCTGGGCTGTTGCTGTATTGTCTTGGATAGGAGCAGGTTGAGAGGTATTACCTGAAGCCATTGCAACTCCGGCTGCAGGATTTGCGTCCAATGCCTTGGGTCGACGTTTAGTTTTATCTCTGGTTGAGCGTGCGTCGGCTTGTAAGTCGAGGCTTTTCGGGTTTGCGGCTAATCGGATAATTTGCTACGCTCAGGCAACCTTCAGGCTGGGCGAAAGGAGAGTTTTCATCATGGCAGAAGACAGCAAGATTCATCATTTGGGGTGGTTTCTAGCAGGTTTGGGCGTGGGTGCGGTAGTTGGAATTTTGTACGCCCCCAAGAGCGGCAAGGAAACTCGTGAGAGCCTGGCTAACAGCGCCCGTGAGGGCACGGAGTATGTACGCGTCAAAGGCCAGCAGGCGGTCGAGCAGGTTGGCCAGTTTGTGGACAAAGGCAAGGAGCAGGTTGGCGCGTTTGTCGACAAGAGCCGGGAAACCGTGAGCACCCTGGTAGACAAGAGCAAGGGCCAGGTGAGCGAGTACGTGGATCGCAGCAAAGAGGTTGTCGATCGCGGACGCGCCCAGTGGGAAGAGTTTGTTGAGCGCGGCAAGAGCATGGTGAACGATCAGACGACTCGCGTAAGCGCTGCCGTCGAAGCGGGACGTAACGCCTATCGCACCACCACCGTCGATCCGACGGAGCTGTAGGCGAAGCTTCTCCGGGTTGTCTTTCGGAACGTCTTCTGCTGGTCTCTGGTTGACGCCGGGTCTGGGCGCGTCGTCATGCGTGACGCACGCGCCCGTTCGCGGATGGGAGCGCTTCCTTTTGGCCGAGGAGTCGTTGAACGAATTTGTTGCACGCCCGCGGCGCAGCTGCGGAAGAACATCCGAGGCCAACTATGGATCATGGAACCATCGAGCTTGTCTGCATTGCAGTTATCGCCTTCGCCGTCCTGCTGCAGACGATTATTCTGCTGGCAGTCTTTGTTGGCATGGGCAAGACGGCCAAATTGATCAAAGAAGAACTCGAGGTTTTGCGGTCCTCGGTTCTTCCCGCCTTGAAAAACACGTCGGAAGTGCTAGCCCGCGTTAGCCCCAAGTTGGAATCCACGATAACCGATGTCTCCGAACTGGCGCGCATGATGCGCAAGCAGGCGACGGAGGCGGAAGTCTCCGTCGAGCAGCTTCTTGAAACCGTGCGCAAGCAGACAGGCCGCATTGACGGGATGATGACAAGCGCGCTGGATGCGATCGATAAGGCTTCCGCTTTTGCCACAAAGGCTGTCGGCAAGCCGGCCCGTCAGATCTCCGGGCTGCTGGCCGGCATCAGGGCAGCCATTGAAACGCTGACCTCAAGCACCGGCAGACCACACCAGAGCCAATCCGCGGATGACAAGGACATGTTCATTTAGCATGTTTATCTAGGGCTAACTTCACGTAAGACGGGCGGTCTTACAGGCTGCCCTCTTGTCTTACAGTCCCAATCATGCGAGGTTACGGAATGAACGCTCGGCCTGCGGCACTGCTGACTTTGACCGCGTGCGCGGCGCTGGCAGCTGCGCAGACCGCGCCGAAGGCTACTCTTCTTGCACTCTCCAAGCAGGATCACACGCTATCAATCATTGACTCTTCAGATCTGCACATCATTGCGCGCGTTCCGGTCGGCGACGATCCGCATGAAGTGATCGCTTCGACGGATGGAAAGACTGCCTACGTTTCCAACTATGGATTCGGCGCCTTTCATACCCTTACAGTCGTCGACCTGGTGGGGCAAACAAGAGCCTCAACCGTCGATCTCGGCGCGCTGCGCGGTCCGCATGGGCTGGATTTCAAGCTGGGCAAGGTCTGGTTCACGGCTGAAGCAGCAAAGTCTATAGGCAGCTACGACCCGGCAAGCGAAAAAATCGATTGGATCATGGGCATCGGCCAGGACCGCACCCACATGATCTATGTCTTTCCCGATGGCAAGCGGATTCTAACAACCAATGTGAACTCTGCCACCGTAACCATCCTGGAGAAGACTGAAGGTTCCGCTGGTGGGCCGCCGCCCGGTCCGCCGCCTGGTGGACCCGATGCTGGCAGGCCTGATGCCAATGCACCTCCACCTGGGATGCCTCTGGGACCGCCTCCATCTCCGCCGGGCGGCGACTGGAAGCTGACGGTGATTCCAGTAGGCCGAGGCTCAGAGGGTTTTGACGTCTCGCCGGATGGCAAAGAAGCCTGGGTGGCTAATGCTCGCGATGGCACGGTTTCAGTGATCGATATCGTGGCAAAGAAGGTGACAGCTACCCTCGCCGTGAACGTGCCGGGCGCCAATCGGCTGAAATTTACGCCCGATGGAAAGCTCGTCCTTGTCTCTCCCGGATCGGCCCTCGTTGTGCTTGATGCGGTAACTCATAAAGAAGTGAAGCGGCTCGCAAGCGTCCACGGTTCAGGCGGTATCCAGATGCAACCGGACGGCGCGCGGGCTTACGTCGCATGCGGGCGCGATGGCTACGTTGCCGTTATCGACCTGAAGAAGCTGGAAATGGTGGGCAAGGTCGATATCGCCAGCCCCGACGGTCTTGCCTGGGCGGTGCGGGAGTAAGAAAAAATCAGAGAATGCGGCCCGACAGTGGATGAGTAAGTAATACGTGATGATTGTTGCCGAGACTGCGATTGGCGTGTTCTCATTCCAATGCGAATCGATCCGGGGGCTG
>Ga0302324_100025592_pt1 | contig 11317 bp, 12 predicted proteins | sample Palsa_T0_1_FD_201949 | JGI IMG/M metagenome (GOLD analysis project Ga0302324, IMG submission 201949) | Peat permafrost microbial communities from Stordalen Mire near Abisko, Sweden - Palsa_T0_1 | ecosystem: Environmental > Terrestrial > Soil > Palsa > Peat permafrost | place: Sweden: Abisko... | reverse complement strand
GGAAACCCAACTCAATGCCCTGGCCGTCCCCAGGACGGGTATGGCTGTGGCGATCGATGTTGGGGAATGGAACGACATTCATCCGCTGGACAAAAAGGATGTAGGTGAGCGGCTGGCGCTGGCCGCCAGGAAGCTCGCGTATGGAGAGCAAGCGCTTGTCTCCTCCGGCCCGATCTATCAGTCAGCCAGGGTCGACGGTAATAAGATCATCATCTCCTTTACTGATATCGGCAGCGGTCTGGTGGTAAAGGGGGGTGGCGAGCTTTATCCCTTCGCGATTGCCGGTGCGGATAAAAAGTTCGTTTGGGCGGACGCCCGGATCGAGGGCGACAAAGTCGTTGTGTCGAGCGATGAGGTAGCCAACCCTGTTTATGTACGGTACGCGTGGGCCGACAATCCGGAAGGCGCCAATTTATACAATAAAGAAGGCCTGCCGGCCTCTCCTTTTATGACAGCAGAACAACCATAATCAGCCAATATGAAAAAGAAGAAATTGTTTGTATTGCTTTTTGCCATCGCCGCCCATGGCGTTGCGCAGCAGGGCATGGGCCAGCAGGTATCTCCCGGTCAGGGTCAATATCCGCCGCCAGTGACTTTTACCGCGCAGCAGGACCATGATAACATGATGAAGCAACTGGGTATTAAGGCGCTGCGGCCGGGACCGAGCGGCGATGAAAAAGCGCCGAACCATGCCAACTATGACACGGCGCTGGCCAACCCTTATCCGGATCTACCGGATGTCCTCAGGTTAGAAAACGGGGTGAGGGTGACTGCTCCGGCGGCGTGGTGGGGCGTGCGGCGAAAGGAGATCGTGGAAGACTTCGAGCGGGAGGTGTATGGCAGGGTTCCCGCGGGTGTGCCGGGGGTTAGCTGGACCGTTGTCGTGACGGACCGGGAGTTTGTAGGTTTTATGCCGGTTGTTGCCAAGAAGCTGATCGGTCATGTCGACAATTCGGCCTATCCGCTTATCGATGTCAACATCAATATGACGCTTGTTTTACCAGCCAATGCCAAAGGGCCTGTGCCTGTCCTGATGATGTTTGCCCGCAGCGCCCTACCCGCTCCCACCCAGCCGCCGGCGGAAGACCTGGACAAGATCAATGCCGCGATCAAGCAGTTATTGGTCAGGGACCATCCGGAACTGCAGCAGATATTCGATCGTTATCCGGCATATGACCCGATAGCCAATCAGGCACCGGCAGGTTTTGGTCTGCCGCGTCCCGCGGGTGATCCGCCGACGGCTCAACAACTGATCGCGGACGGGTGGGGATATATCCTTATAGATCCCAACAGCATACAGGCGGACAATGGGGCCGGGATCACGAGGGGGATCATCGGGCTTGTCAACAAGGGGCAACCGCGTAAGCCGGATGACTGGGGGGCGCTTCGTGCCTGGGCCTGGGGGGCGGCGAGAGCACTGGACTACCTGGAAGCGAACGAACCGATGGTGGACAGCATGCATGTAGGGATCGAAGGAGTCTCCCGGTATGGGAAGGCCGCATTGGTGACGCTTGCCTTTGAACCCCGTTTTGCCATGGGGCTTATCGGGTCATCGGGTGAAGGGGGCGCCAAGCTGCATCGGCGGAATTGGGGTGAAGCCGTAGAAAGTCTTACCGGCGGCGAATATTACTGGATGGCCGGGAACTTTATGAAATATGGCGCTTCGGAGGCCAGCTTTGGCGCGAAGACGGCGAAAGATCTCCCGGTAGATTCGCATGAGCTGATCGCGCTATGTGCGCCGCGGCTGACCTTTATCAGCTATGGCTTCCCCGGGCAGGGGGATCCGAAATGGCTCGATCAGCAGGGCAGTTATATGGCGGCGGTGGCGGCGGGGCCGGTGTTCAAATTGCTGGGGGCAAAAGACCTGGGTGTGTCCAATGACTACCGGACGGAGAAAATGCCGCCGGTCAATGTCGGGCTGCTGGATGGGCAGCTGGCGTGGCGGCAGCATGATGGGGGGCATACGGACGGGCCGAATGTGAAATATTTTATCGGGTGGGCGGATAAGTTTATGGGGCGGAGCGGGAATTGACGGGCGCTGGGATGAGCGGCTTTGGGAGGATGTGATAAAGCCTTATTTTTAAATAAAAAAATGAGGACTATCCTGCTCCTTTTTCTGGCGGTGTTTGCTATTTCGGCAAAGTCGTGGTCGCAAACGGAACATTACAAGGTGTATGCACTGAAATTTGCGGGGGTGGCCCATCTGCTCCCGGTGTCGGGTTTTGTCGCTGGCGGACCTCAAACCGATAGTGTCAATATGTATTTTATGATCTGGCTGATCAGGGGCGATAATGGCAGGAATATTCTTTTGGATGCCGGGTTTTTACAAGATATTCCTGAGGCAAAATATTTCGATATGGTAGATTATATGCGGCCCGATTCGACTTTGTCAAAATTGGGGCTGAAAGCGGGGGATATTACGGATGTTATTTTGAGTCATCCGCATTGGGATCATATCGACGGGCTTGGTTTATTCCCCAATGCCCAGGTCTGGATGCAAAAAGAAGATTTTAATTATTGTGTCGGTGCTGCCTGGCAAAAAGGCGGCAATAACGGCGGCTTCAATAAGAGAGACATGCGGATGCTGATCGACCTGAATCTTGCGGGTAAGTTGACGCTGGTCGACGGCGATGATAAAGAAATTATTCCGGGGATAAAAGTATTTACGGGTGCGAGGCACACGTTCAATTCAGAATATGTGTTGGTGGAAACGGGGCTGAACAAGGTAATCCTTGCCTCGGATAATATCTGGGTTTATTATAGCCTGGAGCATCTGCGGCCGGCGTCGGCGGGCGGAACCTGGGATTCAGCGGGTCAGGTCAGGGCGATGGTCCGGATGAAAACCATGGTGAGCAGTCCCAGGTATATCGTTCCGGGGCATGACTCAAAGATATTTACGCTATTTCCCAAGGTGGCGGAGGGGGTGGTTAAGATAGAATGATAAATATTCACATCTTTATTTCAAATGAATAGCCTTTTTCTATACCTGAAAAATCCTGCCGGAGGAAGTGGGAAGTGAGCAATAGTTTATCACCGGTCTGCTGTATGGATAAATAATGAAACATGGGTTTGTAACCGGAGGCGACATCGGGGATCGCTTTCGCTGAAGTATCCAGGGGCTGATGAAGGCCGCCACCACCGCCAATTACCAGGAAATTTTTTCCGGAGCGCTTAAAATGTTCAAAAGCGTGGGCATGGCCTGTTATAAAAAGGCTGCATTTTGGGGATTGGATAAAGGCAGGCAGAAAGTAATGTTGCACCTGGGTGGAAGAGCCAACGATCAGGCTGTTGGAATAGGGCGCATGGTGGCAACTGACGATGATCGTCTTAACGGCGCTGTCGTTGTTCAGGCGTGTGAGCGTGGTAGTATACCAATTTTGTTGATGATCGATTTCACTAGCAGATAGCTTTTTAAAATTTGAATTTAGCATGATGACCGCTATGGAGTCGACAATGCTTACATAACCGGTGTCTACAAGATCCGGGAATCTATGCTGAAAGTTGATTTCGCCTTTTTTTCTGCTCCACATGACATCATGGTTCCCCAACAGGCCGTGAACGGCAATGTCATTTTTTTTGCAGCTGTCGAGGAACCTGTCCATGGCGGCCCACTTATGGTTACGGGAACCCAATGCGACGATGTCTCCGAGCATGTATATAGCCAGGGGCTTTTGCTTTAGGATGTCCGCCAGCAGTAATGATGTGGCTTTGGTGTTGTGATTTGGACGAAGTTTTATTTCCTCCAGGGTCATCGGCTGCTGGGTATCGCTGATAAAATCGATTTCTCTATCAGCGTTGGCGATCCGGTCATGGTCCGGGTGAAAACCGGGGTTATAGGAATCGGATTGGGCTACAGCCAATATATGGGCGATGGCTAAAAGATAGAGCAGGAACAGAGTTTTTATTCGCTTCATTGCCATCTTCAAATATAGGAATGTTTGCCGGGCCTCTTAATAAACCGATGCCGGTGGTAACTCTTCGGCGTTGTAGAAGGCGTGGGTATATTCAGTTTTGTATTTTGCGGCTTCGTTTGCTTTGTGCTGGGCGGTGAGGCTTTGGGATAAGCCAAGCAAGGCCCAGCCATTGCCCGGGTTGAAGATTAAGTCCTGCCGGTATGTCTTTTCTGCTTCGCCGGCCTTGTTGAGTTGTAGTAAGCAGGCGCCGAGGAAATGCCGCGCGGGTATGGGCCATTCTTTTGGTTCCCGGTAAATCAGCCGGTCTTCCCATGATACAGCCTCTTGCAGGGATTGGATGGCTTCGTCCGGCTTTCCTTCAGCAAGAGATAGTTCGCCTGCCAGTATGGCTTGTGCGATCATCGCGCTGCTCAGGGGAGCGTTGAAAGGAAGGTTTCTGATCGTAAGGGAACTGTCTTTTAGCAAGGATTGGAGTTTTTGGAGTTGCAGCCGGGCGGAAACCGGGTCGTGCCGGTTCAGGAAGGCCAGGCCCCGTCCAAAGTCATCGAGCAGGGTCGCGTAGTGCAGGGTGGTATCCGGTGGCGGTTCCGCGATGATGGCTGTCCACTTGCCCGATCTGACGTTAACAAACATGGGCATCATGTACAGGTATTGAAAAAATGTATTAGACAGGCGGGTTTTATAGGTGGTTGATAATAGCTGCCGAAGGCGGGTGGAGAATTCCTCTCCCGACGTATACATATTTGCGTTCATGGCGCAAAAAGAGCCTACTCCTTCAAAATGAGTCAGGGCGAAGGCGCCCAGGGCAAGGTTTGGGGCCATCGAGTCATAGTAAATCTGTAGCAGGGTGGCTTTTATATTTATCCCGACCCCTTCTGCGTATAACCCGTTGCGTTGGTACATGTGACTGGACATGTGCACCATATGGGATACGCCCGGCATGAGATTCTTTAATATGTCGGCGCTATGCAAGCCTGTTTCGGGATGGAGGGATGCCTCGACGAGGTGGATTTGATAGTGCAAGGCGGCGGGGTGAGTGGGATGTTCCTTTAAGATTTGAGCGCAGTAAGCTACCAGCTCCGGTGTCCATGCTTTCGGGGTTCCGTCTGTCTCCCAAAAATCCCAGGAATGTTCAAGCATTACCGCGTCTATATAGAGGGCCCTGATATCGGGGTCGGCGGGGTATTTTTTTACCAGGATGGCCAGGTGTTCGGAGTAGGCCCTGTTTAGTTGCGGGCGGCGGGTGTCGGCTACATCATCGGAATATCTTTTATTCATGGCGGCGACGAGATCTTTTTCTTTTTCTGTCGCTGTGGTTAGGGTTTGGTTCATTTTTTCGAGTGCGGGTAGTACGGCGGCGGGCATTTTGTAGGAGTAACTATTGTAATAAGGCCCCATCGATAAAGCTTGTCCCCAGTAAGCCATGGTGCAGGTGGGGTCGCGCCGGGCCGCTTCTTTAAAAGAAGCGAGGGCTTCGGTCATATGATAGCCGTAATACATGCTGAGTCCCTGGTCGAAGAAAAATTGGGTGCTGTCGTCGTTTGTGTTGACGCGGTAACTGTAGTGTCCCCAGCCGGGGAATACGGGTGCGTATTTGCCGTTAACGTCGGGGCGGATTGCCTGTGGTTTTAGCGGTGGGGCGCAATCGATTGTGGACGGATCGGTTTGGCGGCTGTCGCGGGGTATGGTGTTGTCGGGAAGGGGGAGGGCGTTGTCGGAAAGAAGTATGGGGTCGCGGGCAGGGGATATGGGGTCGCGGGAAGCAGAAAGAAGTCCCAGCAGCAAAAAGATCAAAAATGCTATTGGAAGGGCTCTCATGGTAGTGTAGTTTGGTATTAAAGTACGGAAAATTCACCGTAAATTTCTCTTATGAAAAGATTTCTTGCCGGCAAAGCTTTTGTACTGCTGTTCTTATTCGCTGTCACGGCTGTCCGGGCGCAACAGGGCGCTGGCGCCGACACTCTTGTTGCGCTGGGGCCGATGCTGGAGGGTGTGGGGCATGTGCCTCATGTGGAAGCGCCTGAGGCCTTTGCGTCCGTGCTGCTGAATTTCTTGAAAAATTGATGGCGCAGGGGTATGGGCCGGATAGTTCCTGCTATTTGTTTTGACCATTTGACAAAAGGCGGTCCAGGGACCAGGGTCCCGAACCAATCAACAAAAAAAGGACCAGCAACGCAAGCGCCAACAACGATAGCCAAAGATCGGAGTCAACAAAGGGGGAGGTAATATTCACAAAAAATACGGCTCCAAAAACGATCGGCAATTGCAATAATGCCCATAGGCGGGTATAAAGGCCAAGAAATATGAGCCCGCCGCCCAACATATGCACATAGGTGACATAATATATTATCGCCGTTATTACTGCGGGGGGTTGATTGATGGCCTGTTTTTCTATGATCAGCAACCGCAGATAGGCTGAGTCGTTTAAGAAAACAACTCCTTTGACCAGTAAAGAAAGTCCAAGGATCATTCGGATGATGTCGAGGATTTTTGGGTGATGCTCATCGCCCCAATTGCTGATTTTCTGTGTGATCGTCATAACACCAAATTTTATATGAACTTTAATAGTTTATACCCGCGTGCCGCTATCGGTCACTTCGATTATTGGTCCGCCGTCGGGCGCCTTGAGCCAGCCGAATGGCCGGCAGCAGTCCCCGGGTAGTCCCGCTCGTTGCAAAAGCTGTTCGAAGCTGGCCGTCGCGTCCGGCGAAACGGCTACCAACAGGCCGCCGCTGGTTTGTGGATCGGCCAGGATGAACCGTTGTTCGTCAGATGCTATGCTTATTTTGTGGCCGTAGCTTGCCCAATTACGCTGTGTCCCGCCGGGGATGCAACCCTGTTCCAGGTAGCCAGGTAAGGATGCGATCACGGGCACCTTGTCAAACCCGACGACTGCCGACAGGCCGCTGCCATCGCAGATCTCCGCGAGGTGGCCCAGCAGTCCGAAGCCGGTCACGTCGGTCATGGCGGTGACGCCGCCGAGCTGTCCGAAGCGCTCCCCCAGTTTATTCAGGGTTGTCATGCTTTTAAGGGCAATCGCGGCGTCCCCGGGGCTGAGTAGGCCTCGTTTCTGTGCGGTGGAGAGGATGCCTATACCCAACGCTTTTGTCAGGTAAAGGCGGCAGCCGGTCGTTGCCGTTGAGTTGCGCTTCAGGTGGTTGAGGGATACCATCCCGTTGACGGCCAGGCCGAAGACCGGCTCGGGGCAGTCGATGCTGTGTCCTCCTGCCAGGCTGATACCGGCTTCTGCGCAGACAGTCCTTGCTCCATCGAGCACTCTTTGAGCTGCCTCCGGCGGCAGCTGGTCTACGGGCCAGCCCAGGATGGCAATCGCCAGGATTGGTTTGCCACCCATCGCATAGACGTCGCTGATCGCGTTGGCCGATGCGATGCGGCCGAAGTCATAGGCGTCGTCGACGATTGGCATAAAAAAATCTGTCGTGGAGATGAGGGCTTTGCCATCGCCGAGGTCCCATACAGCCGCGTCATCACGTTTATCATTACCCACCAGCAGTCTCGGGTCTGCGGGAGCGGTAAAACCGCTGTGCAGGATCCTGTCCAGGATAGAGGGGCTGATCTTGCAGCCACAGCCGGCGCCATGCGAATACCCGGTCAATTTTATTTCAGAAATATCCATACTTTATATTGTTATGGCGGTGGCGGTGGTTGGGGCGCCGACGGCGGTGGTTGCGGCGCCGGTGGCGGTGGTGATCTGTTGTGCAGCCTCGAGCAGCTGCCGGGCGTTACGGTCTGCGTCGGTGTTGACGGCAGGGATCGCAATAATTTTGCCCGCTGCGCGGCTGTCCAGGCCTTTCCGGTATGTCTTGTCATAATATACCAATACCTGCCGGATGAAATCAGCCATCCGTCCGTCGCGGATAGCTGCGACGGCATTTTTGGTTTGCTCCGGGCCCAGCCGTTTGCGAATACGTTCGGTACACTCCACCAGGAATTCGGTGTCCAGGGAACCATATTCTTCGACCAGCCTGTCGATCCGCTGTTCCGGGGGCACCTGCATGTCGAAGAGGGGGCACGCCAGGAGTAACGTCCAGAAGGGCTTTGGCAGCAGGCATTTTCCGATGTTCCGGCATTCGTCTTCGATCCATATTGACTGTCCGGGGTGCATGGCGGACAACCGGGAGGCCAGTTCATTTTCAAACTGTTCCTGGGTGGGCTGTACGAGCCGGTTAAGGGTGCCGTAGGATGAGCCCCGGTGTTGGGCGAGGTCTTCGAGGTCGACCATCTGTTCGCCAATATTGGCCAGCTGCCGGAGGATCTTTGTCTTGCCCGAGCCTGTCATGCCGCCCAGCACCAACAGCGGATAGGGTTTTTCAAATTGATGAAGAACCCATCGGCGAAAATGTTTGTACCCGCCCTGCACGAGGCAGACGTCGAAACCGTAGAGGTCGAGCGCCCAGGCCATCGCGGCGCTGCGCATCCCGCCCCGCCAGCAGTGGACAGCTATCTTTTTGTCGGGTGCAAAATCCAGCGCAGATCTGACGAATCCCGACCATTTGCTGCCGGTAAGATCAAATCCCAAGAGGATAGCGGCTTCCTGCCCCTCCTGTTTGTAGGTGATCCCTACGCGGACGCGTTCTTGATTGCTGAATAAGGGTAGATTGAAGGCGCCGGGCATATGTCCCTGCGCAAATTCCGCCGGGGTGCGTACGTCCGCCACCGGGATGCGATCCGGCATTTTTTGCAATTCGTCGATGGTGATCCGGCGGGTCATTTTATACTGCCGGCCGTTGGCCGGCCCGTAAATATAGGCACACTTTATGGATTAGCCTGTTTTCGGAGTGCTGGGGGGGGCGATGCGACGAACAGCAGGCGGCGGCCGGGGGAAATAAAAGAAGGAGTAAGAAAATAGGCATCCAATAAAAAACAGACCCCCGAATAAACGGAGGTCTGTTGTACTGTTATGCCATTAAAGAAATAGGATTATCCTTTTTTCGGGCAGCAGCCCGGAGGGCAATTCGGCGGGCAAGGATGCGGGCAAGGATGCGGGCAGTTTGGGCCGCAGGTCTGCGTCGTCTGTGCCTTCTTTGCCGCTGTCTTCTGTTTCCCATTGCCGGCAAAAGCCGTCGCGCTGATCGCCAACAGGCCAATAAATGCCACTTTCATCAATGATTGCATTGTGAAAAATTTTAACGGTGAAAAATGGTTTACTGAAACTAGGAAAGAAGAAAGACATTGGGCGGCTTCCAATGTTGTTGAAAATAATCGCTGAGATTATTGTCGGGCATAACCGTATAATCAATAATCGTCACCTGCCGGGTAATCTCCCACCGGAAGAAAGGTTTAAAAGTCACCAGGCAACACATAGGGCAATCCACACAACAGCCGCTGCCCTCCTTCTCCTTCTGCTCGTCCTTACCCTTCTGTCCCTTATGGCACTTTTGTCCGCACCTGTCAATACAACCGTTGCAAGCCTGATGCCGCGCAGCCATCATACACTTTTCCGGGGCCTTACCCATCCCATCACATCCCGCTCCCGCCGTCATCTTTGCACAACTGGATGCCAGCGTCATCGACCCTGTAAACAAGGTCAGAACCGGAATCAGCAATATTATGGCATATAGCCTTCTCATCACGCTGTAAATATAGCAAAAAAACCGATTCCCTGGCAGCCGTTACCCAGCAAAGCACACACCGCGCTAAAAAAATAAATTTTGCCATTTCTTCACTTAATCGTAATATTGCAATGAAACAATAAACAAATGGGCCTGACCAAATCCGAAATATTCACCGACAAGCAGAACAAGCTCGCGGGCATGATGAAGGCCCTGGCGCATCCGGCCCGGATCGCCATTGTCCAGTACCTCATCAAGGCCAACGCCTGTGTCAACGGCCAACTGGTCGAAGAGTTGGGCCTGGCCCAACCTACCATTTCCCAACACCTGAAAGAACTAAAGAACGCCGGCCTGATCCAGGGTACCATCGAAGGCACCAGTGTATGCTACTGCATCGACCCCAGGACCTGGGCCCTCTACCAAAAGGAATTTGGTTCCCTGTTCGCCGCCTATAAGGGAGGCGACAACTGCTGCGGCTAACCCAACTTTTTTTTGCACTAAATCATCGTAATATCGCAATATTAATATATAGACCATGCGCAGCAAACACAAGATCCTCTTTGTATGTATCCACAACTCCGCCCGCAGCCAGATGGCCGAAGGTTTTCTGAAAAAATACGGCGGCGATGTTTTTGAGGCCGAAAGCGCCGGCATCGAACCCGGCACCTTAAACCCCAACGTCGTCACCGTCATGCAGGAGGCCGGCATCGACCTCACGGGCAAGCACACCCAGGCCGTCTTCGATCTCGTCCAGCAGGGCCGTTTCTACCATGCAGTGATCACCGTCTGCGACAAAGAAGCCGCCGAACGCTGCCCCGTCTTCCCCGGTGTTGTCAAGCGCATCGCCTGGTCCTTTAAAGATCCTTCCGCCTTCTCCGGCACCAAAGAAGAGGTCCTGCAACATACCCGCGAAGTCCGGGACGAGATCGAACAGGAAATAAAAGCCTTCGTCCAGGAGGCGAGCCAGATCAGCTACTGGCTATAATAAACCGATTATTCATTTTTAAATAGATATACAATGGAAACGACCGAACAGATAAAAGATATGGTCCGCCAGAAGTACAGCGAGATCGCCCTCCAGGACAAAGATACCAACCAGTCCTCCTGCTGCGGTTCGGGGTGTTGCTCTGAGGAAGTCTACAACATCATGAGCGACGACTACACCCAAATGGAAGGTTACAACCCCGATGCCGACCTGGGTCTGGGCTGTGGTCTCCCCACCCAATTCGCGCAGATCAAAAAAGGCGACGTCGTCATCGACCTCGGCTCCGGCGCCGGCAACGACTGCTTTATCGCCCGTGCAGAAACCGGCGACACCGGAAAAGTCATCGGCATCGACTTCACCCCCGCCATGATCGAAAAGGCCAGAGCCAATGCCGACAAGCTCAACTTTCACAACGTCGAATTCCGCCAGGGCGATATAGAAAAAATGCCCGTCACCGCAAACACTGCCGATGTCATCGTCAGCAACTGTGTCCTCAACCTCGTCCCCAACAAGTATAACGTCTTCCAGGAGATCCACCGCGTCCTTAAACCCGCCGGTCACTTCAGCATATCAGACATCGTTCTAAAAGGCGAGTTGCCAGCCAAAATCCAGCAAGCCGCCGAAATGTACGCCGGCTGCGTCGCCGGCGCCATACAGAAGAAAGAATACCTGGACCTGATCGAAGCAACCGGCTTTACCGGCATCGCTCTTCAGAAAGAAAAGCCCATCGTCGTCCCCGACGACATACTGGCTCAATACCTCAGTTCGGGTGAGATCGCCGAATTCAAACAGTCCGGCACCGGCATCTACAGCGTCACCGTCTTCGCCCAAAAGCCAGCGGCTGC
>Ga0302324_100025591_pt1 | contig 11317 bp, 13 predicted proteins | sample Palsa_T0_1_FD_201949 | JGI IMG/M metagenome (GOLD analysis project Ga0302324, IMG submission 201949) | Peat permafrost microbial communities from Stordalen Mire near Abisko, Sweden - Palsa_T0_1 | ecosystem: Environmental > Terrestrial > Soil > Palsa > Peat permafrost | place: Sweden: Abisko... | reverse complement strand
CCCCGACGGTGAAGTCTCCACGAAAACAGCCGCCTGCAATTTGGTCATGCCGATTGCCATTCCCAGCAGGCGAGCTTTTTCGTTCAGCGCAATTACGCGCACCTGAGGAGGTCTGCCTTCCAGAACGGCCACCGCACGATCGCGCAGCACTGGCTCGGCGCGAACCATGACTTCCACCGGGAAATCGGGAACGTAGATGCAGGCAAACATATAATTGGCGCAAACCCGCGATGCAGCTTTTCACAACGCAGTGCGTAGTTCAAAACTGATACCAGTCGATTGCGGCGGTTTGCGCTGCGCCCAGGAGCGTACGGCCTTGGCGCGAAAACGCATTCCACGTAAGAGTGCGGCATGGTTCACAACATTGCTTTTGGGGATATGCGGGCCAGTACCTGCTAATCCCACACTGTGGGATGACAATATTGGCCCGAGCTGATCTGGGTCCAGAAAAGTAGTCGAATTGGAGGCGAAGATCGCCTCCGGCTGCAATCGCAGCACCAGCGAAGCACAGGTCCTGGCACATGGCTCCTGTTCAAGCAACAGCAGCACGGTCGCAGTAGGCTCGACCGCGCGGCGAAAGCGAAACCATGAAGTGAGGGGCACGCGTCGTGCGCTTTCCACAGGAATGTCGCCGAGGTCGAGCACGACTATCCCAAAGCCGCCTCCCTGTAGAAGCAGGTCAGTCACCTTCAGCACCTGCTCCAGCGCCGCGCCAAAGGCAAAACCAGCGTTTGTGGAAGACCGGGATTTCACGCTGGCGACTTGGGGCTTGAGTCGCTCGTGGCAGCGCACCCACAACAACCGCTCCAGATTGACGCCGGCCGCTGCCGCCGAAGCAGGGTCAAAGCTATCGCTGGCATCTACCAGCGCGCACACCTCCTCCCGGCGAGTGGCGGCGGCGAGTGTCGCCAGCATTACTCCCGTGCGTCCTGAAGAACTTGGTCCGGCAATCTCGCTGAGGGCGCCGCGCGGCAAGCCCCCGATAAGAGCGTCGAGAGTGGCGATCCCGGTCGGGACAGTCAAAGGCGCAGCGCGTTCGCGAAGCAGCAGGGTGGAAGACAGGCCCTCGCCGAGCGATGACTCGATACGGGAACGCAGGCTGGAACGTGGGCTTCCGAAAGACACTTTTGGCGGAGTGACGGCGACCGACGACATGAGGAACCTCAGGGCGGGCGAAGCGGACGGAAAGAATTACTTTCGCTTTTTATTCGCCTACAAGTGAGATTGTGCTACGGGGAATCCGGGTTGTCAACCTCTGCGAAAAAGCGGTCGGAGGTGAGCAAAAATGTTCTACGGGGAACATTTGTCCATAAACTAAATGGAAAAGTACTACTTGCAAGGCCGATAGTAGGCAGGACGAAAGCCCTTTTGCTGTGCTTCAGATTGTTTCATGTACTCACCTGACTTGGTGGCCCCATACCAATGCGTGCCGGAACAGTGATAGACCCCTGACTTCGTGTTGACCCAGACCTTGACCTCGGGATTGCCCTGGGCCGCAGAGGATTCTTGCGGCGTAGCGGGTTTGGCCTGCGCAGCTTCAGGATTCGGCGCGGGAGGGGATTGTGTCTGCTGAGCCTGAGTTGCTCGCGACCCAAGCAGGATGCACAACACGACCGCGATCGTAGCCCATCGTCTCATGGCTGAATCTTGCCCCGGATACGAACCTCTTTCCCGGAATCCAGAGATTGCCGTGCCTTGAACCTGCCTCGATGTCGAACGACACTAGCATTTCGGAAGGGTGCGCGCAATGCTACGCCGCACATAGCCATGTGCGGTCGTAAGCTCAAGGGTATTGAGAATGACGCCTGGACGCCGTTGTTTTGCAATCAGCCACATCACGATACGTTGGCCGTGCTACCTTTTTTACAGAGGGTAGCAATCGGCAAAAGCATGATCCAATCACGGTAGCGCATTCACGGTGTGGAACCCTGATCAATACAGGGGATTTGTTATAATGCAGTGTCCTTCCAGAGTGGCGCTATCGTCTAGGGGTTAGGACGGAAGATTCTCAATCTTCAAACCCGGGTTCGATTCCCGGTAGCGCTACCAGCTATGATCCGCTAAGTCGCTCTAAATGAGTGGCTTTTCTTTTCGCTCAAAAAGGGCGCTGACACGCGGTAGCGCTCAAAAGCGCGTTTTGTGGTACACAAAATGGTATACAGGCCCCGCGCGGTCCCCCAGCGCCCCTGAACCAACCAGCCCCCTAAAACCTGCCCGAACCGCCCGAACGCGCCCGGTACGTTCCCCGGGACACATCATCTCGTTTCAGCATCCGCACGAGCAGGCGGTGACGGATGCCAAGCTGGAATCGTTCGAGTTCTACTGCTGGCGTCACACGTTCGGGACGCGGGCCGCTCAGTCGGGGATGGACAGATTCTCACTCGCCCGTTTGATGGGCCATAGCTCGCCCGCCGTGGCCGCTCGCTACTATATCCACGTCACGGAGACGCACGTCGCAGCCGGATTTGGGAAGTTTGTCGAGTATCAGACCCGCAACGTGGCCGAAGGAATCGCAGCCGCCTTCCCAGCAGCGAGTGACGGCGTTCAATAGGAGTGTTGACGCAGCTCTATGGAAGAGACCTCATTCAACCGAATCAGGTCACTGGCCATGCTGGAGTTGCCATTGCCTTCAGAAGCGATTTTGCCTCCACTTTTGCATCCTCACTGATGTTATCTCTGCTCATCCGCAGGGCTCGCTTCAGCAAATCTACTCCGGCCTTTTGGCGTCTCTTCCTACTGCCATAAATCTTTGCCAACTCAATGTACGCATCGCCACTGTTCATTGCAATGGCCTTCTTCAACCACAGCACCGCAGACCTCGTGTTACCCTCATTTCTCCTATCGATGGCTAGGTTTAATGCACCATCTCTGTATCCATTCTTGTAGGCTCTCTTATACCAGTAGGCAGCACTCTGTAGACTTCTCCTTACCCCTTTCCCTGATGCGTAGAAATTGCCGACACTTACTTGACTCATGGCATGACCCAATTGCGCAGCCGCAAGAAGACACTCGAATGCGCTTCTGAGATTGCCCTTCTCTTCATATTGCTCAGCATCCCGAAATAGCGCTTCCGGATCCGGCGTTGTGTGACGTTTCATGAGTCCCCCTTTTGCTACCCGAAGTCATGTCGTGTCCCTCGGCTCAAACGAGCAGGAGGTAAGGCTAGAAGAATGCGAGAGACCCGAAGATATAGGGCGCCCATTCCGGGGCAGTATATATTACATAGCCACCAATCACGCCCAATATGCCTACTTCCGTGGCAGTTTGGAAGTTTTTTGGATCGAGGCCATTGGCCAACCCCCAAGCTAGAGTTTTCGGAGTCCGCTTACCATCCGGTGACGGTATGCTCCATCCGACAATCTTACCGTTCTTGTCTCTCACCGGTTGTGCGCCTTTAGCTGCTTTGCTCGGCTTCGCCGTCCAACGTCGTTCTCCCTTTCCTCGGCCCTTCCCCGAGCCCCCGCAAAGGCCAAGCGGGTCAATTTCGTTGATCGGATCGCTGGAGGTGTAGTCGTATAAATTGATTCCACCTCCGAACCCGGCGGGATCGCGGTTAATGAACCGCCCCGTCAATGTCAAAGGCAGCGCGCCCGGCGCAACTCCATCTAAAGCGCGATAGGTGCCGAGATTGAGACCGCTTGCGGGGTGAAGGAGGAGCCCTGCAAAACCGTAATCCACGGGCGTGGTGCCGTAGCTGAGCAGGCGGTCGCTGAGATCGTAGGTGATTGTGTGAGTGTCGCCACCGAACGGATGGCCGGCCGCCGGCTGGTCAGCGATCGACAAAACATCGTACGGGTTGTTAGCCCCTCCGCCTCCGGGAATACGGTAACTGAGAGTATAGGTGCGGGTAACGCCGCTGTTATTGATTTTGGTGAGTCTGCGGTCGTTCGTGTTGGTGTCGTAGGTCCAGCCGGTGGATATGTTAGTCCCACCATTTGTCACGCTTCGCGATGACACTTGATCGGTCTGTCCCAGATAGCCGTAGGTGAACGTGCCGAGCCCGGTGGAGTGGTACTGGAGGCGACTGATGGCATCGTACGTAAAGCCCTCATTGCCTCCCGGAATGTTGCGGGCACTCATGCGTCCGAGCGCATCATAGGCGTAGCCAATTGAGTCGTTGTTGAACGGTCCATTCTCAGAGGCCAGTTGAAGAGCGCCGTTCGTGCCGATAGGCACATAGGAGTAATTTGTTGTGCCCGTGCCGTCAGTCATGGAAGTCAAGCGCGGGAAATACGGGTCGTAGGTAAAGGCAACGCTAGGAGTGTAGTTTCCATAACTGGTGTAAATCACTGCTGTCCGGTTAAAAGTTGAACAGAATCAGTTGGTTGACGTTTTCGGTGAAATTGGAGTCGGGGTCGATGGCCTGAGGGGCACATAAAATGGGCGTTTTCTCGAAAAGCGTGAGGCTGAGAATTTGTAGGATCTGATACAGGCTGGCCTCCAGCCCCAACCGTTTGCGCACGATTGCCACCAGCACGTAGACCGACACTGCAATCCAGATCTGGGTTTTCACCGTGTTCTCGCTGACCCCATAGAAGGCCTTGATCCGCAGGTGCTGCTTGATCCATTTGAAGAACAGCTCCACCTGCCAGCGCTGCTTGTAGATCATGGCAATGGTCCAGGCGGGAAGCGTGAAGTTGTTGGTGAGAAACTTCAGCCGCTTGCCGGTTTCCGCATCGCAGTAGCTGACCCGGCACAACGGATCCGGATACACCGAAGCCGATTCGAACGAGGATAGAATCACCGTCTGATCCGAGCGCACACCCGTGCTCTTGTCCACTGGATGCGAGTAGCGGCGCTGGAGCAAGACATTCGATTTGGTGCGCACCACGAAGAAAGCCGCGCTGAGCGTCAGCACGAAGAGCCGCTCGAAATCGATGTAGCCGCGATCCATCACGTAGAAGGCTCCCGCCTCCGGCACGATCTGGTCCAGCACCTTCACGTCGTGCACATTGCCGTCGGTGATGTGCACAAACGCTGGAATATTGCCGCGCAGGTCCAGCAGCGTGTGCATCTTGATCGCCGCCTTGCAACGCCGGAACCGGGCCCAGGGAAACAGTGCCAGACACAGATCGATGGTCGTCGAATCCAGCGCATACAGGCTCTGGTCCAGATCGACGGCCATCGGATCGCGGGCGTACAACCGGCGCGCGGTCGCAATCAGCCTCTGTGCGAAGTCGGCATAGATGCGCCAGTCGCGCGATTCGTTGGCATCAGCCAGCGTCGAACGCGCAACACTGCTGCGAAACCCCATGTGGTACAGCTTGCCGCCCACCGCGCCCAGGCAGGTCTCGATGTCGCGCAAGCTCTCGCGATAGGTAAGTTGGGCGAAGGCCATCGCTAGGTACTGATCCCAGCAGGAGAAGTTCTTTGCGTAGTGGTCCCCGCGATAACGAGCGACGCATTTGTGAAATTCCTTGTGGGGCAGATGCTGGATCAGTTGCGCAAACACGGTGCGGCCGGAGTTCATCCCACATTCTTATCGCTCCCGTCGCTGCTCAGGTTACCCATCCAGACGGCGCTGAAGCTGGTTCGTTGTTCCCGTAGATACCTGATTAGTCGAGCGCGCCCGGCGCATCGTAAACTTCCTCACGCGACGGGCGTCGGTGCTACTTTGGCGATGGCCCGGTTACACGTGGGGACGATCCCCCGAGGCGCTTTATCTCAGCCCTAGGGCCGTCGGATGCCTCGGTTGATAAAGGCCGACCTCGCCTCCACCTGGAAGCAGCATCTTCGTAATGGAACCCCATCGCGCTTCCTGAACCTGAGAGCACTCAACGTTCTTCTTCGCGAGGGAAGCCATTTCGGCTTTCAGATCGTCGCACATGAAATAGACTTCCTGGGTGCCACTCTCATCGGACGGGTGGACTGCGGCTTCTGCTGGCGGCAATGCGAAGATCAGCCAGCCGTGACCCGCATCCACAGATGCGAATTGGAGAACGTCGCGAAAAAATACTCGGTCCGCCTCGGCGTTTTTGCTGTAGACAATTATGTGAGCACCAGAAATCATTTGCCTGCTCCTTAGAAATGACTGCTGAAGGTCGTAGAGACCAACAGGTATGGTGGGACGCTACCCCGTGTAAACGGTTCCCTCTTCGACGAAACAAAGGGGATTTCCCCATGGGTCCACGGCATAGAACGATCGCTCGCCCCACGGGCGCACGACGATGCCACCTCCTGGCGCATCGTGAACTTCCTCACGCAACAGACAGCTCAGCGCCTTTGCACGGTCGAATGCTGCCTCTAGATTCTTGACAGTAAAGTACAAAGCCTTTGCCGCTGGGTGCGGCTGGCTGTTCGAGGACACATCCAGCACTTGTAGGGCAACTGGCCCACAATCGAAGTAGCATCGGTGCCCCGGCTGCTTCCGCCCATGTACGCCGAGTAGCTTCGTATAGAACGAGGTCGCCGCGTCCAGATCACCGACCTCGACGTTGAGCCTGAAGAACTGCGGTACGTCAGGCGCTTCGCGCTTTGGCGGCATCGCCTTGATGCCCGTTGGTTGTTTTGTTGAGGACATCTTGTCTTCCTCCTCTTCTGTGTTTCAGAGGGTGTTGAAAGTGCGCCAGCCAATCGCTCACCAGCGCCAATCGCTTTCGCTCGATGCGATAAATGCGCATCCTGCCCTGCCTCTCGTGCGTGAGCAGACCGGCGGCCTCAAGAACCTGAAGGTGTCGGGTTGTGGTCTGCCATGCATGCGCAAACATCGCCGCAATCTCTCCGGCAGTCATCGCGCCTCCATTGAAATAGACCGCGAGCAGCACGCGGCGTCGAGCAGGGTGGGCGAGCGCTCCGAAGACATCCTCATACGCGTCTCGCCGCATCCTCGAAGTAGGCTTAGGCATCAACAATATTCAGCCATATTGCTGACTATTAGTCAACACGTATTCACTGCCAACCTTGCGTTTACTCCGAGTCCGCCTAAATGCTGACCTGCTCAGGAGACTACCCAAAACATCTGCTGCGCCCGAATCACGCCCCGCTGCACAGGGTGCAGTGTCCGCAGTTCCAGCTCCAAGCTCCGATTCCGGGGTTGCATTTCAAATCGTTCCCGGTGCGACGGCCGCGTATACCGCGGGCAATCAGATGCTTACGCGGATCTCACCTACTTTTCCCCGGACAGCAGTGGGTGTAAATAATCCCCGTCAGCCGATCATCAACGCCGTAGCTATAGGTTTTAACTTGGCCGAGGGCGTCAGTGATCGTCTGTAGCAGACTCGTGGTTCTTAATGCTTCTGCAATTAATTGCTTACCGCTTCTCTTCCGACGACCACAATTTCTACCATGTGCTCGGTTTTGTGCTCACTGCACAACTCCGTTTCGTTTGTTGATAGCCATCCCGATCTGCTTCAGGCCGGGATGGTTGTAGAGTCGCGTGGTGTCGATCTTTTCGTGCCCCATCGCATCCATGACCGCCATCAGGTTGCCAGTGCCCTCGGTCGCGTCGGTTTTACGCGCTCAGCAATGCCGCCCTGACGCGCTCCGTGATTCCCACAAACCGCTTCGACTTGCGGGACTTTACTCCGCGGTACCAAGATTAGCTCCCGCTCCCACTTCACATGCTCCCACCGCATACGGAAGGCTTCGGCCGACCGCATTCCAGTATCGAGCAAGATCAACAGAACGTCGCGAAATGGCTGCCAGCCGTAATTGATCGACTTCGGAGCGTGCTTGCTGGTTGGCGTGCGCGCAATCTCTCGTGGGGATTCCTGCGAGTTACGACGAGACGCCTGCTTTCAGGCGCACTGGATAAATCTGCGATACAGTCTTTTCAATTCCAACACTTGCAAGCGCACATTCATACATTTTTGTTTGGTGCTCGTACGACGCAGCGCCGCCGGTTACATCCAGATCTGTCTTGTAGTCGATAATCTGCCAAGCGGCGGCATCCTTATACATGAGGTCTACAACGCCGGAAACGATCTGCTTATTGCTGGCCGCGTAGGTGAATGGGATTTCCTCGGAGTGCTCGCATTGCACTGCGTGCTCCCAGAACCCCGCCTTCGATACCTCCAGCACTGTGCTCACTGCTTCGTCCAGAACAGCGCGCAATTGCGGTTCTTCGACGGTCAACCACATTGCCAGCCGGTAGAGGTCCGAAGTGGTCGCGTCTTTATGGCGCATCGCGTGTTCCAGCAGTCCATGAATGAGCGTACCCCATGCCTGCCCGGCGTCGGCGCGATGCGCGGGCGTGTCGGCCGTCACCACTTTCGACGGATCGTCGGAGACGACCTCAACGGACCGCGTCAGGCGAACGATCTGTCGCGCCTCGGCGGTGACCGAAGTTATGGCCCACGACGGTTGAACCACCGCCTGCTGGAGCTTGCTCCGCACACTCTCGGCAGCAGCTTCTGTGGCTCTTCTGCAATCCAGAGGCTCATGCGCAGAGATACAAACCGACGCCGGAACACTTACCTCATCCGCTTGCCCCAGAAAATCGTTGAGAACACCCCAGGCCGGATAGGGAGTTTTTCCCGTCGATGTGCTGACGACAAGTGTTCTTCGGGCGCGGGTCGCCGCCACATATAAAAGCCGGTCCTCTTCGGCTTGCAGATACGGCAGTTCCGCCGCTTCGTGTGCGGGCCAGTCCGCGTGTTCGGCGATCAGCTTTCCAGCGAACGAACCTTCGCTCTTGCGAACAATCTTTAGCCAGCCAGTTGCCTTTAGGCCGGTTCGCTCGATGTGCACATCTGCCCATAACCTCGGGCCGCCGCCTGGATCGGCCAGGAAGACCACATCAGATTCCAGGCCCTTGGCTTTGTGTAGATTCATCAGGCGGACAACATCAGTGCGCCCCGGTTCCAATGGTAAGGACTCAAGTTCGCTTGTCGGTTCGCTATCCGCCTCCAGAGCGTCGGCGGCGTCAGCCAGGCTACCACCTCCCTCCACCACTTGGCGGACCCGGTCAACTGCATGAAGCAGGTCCCCCGCATCGACACCGGCGGGAGGTGTCGCGGCCATTGCTAAATACCCAGTGGCTTCAAGGATGCGGTCCAACGCGGCCGCTGCCGGCAGCACTCGTGTCCAGCGGTAATATTGCCGCAAGGCAATGAGCGCAGATTGCACAGCAGAAAGCGGCTTGGTTTCCACATCCATAGACTCGTGAAAAAGACTGAACCATCCCCCGTCCTGCTTGAACCCGAACAGTTCGGGATCGCTAATGCCGAACAGCGGGCCGCGAAGAACCGCAATGAGCACTACCTGATTTTGGGGATCGGCCAGGGCGCGCAGCAGAACGGTCAACGTCCTGATCGCGCCTGATTTGCCAAAGGCGCCGGCCCCGCTCACCTCCATTGGGATGTTGAGGGATTCCAGCGCCTGTGCGTACGGCGCTATGCGATCGCGCTTCTTTCTGGTGAGAATCAGGAAGTCGCTGAACTGGCTTCGTCCAGCGTCCACTTCCGTTCGAATATAAGCCGCGATCTTCTCGGCATCCTGTCGCGGAAGTTCTGAGGAATCGCAGGTGTGGGCAAGCGTGAATACGCCGCCGGATGCATCGGCGCCTTGGGCATCCAGTGCCGTGAAGCGGGGAGCGTAGGCCGTAGGTTCGGCCGGGAAGCGAGTCTGAAATACTTCATTGGCCCACTCGCAAATTGCTGGCGTGGAGCGGAAGTTGAGGGTCAGCGGCAAGACCTTTCCGACCTCACGATCGCTGAACCTCTGTCGGACAAGGTTGTAGATGTCAATGTCGGCCCTGCGGAACCGGTAGATGGATTGCTTCGGATCTCCCACCACAAACAGTGCGCCCGGCCGCAGCGCAACCCTTCGCCAGTCCGCAGGTTCGTCAGGTTTCACCGTGGGCGCAGCTTCTCCGGCCTCCGCCAGCCAGAACATAATCTCCGCCTGAACAGGGTCAGTGTCCTGAAACTCATCGACCAGCAGATATTTGAACTTCTCCTGCAAGGCCCGTCGTACCGGCACATTTTCCCGCAGCACCCGCGCTGCCAGGTTCAGCAGGTCGCCATAATTCAAAGAGTTCAGCCGGCGCCGCTCGGCTGCGGCTGACTCTCGCGCCCGAGTCAATAACGTGATCGATAGCCGGTAAACATATTGCCGCCACTGCGACAGATATGGCGTGACCACGCTCGTGCGGAACTCCTCGTGCAGACCTTGGATCAAGTCGCTCAGTCGCTTCTTCTCCTGCGCAGATTCCGCCCATCGTTTCTGCACGATTTTCGAGGCGCAGTTCCAGGTATCCAGCAGCGATGCCACCAGCGAGGAACGGTGGAGACGGTGGCGGGCCACCCGCATTTGTCCGGAAAACTGACGTGCGGCCTTCTGAATGGAGCAGGTGGTATCGGCCGGAATCGGAGATGGCAGATGTTTCTGCAATTCCTTCCAGAAATCCTCCAGCGCCTTGAGTGCCGGTTTGGGGTCTGGACATACGGCCGCGCCGGCTGGAAAGTCAACGTCGTCATTGACGCAGATTGTCGAGAAAGCCGCATCGAGGTCCTTGGGACGAACATCAGCTTCCATCAAAGCCATCATGTCCGGGTCCCCGATGGCGCGAGCGCCGGTTATGAAATCCCGCCACGCTCGCTGCCGCAGCTCAAAGTCCTGAGTTTCGTCAAGCTCGGCGAACCCTGGCGCCACGCCCGATTCGACGGGACGCTCCCGCAGCAGGCGCGCGCAGAACGAATGGATTGTGCCGGCGAAAAAGCTTTCGAGGTTGGAGAGGGCCGATTCAATGCGAGCAATGCGGACCGAATGCGCTCCCACGTCGGCGTGGCTTTCACTTCGCGTCCTGGATAACTCGGCCTCCAGCGCCAGATGAAAGCGGCCACGCAGCTCCGACGCGGCCTTGCGCGTGAACGTAACCGCCGCCATATTTTCCAACGGGTAAACCCCGGCGGCAACCCCGGCAGCCATGCGCTCGGCCAGCATCTGCGTCTTACCGGAGCCGGCCCCGGCTTCAACCAGAATATTGGCTTGCAGTTCTTCGCGGATGAGCCGCCGTGACTCCCTGTCAATGACACGCGAATCAGACATGCGCTGTCAGCCTCCGATATGCCCCAAGCTTGGGATCTTCCCGCTTCGCTTGCGCCTGCCGGTTCACTTCGCCTCCGCAAGCTCCGGCATAATCGCAAAACCTGCAATTGTCCTCGTTAGCCGTTCGGATGAACTCTCCTTTGATAATCAGGTCTCGCAGGTCTCCCAGCACCGCCTCTATGGCCGGTCGCGCCGGAGTCGCGATCCTGACCCGTTCCAGGCGCCCTTTGTGACTGGAGAAGTAATACACGCCAGCTATGATTTTTGGATTCGTATAACGGGTCTTCAGCAGTTCAGCGGCGGCAAGGCCGTACAGGGCGTGCTGCAG
>Ga0302324_100025588_pt1 | contig 11319 bp, 10 predicted proteins | sample Palsa_T0_1_FD_201949 | JGI IMG/M metagenome (GOLD analysis project Ga0302324, IMG submission 201949) | Peat permafrost microbial communities from Stordalen Mire near Abisko, Sweden - Palsa_T0_1 | ecosystem: Environmental > Terrestrial > Soil > Palsa > Peat permafrost | place: Sweden: Abisko... | reverse complement strand
GTCGCTGCCGATCCTGATGGCGATGTCCGGCGATACCGAAGGCTTTCTCGAACGCGTGACCAAGATCCAGTGGGGCGTGCTGATCACCGTTTACTGCATCAGCTATACGCCGGCACTGCTGCTGCTCAACCTGCACGGCGGCGTCGACAAGAACCTGCTTCTGATGGTCTACCTGCTGCTGGTCGTGCAGATCAGCGACGTGCTGCAGTACGTGTTCGGCAAGCTGTTTGGCCGGCACAAGATCGCGCCACGCGTGAGCCCGTCGAAAACCGTGGAAGGATTCGTCGGTGGAGGCCTTAGCGCAATCGGCATCGGCACCGCGTTGTGGCAGATCACGCCGTTCACGCCGATGCAGGCCTGCATGATGTCGGCTGTGATTGTGATCACCGGTTTCCTCGGCGGCTTGTCGCTATCGGCGGCCAAGCGCAGCCTTGGCGCGAAGGACTGGGGCTCGATGATCGAGGGGCATGGCGGCATGCTCGACCGGCTCGACTCGGTGAGCTTCGCGGCGCCGGTGTTTTTCCATCTGTGCCGATATTACTTCTCGGGATGAGGCGACGGGGACCTCAACGCCTTGCTTCCCCCGGCTCCTCGTCCGGCATCCGTCGGGTCTTTTGTGTCCCTCTCCCCTCGCCTGTGATTTTTTCCAGCCTCGCGCGAATCATGGTGTGTAGCGCAGGATTCGGGAGAATGCAGTGCAGGCCGCAACGATGGGAATCACGATGGATGCGTCGCGGGAGCGGTTCCAGGCGTTGATCTCGCAACACGAGAAGCTCGTGTTCAAGGTCGCGAACATGTATTGCCGCAACGCCGAGGACCGGCGCGATCTTGCGCAGGAAATCTGCGTGCAGGCGTGGCGTTCGTTCGCCAGCTACGACCTCGCGCGTTCGTTCTCGACGTGGATGTACCGCATCGCATTGAACGTGGCGATCTCGTTCGCGCGCAGCGCCGGTCATCGCGAGCGGCATGCAGTCGCGCTGGATGAGGATGCGCTCGATGTCGCCGATGACAACGCAACCCTGCACGAGCCCGATGAGCGTGTGCGCGCACTGCACGCGTTCATCGACCAGCTCGACGCGCTCAACCGCGCACTGATGCTGCTGTATCTCGAAGATCGCAGTTATCGCGAGATCGCCGAAGTACTCGGCATCACCGAAACCAATGTCGCAACCAAGATCAACCGCCTGAAGCAGCGCATCCGAACAGGCATCGCAGAGGACTGAGACATGAACTGGAGCAACGCAATGGAACTCGACGACATGAAAGCCGCATGGCAGACGCTGAACCAGCGCCTCGATGCGCAGGACGCGCTCAATCTGCACGTACTCAAGGAAGGCAAGCTCGACCGGATGCATCGAGGCCTGCGCCCGTTGGTGTGGGGCCAGGCGATCCAGATCGTGTTCGGTGCGTTGATCGCGATCTGGGGCGGCAGCTTCTGGGTCGATCATCGCAGCGTGCCGCATCTGCTGATCGCGGGCTTGATCGTGCATGCGACTGGCATTTCGATGATCGCGATGGGCGCGTTGATGGAGGCGCTGATCGCGCGCATCGACTACTCCGCGCCGGTGCTGGCGATCCAGCGCCAGCTCGCGCAGTTGCGCAAGGTTTACGTTCGCGCCGCGTGGTTCGTGATCGGATTGCCCTGGTTCGTCCTGTGGGTGCCCTTCACGATGGTTGCGCTCAAATCGGTGTTCGGTCCGGACCTGTACCTCAATACGCCCGAAATGGTCTGGGACAACGTCGGCTTCGGTATCGCATGCTTCGTCGGGACGTTGGCTTTGGTGCGCTGGGCACGCGGACGTCCGAACGTCGCGCGACGGCTGGGGGACTTCGCGGCAGGACGCAGCATCGTCAGGGCACAGGGCTTGCTCGACGAGATCGCGCGTTTTGAGCGCGAGTGATGCAATGCATTCGATGCAACCCGATATGGCTTAGCGCGACGTGCCAGCCGCTTCAAGCGCCGCAAGATAATTCGCCCATCGGGTTTCCTGCTCACGCCCCAGGGTGTAGAGCGTGGTCCAGCTGAAGATGCCGGTCGCATGGCCATCATCGAAGCGCAGCAGCACACCGTAATGTCCGATCGGTTCGATCGCAGCGATGTTGACGTTGCGCTTGCCCGGCACCAGCACCTTCTGCCCCGGACCATGTCCCTGCACCTCAGCGCTCGGCGATTCCACGCGCAGGTATTCGCAGGGCAGGCGGAAGGTCTCGCCGCTGTCGAACGCGACTTCGAGGACATGCGATGCGCGGTGCAGGACGAGGTTGGTGACGCGAGGCATGGTCATGTGGCCAGTATGTCCCAAGGCTTGTCATCCTGAGCGTAGCGAAGGATCTGTTTTCCTTGACGCACGAAACCGGAGATCCTTCGCTACGCTCAGGATGACAGGCTGGTGGACCAGGTCGGTTCAGGGCTTGCGCTTCGCGCGCGGGTGCGCGGCGTCGTAGACCCTGGCGAGGTGCTGGAAGTCGAGGTGGGTGTAGATCTGGGTGGTGGCGATGTCGGCGTGGCCGAGGAGTTCCTGCACGCCGCGCAGGTCGCCGGAGGATTCGAGGACGTGGCTTGCGAAACTGTGTCGCAGCAGATGCGGATGCACGCGCTTCCAGATGCCCTGTTGTTGCGCGAGCTTGCGCACCCGCAACTGGATCGCGCGTGGGCTGATCGCGGCGCCACCACGACCGGGGAATACTGGAAGTGTGGCATCGGCGTGCGCGGTTGCATTCGTTGCCTGCGATTCGCTGCGCCATGCCAGCAACGCCGCGCAGGCATGGCGGCCGACCGGCACGATCCGCATCTTCGAACCCTTGCCGGTCACGCGCACCATGCCGGCATCGAGATCGAGTTCGCGCCAATGCAGTCCGCACACCTCGGCCAGTCGCAGACCCGACGAGTACATCAGTTCGAGCAAGGCGCGATCGCGCTTGCCGATCGCGTCGGCGTCGGGCACTTCGACCAGTCGCGTCATCTCGTCCGGGTCGAGCACCTCGGGCAATTTGCGCGGCGCCTTGGGTGCGCGCAGTCCGGTCGCTGGATTCGCGAGCAACGTGCCGCGTCGCAGTTGCCACGCGAAGAAACTCCGGCACGCCGACAGGCGCCGTTGCAGTGATGTCGCGCCAAGACCACGCCGATGCTCGCCCGCGACGAATGCGCGCAGGGTTTCGCCATCGAGCTTGTTCCACGCAACCACGTCGCGCGCTTCGAGCCAGACGCACAGCGCCTGCAGATCGCGGCCGTAACCATCGAGCGTATGCGCCGACATCCGCCGCTCGACCGCGAGATGTGCGAGAAACGCATCGCGTTCGGCATGCAGCGGACTTGCGCCGGTCATCAGGTCAGTCGTCGGAAGGCTTCGCGTCATAGCGGGTCAGCGCAGCGACCAGCGTGTCGCCCATCAGGCGCAGGAACAGCGTGCCCATGCCGGGATAGAAACGGTTCGGATCGTGGCTGCCGATCACCACCAGGCCGCGTTCGCCCAGCGACAGCAATGCGCAGGATTGCACCTCGTGCACGCGCGCGCCGAACAGGACGTCGAGCTTGTTCTGCTGCAGGCGTCCGCACAATGGCTCGGCATCCGCAAAAAACTCCGCGAACGGTGCGAGCAGTGCCGCGTCGCGCGGCAGGACCTGCAACCAGTCGGCGCCATCGAGGCCCGCAACCGGCGCATGCAACAGCACGCACACGAGCTCGCCCTGGAAGTCCTCGGTCAGGCTCGCGACCATCGACTTGAGCGTTGCCGCAGCGTCGCCCGCGCGCATCAGCGCGAGCGTGAGCTGGTGCGTGCGCACGGTCAGCCGCTCGTTTTCCTGCGCGACCTGGAACAGTTCCTGCAGGCGCCTGTTGAGCTCGCGGTTCTTGTCGCGCAATACATCGAGCTGGTAGCTCGCAAGCGAGGTCGCGCGGCCTTCCTCGCGTGGCACGACCAGGCCGAGCGCAAGATCGGGATATTCGTTGAGGAAGCGCGGATTGCGGCGCAGGAATGCCGCGACTTCATTGGAGCCGATGATGTCGTGCTGGGTGTCGCTCATGAATGCCACTCTCCTTCGAAAACGAATGCGGCCGGACCGCGCATGCTGACTGGCGCGTCATCGCGCGGCCACGCGATGTGCAGTGTGCCACCTGGAAGTTCAACTGCGGCATTGCGCTCAACACGGCCCTGGCGTACCAGGATCGCGACCGCGGCGCATGCCCCGCTGCCGCAGGCGAGCGTTTCGCCGACGCCGCGCTCGAACACGCGTAGCGCGATGCGATCGCGCGCGAGCACCTGCGCGAAGCCGACATTGACGCTCTCGGGAAACTCCCGCATCGCCTGCATCGCCGCGCCAAGCTTGTGCACCGGCGCGTCCGCGATGGCGACGACGTCGATCAATGCGTGCGGATTGCCCATCGACACCGCGCCGAAGCGCACCGGCACATCGTGCACATCGAGCCAGTAGTCCGGCTGTTCGGCAGCCATCAACAGGGGAATGCGCGCGGGCGCGAAGTCGGGCACGCTCAGTTCGAGGGTGAAGTCAGCGTCGGCGTGGACCTGCACCGCGATCACTCCGGCAGGGCTGTCGAGCACGAACCGATCGCTGCGCAATCCGGCATTCCTGCGCAACCATGCGGCCACGCAACGCGCGCCATTGCCGCATTGCTGCGCGAGCGAGCCGTCGGCGTTCCAGATCACGTAGGCGGCGACTGAATCTGCTGAAGTCGGGTCGGCAATGCCGATCACCTGGTCGCAGCCGACGCCGCGACGGCGATCGGCCAGCAAGCGCCGGGACCGCGCGTCGGGCGCGGCGACATCGCCACGCAGGTCGAGTATCACGAAGTCGTTGCCGGCCCCGTGCATCTTGCTGAAGCGCCGGCCGCCGAGGGTCACGCGCTGGACGATGGCTTGTCGGGCAGCACCAGTTCGCCCTTGTTGCCACACGCGGCGAGCGCGAGCAGGAAGGCGAGCAGCAGCAGGCGCAAGGTCGTTTTCATGCGCCCAGTATAAACCGGCGGCTCCAGCGCGTAAGCCGCAGCCGCACCGACGATCAGGCGAGAAGCTGGAAAGACCGTCTTGACGCGATCTTCAACAACACGCGCGGATGGTGGTCGGGCCGTCCGCCCGGAAGAACTGCATGCGCCTGCGCCAATCCGCCCTGCTCGCAACGTTCGCCATTATCACCTGCGGGTTGTCGGCCTGCGCGAGCGATCCGGACACCGCCAAGCCAACCCTGCACAGCCATGCCAGGGTCGACCTGCAGCTCTACAAGGGCACCTGGTACATCATCGCGAACATCCCGTACTTCGCCGAGAATGGCAAGGTCATGGCCCGCGACGAATATGCGTTGCGCTCCGACGGCGGAATCGACAACGACTATGTGTTCCGGCGCAGTTTCGATGGGCCCGACAAGAGCTGGCACGGCGTCGCGACGATCGTCCCAGGCACCGACAACGCGCAATGGACGGTCAGGTTCTGGGGCATCCTCGATGCCGACTATCTGGTGCTTGAGGTCGCCCCGGACTATTCCTGGGCGCTGGTCGGACATCCGCAGCGCAAATACGGCTACGTGTTCTCGCGGCAACCGCGCATGGACGACGCGCTCTACCAGCAACTGCTCGGCAAATTGGTCGGCTACGGCTACACCGCAACGCGGCTGCGGAAAGTGCCGCAGCTGCCAGGCGACAAGGCGCCCTGAGGGACCGCCAGTCTCCCTCCGGCCCGCGCTGCGAGGGCAGTCCGTAGCCCGGATGAACGCGCCACGTGCGGCAAGCGATTCTCAACAGCGAAGCTGGTCATCCGGTGCACTTTGCTGGATCCGATCCCGCATTCACTGGATGAATTGTTGCAATCACTGGATGAATCGTCGCTATCGATGGATGAATCATCGCGATCCATGGATGAATTGTCGCAATCGATGGATGAATCGTCGCAATCCATGGATGAATCGTCGCGATCGATGGATGAATTGTCGCGATCACTGGATGAATTGCTGCAATCACTGGAGCCGATGCCGCATTCATTGGATGAATTGCCGCCAAGAGCGCAGCACCACGCTAATCGTATTGGGCGAGCGCAAGTTGCAGGATCGTGCGCGCCTGCTGGCGCAGGCTGACGGGTGCGGTGATCTCGGCGTCGGCGCCGTAGCGCAGGACGTCCATCAGCAATTCCTTCGCGCTGCTGTACGGCAAACGCAACTGGTAGCGACCATCTGCAAGGAAACGCCCTTCCTGCTTTGAGTGCCAGTGGGTGTCGACGACCCAGCGCGCGGCCTTGGCGGAGAACACGATCGTCGCCCATGCCTTGGGTGCTCCGGAGAAAATGCCGTAGCCCGAAGACAGGTGCTCGTCGAGTACGGCATCCGGCACTTCGATCGCGGCCGTATCGCGCAATTGCGCCGCGCTGATGCGATCGACCGAGAACGTGCGCAGTGCGTCGCGTTCGTGGTCCCACGCGTCCAGGTACCAGTTGTCGCGGTAATGGGTCAGCCGTTGCGGCGAGACGTTGCGGTGGCTGCGCTCGTCGGTCGAACGTGCGCGATAGTCGAACTCGAGTTGCTTGCGCTCAAGGACCGCCCCGGCGACGACGCGGAAGGTGAACTGGTCCATGTTGCGCTGCCCGGACGCGATCACGCGCACGCGCTCGACCGGCCAGCGCTTGGCGCCGGCCTGCTCGGTCAGCACGCCGTCGATGCGGTATTTCAGCGGCGCAAGCGCGCCCGAGAGGGTGACGCCGCCGGAGCGTTCGAGTATCTGGCGGGTCGCGAGCAATGCGTGCAGCTCGTCGGAACTCAGCCAGACTGCGGGCAGCTGGAAGTTCTCGCCTTTGGCTGGTTCATAGAAGTGGCCGCCTTCGCCGCTGTCCAAAGGCGCGCCGAGCGCGTCGCGCAGATGGCCGAGGATGCGGTACGCGGTTGCACGCGAACAGCCCAGCTCATCCATGATCAGTTGGATCGACACCGGGCTGTCGGCCGCCTTGAGCAGCCGATGCACGGCCAGCGCGCGTTCGTAGCGTTCCATGGTCTTATGCCGCCAGCCTGGTTACGAGCAATCGCAAGTCGTGCAATGGCGCCCGGTCAGAAACCATATTCGAACAGCGCAAACGATTCGCCATGGTTGGTGCCGTAGGTGTCGGCGTTGGACATGTGGCGCACGGACAGCGTGCACGGTCCGTAGGTCAGGCCGAGCGCGGACTGGATCTGATAGTGCCCCGACAGCACGCGGTCGTTGGCGGTGTCGTAGACAAGTCCGGCGCTCGCGAACAGGTGATGCCAGGTCAGCCGGCGGCTGACGTCGAGGTAGTAGGTGCCGGGCGCAGGCTGGTCGGTGGTCGGAGAATCGTGCGGAGAAAACCAGCCGACCCCGAATTCCCACGGAAACCGATCGTTGGTCAAGTAGCTGACGGTGAAAACACCTACATGCTCGCCATTGATCGGATCGTCGACGCCAGCGCCGACGTTGACGCCTGGAGATGCCGTGGCATTGCCAGCCGCGAACGCCATCGCAATCGTCGCAAGGAAAAGCCGCGCCATCGCACGATTTCGCAGAGCCCCACCGCGCTTGCATGGATACATGAGTCCGGCCTCTCCCCAGGAGTGATCGATCGGATCGACGGGCAGTTCCCCGTGGACAGCTCCATCGCGACCTGACAGCCGGACCAAGCACGGGCACACTTTAGTCATGCGCAAGAGCGGAATTCAATGCCTGCTTCACGGGAGGGCCAAGACGGCCCCTCGCATTTGCGTTTGTCCAGATGGGGTGCGGGGAGTTGTCCGGCGCCCAGCACCATGGACGGTTCGCAATTGCGCGCTATCTCTTGATCTGGAGCGGGGCGCACAATGAAGGAGCCCGTTCTCAATCTGTCTCCATCCCCCGGCGATGAAGTCAAGACCACCACGTGTTTCATGTGCGCGTGCCGCTGTGGGCGATGCGACGCGCTTGCGAACCACTGGTTCGCGCGTCGCAGAGCGCCGAGCCAAGGATGGCGAGGCCGGCGCCCAACACCATGGACGGTTCGCAATCGCGCGCTATCGACTGACGTAGCACGGAAGCGCGCGCAATGACGGAGCCCAAACTCAACCTCTCGCCCTCGCCTGGAGACGAGGTGAAGACCACCACGTGTTTCATGTGCGCGTGCCGCTGCGGCCTCAAAGTCTGGCTCAAGGACGGCAAGATCCGCTACATCCAGGGCAATCCAGCGCACCCGGTGAACAAGGGCGTGTTGTGCGGAAAAGGTGCGGCCGGGATCATGCAGCACTACTCGCCGGCGCGCTTGTCCAAGCCCCTGTTGCGCGTGGGTGAGCGCGGCTCCGGTGAGTTCAGGGAGATCGAGTGGGAGGAGGCGCTGCAGATCGCAACCGGTTGGCTCAAAGCGGTCCGCGAACGCAATCCCGATGAACTCGCGTTGTTTACCGGTCGCGACCAGTCGCAGGCATTGACCGGCTGGTGGGCGCAGCAATTCGGCACGGTCAACTACGCTGCGCACGGCGGGTTCTGCACGGTGAACATGGCTGCGGGTGGGCTGTACACATTGGGCGGCAGCTTCTGGGAGTTCGGCGAACCCGATTGGGAGCACACGCAGTACCTGATGCTCTGGGGCGTGGCGGAGGATCACGATTCGAACCCGATCAAGCTCGGTCTCGGCAAGCTCAAGGCACGTGGCGCGAAGATCGTCGCGATCAATCCAGTGCGCAGCGGCTATGGCGCGATCGCGGACGAATGGATCGGCATCCGTCCGGGAACCGACGGACTGTTTGCGTTCGCGCTGATCCATGAACTGCTGCGCGCGGATCGCATCGACCTGGACTATCTGGTGCGCTACACGAATGCGCACTGGCTGGTGGTTCGCCATCCGGGTGGTGCGGATGATGGCCTGTTCGCGCGCGATGCGGATGGGAAGCCCTTGTGCTGGGACCGCATGACTCCCTCCCTTGCTGGCAGGGGAGGGTTGGGGAGGAGTGAGGCTTTGCGCGGCGATCAAGACACCCACTCCCAACCTCCCCCTGCCTTCGCAAGGGGAGGAGTCGCTCCCGCCAATGCGATCGACATCTGCCCGGCCATCGTCGGCGACTACACACTGTCCGACGGTCGCCGCGCGACCCCGGTCTTCCAGTTGCTCGCCGAGCGCTACCTCGATCCGCAGTACGCGCCCGACGCAGTCAGCGAGCGCTGCGGCATTCCCGCCGACACGATCCGCCGCATCGCGCGCGAACTCGCCGCCGCTGCGTTCGACAGCGGCCTGAAGCTACCGACCGCGTGGACCGATACGCATGGTCGCCGACATGAGGAAATGATTGGCCGCCCGGTTGCGATGCATGCGATGCGCGGGATCAGCGCGCACTCCAATGGCTTTCACAGCTGTCGCGCAGTGCATCTGTTGCAGTTGCTGCTCGGCGCGGTGGATACGCCGGGTTCGTTCCGCTACCAGCCGCCGTACCCGCGCCCGATTCCGCCAGGCAATCGCCCTGGAAAGTCGCGCAGGGACAACGGCGCGCTCGACCACAACCCGCTCGGCTTCGTGCACGGCCCGGAAGACCTGCTGGTGGATGCGAACGGTGCACCGCGCCGCATCGATCACGCGTTTTCGTGGGCGTATCCATTGGCCGCGCACGGGATGATGCACACGGTCATCCGCAACGCGTGGGCAGGCGATCCGTACCGCATCGACACCCTGCTGATGTTTATGGCGAACATGAGCTGGAACTCGGCGATGAACACCGGGCAGACCATGCGCATGCTCACCGACAAGGATGCGTCGGGCGAATACAGGATTCCGCACATCATCTACGCGGATGCGTATTCGAGCGAAATGGTCGCGTATGCCGACCTCGTGCTGCCTGACACCACATACCTCGAACGCCACGATTGCATGTCGATGCTCGATCGCCCGATCTCGGACGCCGATGGCGCGGCCGATGCGATCCGCCATCCGGTCTTCGAACCCGCAACCCAGCTCTCGCAGGATGGCAGCGCGCGTGATGTGCGCGGCTTCCAGTCGGTCCTGCTCGAGATCGGTGCTCGCCTGAAGCTGCCAGGCATGGTCGACGCGAGCGGTGCGCCGGTTTATCGCGACTACGCCGATTACATCGTCAACCACCAGCGCGCGCCGGGCGTCGGCCTGCTGGCAGGTTGGCGTGGTACTGACGGCATGCAGGAAGGCAAGGGTGCCCCGAACCCGAAACAGATCGAGGCCTACATCGCAAACGGCGGCTTTTGGCGCATGGAGATTCCCGAGTCCGCGCGCTACTACAAGATGGCCAATAGCGACTATCTCGACTGGTCAATGCGCATGGGTTTCATCACCAAGGCCGAACCGGTCGTGCTGCAGCTGTATTCAGAAACCCTGCAGAAGTTCCGACTCGCCGCGCAAGGCCACGGCACGATCCAGCCTCCTGAACAACACCGCGAGCGCGTAGCGACCTATTTCGATCCGCTTCCGCTCTGGTACGAGCCCTTTGAAGGCGCGGAGCTCGACGCAGAGTCCCTCTCCCATCGGGAGAGGGGTCGGGGTGAGGGGCGAGCGGAGTCCAGAGAACTCAGTCTGGCGTCCCTCCCTCATGCGCCCTCTCCACAGTCGCTCGCTGGCAACTTCGACTCCCTCCCGACGGCAGAAGGACACAGCCGATTCCCGCTGAGTGCGGTCACCCAGCGACCCATGTTCATGTACCACTCCTGGGGCTCGCAGAACGCCTGGCTGCGGCAGATCGCGACGCGCAACTGGTTGTACCTGCACCCGGACACCGCGGCGAAATACGGGATTGCCGACGAAGACTGGATCCATGTCGAGTCGCACAACGGCCGCATCACCGTGCAGGCGAAATGCGTGTCGAACATGCAGCCGGACACGGTCTGGACCTGGAATGCGATCGGCAAGCGGCGTGGCGCGTGGAAGCTCGCAAAGAATGCACCGGAAGGCCGGCAGGGCTTTCTGCTCAACCACCTGATTTCCGATCGCACGCCAAATGGGGACTATGCGAATGCCGATCCGGTCACCGGGCAGGCCGCATGGTTCGATCTGCGCGTGCGCATTCTCAAGGCCGGCCCCGACGGGAACGACAGCCAAACCGTCAGCGCGCCCCAATTTCCGCCTATCCCGATGGGCAATGCCGCCAATCATCCATTACGCTACGGCGCTGCCCTGCGGAAGTCACGATGAGCGGTGCCCACGACTGGTACTTCGACGTCATCTCGCCGTTTGCGTACCTGCAATGGGTGCGGTTGCGACGCGACCATCCGCAGCTGCGTCTGCGGCCGCGACCGCTGTTGTTCGGTGCATTGCTGGAACATCACGGACAGCTTGGCCCGGCCGAGATCCCCGGTAAGCGCGCATTTACCTACCGCTTCGTCGCGTGGGA
>Ga0302324_100025587_pt1 | contig 11319 bp, 7 predicted proteins | sample Palsa_T0_1_FD_201949 | JGI IMG/M metagenome (GOLD analysis project Ga0302324, IMG submission 201949) | Peat permafrost microbial communities from Stordalen Mire near Abisko, Sweden - Palsa_T0_1 | ecosystem: Environmental > Terrestrial > Soil > Palsa > Peat permafrost | place: Sweden: Abisko... | reverse complement strand
GCCCAGCAGCGCCAGCATTCCGACCGACCAGCCGTACGATCCACGCGCAGCATACAGCAGCACCGAAAATACCGCCATCAGTACCGACCCGAGAGGCACCAGTCCGAGTTCCACCCTATCGCCCGAAAGTTTCCCTGCCAGCATGCTGCCCGCGCCGATTCCGACGGCGAGACAGGTCACCATCAGCCCGGTGCGCAGATCGTCGACATGCAGCACCTCGTGAGCAAACAGCAGCAGGTCCAACTGCAGCAGCATGCCGAGGAACCAGAAATAAGAGATCCCCAGCACCGTGAGCCAAAGCGCACGATCCGCAAGCAGATGTTTGGTACCGGTGATGACTTCCGCAAACGGATTGCGGCGAAATGGCGCGGTCGAACCGGCCGCCGGCACGCGCCCGATCCGCAAACTCACGGTAAACCCGGCCAGCGCCACCGCTACCATCACGAGCCCCATTCTCCACGGCTCGCCCTTCCACGCGGCGAACATGAGCGAACCCAACGCCGTCCCCAGCACGATCGCCACGAACGTGCTCATCTCGAGCAGCGCATTGGCGCGCGACAGATCTTCGTCCCCCAGCATTTCCGGAACGATGCCGTATTTCGCCGGGCTAAAAATCGTGGAATGCACCGCCATCAGGAACAGCACGATCAGCATTAACTCCACGCGTGTCGAGAAGAACACCGCGAGGCCGAGCAACATCACCGCAATCTCGAACACCTTAACCGAGATCAGCACGGTGCGCTTGCTCACCGCGTCCGCCAGGTGGCCCGAGTAGCCGCTGAAGAGCAGGAACGGCGCCACGAACACCGCGCCCGCGAGCGATAGGTACAGCCCGCCCGCAGCCGCCGAGATCTGCACGGCCCGCATCGAGACCACGATCTTATAGAGGTTGTCGTTGAACGCGCCCAGAAACTGCGTCCACAGGAATGCCTGGAAGCCGCCCTTTTTCAGAAGATCGCCGAAACCGCGTTGCATCGTCGGAGCTATTGAATCACTAATCATGGCGGCTTGAACAGTACACGCTTGCCACCATCCGGACCCTTATTCTTTTCAGCATCTTAGGAGAACGCGCGGCACTCGGCAACCGACCATATGTACATTCTCTGCCACCGCCTGTACAATTAATGTATCCTCATGGCTTTCCTGACTTCGCCGGAACGAGCCTTCCTTCGCGCCGCCTCCCGGCTGGCCTTCTGCAATCCGTTCCTACCGGAACGCGTGGAGCACGAGCGCGCCGCGCTGGGCGCCGAATTCGCGGACGACGAGCCCGTCTGGAGCTTCTCCATTCACGACCCCGAGCGCCGCCGCACCAACGTCTGGCGAATCGCCGCCCGCTTGGAGGAGTTGTGCCCGCGCCTGCGCGACAAGCTCGCGGCGCATACCGCTTCCACCGACGAAGACCGCGTCCTCTATGAAGAGGCCGCGCTGAATCTCCTCTATCAGCGCTATTACCCGCGCTTTTTCGAAGCGGCGTTCGGCGCGCAAAAAACCACCGGCGCGACCCGCTGGAGATTCTACTCGCAATTCCTCCTCGATTGGCGCCACTTTTTCGAAATCGAAGGGCTCTCGCTGCCGTCCACCTATGAGCCGGCCCACACCTTCGCCTGCTTCCGCCAGATCCAATGCGCCTTCGAACGCATTTTCACGGACATCATCGGAAACTCGCTCCCCGCGGCCCGCCTGCGCGCAGCCGTCTGGGAATCGCTCTTCACGCACGATATGCGCCGCTACCGGCGCACGCTCTTCGAGCGCATGGGCGAATTTGCCACTCTCGTCACCGGGCCGTCGGGCAGCGGCAAAGAGCTCGTCGCGCACGCCATCGCCGAATCGCCGTACCTGCGCTTCGATGACCGCCGCATGACGTTCCCCGACGACGACGCGGCGCTCTTCTTTCCCATCAACATCTCGGCGTTGTCACCGACGTTGGTGGAGTCGGAGCTCTTCGGCCATCGCCGCGGATCTTTCACCGGCGCGGTGGGCGATCGCAAGGGCTGGCTCGAAACCTGTCCGGCGCGAGGCTCGGTCTTCCTCGATGAGCTCGGCGATCTCGAGCCCGGCATTCAGGTCAAGCTTCTGCGCGTGATCGAGACGCGCCGCTTCAATCCCGTGGGCGACACCGCGACGCTGCGATTCCACGGCAAGCTGATCGCCGCCACCAATCGCGATCTGGCCGCCGACATCCAGGCCTGCCGCTTCCGCGAGGATTTGTACTACCGGCTCTGCTCCGACCAGGTCGCAACCCCATCGCTGGCCCAGCAGATCGCCGATTCTCCGCAGGTGCTCAACGAGTCGATCGCCTACATGGCTCGGAAGATCGCCGGAGCAGAGTCGGAAGAGCTAGCCGCGGAATCGATCGAATGGGCGGAGCAGAATCTCGGCGTGAACTATGGATGGCCGGGCAATTATCGCGAGCTTGAGCAGTGCGTACGCAACGTGCTCATCCGGCGCAATTACCGTCCCGCGCAAGTCGAAACCGGCGACGGCGCCGACGAACTTGCCCGCGAATTCCGCGCCGGGCGACTTACTGCCGAGGAGTTACTCCGCCGCTACTGCACTTACATCTACCAACAGACGGGCAGTTACCAAGAGACAGCCCACCGCCTCCAGTTAGACCGCCGCACCGTAAAAGCGAAGATCTAATCTTTGGTGGGGCGGATCCCCTGGTCCGCGCGGGACGCCCACGTCCCGCTCTTCTTATACACCTTCTCAATCACACCCAGTGCCGCCTGCGCGTCACGAATTCCCGGCGCCGGATCGCGATGCGGCCGGATGTCCTCCAGGAACTAGGCGAACTGCAAGTCCCAGGAATTATCCGCCATGGGGTATTCCCAAATGGTCGTCTCCGGCGGCCCCATTTCAGGCGACATACCATAGTAGGCCAGCCGCTCCACGCCGTAACTCCCGCCCAATCCGGAGATCTCGAGTTTCCCGGCGCGCCCAAAAATCTCTAGCGAGAACAGATTCTTCCACTCCGTCCAAGTCGCGTGCAGAAACGCAGTCTGGCCCACGGCGGTAGTCAGAATGAGGAACGCGTTGTCCTCCACAGGTTTTGCCTTGATTTCACGCCTAACCTTACTTCTCCGCCGCCCCCTCCGTGGCCTCCGACGCCTCCGTGCGCTCCGTCTTAGCTTTTGATCTTTCTCTCCGTGCCTCTGTGGTGAAGATTGTTCTCACGGCGCATACAATAAAGCTTGACCCAAATCCTCACCCTCTCCGCGCGCGAACAGGCACGCCTCGTCCGCCAACGCCAGATTTCCTCGCGCGAGCTCATCGGCGCGCACATCGATCGCATCGCCGCCGTCAACCCCGCCCTCAACGCAGCCGTCGAAGTGCTTGCCGATCCGGCGCTCGACGACGCCCGCCGCGCCGATCGCGAGCTCGCCTCCGGCAGTCTTCGTGGCCCACTGCACGGCGTCCCTTTCAGCATCAAGGACTCCATCGAGCAGGCCGGCACGCGCTGCACCGCCGGAACTCTCGGGCGCAAAGACGCGCTGCCGTCCACCCAAGACGCCACGCTCGTCGCCCGCCTGCGCCGCGCCGGCGCTATCCCAATCGCCCGCACCAATCTGCCCGACCTTCTCTTCGCCTTCGAAAGCGCCAACCTCATTTACGGCCAGACCAACAACCCCTACGACCCGAGCCGCACTTCGGGAGGCTCAAGCGGTGGGGAAGCCGCGCTGATCGCGGCCTGCGGTTCGCCTCTTGGCCTGGGCAGCGATGCCGCCGGCTCGGTCCGCCTGCCCGCGGCTTTCTGCGGAATCGCTGGCATCAAGCCGACGTCCGGCCGTCTGCCGCGCACCGGCCATTTTCCGCCCGCCGGAGGCTGGCTCGAGATGGTGTGGCAGATCGGCCCCATGGCGCGCCGTGTCGAAGACCTTGTGGAAGCCATGCGCCTGCTGACTGGCCCCGACGGCATCGACCCCACCGTCCCCGACGTACCGTTCCGCGAGCCCGTCCACGTGAAGCTCGCCGAATTGCGGGTGGCCTTCTACACCGACAACGGATTCGCGCCTGCCGACGCTGAAGTCGAAGCCGTGGTTCGCGCTGCTGCCCGCACCCTCACATCGTCAGCCCAGTCAGTAACCGAAGCCCGACCCGCCTGCCTTCCGGCCGCCTACGATCTCGAAATGAAATTCATCGGACCGGACGGCGGCGACAGCCTGCGCGCTTATCTCCGCGACATCGGATCGACACAGGTTCATCCGCTTCTCACCGGCTGGCTCGACAAGCTCGAGCCGTACCGCACCGATCTCGCGGGGCTCGCACGTTATTGGTCAGAGCTCGACGCCTATCGCTCTGAGATGATGCGCTTCCTCCGCGATTTCGACGTGATTCTTTGTCCGGCCTACATCCACCCCGCGTTGCCGCACGGCGAATCCATCCGCGACGAGAACTTCCGCGGCTTCAGCCACACCATGGCCTACAACGTCGCGGGATGGCCTGGCGTCGTGGTGCGTTGCGGCGAATGGCGCACCGGCCTGCCGATCGCGGTGCAAGTGGTGGCCGGCCCGTGGCGCGAGGACATCGCTCTCCGTGTTGCGCTGTTCCTGGAGGAAGCGATGGGAGGCTGGAGAGCGCCCCGTGTTTAGCAAAGCCCATCTAGCTCTGGCGTCTCTATTCGACCAAGCCGTGATTGAGCGATGGCCGTGGCTTGCCGCCACGGCCGGTTGGGTCGTCTTCAGCCTCTATTGGGACATCGCCGCCAAGAAAACCGCCGTAACAAAAAGCTCCGAATCCCGAGCCTCACGCGGCATCCACGTATTCCTCACCAACGCCGCCTTAATCCTCGAGCTAATTCCGTTCCGCGGAGCGGGGCGCTTCCTGCCGCTATCCTCCGCCATCATGGCCGCCGGGCTGGCAATCGAAGCGGCGGGTCTCTTCCTCGCGATCCTCGCGCGCCGCCATCTCGGCCGTTACTGGAGCGGTGAAATCACCATAAAGGTGGACCATCGACTCATCCGCTCCGGCCCATACAAGAAGCTCCGCCACCCCATCTACATAGGCCTGCTGACGATGTACGCCGGTACCGCGCTGGTAACCGGCGCCTGGCTCGCGCTCGCCGGCTTCGCGATGGCCCTCATCGCCTACGCCCGCAAAATTCGCCTCGAAGAGCAAAATCTGCGCGTAGCCTTCGGCGCCGAATACGAAGCCTATCGCCGCACAACTTGGATCTGACAGGCTATCGCGACTCGAACAACAGCGTCCAATCCATCACGTTATCAGGCTGTTTCTGCGTTGACGGCGTTATCTTCTTGAATTGCCCCAACGATACCGATTGCATCAGCGATTCCAAAGGGAGGGATTGAGCAGCCAGAGAGGACGCCAGGACAACCGCGAACGCCAGTTTCCGCAGCATGAGCAGAGTAATAACTCGCTGCCCTCAGTGCGTCATCGCGTAGACGAGGTAGTTCACACCGATCCGCAACCCCATATACGAGAATTTCTGGGGATAGGTCGGCTCGTCGGCGTTCTCCCACGAGTCGCCCAGATCGTTATCGTGAGTCATCACTGCGATTAAACGATGACGATCGTCGTAAACGCCGCGCCAGTGTGGATCGTCCCCGCCGCTTCCCCAGGTCGGATTTGTCCGGCACTTCTCGCAGATGCTGTGGGTCTGCGTATACTGCATCCCCGGCACCTGGTAGCGCTCGTTGAGATCGTAGACCGTGTGAAAAATCGGATCGTCATTCTGAATGTCGATGATCTCCCGATCGGGTTCGATTTTCTTAAAGGAGTGAATGAAGACTTCCCATTCCTTCGTGCCATGAAAATCGTCGCACATGAAGAAACCGCCGCGATCCAGAAACTCGCGAAACTTTGCCACCATCTGGTCGGTCAACTGCCAGTGCCCCACTTCCACCGCGTACAACCAGGGATAATTGAAAACGTCGTCGTCCTGCTCCAGATTAATCGGCTGTTCCGCCGACCGCGCATCGATCCGCGTCAGCCGTCGGATCGCCAGCGCCAGATGCCGATCGGACCGCGGATAATCGATGGTCCAGTTCGTCATCCCCTGGTGCCAGTCGTACTGCGAGTTCATGGTCGACTGCCAGTCCACGTACACCGGGCTGGTGGGGTACATCAGGCGGGCGAAAGTCCACTCCCCCGGAACCTTATAGTCCGGCGCTAGCGGAAAGTTATTGTACTCCCATGCCGGATATTCTCGAAAGGGGTCCTGCGCCCACAAGGTACATAGGACTAGAGCACAACCGATGAGTCCGGCTAGAATCGCAGCTCGCAACATCTCTTTTCAGTATAGACGCGCGACTACCGCCCTCGTCTCCCTCCGCCACTCGCTGTAAGGCGGCCCGGCATATCGGCAACCGCATAGCTCATCACAGCTAGTGCCGCCACGCTTTTGCGGAAGTCCTCGGGGTCGACTTTATCGAGTGTATCGGCCTCGCTATGGTGCCAGTCGAAGTAATGCGTTCCGGCGGCCCGCTCGCTCATGCCCGGCACTCCGTCGCGCAGCAGCGCCGTGATGTCCTCGCCCCCACCGCCCGGCGTCATTTCGCCCGCGCCGATGGGTTCAAGGAGTTTCGCGATCTGCTTCAGCCAGTTCATTGATTTCTCGTCCACACCGGCGCCGAACCCGCGCGGCGTCTCCGCTCCCCCATCCATCTCCAGCGCCATCACCTGATTCTTGAGCTGGTCGCCCACGAACGCGCGGTACGCTTCGCCGCCGCGTGTGCCGTTCTCTTCATTCACCCAGAAAGCCACTCGCAGCGTCCGGCGCGGCTGCAGTCCGAGGTGATGAATAATCGACAGCGCCTCCAGACAAGCCATGATCGACGCGCCGTCGTCCTGCGCGCCCTGACCCACATCCCACGAATCGATATGCCCCCCGATTACCACCACTTCCTCGGGATGTTCCTTACCGGGAATCTCGCCGATCACGTCGCCGCTGTCGGCATCCGGCAGCATCTGCGCGCCCATATCCAGATGCACGCGCGCCGGAGTCCCTTCGTTGTAGAACCGCGCCAGCATATACGTATCTTCGGGAGTAATCGCCGCCGCCGGGATCTTGGGCTGATCGGGGTCGTACTCCATGGCGCCCGTATGCGGTTGCTGCATCGCCAGCGGAGTGGCCGACCGCACCAACACCGCCACCGCCCCCAAGGCCGCCGCCCGCGAAGCGCCGCTCGAGCGATAATTCCGGCCCGACCCGTAATTCGTAAACAGGTAGTTATAGACCACGATCTTTCCCTGCACCTTATCGCGGCCAAGCTTCGCCAGGTCGTCGAAGTTCGACACCACCACCGTGTCGGCGGTGATTCCGTCCGGCGGCGTCCCCACGCTCATCCCCAGCCCCAGCATGTGCAGCGGCTTCTCGACGGGAGTTATTATCTTCGCCGACTCGCTATTGCGAACCCAATGCGGCACCTTTGTGGGGATTACACGCACGTTGCTCAGTCCCACCGCCTTCATCTGCTCCACCGACCAGGCGATGGCCCGTTCCAAACCCGCCGACCCGCTCAAGCGGTTGCCGATGCGGTAGCAGAGGTACGTCAGCCGGTCATAGCCTTCGCGGTCCGCCATGGCGGCGCGAATCAGCTTATCGGCAGTCTCGCGGTACTGGTCCGTAAGGTTCGGCTCGTCCGAAGCCAGCAGCGAAGCTCCGGCCAGCACTAGAGCAAAAGGCAAAGTGGCGCGCCAAGTCATAAAGGACATCTTATATTAGCGGACAGCCCCCACCGGACTCCCGTCGCAGATTCTCCGAACTCCTGAAGTGATGGAATCTGACATGAGCCCGCACTCCGTTCCCTCTGGTCGCGGCTCAGTATCGGAACGTTCCGTTTCCGAGCCGTGACCAAAGGGAGCGGAATGCGTGGCGCCTAAATTGGCTCAAGTCAGTTTCCTCCCCGCCGCTGAATGGTGGCGCGACCTCAAGAGTTCGGAGTCTCGACGGCTTGCTAGCTCGGCTCTCCCAAACGTCGAGACCCGAAGCAGTGCCCCTCCGTGGCCGCCGCCTCTGTGAGCTCTGATTTTGCGTTTGCCTTTGTTCTTTCTCCGTATCACCGTGCCTCCTGGGTGAACTATTGTCTTAGTCAGCCCTCCGGGCCAAGCCCCCTCAGCGCGCCGTGACTTCGATTTCATTTCCTTAGCGTCTCAGCGTCTCCGTGGTAAATCCCCACTTCACTTTTTCACATGATGATCGCTCCCTCCACGCACTCATCTTAATCCTCCAAATCCATCCTTTCGATTGGACTCCGCGCCTCGCCCCGCACTAACGTTGATCTATGGGAAACCCTCAAGCCTCCCGTATAGGCCCCGCACTGCCCCCTGTAGAGGACATGACGTCCGACCAGTTCGCCGCCTACATGGACGCCCAGCAATAGCACTGATTCCGATGACCCTGTCCTAATTTCCGAGACATTCCCCCGTCCGGGCAACACTACTCAGCCAAAGCAACCCAGAAGCGAAGCGGCATTTGCGCGGTAGTACTATGCCCAAAATCCAAAACCTGGTCTCCGCCCCGCCGCAGCCGAACTCCACGCTGCCCGTGCCCGTCGAACTTTACTGGTCCGACGCGGCCGGCGCGGAACCCGAACGCGAGCGCTCCGCCGTACCGCTCGGCCATTATCTATGGATCCTCCGCCGCCACGCGTGGAGGATCGCCGGTCTGGTCCTCACGGCGGTCGTCTGCGTCTACGTCCTCACCAAGCGAATCACCCCTATCTACGAATCCACCGTCACCATCGGCATCGATCGCCAGATGCCCACCGGCGTGGTGGGCCAGGACTCCACTCGCGCGCTCGCCAACGACTCCGACCAGTTCCTCCTGACCCAGGTGAAGCTCCTCCAATCCGACTCCGTCGTCCGCCCGGTCGTCGAGCAGTTTCACCTCGCCGGCCCCGCGCCCGACTCCCAGGCTTCCGAATCGCGCATCGCTCTTCCTGGCCTGAGCGTCACCCGCGTTCCCGGCACATATCTCCTGCTCGCCAGCTACCGCTCACCAGACCCGCACCTCTCGGCCGACGTTGCCAACGCTTTCGCCAAGTCCTACGGCGATTACAGCTCCGACATCCGATTTCACGCCACCGCCAATCAGTCCGCTTTCATGGAGCGCCAGTTGGAGGAGCTGAAGGCCAAGACTGAGCGCTCAGCCGCCGCCCTCGCCAAATTCGAGCAGGAACTCAGCATGGTCAACCCCGAGCAGAAAACCAGCATCATCTCGGCCCGCCTGCTCCAGTTGAATACGGACTACGGCACGGCCGAAGGCGATCGCGTCGCCAGGGAATCGGTCTGGCGCTCGGTGCAATCGGGCACCGTGGAATCGCTCCAGGTATCGGCGCAGGGCGCGGCCCTGCAGCCTCTGATCGACCGCATCGCCGAGGCCAAACAGAAACTCGCCGACCTGGAGACTCACCTCGGCCTCAAGCATCCCGAGTCCATCAAGGCGTCGCAGCAGATCGCAACTCTCGAAAAGGACTTCGAGGCTGCCCGCCTCAACATCTCCCGCCGCGTCGAGACCGAATACCGCCAGGCGCTCGCCCGCGAAGAGATGCTCCGCAAGGAATTCCAGGCGACCAAGGCCGAGTTCGACGTCCTCAACTCGCGATCTTTCCAGTACTCCGCCCTCAAACGCGAAGCCGACACCGACCGCGCCCTCTACGACGAACTGGAGCGAAAAATCAAGGAAGCCGGAATCAACGCCGGCTTCCAGAACAACTCCATCAACATCTCAGACCCGGCGCGCCCCAACTTCACCCCCGTTTATCCCAACACCGGCTCCAATCTCATTGAGGCATTCCTGCTTTCGCTCGTTACCGGCGTGATCGCCGCCATCCTCAGCGACAAGATCGACAACACCATTCGCGATCCCGAGCAGGCCCGCTCGTTCCTGGGAGCCGAAGTGGTGGCCAGCCTGCCCCTGGTTCGCGCGTGGAAAGGCAAGCTAGTCCCCGCCGGCAGCACTCCGCCAGCCGCTCCCTCCGCCGCACGATTCGAGGAGGCCGTCCGCACCCTGCGTGCCTCCATCCTCCTCGCCAACGCGCAAAGCCCGCTGAAGAGCGTGATGGTCACCAGCGTCGCGCCCTCCGAAGGTAAGACGACTATCGCCGTGCAACTGGCCATCGCGCACGCGCAGCAGAATAATAAGACCCTTCTCATCGATTGCGACCTGCGCCGCCCCGGCGTCCACACGAAACTAGGTCTGCAGCCGCAAACCGGTCTGGCCGCCGCGCTCCGCGACGGGCTCGCCTGGCGCGACAAACTCATCCGCATCGACAATATTCCCAACCTTACAGTTCTGCCCGCGGGACCGTCCTTCCAGGGCGCCGACTCGCTGATCGGCGCGAGTCTCAAACACATCCTCGCGGCCGCCGAAGCCGAATACGATCTCGTCATCGTCGATTCACCCCCAGTGCTCGGCTTCTCCGAGCCTCTACAAATGGCCGCCGCGGCCGGTGGAGTGATCGTCGTCACCGTCGCTGGCGCAACCGACCGCCATGCCGCCAGCCAGGTCCTTGCATGTCTGCGCCGCCTGCGCGTCAACCTGCTCGGACTGATCCTGAACGAGGTCAGCCAATCCACCACCGACGGCTATTACGATGACCGCTACTGCCGCCGCTACTACAAGTATTACCAGCGCGAGTCCAAGGCGAGGGGCGCCTAATTCCATGTGCGGAATCGCGGGATTCTACAGCTTCGCCGGCGCCATCAGCCGTGAACACGCCGAAGCGACCCGACGCGTCACCTCGCGGCTGGCCCATCGCGGCCCGGACGACTCCGGCTTCTTCGAAGACGATACCGTCATCCTCGGCCATCGCCGTCTCTCCATACTCGATCTCTCCCCCGGCGGCCATCAGCCCATGTCGAACGAAGATGGGACCGTCCGGATCGCGTTCAACGGCGAGATTTATAACTTCCTCGAACTCCGCCAGACCCTCGCCGATGCCGGCCATTGTTTTCGCTCCCGCTCCGATACCGAAGTGCTCATTCACGGCTACGAAGAGTGGGGAATCGAAAAGCTGCTCGGAAAAATCCGGGGCATGTTCGCCTTCGCGCTCTACGATTCCAAGGAGCCGCAACTAATCCTCGCCCGCGATCGCTTCGGCATCAAGCCGCTCTACTACACCACCGGGCCGGGAGACCGATGGCTCGCCTTCGCCTCCGAAACCAAAGCGCTGGTGAACGGCGGTCTGGCGTCCTCCGAGCTCGACCGCCGCGCCCTCGCCGGCTTTCTCTTGTTCGGCTCCATCCCAGCCCCCTGGACCATCCGCCGCCGCATTCGCTGTCTCCCCGCCGGCCACTACCTGGTCCTCTACCCCCGCGACCACTTCGAGCCCCGCCGATATTGGGACTTCGCGCAAGCCA
>Ga0302324_100025583_pt1 | contig 11319 bp, 8 predicted proteins | sample Palsa_T0_1_FD_201949 | JGI IMG/M metagenome (GOLD analysis project Ga0302324, IMG submission 201949) | Peat permafrost microbial communities from Stordalen Mire near Abisko, Sweden - Palsa_T0_1 | ecosystem: Environmental > Terrestrial > Soil > Palsa > Peat permafrost | place: Sweden: Abisko... | reverse complement strand
CGGCGTTCGGCGTCCATGCCGCGCGACGAGTGCTGCCATCGACGTAGCGATGCGTACCGTCCGCATAGAACTCGGGCCCGCGTCGCATGAGGCGCACGTCGGCGCGGGAATTCTGGACCGTCTCGGCGAATTTGCGCACGCCGCCGGGTTGAAGCCCGGTCGCTGCGCCATCGTGACCGACTCGACAGTAGAAAAACTTTACGCTGCGCGCGTCCATGACGCGCTTGGCAAGACCGGCTTCGATCCCACCATGATTCCGATAGCGCCGGGCGAAGCTTCCAAATCAATGGCGACGCTCGAAGTCCTCTACGATCGGATGACCGAGGCCGGGCTTGACCGCGCAACTACTATATTCGCGCTGGGCGGCGGCGTCGTTGGCGATCTCGCAGGATTTGCCGCCGCGACTTATCTTCGCGGCGTGGCGGTGGTGCAGGTGCCGACGACTGTTGTCGCGCAAGTTGATTCCGCACTCGGCGGCAAGACGGGGGTCAACCATCGTCATGCCAAAAATCTGATCGGCGCCTTCCACCAGCCGCGGCTGATAGTTGCCGACGTCACCACCCTCGCGACGCTGCCCGACCGCGAGTTTCGCGAGGGCCTCGCCGAAGTTATCAAGTACGGCGCAATCATGGACGCGGCGATGATCGTTGATCTCGAACGCGACCTGGACGCGATCCTCACGCGCCGCGAGGACCTGCTCGAGCAAGTCGTCGCGCGATCGTTGTCGCACAAGGCTGCCGTCGTCAGCGCCGACGAGCGTGAAGGCGGCCTTCGCAAATCACTGAACTTCGGACACACCATCGGCCACGCGATCGAAGCGAGCGCGGGCTACGGTAGTTATTTTCACGGTGAGGCTGTTGCTATCGGCATGGTCGCGGCCGCACGGCTCTCCAGCAAATACGCCGGCTTCTCCGCCGACGAAGCGTCGCGTCTGCAGCGATTGATCGAGCGCGCCGGCTTGCCGACCGCAATGCCGGCAGGATGGGATAGCGGCGATTTTATCCGCGCGCTTGGTCTCGACAAAAAGCGCAGTGAGGGATCCGTCGAATTCGTGCTGCTCGATCGGCTCGGTCATTCGATGACAAAAAGTCTCTCAATTGATGACATCGTGTCATCTTTGCGCTGATCTCTTGCACAGAATGTTATTTGGGTGACAAAATGTCACGAACACCATGCTTGAAACCATGGCGTGCCTATGATGTGTTTAGTATGTATTGAGTGGCGTACGCGGGGCTTGCTCAACCCGTATAAGGTTATGAGTCGGGAAGACAAGTAAATGCACGTAACGCCGAGGTGGAGAAATGGATCGATTTGACGAAATGAAGAGCCGAGTTTTGACCGTACAAGAGGTGTCGACGTACCTTCGAGTGCACCCCTCAACCATCTACAGAATGCTGAAAAAGAATCAACTGCCCGCATTCCGCGTCGGAAGCGACTGGCGCTTCACGGTCGAGGCAATCGACAAGTGGCGTGCCACGGTCGAACTGGGCGTACTGCCGGTTCAGGTCGCCCAGACCGACTAAATTCGGGGGACGGGATAAGCCGATTGGGAGAAAATCCAGTCGCCGGTTGGCTAATTCTGGAAATACCGGCGCGGATTTTCGACCAGCATCGTACGGATCTTCGCCTCTCCTACGCCCGCTCGCTTGAGTGCCGGCACGATATTCTTGAAGACGTGGGTCGGCGTCCAGTTGGCGATCCCCTTGGCAACTTCCGGGGTGACATCGAGGCCGCGCCCCAGCCAGCACGCGACGGTGTCATGCGAGAGCACCAGCTGATTTTCGTAGCCGACGCCGACGAGGCCTATCAGCGCCGCCAGCCGCAGCTTGTCAGGATGCAGGAAATCGAGCCCGAAACGGTCGAATCCCAGGATGCACCCGCGGTCCAGCATCGCCGTGTGATAGCTCAAATCTGATGACCCGCAGCTATGTCCTATAATCACGTGGGTTAGGTCCGCGCCCTCCGACGCGAAAATTTCGAGCTGCTCGCGGCCCATCGTGCCGTCCTCGGTATGCGTCGTGATCGGAGAGCCGGTCGCCTTTTGCGCGCGCGCCGCCGCCCGCAGGCACATCTCCTCGTATTTTGTGACCTGCCCCTTGCCGGTCGCGCACTTGATTATGCCGGCCTTGATGCCGGTGTCGCCGATGCCCTTGTTAATCTCGCTGATATAGACCGACGCGATGTCGTCGATAGTGCGCTGCTTGAAGTACGCCGTGCTGCCGAGGTCTTCCTTGTAGAGTCCCGTCGCGCAGACTATTTGCACACCCGACGCCGACGCCGCCTCCGCCATGAAGTTCACGTCGCGGCCGATGTCCATCGGGCATGGATCGACGAAGGTCTGAAGGCCTAGGTCACGCACCTCCTTCAGCCGCTCGACGCAGTTTTTGAGCGCCACCTTGCGTTCGAACTTCGGCGCGGCGCAGTCGAGCTCCCAGCCGGCCCAACCGATCAGCAGATGCTCGTGCATCAGCGTCGTGCCGAGCTGTTCGGGACTCACAGTGCCTGTGACGGTGTTGATTTCTTTCATGGCGATACGCTCCCGGTCCGGCGCAAATCCGCGCACGGCGTCCATCGAGACTTCGTTTTGCGAAATTAGACCCGCCACGGCGCTGACGTCAAACGCGCCGATTTCGAATCTGCGCTAGCTGGAAGGATCCGGCTTGGGCTCGTCGTCGTTGCCAAAGAACGACGCGAGGATGATCAGCACGACGCCGATCGAGATGGCGCTGTCGGCAACATTGAACACGGGGTAGTTCAGGTCGTAGTAGTGCGCGCGCATGAAGTCGATCACGCGGCCGCGAACTGCACGGTCGATAAGATTTCCCATCGCGCCGCCCAGCACCAGCGCCCACGCGATCGAGTAAATCGACACGCGCTCCGCCCGGATTAAGAGCACGGCCAGCACGATGATCATCGCGGCCGCCATCGACAGCAGAAACGCTTTGCGGATCCACGCGGGTGCGTCGGCCAGCATGCTGAAAGCGGCGCCGGGATTCAGCGTGTACGTGATGTCGAGGTAGTTCGGGATGATCGCGATGCTCTCGTAGAGCGCCATGTGCGCCTGCACGAACAGCTTGGTGGCCTGGTCGAGCAGGACTACCGGCAGCGTGACAGCGGCGAACAAAAGCAGAAACGGTTTGCGCGGCGGCGATCCGGCGAATTCCTTTCCGGCGCCTCGATCGGCGAGGACGTTGGGCAGCGGGTTCGCGCTGGATCCCTCAGGCAACGGTTACGCTCCCACCACCGCGCGGCATCGCGCGTCCAGCGTGTCTCCGGCGGCGTTGTCGAAATACTTCCAGCATCGTGCGCATTTCGCGCCCGACGCGTGCCGTCCGATCAGCGTGATCGCGGGATTCGCGGCCGCGCGCGCGAAGCTGCCGGTGCCATCGAGGGCGAAATCCTCGCGGCCGCTGGCCTGGCGCCTGATGTCGGCTGCCTCCGAATCGCCCAGGATCTCTACGTTCGAGACGATGAACAAATCTTTCAGCTCTTCGCGATAGCGCTTGAGCGTTTCGGCCAGCGCGCTCTCAGAGCTTGCGTCAGCGCTCAGGCTGATTGCTGCATCGAGCGGCGCGCCGATCGTCCCCGCCTTGCGCATCGCTTCGAGCAGCTTGAGCGCCTCGTCGCGAACCTTCAGCAGCCGCTCCCACCGCGCTTCCAAAGCGTCATCGCGCCACGCCGGATTCGCCGGATGCATCGTCGTCAGATGCACGCTCTCCAGCCGCGCGCCCGGCATATATCCGTAAACTTCCTCAGCCGTGAACGGAATCAGCGGCGCGAGCATCCTGACGAGTGCGTCGAGAATACTGAACAGCGCGGTCTGCGCCGATCGGCGCTCGCGTGATTTCTCGCCGTCGCAGTAAAGCCGGTCGCGCGCGACGTCGATATAAAGCGAGCTCAGATCGACGACGATAAAATTCTGCATCACCTGGAACGCGGTCTGGAATTCGAACGCTTCGTAGGCGCGGCGCACTTCGGTCTTCAGTTTCTCGGTGCGCGCGAGGATGAAGCGATCGAACTCGAGCATCTCCTTAAAATCGACCGCGTCGCGCGCCGGATCGAAGTCGGCGAGATTGCCCAGCACGAAGCGGCAGGTGTTGCGAATCTTGCGGTACGATTCCGACACGGCGCTGAAGATGGTCTGGCCGAGCGTGATGTCTGCCGTGTAGTCGAGCGACGCGTACACCAACCGCAGCACGTCGGCGCCCATCCGCCCGGCGGCATCGACGGCGTCTTCCGAGTTGCCGAGCGACTTCGACATCTTGCGGCCCTTCTCGTCGACAGTAAGACCGTGGTTGATCACGTTCCTGAACGGCGCCGTGCCGCGATCGGACACCGCGCAAAACAGCGACGAGCTGAACCATCCGCGCGCCTGCTCGACCGCTTCGAGGTACGCGTCCGCCGGCCATTTCAGCTCGGGGCGCGCAGCCAGCACCGCCGCTTGCGACGAGCCGGAATCGAACCACACGTCCAGGATGTCCTCTTCCTTGAGAAAACTCGTGCAGCCGCATTTCGAGCACTTCGTGCCCGCCGCGACAAAGTCGGCGGCCGGCCGGCTGTACCACGCGTCGGATCCTTCGCGCGCGAAAATTTCCTCGACCCGATCCATCGTCGCGGTCAGCGGCGCAACCTCATCGCATTCGGCGCATTTCACCGCCGGAATCGGCACGCCCCACGCCCGCTGGCGCGAGATGCACCAGTCGGGGCGCGTCTCGGTCATGTTGCGGATGCGCTCGCGCGACCATGCCGGATACCACTTGGCGCTGTCGATCGCGTCGACGACCTTGCCGCGCAGTCCATGATGATCGACGCTCACGAACCATTGCTCGGTGGCAAGAAAAATCAGCGGATTGTGGCATCGCCAGCAATGCGGATAGCTGTGCGAGAAGTCCCGCGCATGCAGCAGCGCGCCGATCTCCCGCAGCCGCTCGACGATCGGCTTGTTGGCCTTGAAGACGTGCTGCCCGGCCCATTCGCCGCCGTCCTCGGTAAAAATTCCGCCGCCGTTGACGGGCGTGAACGTCGGCAGGCCGTAGGTTTTGCCGACCACAAAATCCTCGTAGCCATGACCGGGTGCGGTATGCACGAGGCCGGTGCCGGCGTCGGCGGTCACGTGCTCGGCGTACATCAGCTTCACATCGCGCGGCAAAAACGGATGCCGAAAAATATCGCGGCCGTCGAGCGCCTTGAGTGCGGCGCGGTCAAGGGGGATTCGTTTGTCGACCTGAAGCCCGCATTCCTTCTCGACGCTGGCCGCCAATCGAGCCGCAACCACGTAGTAATGATCGCCCGCCTTCAGCGAAACGTAGTCAAACGTCTCGTTCAGCGAGATTCCGAGATTCGCGGGCAGCGTCCACGGCGTTGTCGTCCAGATAACCGCGGAGAGCTTGCCGGCCTTATGCGCGGCGGAGAGCTCGGCGCGGTCGATGGCTTCAGCGGCCAGCGCGCCCGCATCGTGCAGATTCGAGTTGAACGGGAACGCGACGTAGATCGACGGCGAAACGTGATCGCGATACTCGACTTCGGCCTCCGCCAGCGCCGACCGGCAGTCGAAGCACCAATGCACCGGGCGCCGGCCGCGATAGACGTAGCCGTTCTCGACCATCTTGCGCAGCACGCGAATTTCCGCGGCGTCGTACTCAGGGGCCATCGTGAGATACGGCTTGAACCAATCGCCGATGACGCCCAGCCGCCGAAAGTCCGATCGCTGCAGGTCGATCCACTTCTCCGCCTCGGCGCGGCACAGCCTGCGCAGCTCGAGCTTGGAAGTCGTGCGCGCGTTGTCGCCGAGTCCGCGCGAGACCTTGTACTCAATCGGCATCCCGTGACAGTCCCATCCGGGCACGAACGGCGTGCGATATCCGAGCATCGATCGCGACCGCACGACGAAGTCTTTCAAAATTTTGTTGAGCGCAGTCCCCAGATGCACGCGGCCGTTCGCGTACGGCGGCCCGTCATGCAGCACCCACGACTGCGCGTCCTTGCGCGTCTCCATCAGGCGCGCATAAACGTCCATCTCATCCCAATGCTTGAGCGTTTCCGGCTCCCGCTTGGGCAGATTCGCCTTCATCGGGAAATCGGTTTTGGGAAGTTTCAGCGTCGATTTGTAATCGGTCTCAGCCACAATTCGATCAGATTAACGCACGCCGCATTGGTTCGCGAGTATCGAGCGCGAGAGCTCCAGCGGCGCGCGGCTGCATGATCCTAGCCTCTCCTTGTCCGAGGAGAGCTCGGCGTAAGCCGCTTGAAAAGCGGTGTCGCCGGGAGAGGCGGTTAGACGAGTTGGACTTGGCGCTTTGTCGGGCGTCGCACTGACCTGCTCAAAAACCCGCGCGCTGCCAGCGGAGAATGCGCTCTGCATCGCCACCGAAGTCGCTGTTGGGTTAACTGCGGCGCGGTGCGATGATGGGCCGTTGCCGTCGCAGGGACGCGCATAAACGGAGGGGAAGCCATGGAAGCCGAAACCAGGTACGCGAGGAACGGCGACGTTCACATCGCCTACCGCGTTTTCGGTGACGGCCCGCGCGACATCTTGCTGGTGCCGGGAACGATTTCACATGTGGATCTCTATTGGGAGCAGCAGGTCAACGAATACATACTGAAAAGACTCACCTCTTTCGCGCGCGTAATCGTATTCGACAAGCGCGGCCAGGGGCTCTCCGATCGGGTCGCCGAGCAAAGCCTCGAAGAGCGAATTGGCGACGTACGGCAGGTGTTAGATGCGGCCGGCTCGAAGCGCGCGACCGTCTTTGGCTGGTCCGAAGGTGGCCCGATGTCATTGATGTTCGCCGCCACCTACCCGGAGCGAACCTCAGCTCTCGTGCTCTTCGGCTGTTTTGCTTCGATGAAAGCGGAACCATGGGCCCTGAGCCAGCAGCAATTCGATCAATGGCTTGCCGCACTGGACGCGCACTGGGGCGAAGGAATCCTCGTTCCCATCAACGCGCCGGGCAAGCTCAATGATAAAGCGTTCGTCCAGTCGTTTGGCCGGCTCGAGCGCGCTGCATCGAGTCCCGGAGGGATCCAGGCCTTGTTTCGAGCCGACTACGAGAATGATGTCCGCCATCTGTTGCCCTCGATCCGGGTGCCGACCCTCATCCTCCATCGCAAGGACGATTCAGCGGTCCCCGTCGCATGCGGACACGACATGGCTCAGAAGATCCCCGGGGCGAAGTACGTCGAACTCCCTGGCAGCGACCATTTGCTCCAGGCCCTCGATCAGGATCTGCTCGATCTCCTGCTCGATGAGATTGAGGAGTTCACTACCGGCGTGCGCCATCGTGCGGACCCGGACCGAGTACTCGCCACCGTGATGTTCACCGATATAGTGCGCTCCACCGAGCGCGCGGCCGAGATGGGCGACTTGAGATGGCGCGACCTGCTCAATGACTACTACGCGGTGGTGCGAAAAGAGCTGACCGCGTTCCGTGGCCGCGAGGTGAACACGGCGGGCGACGGCCTGCTCGCGACCTTCGACGGGCCGAATCGGGCGATACGATGCGCCTGTTCGGTGCGCGAAAGACTTCGTGCGCTTGGACTGGAGGTCCGCACCGGGCTTCACACCGGCGAGTGCGAGCTGATCGGCGACGACATCGGCGGTATCGCGGTGCATATCGCGGCGCGCGTCGCAGCCAAGGCCGAACCGGATGAAGTGCTGGTCTCTAGCACCGTGCGAGACCTGGTCGCCGGCTCCGGACTGCGCTTCGCCGACCGGGGCATGCATGGCCTCAAGGGCGTGCCGGACGAGTGGCGCCTGTTTTTGGTTCGGTAGAAACTGGATTGCACCGCAGCCGTGTCAGGATTGGGCTCCGGAGGTTTGGCGTTACCGCCAGCTGCCGGGCGGCCCGGCCACGTTCAGATGCATGGCGAAGGACTTGGTTAAGATACAGAAGCGTTTCTGTTTGAATCCGGCCGCTGGGCTTCATATCATCTCTCGCGCAGTACTGGATTCGGAATTTCAAAGAAAAAATTATGGCACTCAGAAAAGTTACAATTTTCGACAAGGAAGGAACTACCCTCGTGTCCGTGGACGAGGACGGACAGGCGAAACCGGCCGTGATGGGCGTGCGATGGGTCAACCCCGACACCTTTGAAACGATTCGCGTCGTCGGCGGCAAGCGCACCGGTCCGAAGAACGAAGTCCTGATGGAAGTTCCGCCCACGCTCGACACCAGCGCCTTCGCAATCGAGGACCTGCCGCCGCCCAAGGTCAAGGAAGAGCTGCTCGAAATCGAAAAGCCGGCTGCGGGGAAATCGGCGGACAAACCATGACCGCGGCCGTCCCCGGCGCGCTCGCGGGCCTGCGCGTCCTCGACCTGACCGGCCATCGCGCCCAGCTTTGCGCGCGACTGCTGGCCGACATGGGCGCCGACGTCATCAAGATCGAGCCGCCCGCCGGCGATGACGCCCGCCGCATCGGCCCGTTCCTCGACGATTTGCCGCATCGCGACCGCAGCCTCTTTTTCTGGTTCTACAATCTGAACAAACGCTCGCTGACACTCGACCTGAAACATTCGCGCGGCGCCGATATTTTTCTCCAGCTCGTCCGCTCCGCCGACGTCGTCATCGAGAGCTTCGCGCCCGGCACGCTCGACCAGCTCGGCCTTGGCTGGGAAGTGCTTCATCGCGAGAACCCCGCGCTGGTGCTCTGCTCGATTGCGCCCTTCGGCCAGACCGGCCCGTACCGCGACTACATCGCCGACGACACCGTGCTGACCGCGCTCGGCGGCATGCTCTACGTCAACGGCTTCCCCGACCGTGCGCCGGTGCGTCCGCTGGGCCTGCAGGCGTATCACTCCTCCGCATACTTCGGGGCCATCGCAATCATGATCGCGCTGCTCGCGCGCGATAACTCCGCCGAAGGTCAGTGGATCGATCTCAGCATGCAGGAAGCCACCGCCGCGGCGGTCGAGCATGTCGCCGCCGGTTACTTCGAGCGTCACGAGGCCGAGCCGCGGCGTGGCACGTTGCATTGGAGCCGCTTCTTTCGCGTCGGCAAATGCCGCGACGGCTACATCATGCATTGCACGCTCGGCGACTGGACCTCGCTCATCGAATGGGTGAAGTCCGACGGCAAGGCCGCCGATCTCGACGCGCCCGACTATCAGCAGCCGATGTATCGTTACCTGATGGCCGAGCATGTGTTCGAAGTTCTCGACCAATGGGTCAAGGATTATCCCCGCGACGATCTGCTCGAGCGCGCGCAGCTTTTGCGCCAGCCCTACGCAACCGTGCGCCCGCCCGAGGCGCTGTTCGACGACGCCCAGCTCGCGGACCGCGGCTTTTTCGTCGAAGTCGAACATCCCGAGCTCGGCCGCAAATTCCGCTACCCCGGCGCGCCGTACGTTTTCAACGGCACGCCGTGGCGCGTAACGCGCCGCCCGCCGCTCGTAGGCGAGCATACCGGCGAGATTTTGCGCGACGACCTCGCGGTCGCTCCTGAAGCGCTCGCGACGCTCTACGCCGAAGGAGTGATCTGAGCATGGCCGCGATGCCGCTGGAGGGCGTGCGCATTCTCGACTTCACCTGGGTGGTAGCCGGCCCGGTCGCCACCCGCATTCTCGCCGATCACGGTGCGCAGGTCGTCAAGGTCGAGCGCAAAGATCCGCCGCCAATGGGCAATCGCAAGCTCGGCCTGCAATGCGACCTGCATCGCGGCAAACTCTCCGTTGCGCTCAACATGCAGCATCCGCGCGGAGTCGAACTCGCCCGCCGCCTCGCCGCCGGCAGCGACGTCGTGATGGATAATTTCTCCGCGCGCGTGATGCGCAGTTGGGGGATGGATTACCAAAGCCTCGTCGCCGTGAAACCCGACATCATTTGTATAAGTATGTCGGGCCTCGGCCACACCGGCCCGAACTCGAGCTACGTCAGCTATGGCCCGACGCTGCAGGCGCTGACGGGATACACGCAGTTGATGGCCGAGGCCGACGGCACTCCGGCCGGCTACGGCTATTCGTACGCCGACATGTGTGGCGGATACACCGGCGCGCTGGCTGCACTCGTGGCGTTGTGGAATCGGCGCCGCACGGGACGCGGGCAGTTCGTCGATCTGTCGCAGTTCGAGGCGGTCGCGGCAGTCATCGGCCCGGCGCTGCTCGACATCTCTGTCAACCAACGTCAACAGCAGGCGCCCGGATACAACTCGCAGGAAGGTCCGGCCGCGCCGCATGGCGTCTACAAATGCCGCGCGCTCGACGGCGACAATGACAGATGGGTCGCGATAGGCGTCCGCACAGGACCAGAGTGGCGCCGATTCGTAACCGCGATCGGATCACCGGAATGGGCAAGCGATCAAAAGTTCCGCACGCTCTATCTAAGGATGCAGAACAGCGCCGAGCTCGACGCCAACGTCTCGCAATGGACGGCTACCCGCAGCGCCGAAGATGCGATGGCGACGCTGCAGCGCGCGGGAATCGCAGCCGGCGTCGTCGAGAACGGCATCGACCTGTGCGAGCGTGATCCGCAACTGAAAGAACGCGGCTTCTGGCCGACGGTCTCAACCGCAAAAGGCCCACCCACCAATGTCACAGGAATTCCATTCAAGCTCTCAGGCGTCTCAGGAAATGTCCGCTCGATAGCCCCCGAAGTAGGCGAGGATTTCGACTACGTCCTGGGCGAATTACTAGGCCTCGGCAAAAAAGAGCGCGACGAACTAGTAGCGGAGGGCGCCGTCTGGACCTGATTTGAATTGAATTGCCTCCCCCGCCCGTGGGGGGAGGCCGACGCTCGTCTTCGAGCGGCGGCTGGAGGACCTTTGATTCTGAAATTCTTCGACTCGAATGCCGCGCACCGGTCATCCGCGCGGCATATCGTCCTCCACCCTAACCCTCCTCCCATTTGGAGGAGGGAACCTGCGTCTGGCCCCTGACGCACTAAGGTCCGCCCGGGCCGATCGCAATTCCTGACGAGCCAAAATCCAGTCCCGTGAAAGGACCGCCGATGGTGCCAATCGGTGGGACGTCGCCGTTGCTGCCGGCTGCGAAAATGAGAACAGGACCACTAGTACGGTCGACGTCCTTTTGCACACCGTGTCTCGTAGCTGCCGATTTGCTTCCTTTCCCGACACAAAAAAAGGCGAAGCCGAGATGCGTCGCGTTCATCACATAGATGTTCCCGTTTGAGTCGACCGCGATTTCGTAGGGAAACTTGAGTCCGGTATTCGGGCCGCCGATCGTGGCGGTGGGGACCGCGTTGCCACTGCTGCCGGGTGCATAGACGGAGACGCTCCCGGGACCGTTTGGGACTGCATTGCATCGGTTGCATGCGCGTGCGCATTTCACAGAACCCTCGTTCGCAATGTAGATACTTCCACTGTGA